>Ga0247692_1000041_pt1 | contig 27529 bp, 23 predicted proteins | sample CNK33_metaG_FD_183041 | JGI IMG/M metagenome (GOLD analysis project Ga0247692, IMG submission 183041) | Soil microbial communities from Purdue University Martell Research Forest, Indiana, United States - CNK33 | ecosystem: Environmental > Terrestrial > Soil > Temperate forest > Bulk soil...
GAAACGTGCTACGAAGTGCTGAACGAACTGGGCCTGCACGACGACCCGCTGTTCAAGCTCGCCATGGCGCTGGAAAAGATCGCGCTGGAAGACGAATACTTCGTGTCGCGCAAGCTGTACCCGAACGTCGACTTTTACTCGGGCATCGTGCAGCGCGCGCTGGGCATCCCGACGTCGATGTTCACGTGTATCTTCGCGATGGCACGTACGGTCGGCTGGATCGCACAGTGGAACGAAATGATCGGCGATCCCGAACAGAAGATTGGCCGTCCGCGTCAGCTGTTCATCGGCGAAACGCCGCGCGAAGCCAAGCCGATCGCTCAGCGCTAAGCCACGGGCGCGTCAGCACTCTACGCTTGCGTTAAACGCATCGAATGAAACACCCCAACGGTTCGCCGTTGGGGTGTTTTGCTTTATATGCCGTTTGGCCAGGTCTCGGCGCGCTTGACCGGCGGTGGGCAAAAGGCAATAATGACAGCTCAAAACTACGTACCAGCGGGTGCGAAAAACGTAGCGCCGCCCGGCAAGCCGGGTCCCACCAGGAGTGGGAGTTTTGTCGAACGACAGATAGAGAATCCCGCATGCAACGGCCACCTCAGGTGGCCGTTTGTTTTTCTGCGGACCTATCCGCGAATCCTTTTGCCAAGGTACGTCGCACGCAGTAGTGTCGCGAAGCCGACTTTACCGCCCTTTTTCCTGGCGCCTCGTCAGCCCGTTGTCCAGCACGTAGGCCGACTGGATGCGCAACACGATGCGTCGCTTGCGGCTCCGGTCTCGCTCTGCTTCGAAGAAAACGGCATAGAGCGAGGTCGTGCCGTCTTCGTTCAGCTGTTCGAGCGTAACGAAGTTCGGTTGTTTCTCGTTGGCAATCGTAATGCGCCGGGACGGCAATTGAACGACGATTTCTCTTAGATGCCTGCGTGAAAGTTCGTAGCGCTGCGGGTCAAGTACACGGCGCTCTTTGCCATCATCGTAGATTTCATCCGCAGGTATCAGATGAGTTGCGCGCGCGTCCCATCGGAAGCTACGGGAAAAGCAGTGGCAGGAGAAAAGTACGAGTACGGTCATGTCTGCGCCTAATCCCAGATCGATCTTGAATGTGAAGGCATCGAGATGATTGAGATTCCACTTGGTTCCACGATAGCTCACCCCTGAGAATCGATGTCCAGGTTCAGGCGGTGAATCGACGATCAAACATTCGAGTTGCGACATCGTTAGCATGGTTAGGGTGACTAACCATGCTATGGCGAACGCTGGAGTGGCCGCTATACGCCGTTCGGCCGACTGCCGCGTGTTTTGTCGCTACCTCGTCGCAGGACGTGCTTTACGCACGCTTCTCCGTTCCAGCGCCCGTTGCCGAGTTTCCTGCGCAGCGAACGCCCGCCCGGCTTTCCATCCGATCATTTCGAAACGGGCACGGACGCTCACCTCGGGTAGTGCCGATACAGGTATCGGCACTACCACCCAACTCCCTGTTTTTTATCGGTTTTCTCGATACGTGATGGTCCTGGAAAGTCAACTGCGTGGCATAATTGACCGGACACGAACTGCCCGATGTCATTACTATCCCCGCATACCATGGCACAGACTCTCTACGACAAATTGTGGAACACACACGTGGTCCACACGGAAGAAGACGGCACGACTATTCTCTATATCGACCGTCAACTGCTGCATGAAGTGACCAGCCCGCAGGCATTCGAAGGGCTGAAGCTCGCGGAGCGCCCGGTGTGGCGCATCAGCGCGAACCTCGCGGTGTCGGATCACAACGTGCCCACCACGGATCGCAGCCACGGCATCGCTGACCCGGTATCGAAGCTGCAAGTCGATACGCTCGACTCGAACTGCGACGCGTTCGGCATCACGCAGTTCAAGATGAACGACCTGCGTCAGGGCATCGTTCACATCATCGGGCCGGAACAGGGCGCGACGCTGCCGGGCATGACGATCGTCTGCGGCGACTCGCACACGTCCACGCACGGCGCGTTCGGCGCGCTCGCGCACGGCATCGGCACGTCGGAAGTCGAACATGTGCTCGCCACGCAAACGCTTCTGCAGAAGAAGAGCAAGAACATGCTGGTCAAGGTCGAAGGCCAGTTGCCGCGCGGCTGCACCGCGAAGGACATCGTGCTCGCAATCATCGGCAAGATCGGCACGGCGGGCGGCACGGGCTACGCAATCGAATTCGGCGGCTCGACCATTCGCGCGCTGTCGATGGAAGGCCGCATGACCGTCTGCAACATGGCGATCGAAGCCGGCGCGCGCGCAGGCATGGTCGCCGTCGACGACACGACGGTCGAATACCTGAAGGGCCGTCCGTTCTCGCCGCAAGGCGTCGAGTGGGATCAGGCCGTCGAATACTGGAAGCAGTTCACGTCCGATCCTGGCGCGCATTTCGATCGCGTGGTCGAACTGAACGCGGCCGAGATCGTGCCGCAGGTCACGTGGGGCACGTCGCCGGAAATGGTCACGTCCATCGACGCACGCGTCCCGGACCCGGAGAAGGAAAAGGATCCGGTCAAGCGCGACGCGATGGAACGCGCGCTGCAGTACATGGCGCTCGAACCGAATCTGCCCATCGAATCAATCAAGCCGGACAAGATTTTCATCGGCTCGTGCACGAATGCGCGCATCGAGGATTTGCGCGCGGCTGCGTGGGTCGTGAAGGAGCTCGGCCGCCGCGTCGCGCCGAACATCCGTCTCGCGATGGTCGTGCCGGGCTCGGGCCTCGTGAAGGCGCAAGCCGAGCGCGAAGGTCTCGACAAGGTCTTCACGGACGCGGGTTTCGAATGGCGCGAGCCGGGCTGCTCGATGTGCCTCGCCATGAACGCCGACCGGCTGGAGCCGGGCGAGCGTTGCGCATCCACGTCGAACCGCAATTTCGAAGGCCGTCAGGGCGCGGGCGGACGCACGCACCTCGTGAGCCCCGCCATGGCAGCGGCTGCCGCCATCGAAGGGCATTTCGTCGACATTCGCAAGCTGGGATGAACGCCACATGAACATCGATCGCATCGCACTTCTGCGCCGATTCGCACTCGCGACGCTAGCCGGGCTGCTGCTCGGCCTCGCTGGATGCAACACGGTGCATGGCTTTGGCGAAGACCTGCAGCATCTGGGCGGGTCGATCAGCGACAAGGCGGCAAAGTAAGCGGTTTTTGATTCGCCGGAGGGCGTGGGTGATGCGCATGTGCACCGCCGTCCGGCTTCGAACAGGCTAAAGCGTCATGGAAAAATTCATCGTACATACCGGCGTCGTGGCGCCGCTCGATCGCGAAAACGTCGACACCGACGCGATCATTCCGAAGCAGTTCCTGAAGTCGATCAAGCGCACGGGCTTCGGTCCCAACGCGTTCGACGAATGGCGTTATCTCGATCACGGCGAGCCGGGGCAGGACAATTCGAAGCGTCCGCTGAATCCGGATTTCGTGCTGAACCAGCCGCGCTATCAAGGCGCGTCGGTGCTGCTCGCACGCCAGAATTTCGGCTGCGGCAGCTCGCGCGAGCACGCACCGTGGGCGCTGCAACAGTACGGCTTCCGCGCGATCATCGCGCCGAGCTTCGCGGACATCTTCTACAACAACTGCTTCAAGAATGGTCTGCTGCCCATCGTGCTGACGGATCAGCAGGTCGACCATCTGTTTAACGAAACATTCGCGTTCAACGGCTTCCAGCTGACCGTCGATCTGGAAAAGCAGGTCGTGCGCACGGCTGACGGCAGCGCCGAATATCCGTTCGAAGTCGCTGCGTTCCGCAAATACTGCCTGCTGAATGGCTTCGACGACATCGGCCTCACGTTGCGTCACGCGGACAAGATTCGCCAGTACGAGGCAGAGCGCATCGCAAAGCAGCCGTGGCTCAATAACCGCCTCGTGCGCTGAAGTTTTCGCGAAAGCGCGCCTGATCCAGGCCAGACAGAAACCAACAAGGAATACGCATGAAGATCGCAGTGTTGCCGGGCGACGGCATTGGCAAGGAAATCGTCAAGGAAGCCGTCAAGGTTCTGAACGTGCTCGGCGAGAAGTTCGAGCTGGAAGAGGCGCCCGTCGGCGGCGCGGGCTACGAGGCGGCGGGTCATCCGCTGCCGGAAGCCACGCTCAAGCTCGCGAAGGAAGCGGACGCGATCCTGTTCGGCGCGGTCGGCGACTGGAAATACGATTCGCTTGAGCGCTCGCTGCGTCCGGAACAGGCGATTCTCGGCCTGCGCAAGCATCTGCAACTGTTCGCGAACTTCCGTCCGGCGATCTGCTATCCGCAACTGACGGGCGCGTCGTCGTTGAAGCCGGAAATCGTGTCGGGCCTCGATATCCTTATCGTGCGCGAACTGAACGGCGACATCTACTTTGGTCAGCCGCGCGGCGTGCGTCAGGCGCCGGACGGCCTGTTCGAAGGCGCGAAGGAAGGCTTCGACACGATGCGCTATGCGGAGCCGGAAATCCGCCGTATCGCGCACGTCGCGTTCCAGGCGGCGCAAAAGCGCGACAAGAAGTTGACGTCCGTCGACAAGGCGAACGTGCTCGAAACGTCGCAGTTCTGGAAGGACATCATGATCGATGTCTCGAAAGAATACGCAGACGTCGAGCTGTCGCACATGTACGTCGACAACGCTGCGATGCAGCTTGTGAAGGCGCCGAAATCGTTCGACGTGATCGTCACGGGCAACATGTTCGGCGACATTCTGTCGGACGAAGCGGCAATGTTGACGGGTTCGATCGGCATGCTGCCGTCGGCTTCGCTCGACAAGAACAACAAGGGCCTGTACGAGCCGTCGCACGGCTCGGCGCCCGATATCGCGGGCAAGGGCATTGCGAATCCGCTCGCCACGATTCTGTCGGCGGCGATGATGCTGCGTTACTCGCTGAACCGGGCCGAGCAGGCCGACCGCATCGAAAGCGCCGTGAAAAAGGTGCTGGAGCAAGGCTATCGCACGGGCGATATTCTCACGCCGGGCTACAAGCAGGTTGGCACGGAAGCGATGGGCGACGCCGTCGTGGCCGCGCTGTAATTCTTCAGCAAACACGCGTGAATCTGCCAATTTTGCGCGGATTCACGCAAATCGCGGCGCCCGCGCCGCAAAAAACGGGTTTTCGTGTAGACTCATGTGATGGCGACGATTCCTCAAATCTCCTCGATTTCGACACTGCGCGGCAAAACGGCCCGCGTGGTTGCGCTCGCCATTACCATCAAAACGATTACCCCGAAAACGATCACGAAGCGCTGATCGTCCGTCGTGCCCGCCCATCTTCCCCGCGCGGTCACTGCGGGCAAAGATGCGGGGAAGTGTCCACTCGAAGGGTATGAAGTCATGAACGTAGGTCTCGTAGGTTGGCGCGGCATGGTCGGCAGCGTCCTGATGCAACGTATGCAACAGGAAGGCGATTTCGATCTGATCGAACCGGTGTTTTTCAGCACCAGCAATGCGGGCGGCAATGCGCCGTCGTTTGCCAAAAACGAGACCAAGCTCAAAGATGCGACAAGCATCGACGACCTGAAGAAGTGCGACGCCATCATCTCCTGCCAGGGCGGCGACTACACGAACGAAGTGTTCCCGAAGCTGCGCGCAGCGGGCTGGAACGGTTACTGGATCGACGCGGCTTCGTCGCTGCGCATGAAGGATGACGCCGTCATCATTCTCGATCCCGTCAACCTCGACGTGATCAAGAACGCGCTGGTCAAGGGCCAGAAGAATTTCATCGGTGGCAACTGCACGGTCAGCCTGATGCTGATGGCGCTGGGCGGCCTGTTCCGCGAAAACCTCGTCGACTGGATGACGGCCATGACGTATCAGGCCGCTTCGGGCGCGGGTGCGCAGAACATGCGTGAACTGCTGAGCCAGATGGGCACGCTGCACGGCGCAGTGAAGGACGAACTGGCCAATCCGTCGTCGGCCATTCTCGATATCGACCGCCGCGTGCTGTCGGCCATGAACAGCGACAGCATGCCGACCGACCACTTTGGTGTGCCGCTCGCAGGCTCGCTGATTCCGTGGATCGACAAGGATCTCGGTAACGGCATGTCGAAGGAAGAGTGGAAGGGCGGCGCGGAAACCAACAAGATTCTCGGCAAGCCGGCGATGGGCGAGCCGGGCTCGATTCCCGTCGACGGTCTGTGCGTGCGTATCGGCGCAATGCGCTGCCACTCGCAGGCGCTGACCATCAAGCTGAACAAGGACGTGCCGCTCGACGAAATCAACGGCATTCTGGCTTCGGCGAACGACTGGGTGAAGGTCGTGCCGAACGAGCGCGAAGCGTCGATGCGCGATCTGTCGCCCGCCGTGGTGACGGGCACGCTGACGGTGCCGGTCGGCCGTCTGCGCAAGCTCGCGATGGGTGGCGAATATCTGTCGGCATTTACGGTCGGCGATCAGTTGCTGTGGGGCGCTGCGGAGCCGCTGCGTCGTATGCTTCGCATTCTGCTCGACAAGTAAAGTAAACTACGCGCGTTAACTGATCGACGCGTAGAAAACTCCCAAAAAGCGTCGCGTTTTTCGCGGCGCTTTTTTATTGTGTATTTCAGAATCTTGTCGCCAACACTTCTAAGCATGCGCCGCACGACCGCGCACGAAAGGTCCCGATGACGGCCCGATTCCCTCTTATTCCCGCCGCCACACGAAGCGGCACGCATCGGATTGCGGCAGCGGTCGCGATCGTTTTTGCCGGTGCACTTTCGATACCGGGCGCAGCATACGCGCAAACCACGGCCGCGGGTGCTGCGGCGGCGAGCGCACCGGCTGGTGCTGCTTCCGGTGGCACGCAGTTCACCGTTCAGCCGGGGCAATCGCTCAACGACGCTGCGGTCGCGATGACGCAGTCGCGCGACCGCGCCGTGCTGGCGCGCGCGGCGAAAGCGATCTTCGACGCGAACCCGAACGCGTTCATGGGGCACGATCCAAGCCGGTTGCGGCTGGGCGCTGTCCTGAATCTGCCCGCCGTCGATGCGACGGGGGCGCCCATCGGCGCGGCATCGGCTGCGACGGCCGCCTCTGCTGCGTCCGGCGCGGCGGCGCAGGCTGCGACTACCAACAACGCTTCCGCGACGACTTCGGCATCCGCGCCCGCTGCAACGGCTGCTGGCGCGAGTGCTGCGGCAACCGGCGCGTCGTCGCCGGCCGAAGCGGCCGCCACGAGTCCAACGCAAAGCGCCAGCGCGCCGGCCACGGCCGAGGCGACGTCCGCGCCCGCAACCGGCGTGCTGCCCACGAGCGGCGCGGCGGCAGCCTCAGCTTCGGGCGCGAGCGGCACGCATTCATACACGGGTTCCATCCAGGGCAGCGAGTCCGCTGCTACGCCGCCCGGTGCACCCGCAACCGGCAACGCGCAGCCCGCGTCGCAGCCGCGTCCGTCGAGCTTGCAGCAACTCCTCGCGCTGAAGAACCGTGTGCTGATGGAATTGCAGAAGCACGGTATCGGCAAACAGCAGGGCGCAAACGAAAACGCGTCAACGGCACCGGGCGCGACGCAGTCGTCGAGCGCGACGCCCGGCGCTGGCGCGCCCGCTCATGCTGCGCCGGCGGCAACGCAGCCCGCGAACCAGCCGATGGGCATTTCGCAGGAATATCTGGGCGTGGCTGCTATCGTCGGCGCGGGCCTTGTGGCGTTGCTGGCCGGTTTGACGATGCGCCGGCGTCGCAAAGCCGCGCGCGCGCAGGAAGTGGCGAACGACGACGTTGCACGCGAAGATGAAACGCCCGTTGCGCCCACGGCTGTCGCGCCGGTTGCAGTCGCGCGTAGCGATGAGCCGCCTGCGTCGCTGCACGAACCGTCTGAAACCGGGTCGCGCGAGGCCGGTCCGGCTGCGATTGTTGCGGCTGCTGCGATTTCGCCCGCATTCGATGACGACGCAGCACCGAAGCCCGAGCCCGAAACGTTCGACAGCGCATCCGCGGAGGCCGCGCTCGACGCCGCCGCAACGCTCGGCGCCGATGCGTTGCCGCGCGAATCGCTCGATCCGGCACGTCAAGAAGCGCGTGCCACCGAAGCAGCCGAACGGGAACAGGCCGCGCGCGAACAGGAACCGACGACGAGCGAACTCGCTGCCGATGCGCCATCCGCCGAACTGCCGCTCGACGAGCAGCCGATCCACGAACCGGTCGAGCCGCATTTCGCCGAGCCGATCGAGGCACTGCACGACGAATCCGGCGCGAAACCCAAGCCTTTCGCACTTGACCTAGGCGCGACGCCGGGAGCCGGGCAGCACGAACCCACGTTCGAGCAGCCTACCGCGTCCGTTGCGCCGCCCATCCAGTTGAGTCATGTGGAACCGGCCGCGCAGCACGAGCAACTGATCGAGCCGCTGCCCGAACTGAATGAACTGCACCCAGCCGACGCCGATGTCGACGCGGGACAGCGCGCGCCGACATCGCTTCCGCTCGGCGCGCCGCCGCCGCTGGAGCCGGCTGTGCCGGACGCATTCCCGCGCGACGCGATGCGCGCGCTCGACAGTATCGACGACTTCGCTTTGCCGCCACGCGTCGAGTCGTCGGCAACCGACGCACCCGCTGCGACTCAGCCCGTCGTCGCGCCCGAAATCACGGCGCAACAGGCCGTGCCGGCGCACGCGCCGCAGGCGCCGGCTGTCGCCGCCGAGATCATCGCCGGCACGGCCGGTGCGGCCGCCGTCGCCGGTCTGGGTGCGGCGCGCTTCGGCGCGTTGAAGCTCGATTTCGATCTGGAACTGCCGCCGTCGCCGTCGCAGGTCGTGCCCGCGTTCACGCCGGACGAAGTCGCGCGCATCGCTCGCAACAAGCTCGACCTGGCCGTGGAGTACATCGATCTCGGCGACGTCGTTGGCGCGCGTACGCTGATCAACGAAGTCATCGAATCGAACGACGCCGACACCCGCGCCGACGCTCGCGCGTTGCTGTCGACGCTCGCGCCGCTTTCGTGATGACGCGGATCGCGCTTGGCATCCAGTACGACGGCGCGGCGTTTTGCGGCTGGCAGTCGCAGCCGCACGGCAAGACCGTGCAGGACGCACTTGAACGGGCGCTGCGCGAATTCGCGCAGACGCCGCTGCAAACCGTAGTGGCAGGCCGCACGGACACGGGTGTCCACGGTCTCGGGCAGGTCGTGCATTTCGAGACGGAACTCGACCGTACCGACTTTTCGTGGGTGCGCGGCACGAACGCGTTCTTGCCGTCGACGGTCGCCGTGCAATGGGCCAAGCCGATGCCCGACGCGTTCCACGCGCGCTTTTCGGCTTTCGAGCGCACCTATTACTACGCGCTGTACGTGCATCCCGTGCGCTCGCCGATGCTCACGGGCCGCGCCGGCTGGATTCACACGCCGCTCGACGTCGATGCGATGCGCGACGCGGCCGCCTGCCTGATCGGCGAGAACGATTTCTCGGCGTTCCGCTCGTCGGAATGCCAGGCGAAGACGCCCGTCAAGCATCTGTATCAGATCGATATCCGGCCACAGGGCGATTTCATCCACTTCCGTTTTCGCGCCAATGCCTTTCTGCATCACATGGTGCGCAACCTGATGGGCTGTCTCGTGGCCGTGGGCCGCGGGCGCTATCCGGCGACGTGGCTCGCGGAGGTACTGCAGGGCCGCGACCGGAAATGCGCGGCGCCTACCTTCATGCCCGACGGGCTGTATCTCGCTCAAGTGGGCTATCCTGAGGCGTTCGCCGTGCCTGCACCGCAGGCGGGCAGCGTTCCGTGGAGCACCGTTTGGACCGACTCATGACTTCCGCCGACACTCAAGCCGCAAGCCTTTCGCCCGCCACCGACACTGTGCCGCACCGCACGCGCATCAAGCTGTGCGGACTCGGCAACGCCGCCGATGTCGCGCATGCCGTCGCCTTGGGAGCCGATGCGATCGGCCTCGTGTTCTACCCACCCAGCCCGCGCGCGTTGAGCATCGCGCAGGCGGTCGAGATGACGCGGGTCGTGCCGCCGTTCGTGTCGATTGTCGGGCTGTTCGTGAATCCGACGCCGGAGTGGTTCAGCGAAGTCACCTGCAACGTGCCGCTGACGATGCTGCAGTTCCACGGCGACGAAACGCCCGAGCACTGCGAAAAGCTGGCGGGCGTTGCGGGTTTGCCTTGGTTGCGCGCGTTGCGGATTGCGGCAGATACTCAACCGGCCGATTTGGTAGAATCGACGCTTAACTATTCAGCTGCCAGTGGTCTTCTGTTCGACACACATGTCGAGGGCTATGGCGGCGGCGGGAAGGTCTTCGATTGGTCACTTATTCCACAAGAGCTCGCGCGTCGGGCCGTTTTGAGTGGTGGGTTGAACACGCAAAACGTCAGTGATGCGATTCATCGCGTGCGCCCGTACGCGGTCGATGTCTCGAGCGGCATCGAGGTGCCGGGCGCAAAGGGCGTGAAGGATCACGCCCGGATGGCGGCGTTCGTGCGCGCAGTGCGCGAAGCGGACGCCCGGTGATTCCCAGACCGCGCCTCGCAGCGAGCGGGTGCCGCGGCATACTGAGAAGAGTGACGGAATATGTACAACTTACCCGATGAACGTGGCCATTTCGGCCAATATGGCGGCGTGTTCGTTGCCGAGACGCTGATGCACGCGCTTGACGAACTGCGTGTCGCGTACGAAAAATACTCAGTAGACCCCGACTTCATCGCCGAATACGAGCGCGAACTGAAGTACTTCGTCGGTCGTCCTTCCCCTGTCTATCACGCGCAACGCTGGAGCGAACTGCTCGGCGGCGCGCAGGTTTACCTGAAGCGCGAAGACCTGAACCACACGGGCGCGCACAAGGTGAACAACGTGATCGGTCAGGCGTTGCTCGCCAAACGCATGGGCAAGCCGCGCGTGATCGCGGAAACGGGCGCGGGTCAGCACGGCGTTGCCACGGCGACCATCGCGGCGCGCTTCGGCATGGAGTGCATCGTCTACATGGGCGCGGAAGACGTGCGCCGCCAGGCCGCGAACGTCTACCGGATGAAGCTGCTGGGCGCGACTGTCGTGCCCGTCGAATCCGGCTCGCGCACGCTGAAAGACGCGTTGAACGAAGCGATGCGCGACTGGGTCACGAACGTCGAAAACACGTTCTACATCATCGGCACGGTGGCAGGGCCGCATCCTTATCCGATGATGGTGCGCGATTTCCAGCGCGTAATCGGGGACGAATGCAAGGTGCAGATGCCCGAACTGACGGGCCGTCAGCCGGATGCCGTGATCGCGTGCGTTGGCGGCGGATCGAATGCAATGGGCATCTTTTATCCGTACATTGACGACAAATCGGTGAAGCTGATCGGTGTGGAAGCGGCTGGTGACGGCATCGACACGGGTCGTCACGCGGCGTCGCTGATCGGCGGCAGCCCGGGTGTGCTGCACGGCAATCGCACCTATCTGCTGCAAGACGAGAACGGTCAGATCATCGAAACGCATTCGGTGTCGGCGGGTCTCGACTATCCGGGCGTCGGTCCCGAGCATGCATGGCTCAAGGACAGCGGCCGCGCCGAATACGTCGGCATCACCGACGATGAGGCGCTCAAGGCGTTCCACGACTGCTGCCGGATCGAGGGCATCATCCCCGCGCTGGAGTCGAGCCACGCGCTCGCGTACGCGGCGAAGCTCGCGCCGACTTTGCCGAAGGACAAAATCCTTCTGGTGAACCTGTCGGGCCGGGGCGACAAGGACATGCACACGGTCGCCGAGCGATCGGGCATCCAGTTCTGAGCGCCCAGGCGATGCGCGACGAGTTCGAGGAGCCGCAGCCGCCCGCGCTGGACGGCGACGCCGAAGCCGGCGTTGCCGAGGCGTTGCGCGCGGGCGCTGTGCCGCTGTTGCCGGTGCCTGCGGGCATCGAGCTCCTGAACCGCGATTTTCTGACCGATGCAGCGAACCTGCCGGACGGCTCGATCGATCTGATCGTCGCCGATCCGCCGTACGGCCTCGGCAAGGACTATGGCAACGATTCCGACATGCGCTCGGGCGAGGATTTTCTCGCCTGGACGCGTACCTGGCTCGAACTCGCCATTCCGAAGCTGAAGCCGTCGGGTTCGCTGTATATCTTCTGCACATGGCAGTACGCGCCGGAAATCTTCGTGTTTCTGAAGAGCCGCCTGACGATGGTCAACGAGATCATCTGGGACCGGCGCGTGCCGAGCATGGGCGGCACGACGCGCCGCTTTACGTCCGTGCACGACAACATCGGTTATTTCGCGGTGTCGAAAGACTATTATTTCGACCTCGATCCCGTCCGTATCCCGTACGATGCCGCCACGAAGAAAGCGCGCTCGCGTAAGTTGTTCGAAGGAAGCAAGTGGCTGGAGATGGGCTACAACCCGAAGGACGTCTGGTCGGTTTCGCGTTTGCACCGGCAACATGCCGAACGCGTCGACCATCCGACCCAGAAACCGCTCGAAATCGTCGAGCGGATGGTGTTGGCCAGTTGTCCGCCGGGTGGCCGCGTGCTCGATCCCTTCATGGGGAGCGGCACGACGGCCGTCGCTTGCGCCCGTCAGAAGCGCGAATTCGTCGGCTATGAAATCAATGAAAGTTACTGCGCGATAGCGCGAGAACGCGTCAGTCTGGCGGCAAATCCGCCGGAACCCGTTTCGCGCCGGAAAGCAGCCGTTGCCAGCACTACGACGACGGCTTGACGCCAAACCGCGCAGTCATCGACTTCGAGAAAATTCCATGTCCCGTATTCAATCCACGTTCGCGGCACTGGCCGCGCAGGGCAAGAAAGGTCTGATTCCGTTCATCACCGCCGGTGATCCTGATCCGGCGCGCACCGTCGAGTTCATGCACGCGCTCGCGAAGGGCGGCGCCGATGTCATCGAACTCGGCGTGCCGTTCTCCGACCCGATGGCCGACGGTCCCGTGATCCAGCAGTCGTCGGAACGCGCGCTGGCAAAGGGCGTGTCGCTGAAACACGTGCTCGCCGACGTCAAGCGCTTCCGCGAAACTGACGACAAGACGCCCGTCGTGCTGATGGGCTACGCGAATCCCATCGAGCGCATGGGCGCCGACGCGTTCGCGGCTGCCGCGAAGGAAGCGGGCGTCGATGGCGTGCTGGTTGTCGACTATCCGCCGGAAGAATCGGCTATCTTCGCCGAAAAGATGAAGGCGGCCGCGATCGATCCGATTTTCCTGCTCGCGCCCACGTCGACGGACGAGCGCATCGCGGAGGTTGGTAAAATCGCGTCCGGTTACGTCTACTATGTGTCGCTCAAAGGTGTCACGGGCTCTGCAAATCTGGACGTTTTGAGCATCGCGGGTAAAATCCCGGCCATCAAGTCGCGCGTACCGTTGCCGGTGGGCGTCGGTTTCGGCATTCGCGACGCGCAATCAGCGCGCGCGGTGGCCGAAGTCTCCGATGCCGTCGTGATCGGCAGCCGTATCGTGCAGTTGCTCGAAGAAGCAGCACCCGAGTCCGCTGCGAGCAAGCTGACGAGTTTCATTGCTGAAATTCGCCAGGCGCTCGACAGCATCGGCGCGACTGCCCGATAAACATCATTTTTGTCGCGGTTAGCATGGCGGCGCAGTTCCTGCTGCGCCGTCTTTCGAATCGCGAATCCTGGAAGGAATCATCATGAGCTGGCTCGACAAACTGTTGCCGCCGAAAATCAAGCAAACCGACCCGAAGAGCCGCAAGGGCATTCCGGAAGGGCTGTGGATCAAATGCCCGTCGTGCGAAGCGGTGCTGTACCGCAACGACGTCGAGGCGAATCTGCACGTCTGCCCGAAGTGCGACCACCATATGCGGATCGGTGCGCGCGAACGGCTCGACGGCTTGCTCGATCCGGAAGGCCGCTATGAAATCGGCCAGGAAATCCTGCCGGTCGACGCACTCAAGTTCAAGGACAGCCGCAAGTATCCTGACCGCCTGAAAGAGGCGATGGACGAAACCGACGAAACCGACGCGATGGTCGTGATGGGCGGCGCGATCCACACGCTACCCGTGGTGGTCGCGTGCTTCGAATTCGCGTTCATGGGTGGCTCGATGGGCTCCGTGGTCGGCGAGCGCTTTGCGCGCGGCGCGCAGAACGCGATCGAGCAGCACGTGCCATTCATCTGCTTCACCGCCTCGGGCGGCGCGCGGATGCAGGAAAGCCTGCTGTCGCTGATGCAGATGGCCAAGACCACCGCGATGCTGACCAAGCTCGCCGAGGCCAAGCTGCCGTTCATTTCCGTGCTGACCGATCCGACGATGGGCGGCGTGTCGGCGAGCTTCGCGTTCCTCGGCGACGTCGTGATCGCCGAGCCGAAGGCGCTGATCGGCTTTGCCGGGCCGCGCGTGATCGAGCAGACCGTGCGTGAAAAGCTGCCGGAAGGCTTCCAGCGCGCCGAATTCCTGCTGCAAAAGGGTGCGATCGACATGATCGTCGACCGTCGCAAGCTGCGCGAAGAAATCGCGCAACTGATGGCGCTGCTCACGCGCCAGCCGGCTGACGCAGTTGCCTGACGCCCGTCGCTGGCCGTGACGCAACGCACGGCTGACAGGAGCAACCAACGCGCCGCGAGAAGTCTTCAAGCGGCGCGTTGTCATTTCTAGGATAATTCCGGTCCGCACTGCCAGTTTTTCAGATGACCACTTTCCCCACACTCGACGCGTGGCTCACGCACCTGGAATCCGCTCATCCTGTCGGAATCGACATGGGACTCGCGCGCATCAGCAAGGTGCGTGACGCGCTGGACCTCAAGTTTGCGTGCCCGGTGATCACCGTCGGCGGCACGAACGGCAAGGGTTCCACCTGCGCAATTCTCGAAGCGATCCTGCTGCGCGCGGGTTACACCGTCGGCTGTCACACGTCGCCGCATCTGCTCGCGTTCAACGAGCGCGCGCGCATCAACGGCCAGATGGCGACGGACGCCGAATTGCTGCCGCACTTCGAGGCCGTCGAGAAGGCGCGCCAGTCGCTGCCCGAGCCCGTTTCGCTGACGTATTTCGAGTTCACGACGCTGGCGATCATGCATCTGTTCGCCGAGCGCGGGCTGGATGCAGTGATTTTCGAAGTGGGGCTCGGCGGGCGGCTCGATGCCGTCAACATCCTCGATACCGATTGCGCGATCATCACGAGCATCGACATCGATCACACCGACTTCCTCGGCGATACGCGCGAGAAAATCGCGTTCGAGAAGGCGGGTATTTTCCGCGCGGGCAAGCCGGCGATCTGCGCCGATCCCGTTCCGCCGCAAACGCTGATCGATCATGCCGAAAAAATCGGCGCGGAGTTGTGGCTGTTCGGTCGCGATTTCCGCTACGAAGCGCAACCCGGCAACGAGCGCCAGCAGTGGAGCTACATCGGCCCGACGCTGCGTCGGTCGGCACTGGCTTATCCGGCGCTGCGCGGCGCGAATCAGCTGCTCAATACGACTGCCGCGCTCGCGGGGCTCGAAGCGGTGCGCGATCGTTTGCCCGTGTCGGCGCAGGACATTCGTCTGGGCCTTGCCAATGTCGAGCTACCGGGGCGCTTCCAGGTGCTGCCGGGCAAGCCGTCGATCGTGCTGGACGTCGGCCACAACCCGCATGCAGCTGCCGTATTGGGTCAAAATCTCGGCAATATGGGCTTTTTTCCGTACACGTACGCCGTTTTTGGCTCGATGCGCGACAAGGACATCGCGGGCGTGCTCGAACATCTGAAAGGCGAGATCGATCACTGGAACGTGACCGATCTGCCGACTCCGCGTGCCGCCAGCGCGGAAGAACTGGAAACGGCGCTGCGCGATGCGGGCGTCAGCGACGGCCCGGATTGCAGCGTGACGCGTTTTGCAACACCAGCAGAAGCTTTCCAGGATGCGCTAAAACGAGCCTCGGACAATGATAGAATCGTGGTCTTCGGCAGCTTCTTCACGGTTGCAGGCGTCATGGCCTACCGTAAATCGCAGCAACACTGAACGCGCGGGCCTCGAACCAAGCCATTCATGGGTATTTTCTCGTTCGGCAAGAAAGACGACGCACCTACACGGCGCGGCGCAAATTCCAGTTCCAGTCGTGGTAGTCGTGCCGAGCGCACTGAACGCGCGGAACGCGTCGAACGGCGCAGCCGCCGCACGGACCGTTCCGGCGACGCCGACGCGATGCTGCTCGATCCCACGCTTCCCGAGAAGCAGCGCGCGCGACGCCGCCTCGTCGGCGCGATTGCGCTGGTGATTGCCGCCGTCGTCATTCTGCCGATGGTGCTGGATTCGCATCCGAAGCCCGTCACCGACGACATTTCCATCGATATTCCAAGCCGTCCAGCGCCGAAGCCGCGCGCGTCGGTCGACAACGACACGCAAGCCGCCGTCGCGCCGGACAATCCCGCCGCGCCGGATGCCGCATTGGCGGCCTCGGGTCTTGCGCCTGCTGCATCGGGCACGGCCGCTACGGGCGCCGTGGCGTCGCAGCGCGACGGCAGCAGCAAGAACGCACCGATCGCAATGACGCCTGCGAAGCCGCAGACGCCCGCCGTCGTCGCGAACAACACGCCGGCTGCGAAACCCGCACCGAAACCGCAGGCTGACGCCAAGCCCGCGGCAAAACCGGAACAGAAACCCGCAGTCACGGAAACGGCGCAGGCAGCCGCTTCTGGCACCGAAACAGGTACGCCCGCGGCGCCTCCGGGCAGCCGTTTCGCGGTTCAGCTCGGCGCGTTTCAGGACGACGCCAGCGCACACGCGTGGGTGACCAAGTTGAAAGCGGCGGGTGTGCCCGTATATACGGAGCGTCGCAAGCAGGCTGACGGCTCCAGTCGAACCCTGTTGCGCGCCGGTCCGTTCGCGGACCGTGCGGCGGCGTCGGCGGCAATCGCGAAGGTGCGCGAGGCCGGTTTGACGTCGGGCGCGAACAACGGCGCTGCGCAGTAATCCGGCGATGTTCACCGCGTTCGACTACGCTGTAATGGCGGTGATCGCCCTGTCAGCCATGCGCGGAACATGGCGCGGCTTTTTGTCCGAGGTATTCGGGCTGATCGGCTGGATCGTCGCGTTTCTGGTGGCGGCGCGTTTCGTGGGGCTGCTGGTGCCCTACGTGCCGGCGAACTGGCCGGGCGGCGCGCTGACGCAGTGGCTGATCGCGTTCGCGCTGATCGTCATTGGCGTGATGCTGGTGGCAAGCGTGGCGAACGCGTTGCTGAGCCGGCTGGTGCAAGTGTCCGGTCTGGGCGGCGTGGATCGCTCGCTTGGACTGGTGTTCGGCCTCGTACGCGGGGTCATATTGGTGCTGGTTCTGGTCGCCCTCGGTGGCTTGACCGAGCTGCCCAAACAGGAATTTTGGCGCAACGCGCTGCTGCGGCCCTACGCCGAGCAGGGCGTGCGAGAGTTGACGCCTCTGCTTCCCGAAACGCTTGCCGCCTACGTCCACGTGTAACGATCGCGTTGCACGCAAGGGGCGAAGGCGGATGACAAGGCGGGCCGATGGTGAAGCAAGCAGAACCACGGCGCGCGCGGCTGTCTCCCAGGCAGGCCGCACTGATCGAATTTCGTACCCTTTGAAGGACATGCCATGTGCGGCATCGTAGGCGTAGTTTCCCAGTCACCCGTCAACCAGCTCCTCTATGACAGCCTGCTGCTCCTGCAGCACCGCGGTCAGGACGCGGCCGGCATCGCCACCGCGAACGGCAACAATTTCCACATGCATAAGGCCAACGGCATGGTGCGCGACGTGTTCCGCACGCGCAACATGCGCAGCCTGCCCGGCAACAGCGGCATCGGCCAGGTGCGTTACCCGACGGCGGGATCTGCGTCGAGCGAAGAAGAAGCCCAGCCGTTCTACGTGAACGCGCCGTTCGGGATCATCCTCGCGCACAACGGCAATCTGACCAACTGGCAGCAGTTGAAAGACGAGATGTTCCGCATCGATCGTCGCCACATCAACACGAATTCCGACACCGAAGTGATGCTCAACGTGCTCGCGCACGAAGTGCACACGGCGAGCACGGGTCTGCAACTCGATCCCGCAGCGATGTTCAAGGCCGTGACGGGCGTGCACCGCCGTGTGCGCGGCTCGTACGCGATCGTGTCGCTGATTTCCGGCTACGGTCTGCTCGGCTTCCGCGACCCGTTCGGCATCCGCCCGCTGTGTATCGGCAAGCTGGAAACGGCGTCGGGCACGGAATGGATGCTGGCGTCGGAATCGGTGGCGCTGGAAGGCATCGGCTTCGAGTTCGTGCGCGACGTCGCGCCGGGCGAGGCGATCTTCATCGACTTCGAAGGCAACTTCCACGCGCAGCAATGCGCGCCGAACGCCAGCCTGAACCCGTGCATTTTCGAACTCGTGTATCTCGCGCGTCCGGATTCGGTGCTCGACGGCGTGCCCGTCTACAACGCGCGTCTGCGCATGGGCGACTATCTCGCGGAGAAAATCCTGCGCGTACTGCCCGATGACGTGAAGATCGACGTCGTCATGCCGATCCCCGATTCGTCGCGTCCGGCAGCGATGCAGGTCGCAGCGAAACTCGGCGTCGAGTATCGCGAAGGCTTCTTCAAGAACCGTTACGTGGGCCGCACCTTCATCATGCCGGGCCAGGCGGTGCGCAAGAAATCGGTGCGCCAGAAGCTGAACGCGATGGGCATCGAGTTCAAAGGCAAGACCGTGCTGATCGTCGACGATTCGATCGTGCGCGGCACGACGTCGCACGAAATCGTGCAAATGGCGCGCGATGCGGGCGCAAGCAAGGTGATCTTCGCGTCGGCGGCGCCGCCGGTGAAGTTCCCGAACGTGTACGGCATCGACATGCCGACGCGCAGCGAACTCGTCGCGCACGGCCGCTCGGATGAAGAAGTGGCGCGCCTGATCGGCGCCGATTTCCTCGTCTATCAGGACGTCGACGCGCTGAAGAACGCGATCCGCGACATCAACCCGGCGCTGAAGGAATTCGAATCGTCGTGCTTCGACGGGAACTACATCACGGGCGACGTGACGACGGAATACCTCGACCGCATCGAAACCGCGCGTCTCGCACCGTCCGCGCAATCGGACCGCGACGCGGCTAGCGACGCGATCGAAGGCGGCGCTGCGCGTTCGCAATTGCACCTGCAACTGTCGGTCGAGTAACGCGTCGTAAGCGCGCGAACATCGGGTCAACCGGTCTCGCGCGCTGCATCAGCCGCTGAAACCCCGCGCGAAAATCCGGGCGCAGTGTTACCATCGGGTCTTGCGTCGATTTGATCTCAGCTTGCGGACGCGGGGAAACCCAAAACAGCTAAAGCGAACGGTGAGCAGCAGCACAGCCATCGCGCTTACAGCTTTCCCCGCACACGAAGCCCGCTTATGCCGACGCAAAGCGGGCTTTTTTGTTGCCCTCGCGTGCGCGAACCTTAATGGCAAGTGCGCGGCGAGCGCGTGACTTCGAAAAACGGAACAGAACGAACATGGACGACTCCCTCAACTTCGACACACTCGCAGTCCGCTCGGGCACGTTGCGCAGCGAATTCGGCGAACACTCGGAAGCGATCTTCCTGACGTCGAGCTTTGTCTTTGCGAGCGCCGCAGATGCCGCCGAGCGCTTCAAGAATTCCGAAGACTATTACACGTACTCGCGCTTCACGAATCCGACCGTGACGATGTTCCAAGATCGTCTCGCGGCGCTCGAAGGCGGCGAGGCGTGCATGGCGACGGCGTCGGGAATGAGCGCGATCATGTCGGTGGTGATGTCGGGGTTGCAGGCGGGCGATCATCTCGTCAGCTCGCAGAGCCTGTTCGGTTCGACGCTCGGTATGTTCTCGCAGATCTTCAGCAAGTTCGGCATCACGACGACCTTCGTCGATCCGACTGATCTCGACGCGTGGAAAAACGCGGTGCGCCCCGAGACGAAGATGTTCTTCCTCGAAACGCCCTCGAACCCGCTGACGGAGATCGCCGATATCGAAGCGATCAGCAAGATCGCGAAGTCCGCGAATGCGCTGTTCGTCGTCGACAACTGTTTTTGCAGCCCGGCGCTGCAACAGCCGCTGAAACTCGGCGCGGACGTCGTGATGCATTCGGCGACCAAGTTCCTCGACGGGCAAGGGCGCGTGCTCGGCGGCGCGCTGGTCGGCTCGAAGCAGTTCATCATGGAAAAGGTGTTCCCGTTCGTGCGCAGCGCGGGTCCGACGCTGTCCGCGTTCAACGCTTGGGTTCTGCTGAAGGGCATGGAAACGCTGTCGCTGCGCGTCGAGCGCCAGTCGGCGAATGCGCTCGAAATCGCGCGCTGGCTCGATACGCATCCCGCTGTGAAGCGCGTGTTCTATCCGGGCCTCGAATCGCATCCGCAGTACGAGATCGCGAAGCGCCAGCAGAAAGCAGGCGGCGCGATCGTTTCGTTCGAACTGAAGGGCGACACGCCGGAAGCGATGCGCGCGAATGCGTGGCGTGTGATCGACAGCACGAAGATCTGTTCGATTACGGGCAACCTCGGCGACACGCGCACGACGATCACGCATCCCGCCACCACAACCCACGGCCGCATCACGCCGGAAGCGCGCGCGGCAGCGGGCATCACGGAAGGCCTGATCCGGCTTGCCGTTGGTCTGGAGAATGCAACCGATATCCGCGACGATCTGGCGCGCGGCCTTGCAGGCTGAAGCAGTGAAGAAGTGAAGAAGTGAAGAAGTGAAACGAAACGGGCGCTGCGAAGCGCCCGTTTTGTCATACAGCAACGCTCAATGCAGCAAGGCGCGCCATTGACCCGGCGCCATCCCGAAGCGCCGCGTGAACGCATGCGTGTAGGCGCTCTGATCGCCGAAGCCGACTTCGAGCGCGACGTCGGTCAATGAGCGGCGCGGATCGGCGAGCAGCGTAACGGACGTATCCAGCCGCAGCCGCTGCAAATAGCGATGCGGCGTTTCGCCGAATGCGTCGATGAACAATTGATGAAAGCGCCGCATGCCGAAGTCGCAGTGCGCGGCGAGGTCAGCGATGCGCAGCGGCTCGGACAGACGCGCGCGCAGCCAGGCGTCGATGCGCGCGAAGTCGAGACGGGCGCCCGGCGCAGCATCCGCCATGCCCGTGTCTTCGATGATCGCCGCGCATAGGCGGGCGGCCGCGTCCCAGTTGAAGCGCCGCCATGCGGCATCGCCATCGATATGTCCCGTCGCGCGGCCCGCAATATGCGAAACCAGTTGCGTGAGCGACGAATCGACGGTCACGGCGCGCGCCCGGTCGAACAGACGTTGCGGCACGGCGACTGACGACGCGGGCAGATCGAGCACGAGCTGCCGGTTCTCGCCGACGCCCGCGTAGTCGTGCCGCGAGCCGGCCGGAATGAGCCACGCGGACGTCCGGTCGATTTCTTGCGCGACGCCGTCCACGGCCATCACCATCGATCCGTCCAGACCGAGCACGATCTGATGGAAGTCGTGCACGTCCGACGCTTCCACGGTGCCGTAGCGGCGCAGGGAAACGCTGGGTGCATCGATGACGGCGTGGCTCACAGCAGAGCAACCGGAAAAACGGCTGAAACGCTCAGACGCCGAGCAATTCGACTTCGAACACGAGCGTGGCGTTCGGCGGAATCACGCCGCCCGCGCCGCGCACGCCGTAGCCGAGTTGCGGCGGAATGGTCAGCTTGCGCACGCCGCCGACCTTCATGCCCTGCACGCCTTCGTCCCAGCCCTTGATGACCATGCCGCCGCCCAGCACGAACGCGAACGGGTCGTTGCGGTCCTTGCTCGAATCGAACTTCTGGCCGTCCGTCAGCCAGCCGGTATAGTGAACGCTGACGGTCTGGCCGGCCTTCGCTTCAGCGCCCGTGCCTTCTGTCAGGTCTTCGTACTTGAGGCCCGATGCAGTGGTGACAGTAGACATGCAATGCTCCTTGTAATCGTTCGAAACCGCTATTGTAGGCGTGTTGTCCTACCGTCGCGAAGTTCGGCCAAACGGCCATGCCTATAATGTCCAGACTGCAACCAACGGTGAACCGCCAACGAGGATGTCGATCGTGACCACGTCTACTCCGTCTTCTTCCGGCAGCAACGAGGAGACGTCTGCCGTCGCCGAACGAACCGCGCGACGCTGCGCCGAAACGGCGCTTTTCATGCGCGATCATGTGCTGTCGCTGGTCTCGCACGACCTGCGCAGCCCGCTGAATGCCATTCATAGCTGGGCCTATGTGCTCGACCGCAAGATCGACACAAACGATGCCACCGCGCAACGCGCGCTCGAAGGCATTCGCAACGGCGTCGAGCAGCAGGTGAAGCTGCTCGAATCGATCGTCGACACGACGCGCGCCGAGACGAAAGCGCTTGTTTTGAAGCGCGCGCCGTTCGCGCTGCGCCCGTTGCTCGATGAGACGATCGGCGATGTGCGCGAGGCGCTCGCCGTGCGGCGTGGCGTCGCACTCGAACTCAACTCGCCGCTCGCCGCGCAGCAGATGGACGGCGACCGCGAGCGCCTCGCCGCTGCGTTGTGGCTGCTCGTCGCGTTCGCGGTGGAAGCGAGCGCGAGCGGCACGACCGTCACGCTCGATGCCGACGTCGATGCGTCGACGTTCCGCGCCACGGTTGCCTGGCAAGCCACGCCTGCTGCACTGACTGACGCTGCGCTGCCTCACGTGCTCGAAAACTTCGCGCGCGCGCAAGCGACGCAGCCGCGCGAAGCCAGCCGCATTTCGTGGGTGCTGGGACTGTGCAAGCGCATCGCGGAAGCGCACGACGGCGCGTTCGAACAGGGCGAATGGGCCGACGGCCAGCCGACGACACTGAAGCTGCGTGTGCCGCTCTCCGGCGCATGACGCTCACGCACACGCGCATGGAATCGCGCGCGACCTGGCCGGATGGCCAGTTCACGCGCGCTCAGCGCTTTCACGTGCCTTTCGCACTCTATACTGACGACTTTTGTCGCCGGAGTTCTTCGCTTTGATCCAGTTCGTCGCCCTCATTGGCGCGTTGTTGCTCGTTGCCCTCAACGGTTTCTTTGTTGCTGCGGAATTCGGCCTCGTCAAGCTGCGGCAGACGCGCGTGCAAACGCTCGCGGCGAAGCATGGCTTGCGCGGCAAGCTGCTTGGGAAGGTGCATGGGCGGCTGGATGCGTATCTGTCCGCATGTCAGCTGGGCATCACGCTGGCGTCGCTGGGGCTTGGCTGGATCGGCGAGCCGGCCTTCGCGGAACTGCTGAACCCGGTGTTCCATCTGCTCGGCATCCAGAACGAGCACCTGATCCACGGCATCTCGCTGTTTTTCGCGTTCTCTTGTATTTCGTTCCTGCATATCGTGGTCGGCGAACTCGCGCCAAAGTCGCTGGCAATCCGGCAATCCGAGCACGTCTCGCTGTGGACGGCGATGCCGCTGTATGGCTTCTACTGGGCGATGTACCCCGCCATCTGGGTGCTCAACTCGAGCGCGAACGCGGTGCTGCGCCTCGCGGGTCTGACGGCCGACCACGGCGGCGACACGCATTACTCCACAGAAGAACTGAAGCTGATTCTGCGAGGCCGCCACGCGAGCGTCACGAACGAACTCGACGGCCCGAAGGACGCCTATTCGCAGGACGAATGGAACACGATCGCGCATTCGCTCGATTTCTCACGCATGACCGTGTCCGACCTGATGCGGCCCGCGCATGAACTGGTGAGCCTGCGCCGCGATCTGCCGTGGCGCGAGAACATGCAGATCATTGCGCGCCATCGTTTCAGCCGCTATCCGTTGCTCGAGGACGCGACGGGCGAGCGCGTCGCGGGCACGATCCATCTGAAGGATCTGCTGCTGGCACGCCACGCGGGCAGCACGCTCGACGACCTGTCGCACTACGTGCGTCCCGTGCAGTACGTGAAGCCCGAAATGCCCGCGCTGGAACTGTTCCGGCGCTTCCGTAAGGGCGCGCCGCATCTCGCGCTGGTCGGCCGGAAGAACGCGAAGCCGATCGGCTTCCTGACGCTCGACAATCTGCTCGGCGCGCTGGTCGGCCAGATCCACGACGAGTTCCGTCAGGGCGATGCCGATTGGACACGCATGGACGACGGCACGCTGATGGGCAAGGGCAGCTTGCCCGTGGTGTCGCTGGAGCGCGCGCTCGGTATCGACATCGACGAGGGCAGCGCAGAGTCCGTCGGCGGTCTCGTGATCAACGCACTCGGCGATCTGCCGGAAGAAGGGCAGCGCGTCGATTTCGACCGTTTCGATGTGGTCGTGAAGAGGATGAAGGGGCCGCGTATTGTGCTGGTGCGGGTGTATCCGAAGACGTTTGATGATGAGGGTGGTTAGGGCGTTGTCTGTTTCGATGCGTGCTTATGGAACCGTTGAGGTGAGATGAAAGCGGTTCACTTTCGTATCGCGTACGCCCTCGGATTCATCGCTGCAACGTGCATCGGTGGTTGGTATCTCGGCGCGTTTATTTCCCGCCTGCCATTCTGGATACCGTCATGGCTGTTTGAGGCGATTCACGCTGCCTTGAAGTTGAGCGGCCAGAACAAGATAGACAACGAAGACGATATCGAAACGCTAGGTTTGATTTGTTTGCTCGTAGCGTGTTGTGCCGTGGTAGCGCTTGTATTGCGCATTGCTTCAATTCTGATCGGGCGATATGTGCGAAGACGGCTTCGTTCACGATGACGAAGCGCTATTCAAGGGCCTGCCAAGGCCTACACCCGCGGCACCCCATCCTCAACCAGCACAGCAACAGGCATCGTCGTCAGCGCATCGCGCAGATACAGCAGCCCGGTATCTTCCACCTTCGGAGCAGCGGGACTCACCCAGTCGAACAACGCGCGCCCGAACAGCTCTTCGGGCATCTGCACGGCCGTATCGTCCCACGCAATCGGGTCGACGATCGGCAAGTCGCTGCTGGCATCGAGCAACGCCATCGACAGCCTCGTCGCAATCACTACCGCCCAGCAGTTGCCTTGCCGCCGCGCGAACGCAATGACATGCGCGGCATGCTTGCCCTGCGCCGTGAGCGGCGTATAGCTGCCGCTGCTCAGCAATTCAGGGATCTGCATGCGTAACGCGAGCATCCGCTGATTGATCGCGAGCTTCACGCGGCCATCGCGCCAGCCAGCGAGGTAATCGGAAGGCGGCGCCTCGGCGAACAGCGCCTGTCGCTGCGCGAAATCAACAGGCCGTCGATTGTCAGGATCGACGAGACTGAAATCCCATAGTTCGGTACCCTGATAAAGATCGGGCACACCAGGCGACGCGAGCCGAAGCAAGGTCTGCTGCAGACTATTCACGACACCCGCCCGGCCGATGCGCGCAACGAACCCACTCAGTTCGCGCAAGAAACCATCGCGACGCTGTGGCGCGAGAATATCGAACAGAAACTCGCGGCAACCGTTTTCAAACGCTTCGTCAGGCGCAAGCCACGTAGTGCGCAACTTCGCTTCGCGCAGCGCTTTCAATTGCCATTGCGCGACGCGTTCGGCGAGCGCCTTGACGCCCGCTTCGTCGTCAGGCGAAAGACCGGGCGGCCAGCAGCCGACCAGCGTCTGATACAGCATCGCCTCGGCGCCGGGGCCGGGCGCCCAGTCGTCGGCGTTGCCATCTAGCGCGCGCCGGTGCGGCGTGTTCAACGTCGTCCATGCGCGCAGCGTCGCAGTCCACTCGTCGGCGATTTCGCTCAGCACGGCGAGGCGCGCGCGCGTGTCTTCGCCGCGCTTGTGGTCGTGGGTCGCCGTCGCGAGCAGCGCATGAGGAAAGCGCCGGGCGCGTTCCTGGTTGCCCGCATGAAATTGCTCGACCGTCAGCGCGAACTCGCCCGGGTCCGCGCCCACTTCACAACGCGACAGCAAACGTCCGTAGCGATAGCACGCGGTATCTTCGATCGCTTTCGCGGCGACGGGCGCCGTCAGTTGCGAGAACAGCGTCTGCACGGTACGTCGCGCCGACGCCGTGTGATTGAACGCGCCCGCGCCGCCATTCTGCTGCGGCGCCTGATACGCAGCGTTGCGTCCATTGCCATTCTCGTCGGCGCCGCTGCCGAGCCACGCATCGACGCGCGCCAGCACGCCATGATCGGCGCGCGACAGCGTCTGCTTTGCGGCATCGAGCGCGATGTCGAAGTACGCGTTGTCGGCGGCGCTGCGCAGGCCGTTTTGCGGATAGATGCGATAGACGGGGAAGTGCGCGGCAAGCTCGTTGGTCACGCGGCGGATCGCCGTGTACGTGAAGTCGCGCGTGGTGATGCTGTCGCGCGCAAGCCGATGCAGCGCGCGCGACACGCGGTCCAGTTCAGCGGGCAGATTCTCCGCGAGAATCTTGCGGCGCGCGGGCAGCGCTTCGTCTGCAGAGTTCGCCGGGCGGCCGCTCAGTTCGGACCACGCATCGGCGAGCGGCGCCGCGCCCGCCGGGTCGTGCAGCAGCGCGCCAGCGTCGTTCATGAAGTCGTAGCCTGTCGTGCCGTCCACAGGCCAGTCGTCGCGCAGTGCTTCGCCGCGTCCGAGTATCTTCTCGACGACGATATACGGCGTCGTGCCCTCGCGCAGTTCCGACAGCCGTTGACGCAGCCGCTGCGTGTACTCGCGCGGTTCCGCGAGCCCGTCGATATGATCGATGCGCACGCCGTCGATCACGCCTTCCGCATAGAGCCGGAAGATCAGCGCGTGCACGGCGTCGAACACTTCGGGACGCTCGACACGCACGGCCGCAAGCGTGCTGATATCGAAGAAGCGCCGCCAGTTCACTTCATCCGACGCCGTGCGCCACCAGGCGAGCCGGAAGTGCTGCCGCTCGATCAGCCGGTGCAGCCGGTCGCGGCTGACGGCCTCATTGGGCGAATACGCTTCGAGCACGAACTCGATCGCCGACGTGCCGTTCTGCCGCACGAATTCGCGCAGCGCTTCGCGGCCTTCGACCGCGCGCGGATGATCCGCGGGTTGCGTCGTGATCGACGTGAAGCACTCGGCGAGCGCGCTCAGATCCGCGCGATCCGCCGATTGCAGGATCGCCGCGTAATCGATCGGGCAGACGGGACACTCGTGCTCGCCATAGACGATGTTGAAGCGCCCGCTGTCGGCGTCGAAGCGCAGCGCGATGCGGCCCGCGATCAGTTCCTCGCCGTAAGCCGCGCCGAGCACGGGCATCAGCACCTTGCCGCGCAGCGCCGGGTCGGGCGAGTGCCAGTCGACATCGAAAAAGCGCGCAAAGGCGCTATGGCGGCCCCATTCGAGAATGTCCTGCCACCACGCATTGTGCTTGCTCATGCCCATGTGATTCGGCACGACGTCGACGATCAGGCCCATGCCGAGTTCATGCAGCTTGTCGGTCAGGCGCCGCAGGCCGTGTTCGCCGCCGCACTCGGCGCTGACCTGGCCGTAGTCGACGGTGTCGTAGCCGTGTGTCGAGCCGGGCGTCGCCGTCGTGATTGGCGAAGCGTACAAATGGCTCACGCCGAGCGCGGCGAAATAGTCGACGTGCGCGAGCGCATCGTCGAACGTGAAGTCGCGATGGAACTGGAGTCGGAGCGTGGCGCGCGGAACAGTCATGGCGTATCGGACAACGAAGATGCTGAGGTTGAGTCGGTGCGCGCCTGCTGGATGGCGAGCAGGCGGTCGCAAAAGCTGTCGTCGGTGAACAGTGCGTCGACGGGCTGGATCACGCGGCGGCGCCAGTTCGGATGCTCGTCGATCGAGCCGGGCAGATTCGGCTGATCCACGAGACTGAGCAGGTCTTCGAGCGGAAACGTGACGAGCGGCGACGGCGTGGCGGCGACGAAGGCGAGCGCTT
>Ga0247692_1000042_pt1 | contig 27404 bp, 25 predicted proteins | sample CNK33_metaG_FD_183041 | JGI IMG/M metagenome (GOLD analysis project Ga0247692, IMG submission 183041) | Soil microbial communities from Purdue University Martell Research Forest, Indiana, United States - CNK33 | ecosystem: Environmental > Terrestrial > Soil > Temperate forest > Bulk soil...
CTTCGCCGCCTTCGTCCGGCGTGATGAAACCAAAGCCCTTCGCATCGTTAAACCATTTCACTGTACCAGTTGCCATTTTTGAACCTGTAGATGTTGAAAATCGCATTCGCGAACGCGGTACGGCACGGAGCGGCCGCCCGCGATGGAAGACTTTTTACCATGTTGGGATGAAACCTGCCAACCAGGAGGTGCACGGACAGCACACGGTATGCTTTCCGGTGGCCCGAACCGGCTCGGGCGCTGGTCGTTCTAGCCAACGGCGGCTGCATCACGGGGCGATTTTTCGCGCACCGGGCCCGGCCGCCCTATTGGATCTTGATGACAACCTTACCCATTGCACGTCCAGTCTCGACGTAAGCCAAAGCCTCTCGTGTTGACTCGAACGGAAAACACGGAACTCGACACATTGCTCGACCGCCAGCTGGTCGCAATGGAGCAGCTGGCGGAAGGGGGCGTGCTGCCTCGCGTGACCCAGGACGGGGATTCCCTGCTTTGTACTCTTTCGCGCATGCACTGACATGTCGATCCCTATGGAGCAGCGAGGAGGGGACAACCCTTTCGTTGCCATCCGCCGATCGATACGGTGACCGTAGGGGAAGCCCTCAATGCCGATGATGCATCAGGTCGACGTAATGGGTATCAAGCCATCGGCTTGATCGTCCCTCGCTTGTGTTCCTGTGATGGCGGGTGGCAAGCCACAGCACCACGCCGACCACTAACATCACCGCCGGACCCATCAGGTACGCCATAAACGTTTCACTCACGACATCCTCCTTCAGGTCGTCGCCGCACTTACATTCTAGGCGACGGCCTGCGCCAACGCGCACCCGCCCGTTGCCACTCGCCTTGAATCGCGCCATGGCAATGTCCAGCCTAATGCCGGCCGCGGATGGCAGATTGATGCAAGTCTTCGCCGCTCAAGCACAGGTTGGGAAAATTACTTCGCTGCTGGAGATTCCGGTGAGTGCGTCAGCTTCATCAAGGATCGGATGGAAAGGTTACCGGCTGGAAGCCCACCGAGAAAGCGAGGGACCGTGTGCGCGCCAGTTCTCGACCGTGCCGACGAGCGTATGTGGGTGGAAAGGGAGTTAGGGCGAGGTTACCCGGCCGCCGCAAAAGAGGCAGAGGACCGACCGTTACTCTCGAAGGTTCCGGACGAAGCGTTCGAGCATCTCTTGCACGGCCGCCGCATCGCTCGCCTCTGTCCCCGAAAGCATCCGGGCCTCCAGAACCCGCACCGCACTCATGCACCGATGTAGCACTTCGCGTCCTTCATCGGTGAGGCGAAGTACGACGATACGCCCATGATTCGGATCCGGTTCGCGCGTGATCCAGTTGCGCGACGCCATCACGCTCATGACTTCGTTGGCCGATTGCGGTGTGATGAATGATCGCTCGGCAAGTTGCGCGTTTGACGCCTCGCCCCGCGCTTCCAGCACCGAAAGCGCGGTGAATTGTGCAAGAGTCAGACCCAACGGTGCGAGTGCTTCCGTTATCTTGCGACGCAAAATGCGGTCCAGGCTGCCAACCAGATAGGTGAGACGGGGACGCGCCGCCGCCTTGCGCGCTGTCGGCACCGGGCGCTGGCGACTGGCGTTTGCGGATGCTGCTATCGTTGCTTTCGTCGTTTTTGCAGGAGATTTGCCCGTCATCAGATCGCCAGATGCTGTCATCGAAGACGCCATGTTACCGCGCGATTCGCCCGGTACGTCGTCCGGTTGGCTTTCACGCCTTGCAACGCGCGGCGTAGATCACGGTTGGATCGTCGCGCCGCGCGTCGTGCATTGCCTCGACGAGTTCCGCACGATGCGTCAACACCGCGCGCTGGTTGATCGAGCCTTTGTCGGTGATGTCGCCGAGATCGAGCGACGGAGCCACGTCGAGCAGCCGCAGCCGCGCGATCGCCGTCGCGCTGCCGGTCGATTCGCGGTTCAGCCGGTCGAGCAGATTGCTGAAGAACGCTCGCACGGCCGACGCGCTGACAATCTCGAAAGCGCTCGCCGATAAAGGCAACTGTGCGAGCCGCCGGCAATCGTCGAGCCTCGGAAATACGAGCAGTCCGACATCGTCGCGGTTCAGACCCGTGACGACCACGTCCTGCACATATGGTGCGCCCGCCGAGATGACGCGCGCTCTCATGGGCCCGACGCTCACGAAAGTGCCCGAACTCAGCTTGAAGTCTTCGGCGATGCGTCCGTCGAACACCAGGCCGAGTTCCGGGCGCTGCGGATCGACGAACTTCAGCGCGTCGCCGCTGCAGTAATAGCCTTCTTCATCGAACGATCCGGCGGCGGAGGCGTCGTTCATTCGCCAGTATCCGGACATCACATGTGGGCCGCGAAAGCGCGCCTCCAGCTTGCCGGCGACGGGCACGAGCTTCACTTCGCAGCCGGGCGCGGGCATGCCGACGTAGCCCGCGCCCATGACGGGGCCCGTCGTGAACAGACATGAAGGCGACGTCTCCGTCATGCCCAGACCGGCCATGATGCGGATGCGCTCGCCGCAAAAGCGTTCAGTGACGCTCTGAAGCCGATCCCACGCGGCCTGTGACAGTCCCGCGCCCGCGAAGAAATACACCTTCACGCGCGAGAAGAAAGTCTCGCGCAAATGTTCGTCGGTTTCGAGCGCGCTCGTCAGCTCTTCCCATCCCTTGGGCACGTTGAAGTAGATCGTCGGCGCGACATCGCGCAGATTGCGCAGGGTTTCGTCGAACTTCTTCGCAACCGGCTTGCCGTCGTCGATGTACAGCGTGCCGCCGTTGTAAAGCGCGATGCCGACGTTATGGCTGCCCCCGAACGTGTGATTCCACGGCAGCCAGTCGACCAGCACGGGCGGCTCGTCGGCGAACTCCGGAAACGTGTCGAGCAGCATCTGCTGATTGCTGCACAGCATACGATGCGTCGTCGGTACGGCTTTCGGCAGCATCGTCGAGCCGGAGGTGAACAGGAACTTGGCGATGGCGTCAGGAACGATCGCGTCGTGTGCGGCATCGACTGTCGTGGGAAGCGTATCGAGCAACGCCGACAGGGGCGTTGCGTTGCGTGGTCCGCAAGAACCCGTGGCCGTGACCACTTCCACGTTGCCCGGTACGGTGGCGTCGATCGCGGCAGCGAATGTGTCGCCATCGGTGGCGAACACGAGCCCGGGAGTCAGCAGATCGAGCGTGTGGCGCAGCTTGCCGTAGTCGCTGGAGACGAGCGAATACGCGGGCGAGATCGGTGCATAGGGCACGCCCGCCCACATCGCGCCGAGCGCGACCGTCATGTGCTCGAGATCGTTGCCGGAGAGAATGACGACAGGCCGTTCAGCCGACAGATTTCGATCGAGCAGTGCCTGTCCGATTGCTCGGGCACGCGCAAGCATCTGCGCGTAACCGATACCGTGCCATTCGCAATCGGCGCCGCGGCGTGCGACGAGCCAGCGCTCGGGATGTGCCTGTGCGCCGCTCGCGAGCCGGTCGGTCAGCCGCTTCGGATACGCGCCGGGTGTCGCGCCCGATTCCATGTACCAGATGTCGCCTTCGCGGCGCACGCGGACGGGCGCAGTACCGATCCGCACCGCGCGGTAGGGCACGGACGTCTCTCTGTTGGCAGCGGATTGCGTCGGCTGGGAATTCACCTTGTTGTCTCCTGTCGGCCCGCGTTGGCGCTTTGACTCTGACGCGGGAGTGGGCGCCCTCGCGCGGCGCGCCGAAGCCCGCCGCGAGGTCTCCGCCTTGTGCGAAGCATGCCCGATTTCGATTGGTATGCGTGAACGGCGCGTCGATATTGGCGCGTTCAGATCGGGTAATAACGTGGACCCGTTTGTATCGTGATCCACCGCAGATCGGTGAATTCGGCAATCGACGCCTTGCTGCCGAAGCGCCCGTATCCGCTGCTCTTCACGCCGCCGAACGGCATCTGCGCTTCATCGTGCACGGTCGGCCCGTTGATATGACATATGCCGGACTCGATGCGTCTGGCGACCTGCATCGCGCGCGCAATATCGCGACTGAACACGGCAGCCGACAAGCCGAACTCGCTGTCGTTGGCGACGCGCACTGCTTCGTCGTCGCTATCGACGCGCAGCACGGTCACGACGGGCGCGAACGATTCCTCCGTGTACAGCTTCATCTCGGCAGTCACGCCATCGACGATGGTCGGCTGCATGATCGCGCCATCCGTTGGGCCGCCCGCGCGTATCGTCGCGCCAAGATCGCGGGCGTCCTGCACCAGCGCCGTCGCGCGCTGCGCAGCCTGTGCGCTGACCATCGCGCCGAGCACGGCGCCCTGCGCGGCGGGCGCTGCGGCCACCAGTTTGCGTGCTTTCTCTGCGAGCTTGTCGACGAGCGACGCCGCGATGCTGCGATGTGCGATCACACGCTCCGTCGACATGCAGATTTGCCCCTGGTTGAAGAACGCGCCGAACACAATGGCTTCGACGGCCGCGTCGAGATCCGCGTCGTCGAGCACGAGCACGGGCGCCTTGCCGCCGAGTTCGAGCAGGGCGGGCTTCAGATGCTTTGCCGCATGCATCGCAATGATGCGGCCGACATGCGTCGAGCCCGTGAAGTTCACGCGACGCACGGCGCGGTGCGCGATCAGCCGCTCGACGATGGCGGGCGCATCTTCGGGTGCATTCGTCACGACGTTGACGACGCCGTGGCCGAGTCCCGCTTCCTGCAACACGCTGCCGATCATCCGATGCGCGGCGGGGCAGAACTCCGATGCCTTCAGCACCACCGTATTGCCGCACGCGAGCGGCATCGCGACGGCGCGCGTGCCGAGGATCACGGGCGCATTCCACGGCGCGATGCCGAGCACCACGCCGCACGGCTGACGCACGGCGAGCGCCAGGTTGTCGGGCGTGTCGGTGGGAACGATGCTGCCGTCGATCTGCGTCGTCATGGCTGCGGCTTCGCGCAGCATGTTCGCCGCGAGATGCACGTTGAAGCCGTACCAGTTGGCCATCGCACCCGTTTCCGCGATGCCCGTTTCGATGAATGCGCCGACCCGCGCGTCCATGATGTCGGCGGCCTTGAGCAGACGCGTGCGGCGTTCCGTGGGCGGCAGCGCCGACCATGCGGGAAACGCGGCTGCGGCGGCATCAACGGCCGCGTCGGCGTCCGCCAGCGTGGCAGCGGGCGCGCGCGAAGCCACGGCGCCCGTGACGGGATTCAGGCGCACGAAAGTCGCGCCGCTAACGGCGGCGCAGTCCTTGCCGCCGACCAACATGCTCACTTCGTTCACGATGGCTGTCTCCTTTGTCGACTGGAACGCCCGGCGTCATCGCACGCCGGGCGTCGTGCGTCGTCATTCCGCGCGCTTGTAGGCCTGAAGGCCGGGCTTGATCGACTTCTGGTCGAGGAACTGTTTTAGTCCTTCTTGACGTCCGTTCTCGGGGTCGCGCAACTGGGCCTGGTCGAGCTTTGCGTACAGATAGTCTTCGTTCTGTTCCCACGTCAGCTCGCGGCAGCGCTTGAAACCATGCTTCGCGACGCGCAGCACGACGGGATTCTTTTCGAGCAGCTTCGCTGCCAGCGCGACCGTCTCGGCGCGTAACTGCTCGCGCGGCACGCTCCTGTTCACGAGACCCATGGCGGCGGCCTCCGTTCCCGTGAAGGTGTCGCCCGTCATGATGTAGTAGAGCGCCTGCCGATGTCCGACCGTATCCGCCATGGCCTTGCTGACGAGGTTTCCCGGCGGAATGCCCCAGTTGATCTCCGAGAGGCCGAATACGGCCTCGTCGGCGGCGATCGCGAGGTCGCACGCGACCAGTGGCGAGAAGCCGCCGCCGAAGCACCATCCGTTGACCATCGCGATGGTCGGCTTCGAATACATGCGCAGCAGCTTCCATTGCCACTGGCACGCATCGCGGCGAATCTTTTCCTGCAGGATCTCCGGGCCTGCATCGACTTCGCGGAAGTATTCCTTCAGGTCCATGCCGGCCGTCCATGCATCGCCTGCGCCCGTCAGGACCAGCACCCTGGCGTCGGCGTCGAGTTCGAGCGTCTCGAGTACCTGCACCATTTCGCTGTTGAGCGTGGGACTCATTGCATTGCGTTTCTCCGGGCGATTGAACATCACCCATGCAATGCCTTCCTCGACCTTCACGTCGACCGTCTTCCAGCGACCCTCATAACTTGCCATGTTCGTAGCTCCAGCGCCTGTTGCGCGTATCAATGTATGCCGTGTTGTCCGAGTTACCCGACAGCGTTTTTTATATCAGGTAGCCTGATACAAAGTCTATTATCAAGTAGCCTGATAAACAATCGTTCTGTCCTCGGTGAAAACCCTCGTATGGGAGTGGGCACGTTCGGCCCGGATGCCGCGGACGGCGCTTAGATATGGCTTCGCGCGACGTTCGCGATGCAGCGCGCGATAACGATGACCGCATGCCTGGGGTATTCACCAAACGCATTCGCCTTGCATTGTCAGGGTGCCTGATATTAAATGCGCTCCATCGCGGTGAGCTGTTGCGCGTTCTCATGAGCGCGCTTTTATTCGATCTAAATATCAGGTTGCCTGATATATGCGAAAGGGCGGCCTCAAAGCGTTTGCAGGTATCGACACAACAATCAGGTGACAGACATGAAATCCAGAACAGCACTGCCGGGAGACGGCATGACGATACAGCCCATCGCGGGCACAGGCGCCGTCATGACATTGAGCCTTTGTTTCGCTATCGCCCTGTTGGAGGGGCTGGACCTGCAATCGGTCGGCGTCGCCGCGCCCCGCATGGCGCGCGAATTCGGTCTCACTGTCGCGCAAATGGGTCTCGCGTTCAGCGCGGGCACATTCGGCCTGTTGCCCGGCGCGATGTTCGGCGGCCGTCTTGCGGACCGCATCGGACGCAAGCGCGTACTGATTCTTTGCGTGTGCGTGTTCGGCTTGCTGTCGATCGCGACCGCGCTCGTCAGCAGCTTCAACATGCTCGTGCTCGTACGCGTGTTGACGGGCATCGGTCTTGGCGGCGCGCTGCCGAACCTGATCGCGCTATCGTCGGAAGCGGTCTCGCCGAAGGCGCGCAACACGGCCGTGAGCGTGATGTATTGCGGCATCCCGTTTGGCGGCGTGATCGCATCGATCATCGGCATTGTCAGCATCGGCGATACCGGCTGGCGCCATATTTTCTATGTAGGCGGCGCGGGGCCACTGTTGCTGGTGCCACTGTTGTTTGTCTTGCTGCCCGAGTCCAACGCGTTTCGCAAAGCGTCGCACGGAACGAACCTGACGCCCGCACCCGTCGGCGAAGTGCTGTTCGGCGCGAGCCGCGGCCTCTCGACGCTGCAAATCTGGATCAGCTACTTCTGCACGCTGATCGTCCTGTACTTCCTGCTCAACTGGCTGCCGTCGCTGATGGCCGCGCGCGGTCTCGCGCGGGCCGAAGTCGGCTACGTGCAGATCTTTTTCAACATCGGTGGCGGCCTCGGCGCGCTGTGCATCGGCATGCTGATGGACCGACTGCGCGGTGGCGTCGTCGTGTCCGGCATGTACGTCGGGATCATTGCTTCGCTGGCGGCATTGTCGATTGCGCCGGGCTTCGCGGCGCTTGCCGTATCGGCATTCTTCGCCGGGATGTTCGTTATCGGCGGGCAATCGGTGCTGTACGCGCTCTCCGCCGTGTTCTATCCGACGGCGATGCGCGGCACGGGCGTCGGCGCAGCGGTGGCGGTGGGGCGTGTCGGCTCGGTGGTGGGACCGCTCGCGGCGGGCCAGCTGCTTGCGATGGGCCGCAGTTCGTCGATGGTGATCGGCGCAAGCATTCCCGTCACGCTGATCGCCGCCGTAGCGGCGCTGCTTCTCATCCGCCGCCCGCGCGCGACCGACTGATTCTCGACTTCAAAAACAAAACACAACGTTTGGAGACAACGACATGCAAACAACACCGGCCCGTCTTCTGATATGCGGTGCATTCTGCACATTGAGCACGACCGCTTTCGCGCAATCGAGCGTCACGCTCTACGGCATCATCGACACGGGCATCGAATACGTATCGCATGCGAATGCCGCGGGAGATCACGTGTTTCGCATGCCTGCGGTGACGGGGGAATTGCCGTCGCGCTGGGGGCTGCGCGGCGTCGAAGATCTGGGCGGCGGCTACAGCGCGATCTTCACGCTCGAAAGCGGCTTCAATGTGCGTGACGGCAGTTCGGGGCAGGGCGGACGACTGTTCGGCCGCCAGGCCTTCGTCGGCCTGAAGAGCGCGTATGGCACCGTCGCGTTCGGGCGGCAATACACGATGACCTATCTGGCGCTGCAGGGCGCCGATATCATCGGGCCGGACATCTACGGCATGGGTTCACTCGATGCGTACGTGCCCAACGCGCGCGCCGACAATTCCGTCACCTACATGGGCACCTACAGGGGCGTCACGCTGGGTGCGGGGTATTCGTTCGGACGCGATTCGGCAGGCACGGGCAACGCGCCTGGCCAGGGCACATGCGCGGGGTCGGTGCCGGGACACGCAACGGAATGCCGCGACTGGTCGGTGATGCTCAAGTACGACGCGCCGAACTTTGGCGTGGCGGCGTCGTATGAAGAGCAGCGCGGCGGCGCCAACGCGGCTGCCAATTTTTTCGACGGCGTTGCGACCACGCCGCTCACCAATGCCGCCGACAAGGACGCGCGCACGCAGGTCAGCGCGTATGCGCAGTATGCCGGCGTAAAGGTCGGTGCGGGCTGGCTCGGGCGCCGCGTCGTCACCGATTCTCCCGCCGTGCCGAACGTACGCTCGAATCTGTTCTTCGTCGGCGCGTCGTATTTCGTGACGCCGGCGTTTCTCGTCGATGGCGAGGTGTTCCGCATCGTCAACAGCGACCACGATACGCGCGCGACGATGGGCACGCTGCGCACGACGTATCTGCTGAGCAAGCGATCGTCCGTCTACGCGCAGGCCGCGTATCTCGCGAACAGCGCCAAGGCGCGCTACTCGGTGAGCGGCGGCGGTGGCGGCACGACGCCGGCGGCGGGCATGGGGCAGACGGGCGTGATGGTCGGCATCAAGCACATGTTCTAGGAGATATCGGATGAAGACTTCCGCGATTGCATTGTGCGTGTCGGCCACGCTTGCCGCCTGCGGCGGATCGTCGAGCAATACGTCGACGTTGCCCCGCCTGACCGCGGCGACGCCCGCGACGCTCACCGGAAGCTGCGCGACGCTCGCGGCCAGGCTCGCGTTTGCGAATACGACATTTACGTCCGTGCAGGACGTGCCTGCGGGCACGCTGACAGTAGCGGGCAAGCCGATCGCCGAGCATTGCGTGATCGAAGGGCAGATGAACCAGCGCGTGAGTTCCGTCGATGGCAAGACGTATGCGATCGGCTTCGAGATGCGTCTGCCCGTTGCGTGGAATGGCCGCTTCTTCTACCAGGCCAACGGTGGGCTCGACGGCAACGTGCTGACGGCAACGGGCGAAATCGGCGGAGGCGGCCCGCTCAACGATGCGCTCAACATGGGCTTCGCCGTCATCAGTTCGGACGCGGGGCATTCGTCGTCGCAGAATCCGCTGTTCGGTCTCGATCCGCAAGCGCGCATCGATTATGGCTATAACGCGGTCGCAACGCTCACGCCGATGGCGAAGCAGGTGATCAAGACCGCGTACGGCAAGGCGCCCGATCGCAGCTATTTCGGCGGCTGCTCGAACGGCGGGCGTCATGCGATGGTCGCAGCGGCGAGGTCGTCGGCGGAGTACGACGGCATCATTGCCGGCGACCCGGGTTTTCATTTACCAAAGGCGGCGATCGGCGAAATGTGGGGCGCGCAGCAGTTCGCGAAAGTCGCGACGGCAACGACGACGAACGGCCTGCCCGACATCAAGACGGGTTTTACGGCGGCCGAGCGGCAACTGGTGGCGTCGCGGATCGTCGCGAAGTGCGACGCGCTCGACGGCGTCGCGGACGGCATGGTGCACGACATCAACGCGTGTCAGGCGAACTTCAGCTTGGCCAACGACGTGCCGACCTGCTCCAGCAACGTGCGCGACGGCACGTGTCTGACCGCCGCGCAGAAGGACGCGATCGGCAACGTGTTCTCCGGCGCGCGCAACAGCGCGGGTGCCGCGCTCTACGCGAGCTTTCCATACGACGCCGGTATCAACGGCGCGAATTGGACGTTGTGGAAGCAGAGCAATTCGATCGCGCTCGATCCCGCGGCGGCCGCCTTCACATTCACGACGCCGCCGCAGAGCGCATCGTTGCTCAGCCAGTTGTCGTCGTACGCGCTGAACTTCAGCATGGACACTGACGCGCCGACAATCTTCGCTACCAGTGGCATCTACACGGAATCGTCGTGGTCGTTCATGACGCCGCCCGACGAGACCAACCTGAGCGCGCTGAAACAGCGCGGCGCGAAGCTGATGGTGTATCACGGCACAAGCGACCCGGTGTTTTCGTCGAACGATACGACCGACTGGTATCAGCGGCTCACGGCTGCGAACGCCGGCGATGCGAGCAACTTCGCGCGGCTCTATACGGTGGCGGGCATGAACCATTGTTCGGGCGGTCCAACGGCCGACCAGTTCGACATGCTGACACCGATGATCGCGTGGGTCGAGCAGGGCCAGGCGCCCGACAGCGTGATCGCGACGGCGCGCGATGCAAGCAACGCGATACCGAACAGCGAGGTGCCCGCTGATTGGGGCGCCGGGCGCACCCGGCCGCTGTGTCCGTATCCGAAGGTCGCGCGCTACAAAGGGGGTGATGTGAACTCGGCGGCAAGCTTCTCATGCAGTTGAAGCAACTGTTGTCGACGCAGTCTCACGGGTTCGACGCAGCGATGCGTGATTCGGATGGTCCCGCGCGCCATCGCTGCGCGTGACCGCTTTCACCCGACAGCGAACGGTTCCGTCATGCTGAAATTCGAATTGTCGCTGTCGCGGACCCAAGCCTCTCTTCGTCAGTCACACCAGCGCGTTCGCCTGGAGCATCACCATGGGATCAACGGCGGGGCAAAAACAAAGGGGCAGACAATTGTGGCTCCCGGCCCCTTCGTTTCCGGACAGGGCGGCGTGACACATGCGTGCACCGCTGCCTTCCCTTAAGTGGTCGGAGAGCCTGGCTTTTCCGCATGACCGCCGAAGTCCTTGCGCATTGCGGAGAGCACGCGATTCGCGAACTCCGCTTCGCCGCGCGACGTGAAGCGTGCGAAAAGCGCGGCGCTCAGCACGGGCACGGGCACGCCTTCGTCAATCGCGGCATCGATAGTCCAGCGGCCTTCGCCCGAATCCGATACACGACCCGCGAAGTCCTGCAAATCGCCGTCGCGCGACAGCGTGCCCGCAATCAGGTCGAGCAGCCACGAGCTGATCACGCTCCCACGCCTCCACAGTTCGGCGATATCGCCCAGATTCAGGTCGTACTGATAGAACTGCGGGTCGCGCAGCGGTGAGGTTTCCGCATCGATTTCGCGCGACTGCCTGCCCGCGTTCGCGTGTCGCAGGATGTTCAATCCTTCCGCATACGCGGCCATCATCCCGTACTCGATGCCGTTGTGGACCATCTTGACGAAGTGGCCTGCACCTTGCGGCCCGCAATGCAGGAAACCCTGTTCAGCCGTGCTGCTGTCCTGTTGCCGGTCCGCGGTGGGCGGCGCGGCGGCGACGCCCGGCGCGAGCGCGGCAAACACCGGTTCGAGATGCTTCACGATGTCCGTCTCGCCGCCGATCATCAGGCAATAGCCGCGTTCGCGGCCCGCCACGCCGCCGCTTGTGCCGACATCGACGTAATGCAGTTTTTTCGCGCCGAGTTCGTTGCCGCGGCGGATGTCATCGTGATAGTGCGAGTTGCCGCCGTCGATCACGATGTCGCCCGGCTCCAGCAACGGCACCAGTTTTTCGAGCGTCGAATCGACCACGGCCGCAGGCACCATGAGCCACACGGCCCGCGGCTTTTCCAGTCTGGCGACCAGATCTTCTAGCGTCGACGCGCCGGCGATGCCCTCCTGCTGAAGGCGCTGCACCGCTGCCGGCTGGACGTCGAACACGACGCACCGCTGACCGCCCTGCGAAAGCCGCCGCACCATGTCGGCGCCCATGCGCCCCAGTCCAATCATTCCAAGTTGCATGTGCCGCTCCCAAAATATGTGTTGAGCGAGATCTCACACGCGCAGCCTGTTTGCATGAGCGGCATCGTGTCCGTCGATCGGTGCGCGCGATGTGCGGCGTGTGCGTCTACGAGAGCGCGTGACAGCGGGAAAAGTTCCGGCCAGCGCGTTCATCAAGGGTAGCAGTTTCGTCGGGAAACCCCTGGACTGGAAATCGAAAATTCGCTTTGATCTTCGGCCAGCCGCGCAGGCTGGTGGATTCGACCAGAAAGGTGGGGCTTCGGCGCGCTGGCTCGTCATGCCGTCCGTAGGCGTTGATGCACGCCGAAGCCGCGCCGCCGTCTGCTAGCGGGCCGCAAACCGCCAGCCTGTTCCAGGGCTGGCGTTACTCGTCCCCGCGGATCAGGGTTGGCGTTTGCCGCGGCCACCAGCGGGTTTGCCAGCCGGCTTACGTGAACCCGCAGCTGGCTTGCTGGCGGGTTTGCTGCGTGGCTTTTGCACGCTGAACGGGCTACCGCTGGACAAGCTTGTGCCTTTACCCGCGGCCACAGCGCGCTGCGCCGCAGGCTTGCGTTTGTTTTCACCACTTTGCGGGCGCGGCTTTTTGCTGAGCACCTGCATGGCGCCCGGTGCAGCTTGCGGCACTTTGGGCTTCTTGGGCTTTTTGGGTTTCTTGATGATCTGGCCCGTCGCGCTGGTTTGCGGCACGCGGTGTTCGGCTTCAAAACCCGGCTCTTCTTCACGGGGCAGCGTTTGCCGGATCAGCGCTTCAATCGCGGCCAGTTGCGGCGCTTCATCGGCACACACAAGGGACACCGCCACGCCGCTGGCGCCCGCGCGGCCGGTACGGCCAATACGGTGCACATAGTCTTGCGCCACGATCGGCAGATCGACGTTGATCACCAGCGGCAGGTCGTCGATATCCAGCCCGCGCGCAGCCACATCGGTGGCTACCAGCATATTGACTTCGCCCGTCTTGAAGCGCTCCAGCGCACGCAGGCGCGCGGGTTGCGGTTTGTCGCCGTGGATGGTGTCGACCGCATAGCCCGCTTCATCCAGCATGGCCGCCAGGTAATCCACGCCATTGCGGGTTTTGACGAACACCAGCGCGTGCTCCCAGTGGTTCTCAGCCACAAGGTGCATGAAGAGGTCAGGCTTGTTCTTTTTATCCACCGTCACCACCCACTGCTTGATCTTGCTGGCCGTGGCATTGGGCGGGCTGACGCTGATATTGACCGGGCCGCGCAGAATGCCCGCCGCCATCGCGCGGATATCATCAGTAAACGTGGCAGAGAACAGCAGGGTCTGGCGCTGAGCCGGCAAGGCAGCAAAGACGGCGTCGAGTTCGCGCGCAAATCCCAGATCCAGCATGCGGTCGGCTTCATCCAGCACCAGCGTTTGTACTTGATCAAACTGCACTGCGTTCTGGCGATTGAGATCTAGCAAACGGCCCGGCGTGGCAACGAGCACATCCACGCCTTTGCGCAACTTCATCATCTGCGGGTTGATACTCACACCACCGTAGGCGGCCAGAAATCGTAAGTCGAGGCCGTTGCCGTAAGCGATAAAGCTTTGCAGCACTTGTTCGGCCAGTTCACGCGTGGGCACCAGTACCAGAACACGTGCGCGGTTGCTGGACACCACCGGGCCGTGTTGCACCAGCCGTTGCAACAGCGGCAGCGCAAAACCCGCCGTTTTGCCAGTGCCGGTCTGCGCCGCAGCCAAGACGTCCTTGCCACTGAGCACAGCAGGAATCGCCTTGGCCTGCACCGGCGTAGGTGTCTGGTAATTGAGATCCTGTACGTTGCGCAGCAAAGGATCGATCAGGCCAAGCGAGGCAAAGGACATGGGCGTATTCCGGCTAAAACCGCAATTCTAGCGGTTACCGCGCTGATTGCGCCGCGCAGATCAATGGTCAAAGAAATCGACGTTGATCGTCACTGAAAAGCGCAGCGGTGCAGGGCGCCGCGCCGGCAAACTGTACTGCGAGACACCGATGAGCAGCACCGCCGCCAGCGCCAGCCCCAATTGCATCAACAGCAAACGCACCTGCATCGCCACCAACTGCCCGAAATGAGGCCAGAGTTGTTCGATGCCTGCCCTTGTCCGCTGCCCTGTGAATGCACGGCAACGCGTGCGGGCAGGCTTTGGACAACGCTTAACGGTAGCGGTTATCAGGGAGGGCCGCGGGCAGGGCGCCAGGCGGCCGCGTGGTGACAACGATGCTAGAGAGGGGTGCGCGACGGAGGGTTCGGCGGAAATGGACGTCGAGTTACTGTTGCAGCGGCGCGTGCGTCCCAAGAGATGGATTCAAGTACGCATGGATGGCTGGGACAACGACTTCGCGGAGGCAATCAGATCGTCGAGCATCGCGGCACGCTGGCTGGGATCGGTGTTGCGTCCCGTCATGAAGCACAGCGCCGCGATGGGCAGGCCAGTGCGATCGCGAACAGGCGCGGCCATGCAAAGCCGGAACGACATCGACAGACCCTCCGTGCAGCAATAGCCCTGGGCTGCCGCATCGCGAACGTCCCGCATGAAGTCGTCGAACCCGATGCGGCGACCGTCAACCAGCACGTAGTCTTCGTCTGGAATCAGCGCATGGACGTCGTCGTCGGTCAGATGTCCGAGCAACAGGCGACCCGTTGCCGTCCACGGAATCGGCACCTTCACGCCGATATCGGACGTGATGTTGAACGGGCGCGCGCTGTTTTCCGACAGCACCACCGTGTACTTGTTGCCTTCGAGCATGCATAGTTGTGCGGTCTCGTCGTACTTGCGCACGAGACCGAGTATGGTCTGATGCGCGCGGCTGATGAGATCATTGTGCATCGCGTAATCGGCGCCGTAGTAGTGCATCTCGCGCCCGAAAAACACGCTGCCGTCGGCGGCCGTTTCGAGCCACCCCGCCTCCGTGAGAATCGTGACCAGCTCGTAGACGCTCGAACGCGGCGCACGCGTTGCCTCGATCAACTCCCGCATCGTCAGTGGACGCCGGGCAGTATGCAGTTCCCTGAAAATGCCGATCACGCGGTCCACGCCCCGGGCCCGTGACGATTCTGGTGCAGACATTCCGTAGACTCCGTCGGCGATAGGAATCGCAGTTCGTTCTCGTGTTGTCGTCGTTCGTGCTTTCGCGTGCGTTTCCCGCGGCGCGAGCTTAGCGTACCTTGGGCCGGCCTTCCGCATTTCTCGCGGCAGCACCCATCACAGACCGGCGCGCCGATGGATGCGATGCGTCAATGATCGAGCACGCGGTGCAGGAACTGCTTCGTCCGTTCGTTCTGCGGCGTGACGAAGATCTCCTCCGGCACGCCCTGTTCGGCGATCACGCCTTTGTCCATGAACACGACGCGGTCCGCCGTCTTGCGCGCGAAGCCCATCTCGTGTGTGACGACGACCATCGTCATGCCGTCGCGCGCAAGTCCACGCATGACTTCCGTCACTTCGCCGACCAGTTCCGGGTCCAACGCGGATGTCGCTTCGTCGAAGAACATGATGCCGGGCTCGACAGCCAGCGCCCGCGCAATCGCTACACGCTGCTGCTGCCCGCCAGACAACTGGCTCGGATAGTGTTCGGCACGATCGGCGAGGCCCACGCGCTCGAGCACGTCCATCGCGCGTTTGCGCGCGTCGACGGCACTCATCTTGCGCGCCTTGATCAGCGCGAGCGTCACGTTGCCGAGCGCGGTCTTGTGCGGAAACAGATTGAACTGCTGGAACACCATGCCTACATGACCGCGGATTTCCTTTGCGCGGCGCACATCGTGCAGCGGAACATCGTTGACCCAGACTTCGCCCGAATCGGCCGTTTCGAGGCCGGCCATGATGCGCAACACCGTGCTCTTGCCCGAACCGGATGCGCCGATCAGCACGAGCACTTCGCCGGGGCGCACCTCAAGATTGATTTCCTTGAGCACCTTCGTGGCGCCGAACGACTTGCTCACGCCGTTCAGGTTGATGACTGGCTTGGACTCGATGGATGTGGTCATGACAACAAGCTCCTACGATCATGGTGGCGCACCCACTGCGACAGCGGGAAACACACGACGAAATACAGTACGGCGACGAGTCCGTAGATTTCGACCGGCTTGCCGACGCGGTCGACGATGGCCTGACCGCCATGCATCAGCTCGGACATGCCGATCATGCTGACGATCGACGTATCCTTGATCAGCGACAGGTACTGGCCGATCAGCGGCGGCAACACGATCTTGCCCGTCTGCGGCAACACGACCGAGAAGAACGTCTGTGTCTTGCCAAGGCCGAGAATCTGCGAGACTTCCCATTGCCCTTTGGGCACGGCTTCGATGCCCGAGCGGAACACTTCGGCGATATATGCGCCCTGGTACACGCTCAAGCCGACGGCGCCCGCCGCGAACACATCGATCGCATAGCCGAAGTACGACACGCCGAAATAGAGGAACATCAGCGTGATGAGCACGGGTGTGCCGCGAAACAGTTCGGTGTAGAGCTTCGCGACGCGCGCGCTGCCCCATGGTCCGAACGAGCGCAATACGGCGGCGAGCAGGCCGATCAGCGTGCCGCCGACAATCGATGCCGCAGATAGCAGCAAGGTCGTGACCAGTCCCTGAAGCAGGATCGACAGGCTGGTCGTCAGCAGTTCGGTTGACATGGGCGGTTTCCCCTTCGACGGGTCAGGTGCGGGCCTGATGCGGTTCAGGTCGGGTTCAGTTGAGGTTCGCTTGACGCGTCAGCAATAGCCGCTTGCGCGTGTGCTGCTTCAGCATCAAAGGTGGCTGGAACACGCGCGCGCCGATCTGCTCCGCGATCCATGACAGGCAATTGCTCAGGATCAGATACGCGATCAGCGTGACCGAGAACGTCTGGATATAGAGCAGGGTGCGTGCGTTGATCACGGTCGCCGTGCCCGTCAGTTCAGGTAACGCAATCGCGGACAGCAGCGACGTGCCAAGCAGCAACTGGATCAGGTTGTTGACGATCGCGGGATAGACGGCGCGCGCCGCTTGCGGCAATACGACTTCGATAAAGACCTGCGCACGCCCAAGGCCGAGAATGCCGGCCGCTTCGATCTGTCCGCGCGGCACCGACTGAATGCCGGCGCGGAAGACTTCTGCCATATACGCACCCACATTCACGCCGAGCGCAATCACGCCCGCCGTATATGCACTCAGATTCAAGCCCAGCGATGGCAGACCGAAAAACACAATGAAAATCTGCAGCAGAACGGGCGTATTGCGGATCAGCTCGATATAGCTGCGCGCTACGACACGCAACGGCGCGAGACGCGAGGCGCCCGCGAGCGCCGTCAGCAGGCCAAGAATCTGCGCGACGCAAAATGCAAGCATCGTGATCTGCAACGTGAGCCACGCGGCCTGGAAGAACTCGGGCACATAGCCCCACAGGGTCAGCCATTGATAACTCATCGCCATTCCTTCGCAAAGTCGGGCCGTCGTTCGCGCCGCGCGTTCGTGTTCAGAACTGCGGGTTCAATGGATAGCGGGGCGGGGTGCCGAACCATTTCGTGTAAAGCTGCGCATTGAGCTTCGACGCGTTGATGTTGAACAGGAACAGGTTCAGGTAGTTCAGCCAGACCTGATCGCCCGCCTTCGCGCCGAACGCGTTGTATTCGAGTGGCACGAGGGCTTCGTTGGTGACGGTCAGTTCGGGGTCCAGCTTCGCCTGATAGGCGAGGAAGTTGTTGTCTTCGATCATCGCGTCGGCCTGGCCCTGCTTGACGGCGAGGATGGCGGCTTCCGAGCTGTCGTATTCCTGGATCTTCACGGGGATGCCCAGCGCACGCACTTCGTCGCCGTTCGTCGATCCCTTGACGGTCGCAATCGTGTGGCCCGACATGTCCTTGACCGACTGAATGCCGCTGCTCTTCTTGACGAGCAGCGCCTCGCTCGCGACGACATACGGCGTCGTGAACGCGATTTCCTTTGCGCGCTCGAGATTGCGTGTGAAGTTGCAGAAAACTACGTCGACTTTGGCGGTCTGCAGATTCGGAATACGGTTCGCGCTCGTCGTATTGACCATCTCGAGCTTCACACCCATCTGTTTCGCCAGTTCTTTCGCGAGATCGACGTCGTAACCGTCCGGTTGCCCACTCTTGTCGTAAAAGCCGAATGGCGCGAAGGTCAGACAATCGCCGACACGCAGCGTGCCGCGTTGCAGGACGGCCTGCAGGGTCGAGCCAGTCGCGGCATCCTGGCCGGGCGTCGCGACCTTCGTGCAACCGGTGAGTGTCAGCAGGCCGACGACGGCGGACAAACAGGCGAACCTTACGCTTTCTTTGAACAGTCTCATTTTCGACCCTGTGAGAGGAACCCCAATTTGGACGGAACTCGCGACCAAAGCGGTTATGGCTGCCCGCAGGCGTGAAAACCGATAGATCGCGCACTTGCTTGTTTGTCCGGTATATCGGAATCAAGTCCGGCACAGCAGATGCGGCCCAGTGTTTCACGGAAAAAAACGAATGACAAGCGGGTATACGAGCGCCTTGCGAGGCCACTTGAGGGCGCAGAGAAAGTCTCAGGTTCGTCGTGGCGATGTCGTCCCCCGATGCGACTTGTTTGGGGAGCGCGTGGAAGGGAGTACCTTTTACGAAGGAGCTACGCCGTACCTTTTCCGACTTCCTCAGGTTCGCGAGGGGCAGACGAGTGACATACAGGTGATGCCTCGTTGTACTGGAGATCAATGTCTGTCGCTCATCCCGCCATAATCACGAAAACAATACGATTTATTTTGATGTACGAAATGATGTCCTGCCATGTCTGTCGACTGAAGCGCGTAGCCTGTCATGTCCGACGCTGTGCATTTGAACCACGAAATAGACCTGCGTTGGCCTGAGCCCACCCGTCATATTCATGCTAAAAGTGGCGGTGCGTGGGCGTTTAACGTGCTATCGGCAGTCCCCGGATGATGGCCGTTCAGCGCGATGCCTTAGTTCTTCAGTCGTCTCGCCATCGCCATCTGGTCGCCAACCTGGTGGCTCGACAATGAACCCACAAATATCGCGCACCGAACGTGACGAAAGGAGGTCGCGCCACAACGCACGCCAGCGTTCAAACTCAATTGTGAGCAGGTTGTTGGTCGTAATCGGCTTGACGAGACCGAAGCGACACGGTACGTCGTGTCGCTCTGCGATATAGGTGCCAAAAAGCCGATCGAACACGATCAGCACACCGCCATAATTGCCGTCCAGGTATTCGAGGTTGCAAGCATGATGCACACGATGGCTCGAAGGCGTATTGAAGATCCATTCGAGCGGGCCGAGGCGTGGGATCCACGTGACATGCAACCAGAATTGCCACAGCAGATTGAGCGAAAGCAGTGTCAACACGATCTGGGGCGGCATACCGAAAAGCGGTGCAACCAGAAAGAACGCCAACGAACCCGTGAGGCGGCCAGTCCAGCCGAACCGGTATGCGGCAGAAAGATTGAGCTGATTCGGCGAATGGTGCACGGCGTGTGTGCACCAGAACCAGCGCATCCGATGCGCCGCGCGGTGATACCAGTAGTAGCAGAATTCCTGGCCGACGAAGCAGGCCAGCCAACCACTCCAATGACTGATCGGCACAGTCCAGAGTCAGTGCTGCCAGACCCAGTTCATGGCGTTGCCCCAGAACGCGAGCGGCAGCAACCAGCGCAGCGGATACTCGCGAACGAGAAAATCGGCGACCGACACTGTGGCTGCTTTCCAGTCGTAGCTTTGTCGACCGTACCGGAGAGCAAGAATCAGCGCCTCTGCCACAGAGGCGACGAGAACCATAGCATTAGCGTATTTCAGCAACGCAAGCAAAGCAGCCATAACCGGACCGTCGGTTCGATGATGTCGTGCAGCGTAGATCGCAATCCCATGCGCCGCAACTCGTCGGGGAGTCGGTGTCACCGGTTAATCGGTGAGTAGCTTCCGCGAGTCTCAGGCATTGAACGGTCTCGGCCGCAGTCTCTCTCGTAAGATATTTGTAGACGCGGTGAAAGTGACAAGGGGAACAATGCGCGATCGCCGCGAGGCTCTCGAGGCTATGAGGCTTGCCCGGTTTCCGTGAGAATCGCTTCTACGACACAAGCGATCCATTCCGTCGCTAAGCCACCGATTGCTTTGGACGTCGTGAGGTCCTCGTCCGATCGCCGTTCAGACGAAAAATGCGCAAACCCTGCACCGTTCATCAAGCGCCGGCAAGCTAAGCTGTTTCATTGTGAATTCAACCATCGAACGTGACGACCTACCAAGGCGACTCCTCATCAGCATCGATATGGGCGGCAATCCGGACTGACTCTTCGATCGCGCTGCACGCATCCGTGGTGGAGATCACCGGGTGGATGATCCCACTCGATCCGAGCGCTACCGATGCCGACTATTTCCTGCTTGCCTCCCAGGAACCTTGTTGTGGCGGGTGCGTGCCACGCGATCCTTCCAGTTGCATTGAAGTCACGGCGCATGAGCCGGTTGTACTCAACGCGGGCCCTGTTTGTCTCCGCGGCCGTCTGATACGGCTGGTTGACGATCCGGCAGGCTGGCGCTACCGGCTCGAATCGGCTGAGCGGGTCTTTGGGGCAACTGGCGAGTCGTCATCGCTATCCGGAATGAGCAGACGAGCGTTTCTTGCATCGGGGACTGCATTGGGGCTTGCGGCATGCATGCCGGGTCGCTTTGCGGGATACACGGATGCGCGCACGGATGCTGAACCGAGCGATATCGAGCAGACGAGGTGGCAGGCATCCGCGGGCGCATTGACAATCGACATGCACAGCCATGCTGGCCACGTCATCGTCTCGCGTGATCCAGCTATTGGCGCACATCGGCCGCTGACGCCGGTCAGTGCCCCGATGCGCGCAGGCGGCATGAACGTGATCTGCCTTGCGATCGTCACGGATACGGTTGTCACGCGCGTGTCCGCCGACCGAAAGCGCTTTGAGGCGTGGCGCACGCCGCAACCTGGAGAGCTTTACCAGCTTGGTCAGACGGAGTTTGTACGCGTGAAGGAATTGGTCCAGCGCGAGCAGCTTGAGATCGTGACGAGCGCCAGCATGCTCACGTCGACCGATACGCAGAAACCACGCGCGATCATTGCGGCAGAGGGCGCCGATTTCCTGGAGGGACAGCTAGACCGCGTCGACGAAGCGTTTTCGCTCCATCAGCTTCGGCATCTTCAATTGACGCATTATCGGGTCAATGAACTCGGCGACATTCAAACAGAGACGCCCGTTCATGGCGGCTTGACCGATTTTGGCGCGGACGTCGTGCGCCGCTGCAATACGCTCGGGATCGTGGTGGATGTAGCGCACGGCACCTACGATCTCGTGAAGCGGGCGGCGTCCGTCACGACAAAACCACTGGTGCTCTCTCACACGGCGCTGGCAGGACATCCAAGTGCGCGCAGCCGTTTGATCACGGCCGACCATGCGCGCGCTGTCGCTGAGACGGGCGGCGTTATCGGCGTCTGGCCCAGTTCGGGGTCATTCCGCGATCTGGATGGGATGGCGCACGGCTTCAGACGCATGGCGGATGTGGTAAGCGTCGAACACGTGGGACTGGGCACGGATATGCTCGGCTTCATCTCTCCTCCTGTGTTCCGTAGCTATGAGCAGTTACCAGCTCTGGGGACGGCACTGCTTGCCGCCGGATTTTCACAGGCGGAAACCGGGCAGATTCTCGGTGGCAATTATCGGCGCGTGTTTGAGGCCTCGGTAGTTAGACTACGCATCATCCCGACGACAACGGGAGTATCGGATACCCAGCGTACGGGAGAAGGATGACCGCGTCGGCTCGCCAACAGTACCGGCCGAACCGGATACGCGATCCGCAACCGCTCGGTAGAACGTGAGCGGCGGATAGACATAGCCCACTGTAGGCAGGGGCGTGCCAGATGCGCGCAACTCGAACAGGTATTGTCGCAACCTGTTCGAATCATGATCGCACATGCGTGTGATCAATCAGGCCGCCCAGAGGCCTGTACCCATTTCGAGACGGCGCCCGTCCGGCGGGAATACGTGCCACGTGTGATCGGCATGACGAAAGAAGAACAGTGAGAACGAACCGTCGTATCGCTCGATCTGAATGCACACGCGACGCACATTGCCGACGCGCGAGCGCTCCAGCAGACGTACTCGCGCTGTATGTCCACGTGTCGTGCCGATCAGTTTTTCCACCTGAAAGCGAAGTGATGTGTTGCCCACCGCCATATCTCTTCCCCCGATGTCCGATGAATCGATGCTACGGAAAGCGTCACGCGCATCAAATCGGGGGGCAACGGAATCTGCCCTCAGGAAATTCTGATTTGCTTCATCAGGATTTCCCGGGTGGTTGCGGCGTGAAGCGCCGGCATGCGAGAGCTTCACTCAACCCCGGTGGCCTTCCGGGCGATTAGTATGCCGATTGCGCAGGCTCGTCGCTTACGCTTAATGCAGGCACGGTCATCCGGCAGCGGAGGGGCCGCATCAGCGCAAGTGTTGCCCAGTTCAGTTGCCGAAGTAGGTCGAATGCGGCGACGTGGAATCCGCTGCCACACGATGGCCTGACTGATTCGAACCTTTGGCGACCGAACCATAGCCACTCGCGTCACCATGCTGGGCAGCTACCTTCGCTTCCGCCGCCTGGATGTTCTGCGGATAGTCATCTGGGTTGGACGTCGCCGGGTTGTACCCTGCCTTCTCCAGCTGAACCAGCTCCGCGCGAACCTGTGCACGGGTCGCTCCGCCATTCGATTGGGCGAAAGATACGGCGGGAACGACGATCATTGCAGCGAGTGCGACAGCCTTAATGAGCGATTTCATGATTTACCTCCAGGATCTTGTATTCGGTTATCACGGACCTGTTGTTCCGTGACCGTTGAAAGTATTCTAGAGGTGGGAACATATAGGGTAAACGCTTGGCCGACCAATTCATTGTTGCGGCATTTAAGACAATGCGACGTCCCGCGAATCTCGCCAGCGGCAGTCTCGCGATGGCGTCGAATGCGAGTGTGATCGAGGTTTGGGCGTGTGGGATTGCGTCGGTGCTTTGACGATCGCTTATTGCGGGGTTCGACTAAATGTCACCCTATCAAACATGCAGTTCCAATGCGTTATTTTCATCCGGTACGCGCCCCGTTTCCGATTTAACATTTGGGTCCGACTCCGAAGGCTGCCGAATTCGCAGGGGTCGGACATAAGAAAGACTGGAACAAAACTATCGAATACCAAACGGTCGGGCGGCGTCAGCAGAAACTATGCGCCTGGCAACGTTTAATCCAGATATGGTCGGAGACGAATACATGCTGAGCCCTCACGAATTCGCCACCCTCATGCTCGTGAAGTCCGCGCCCGAGCAGATTGACCTGAACCGGGAAGAACTTGACACCCTGCTGGAACGTCAGTTGATCGCGCTCGAAGAACTCGCGTCTGGCGCCCAGCGTCCCCGCCTCACTCGCGATGGCGATTCAGTCCTTCGCGCCATCACCGGAAAACACTGAGCGGCGATTGTCGCGGACGTGTTGAGGATTGCATTGTCGCAACCCCGACACGTCACGCGTATATCGACGTGTCTACGGTGACGGTCGATTCCGCAAGCCCGCAGCAAAAGCACCGCACATGCGCGCGCCACCTCCGTGCATGTTCGGTTCACTCACGCGATCCCGATGTCCCCCGTGACCCGCCAGAATGGTGCGGCACGTCTGCGGGAATCGCCCATATGGGAGTTCAACATGCTTAACCAGGACCAGATTGCTGCAACCCGACAGGCCAATCTCAATCTGTTTTTCGGCCTGAGCAGCAAGGCAGTCGAGGGCGTCGAGAAACTGGCTGCACTGAACATGCAGGCGATCCGGGCAACGGTCTCGGACACGTTCGACCTGGCGCAGAAGTCGTTGTCGGTGAAGGAGCCGCAGGACTGGCTTGCGCTACAAAATGGCGCCGCCGCGGCGATCGCAGAAAAGGTACAAAGCTACAGCCGCCAGGTATTCGACATCGCATCGGCGACGCAAGCCGAATTCGCACGGGCTGGACAGGCGCAGGGCGAAGCCTACCGTCGCCAGATGCAAACGGCGGTGGAGAACGTAACCAAAAACGCGCCGACCGGCTCCGAAGCCGCCATGGCCGCGCTGAATTCCGCCATCGCGGCCGCCAATACACTGTATGAAACCCTGCAGGGCGCTGGCCAGCAGGCGGTCGAAGTCACACGGAGCAACCTCGACATGGCCGCGGCCGCCTCGAAGAGCGCCCAACGTGCGATTGATCCCGTATTGCCTGCAGCAAAGCGATAGCGGCAGCGAGCCGGTGCCGTCTCTGATGACGACAATATCAAGGAATCCCTGACAGGGGCGTCACCGGCTGATAGCTGTGCGAGCCACTCCGGGTTCGCAAGGCCGGCCGTCTCAGGCGGAACGGCTCCGCGATTCCCGCCGATCCGAGCGACGGCAGGTAGTGGTCGCGTTCGCTTTCCCATTGCGCGGGTGAAATCAGCAACGGCTCTGTCGCCGCAAGGATGACGCCGCGTGAGTATCCGGCATGGTCAGGAATGCTTATGTCGTCACCAATGAAAAAATTGCTGACCCGCAGTAATGGGCTTTCCATCATTACGGCACTACAGCATCTAAATAGTCCGACTATAGTTAAGGGTATACGTTGATTAGTGAGAAAAAGTACGTGATATAGGATTTTTGGCAGGGTCGTCAGGCGCACACGCATGCACACGGGGTCGTGAAGTGTGGTGCGGCCCGGCCGGGCCTTTACGCCTGCGCCGTCATGCACAGCAAGTTATCCAATAACTCAAAGTCTGGAGGATGACATGACAGGCAAGCAGGGCCCCAAAGACGAAGTTCAGGGCATGCGTCGCGGCATGCTGCAAGGCGCCGCGCTGACTGCGGCAATGGCAATGCTTGGCGGAGCGATCACACCGGCACAAGCGGCTGAGGCGGGGCCATTTCCCGCCCACAAGCGCTGGAAGATCGTCTTCGTCAATCATGTGACCACCAATCCCTTTTTCGTTCCGACGCAATACGGCATTCAGGACTCCACGGCTTTGCTCGGCATGGACTACCAGTGGACGGGCTCGGCCAACGCCGACATCGCTGAGATGGTCAACGCCGTGAATGCCGCCATTGCCGGGAAGGCCGACGCGATCGCCGTGCCCATCGTCGATCCAAAGGCTTTCGACAAACCTATCCAGGCCGCGCTCGACGCCGGTATTCCTGTGTTCGCGTATAACGCCGATGCGCCACAGGGTTCCGCGAATCCACGCTTGAGTTACATCGGTCAGGATCTGTATCTGTCCGGGTATCAGATGGGCGAGCGCATCGCCAGTCTCGTCGATAGCGGTCTGGTTGCGCTGTTTATCGCAACGCCGGGGCAACTCAACATTCAGCCCCGGCTGGACGGCGCCACCGCGGCCATCAAGAAGTCAGGCAAGAAAATCGACGTGCAGACCATTGCCACTGGCGCGACCGTCAACGAAGAACTCTCGAAGATCAAGTCGTTTTATCTGGGCCATCAGGATCTCAAAGGCATGTTTGCCGTCGACGCCGGCAGCACTCAAGGCGTCGCCGAGGTGATGAAAGAGTCCAATCTGCCCGCCAAGGGCGTGCATGGCGGCGGGTTCGACCTGCTGCCGCGCACGGTCCAACTGATTCACGATGGCTTCCTCGATTTCACGATCGACCAGCAGCCTTACGTGCAAGGCTTCTATACGGTGGTCCAGGCGTTCGTGTTCCTGGCGTCGGGCGGGCTCGTCGGACCGGCCAATGTGAACACCGGCTTGAAATTCGTGACCAAGGGCTCGGTCGATCCTTACCTGAACACCTCCACCCGTTACGAAGGCAAGAGCACGAAGCCTGAAATCGTGCCACGCTCGGGGGCGATCAAGGGGTGACCTCTCCTGTGGTGGACGTCAAGAAAGCACAACGACTGCGGCTCTGGCCGCGGTCGTTCGTGCGCTCGAGCGAAATCCGCATCCTCGCGGTGGCGATCATCCTGTGCGCTTACTTCGAGACGGCGAACCACGATTTTCTGCTGACGCACGCGAGCCTCCAGAACCTGTCCCAGTTCATTGCGCCCGTAGCGATCATTGCGTTTGGCGAAATCATGTTGATGATCGGCGGAGAGATCGATCTTTCCGCCGGCATGGTCTTCGCCTTTGCGCCTTTCGTCATGCATTTCGCTCACGAGGCGGGTGCACCCGCCTGGCTGGCATTGCTGACGGGTGTCGTCGCGGCGGGGCTGGTTGGGCTTTTCAACGGCGCGGTATCGGTCTATCTGCGGATCCCTTCGTTTGTCACCACGTTGGGCACGCTGTTTTTCGTGAACGGATTCACGCTGACCATTTCACGCGGCACGCCTGTTTCACCGCCAGAGGAGGGCGTTTTCGCCGAGTTCGTGGGGGCGTGGGGCTACAGTGAAATCATCTGGACAATCGCGATCGCCGCGATCATGCACGTGCTGTTGCGTCATACGCGCTGGGGTTTGCACACGATCGCATCGGGGGCCAATCCGCTGGGCGCGAGCGAAGCGGGCATCCATGTCAGGCGTCTGAAACTCCGCAATTTCATACTCGCTTCGGTGCTCGCGGGTTTGACCGGCATACTGGAGGGCTTCCGTATTTCGTCCATCGATCCGCAAGCGGGCGGCAACCAGATCATGTTCCTTGCGGTGGCGGCGGCGGTGATTGGCGGCACACCACTCGCGGGAGGGTCGGGCACGATCATCGGCGGTCTGATCGGCGCAGCCGTCCTCGGCATTCTGAATGATGGCTTCACGCTGATCGGTATCAACGCGTTTACCTTCAACATGATTCTTGGTGCGGCGATTCTCGCTGCGATGATCTTCAACATCCACGTCGTTCGTCTGGCGCGCAAAGGAGAGTTGTGATGTCCTCGTTGCCGCAAGAGGCATTGCGTGGGGAAGATATCGTCAAGCGATTCGGCGCTGTTACCGCGCTCGATGGCGTGTCCCTGACGCTCAAACAAGGGGAAATTCTCGGCATCCTGGGCGACAACGGCGCGGGCAAGTCGACGCTCATCAAGATTCTCACCGGCTTTCATCAGCAGACGAGCGGCAAGCTGTTTCTCGGCGGCGAAGAGACCTTGCTGCGTTCAGTCGATCACGCTCGCTCGCTAGGTGTCGAGTGCGTGTATCAGGATCTGGCGCTCGCGAATTCGCTGAGCATCTATCACAACATGTTCCTGAACAGGGAGATCATTCGCCCCGGTCCGTTTCGCCTGCTGAATCATCGGGCGATGCGCCAGCGCGCCGCGGAATGTCTGGAAGAGATCGGCGTGCATGTTCCGTCTGTCGATCTGCCTGTCGAGCAGCTTTCCGGTGGCCAAAGGCAGGCCATCGCGGTGGCGCGCGCGGTCAATTCGAATGCACGGATTCTGTTGCTCGACGAACCGCTCGCGGCGATGGGCGCCCGCGAGGCGGGG
>Ga0247692_1000043_pt1 | contig 27038 bp, 30 predicted proteins | sample CNK33_metaG_FD_183041 | JGI IMG/M metagenome (GOLD analysis project Ga0247692, IMG submission 183041) | Soil microbial communities from Purdue University Martell Research Forest, Indiana, United States - CNK33 | ecosystem: Environmental > Terrestrial > Soil > Temperate forest > Bulk soil...
ACTGATCTGGAACGCGTTCGACGCCGACGCGAAGAACGTCGATGTGTCCTTGGAGTACAACGACCTCGATACGCTCAGCGCGATCGTGGTCAAGGACGACGGCGACGGGCTTCCTTGGGCAGAAGCTGAAGCCCGTTTCATCTCGCTTGGCGGCTCCTGGAAAAAGTCCCGTTCGCACACCGGGCTGGGTCGGTTCCTCCACGGGCAGGAAGGGCGCGGGCGATTCAAGGCGTTCCCACTGGGCCGCGTGGCCGAATGGGCAATCGTCTACCGACGCGATGAAAAGCTCTGGACATACACCATCCACATGTCCGCGATCGATCTCGATCACGTCAACATCAGCGACGAGACGGAAGTCACGGGGACCGCGAGCACCGGCACCATCCTCACCATCGCCGAGCCCATCAAAGACTTTCGCACCTTCACCACCGAGGACGGCCGGCAGGAACTGACCGAGGTCTTCGCGCTCTACCTGGCTGACTACGAAGACGCGAAGATCGTGCTCGACGGCACGGCCATCGATCCGGGCGCGGCCATCGGTGGGCGCAAGTTTTTCAACCTCGCCGACATCGTGATCGACAACAAGCACCACCGGGTGCGTCTCGAAATCGTCGAGTGGAAGACGAACGGCAACCGGGCGCTATACCTCTGCAACGAGCAGCGCTTCCCGCTTCTACAGGTCGATCGCCGTTTCCACATCCTCGGGCAGTTCCAGTTCTCTGGCTACCTCGCATCACCCTACCTTGATCTAGCGCAGAAAGAAGGGACCGTTGACCTGGCCGAAATGCAGCCGGGGCGTCCTCGCTGCGATCAGTGAAGCCCAGCAAACCATCAAGGATCATTTCCGTGCGCGAGCAGCCGAGGAGGCTCGCTCCGTCGTCGAAGAATGGAAAGACGAGGCGGTCTACCCGTTCAGCGGTGAACCCGCGACGCCGGTCGAGAAGGTGGAGCGGCAGGTCTTCGATATCGTGGCGGTGAACGTCGCGCGCCACCTGCCGGATTTCGGCACGAGCCAGCCGAAGAATCGGAGGTTCCAACTCCGTATGCTGCGCCAGGCCATCGAGCGAAGCCCCGAAGACTTGCAGATCATCCTGGACGAGGTGTTGCTCCTGCCGAAGAAGCAGCGCGAAGATCTCGCTCACCTTCTCCGGGACACGTCGCTGTCGGCGATCATCAGCGCTGCAAAGACGGTTGCCGACCGGTTGAAGTTCCTGACCGGCCTGGAAGCGGTGCTGTTCGACCCCCAACCCAAGAAGCGGTTGAAGGAGCGCTCCCAGTTGCATCGGATCATCGCGCAGAACTGCTGGTTGTTCGATGAAGAGTTCGGTCTGTCGGTGGACGATCGGTCGTTGACCGAAGTCTTGATCGCCCATAAGAAGATGCTTGATCCCAGCATTGTCATCGACGCACCGGTGAAGCACATTTCACAAACGCGCGGCATCGTCGATCTGATGCTGTCGAAAGCCACAAAGCGGCACATCGCCAACAAGTTGACCCACCTCGTGGTCGAACTGAAAGCGCCGAAGGTGGACGTTGGCGCGGCGGAGATCACGCAGATCGAGAGCTACGCGTTCTCCGTGATGAACGATGAGCGGTTCAGGCAAGTCGGCACGACGTGGGTCTTCTGGGTCATCAGCGACGACCTTGCGCCGTACGCTCGGAACCGTGTGCTGGATGAAGCAGGCCTGATCCACACCAAGGACAACCTCTCGATCTACGCCAAGACGTGGGGGCAGGTCCTCGAAGAGAACCGGGCACGGCTGAAGTTTTTCCAGGACGCGCTCGAGGTACAGGTCGATCTCGACTCGTCGCTGAAATACCTGCAAGAGCGCTACGCGGCGTACCTCGAGGGCGTGTTCGAGGTGGACGACCCCGAGGCGGAGAAGGAGGCGGAGACCGAGACCGAGACCGACGCGGAAGGCGCCGCGTCGTCCTGATCCTCCGTCCTACATCCTTTCCCTGCGATCGTCATCGGCGTTGTCGAGCATCGTGGTGATCGACGGAAACTTTTCAAGGTAGATCTTCAAGCCGTGGTTGCCCTTTCGCACGTCGTGCGATGCGGCAATGCCGGCAAGGTCCGCCCGGTCGATCGGATCGTCCTTCCCCTCCGGCCACGAAGCAAAGCCGTACACGATCAAAAGGGAGGGCGGGGAAAGTCCAGGTTTGTGTTCAGCGTGGTTCTCGTCATACCAGCCCGGCTGGCGCAGGGCGTACATGTCGATCGCGAGGTAGACGCGATGGCGCCAATATTCCTCATGGTCCTCGCAGAGCACCTTGTGCGACGGCTCGGTCACGCCTTTTTTGAGCACCTTGTAGGTCTCGATGTGCCGGGCGGCGGTCAACCAGACCACCCGGTCCGGCCGGGCGTGCTCGCTCCGTCCGTCGTCGGTCAGGGCCGCGTGGGCGCGTTGTAGCGACAGGATGGCCTGGTCGAGGTGGTTCTTGCTCTCGCGATCCCGCTGCGGCGTCTTGATGGCGGTCCATGCGATGAAGGCCGATACGCCCATCGCGATAACCGCGACGATGGGCGATGCGATCGAGGCGATCAGTTTGACCGTCCCCGGCGGGTCGGCGACGACCCCGGTTGGGTCAGCCATGGAGCGCCACCGGTCACAGGTCCACTTTCAGGTCGTACTCCATGAGGCGAACGTTGGGCACCTGGGTCGCCGCATACCGGAGTTTCTGCGCGATGTCGGACGCAACGATGACCCCGTAGACCTTCTTCTCGCCGGCCAGGTGCTCTTTCACCCAGCCCATGTAGCGCAGGATTTGCCCCAGCGTTGCGTCGGGGCCGCGACCCAGTTTCAGTTCGAGCACGTAAAAATCGCCGTTGTTCGTGGCGAGGATGTCGATCGGCCCGACGTCCGTCTGGAACTCAACTCCGTCACGGTCGTCGGTGCGGTAGAGGGTCAGCGGTGCGGTGTGATCGGGGAGCTTGGGCAGGTTTCTGGCGAGGTAATCGCGCAGATGCGCTTCGAGCGCGAACATGCCGTACGCTTCGTCCGTCGCTTCGACAGTTTCGACGACCGACGATGGGTTCTCGCCAACACCGTCCGCCAGACGCACAACCAAATCCCCGTCGGTCGCCTCGGCGATCTCCCAGACGCCGTGCTTTTCCGGCTCGTACCAGACGACCTTGCGGGGTTGCCGTCCAGACGAATCACAGTAGGACCCGTCGGGCTTTGCCCCGCATGAAATTTACCATTGTTGCGTGCGCTCGCGCCGACAGGCCGGTATAGGTGATGTTCTCTGACATGTGCTCTTCCAATAAATATTGCATTGGTCGACATTTTGTCGGAGGGGGACGCTAAGACTAACCCTGCCCCTTCATCGACTCGAAATCGGCATGTCTGGCGTGGCGTCCACCGACAATTCCGGCGCTACAGCCGCCGTGGGTTTGCGCATCATGGCAGCCATGGCAAGGCTGGCGCCGATTGTCGGCACCGCGAAAAACACAAGCGCAAGTTGCGGCGAATGCAGTAACGCGAGAATCAGGCCTCCAGATGCTGCACCAATCATGGAACCGACGCGGCCAAACCCAAGTGCCCATGCAACGCCAGTTGCCCGCATCTGACTCCCGTAATAGCTCGCTGTCAGCGCGTTGATACAAGGCTGCGCGCCGACGAGCGTCATCCCGCTAAAGAACACCGCAAGATGCAACCAGCCCGGGTTGCCGATGGATAAACCGATCATTGTCACGAAAACCGCTGCTGCCGCATATGAGAACGTTAGCACCGCGAACTTGTTGACGCGGTCCATCAGGCGTGCCATAAAAAATGACCCGGCGATGCCTCCGACCGGCAATAGCGACCCGATTCCCGCCGCCTCTGCCGGAGCAATCCCTGAATCTGCAATGACGGTCGGGAGCCAGCTGGTTACCTGGTAATACACCCACAGGTTGCAGAAGAAGGTTATCCACAGCAGCATGGTGCCGCAGCGATATTGGGTATCAAACAGCGCAGCAGCCGGTGCCTTACGTGTCACTGGCGCTTCGACAGGAATCGAAGTCTCGCTCGAACCGAGCCGGCGCAAAGTCGCCTTCAGCTCATCGGCAAACCGCGCCTTACCCGCCATAAACTGCAGCGACTCAGGCAGCCATTTCCACGCTATAGGTACAAGCATCAGCGGAGCCGCGCCGCCTAGCACGAACACACCCTGCCAGCCAAAGCGCGGCATCAACCAGGCAGCGAATCCACCGCCAAATGCGAGCCCCAGTGGGAAGCCCGATAACATCATCGTGACGAGCAGGGAGCGATGACGTGACACACTGTGCTCGGACGACAGCGTGATGGCATTCGGTAACGCTCCGCCGATTCCGACACCTGTCAGCAGGCGCAGAGCGATCAGCACGTTCAGGTTCGGGGAAGCCGACGACGCGAGGCTCGCGATGCCGAATATCAGGAGTGATCCGACGATCACACGTTTTCGACCGATAGCGTCTGCAACAGGCCCCCAAAGAAAGCTGCCCAGTGTCACCCCGAGCAGTCCTGCACCGAACAGCACGCCGAGTTGTGACGCACCAAGCGTCCACTGACGCCGCAGCACGGGAGCGACATAGCCAGCCGCCGCGACATCGAAGCCGTCCACCATGACAATCAGGAAGCAAAGGAGCAGAGTGAGCGCCCGCACTCGCGCGGCGCGCTTCCCTGCGGACAATTCTGTTTGATTCGGAAGACTTTGCATTAAGGTCTCACCTTAAAAGTTGTTTGTCGCACCATGCGCTCCGCGCGCTGCATCCGATCTGCTTAGTGCCCGACAGGGAATGAGAAATGAGTGGTTCCGGCTCCCGCCACTGGTCGCGCGACGCCGCCTTGCCGGCAGTCGGAGTGCAGAGCACCGCGAGCCCGTGCACCGGCGAGCCATCCGGGTCGCGACGGGCGTGTGGGATCTCTGCGTCAGGCAAACGATCCTTCCTCTACCTGGAGAAGGCCAGGGGTTTCCATCAGGCCCGTTACAAGTCGACGGGACGCGACTTCGTCCGATTCAAAACGAAATCCTGACGCACGGACCAAAATCGAGTTCCGAATCCAAGCGACCTCGCTTCATGCTGGTCTGCGTGACTGATAAAGTTCCCGATGAGGCTTTCTTTCACACCGAACACGGTGTCTTCCGCGAGATAAGGACAATCAGGATCGAATATGTGCGTAACGACAGTCTGTCGTAACCGTTAGCCTGAACCAGGAAGTGAATATGTGCTGCACGGTTCGGGTGTCGTCCGAGTCGGCGTAGGAGTTTGCCCACCGGACCGTCGTCCGGAATGGGGTAGTCCCGCGGTTTGACGGACTTGAACCAGAAGGCCCCGTCAGAATCGGACACAAATCTCCCACGAAGGTTACCCTCCGGCTGAATACCCTTCTGCTGAACATCGTAGAAACCGTCATCATTCGTCTGCCATACGTCTATGACCGCGCCTTCAATCGGGTTTCCGTCAGTGTCGTGGACCGAAGCAAGAACCACGAGCGGCTCTCCCTTGCCGTCTTTGCAAATGTTGACTCCGTGGGGCGATGTCTCCACTCCTTCGACGAAAAACGGCCCGAGAATGGTATTTTCCGTTGCCTGGCCAGGCCGTCGGTGGTTGGTGGCGTCGACCAGCATCGATACGCCAAGTACATCCGACAGGAGAATGAACTCCTGTCGCCAGTCGGTGCACATATGACCGGTATCGGTAAGGAACTTGATGGCAGCGAGCCATTCGTCGTGAGTGGGTTCGATCTCTTTAACTGCCGCATGTAGATGACGGACAACTGTCTCGGCAATGTGACGAGTACGCGGATCGACGTCTGAGCCGATGCGCGCGTTGACGATTACGGCTGAATCCTGTTCGCAAAAAAGGGGAAAACTAGGCTTGGGGATTGTGTTCATCGTTCATCCTTGGTCAGCAGGCCGTATCGGTGGGGGTATTGGGCGGCATACCCGCATATGCGCGGCCGATCAGGTCTCGCAGGCCGCGCCTTTCAAGGGGACGCGGATTCCAATACGGATTGGCAAGCGCCAGCTCGACGGCCTTGTCTATACCTTCTTCGGGCATGCCGATCTCAGAAAGCGCCGTAGGCGTTCCGATAGCTATGGTCATTTCATAGAGCGCCTGCGCCGGGTCCGGGTGATTCAACGCCTCGGACAACCGCCTCATAATCTCGGGAATCGCCGGTGCGTTGTAGGCCAGAGCGTGCGGTAGCACGATCGCGTGGCTTTCCGCATGGGGCAAGTTGAAGGCGCCCCCCAATGTGTGACAGAGCTTGTGATGCAATGCCATGCCGACAGACCCCAGGCAAACGCCCGCCAGCCATGCTCCGTACAGCGCCTTGCCGCGGGCGGTGCGGTCGTGCGCGTTTGAACCGATAGCAGACAACGACTGCGCGAATGCCCGGATGCTCTCAATGGCCAGAGCGCTGATGATGGGATTCGCGTCTTTTGCGTAAAGTGCTTCCACGGCGTGGGCAATTGCGTTCATCCCGCTGACGCCGGAAAGGGTCTTTGGAAGATCTAATGTCAGGTCGACGTCGTAGATAACGGTTTCAGGCAGCACTTTAGGCGAGCGGAGCGTGGTTTTTATACCATCTCGTGTTTCGCCGAGGATGGGCGTCATCTCGGAACCGGCGTACGTCGTCGGCAAAACTATCTGTGGCAAGTCTGTACGCAATGCGATCGCTTTGGAAAGTCCGGTAATTGACCCGCCGCCAATCGCAATCATCCCGTCAACGCCTGCATCAGCGACAAGTGCAAGTGCTTCTTCGGTTACCTGGACTGGCGTGTGCATCTGCGCATCACCAAAAGTAACGACACGGTGTCTGCCAATGTCTTCGGCGATAGCCTCCGCAATCACAGTGTGGACCGGGTTATGCAAAATGAGAGGGCGCGAGATGCCAAGGCGTTGCGCTTCCTCTTTCACTTTGGCACGCGTGCCATCGCCAAAAATGACGCGGGTAGGCAAGCTTTCGTAGATAAAGGACATGGATGGGACCGTTGTCGTGTCAGTCATGATGTGCTCTTGAAGAACGGTCTATACGGTGCGTACGGTTGCATTCGTGCTGCACACCTCGGTCGGTGCGGAACAAACGCTGCACTTTTTGATTGCGAAAAGGATGCTGATTCCCGCTGCTGCTGCCGCTGCGCTCATTGCCAGCAGCATGACGTTTTCGCCGGGAAACATCTGCTGCAGCGTTCCACCGATGAACGGGCCAAGAATCGCGCCAAGCCGACCAACGCTGAGTTCCATGCCAACGGCTGTCGCCCTGACATCCGTGTTGTACGAATGGGCAGTGAAATTGTTGAGCACGAATTGCGCGCCGATGATGCAAAAGCCTGCCATGGCACAGCAAATCAGGTTACTCAGGTGACTATGAAACAAAACAAGGCCTCCAACTGCAAGCGCACCTCCCAGCCACCAGGCACTGAGCCATGCACGGGGTGCGCCACGCCGGTCCACGATATATCCGCACAGCAGTCCACCGATGAGCGACATGATCTGCATCAGGGCGCCAAAAGCAAAGCTTGTGGCGAAACTCTCACCGCGAGCTTGCATTAACGTTGGAATCCAGCCGGATAAACCAAAGATGCAGAAGAGGCTCATGAAGCTTGTGAACCAGATCGAGAACGATAGCCGCCTGTACTGCAGGTTGACGAGACTGAAAACCGAGGCGCGTGCAGACGTTTGCGGCATTTGCACGGGGAGCGCGCGGTACAGTTCGGCGCGTTCCGGGCGAAGTCTCGAAAGAATTGACCTGAGCCCTTCTGTTCGTCCACGCAGCAGGGAAAACTTGGGGGACTCGGGCAGGTAGATGTACAGAAACGGTATGAGAAACGCGGAAAGGGATCCTACCCAGTAGAGTCCCCGCCAGCCCGTTACTGGCGTAATAAACACACCAATGATGCCGGCAGCAGCTCCACCTAATGCCCACCCCAGCGCTACGCCCCACAGGGCAAACGTGTTGGCTACCCGGCGCGGCGCCAGTTCGTTGATATAGGTCGTTGAAAGGGGAAGCAGAATACCCAGCCCGAGTCCTGTGAATATGCGCAGAACGCAAAAGCTGGTGAAAGAATCTGCCAGTATGGCGGTCAGCAGTGAGAAGGCGGTCGTTATCCAGAGGCCACCGATGAGCGTACCTCTTCGTCCGAACCTGTCAGCGACGATCCCATGCAAGGCCGCGCCGCAGAGAAAACCAACGAGTCCGCTTGACACGAGCATGCCGGCCTGTTGCAGCGAAAGGGACCATGGCGTTCGTACGTAATGGATAACGTAAGCCGGATTGAATGTATCGTATCCATCAAACATCGTAAGCAGGGCGAGCAGGATGCCCAGGCCGATGTGTGTTTTCCCGATGCTGGCGTTGGCCAGTTCTTCGTGCACGTCAATGGCTTCTTCTTGCATGGTGTCTCACTCCAGTGTTACGCCGGTGCACCGGCCGATCCTTCGTGTCGTCTGTATGCACCGGGCGTGTGGAAGCTGCGTGTTTGAACTTCGAACCTGAAAAGTCGCGCTGCGTTCGTTCGACCGATCTTGATGCGGTCGTTATCGCTGATGGCCGCTGAATCGAACCACTGCGCCGCATGATCGACGTTTTCGAAGGGCCAGTCGGCTGAAAACAGAATGCGATCCGAGCCGATCTCGAGCATTGCGTCAACGAGCGTTTGCGTGCGGAAGTTGCCGGACGTTGTGAGCCAGAAGTTAGCGTGAAAGTAATCGGCGATACGCTTCTTTGCCGGATAGTTCGGTGTCGTCTCAACCCACGCGTTCCGGTTGTCGACTCGCCACATGCTGTAGGGAAGGCCTTCCCCCATATGCCCAAGAATAATCTTCAGGCCCGGATAGTCATCGAACAGCCCCGAGCCCATCAGGCGCAGTGCGTGGACCGCCGTTTCCTGTCCGAAGGCCCAGGTCGGGCCGAGCAGCCACGGATGCCCCTCATAGATTGGTGCGTGTGCTGGGAGCGGGTTGCGCGGATGCAGATAAAAGGGTACGTCAAGCCTTTGAACGGTCGCCCAGAAGGGACGGAACTGCGGCAGATCGTAGTAGAGGATTCCGCCGTTCTCGCTTTGGGAAAACCCGTTGACAAGCGCGCCGACAAAGCCGAGCTCGGTCACGCATCGCTCCAGTTCCCGGGCGGCGAGCTCGGGTGATTGCATTGGAAGAGCCGCAAAACCCTTGAACCGGTCTGGCCGCCTGGCGATCTGCTCAGCCAGGTAGTCGTTCGCGCGCCGCGACAATTCGTATGCGGCATCGATGTCGGGAATGGCCTGAACGGTGGGTGCGTTCAACGAAAGAATCATCAGCTCGATGCCATTCTCGTCCATCTCCCGGATGCGCCGCTCGTGCAGGTCGAGCAGGCGGGACTTCAGCTCTTCCCAATACGACTGGGGAACGAACCCCGCTGAGTCCTGAACCGTTTGCTCGATCGCGAAGTGTTCCTCAAGCGCGATCTTCTTCTCTGCCTTAAATCTCATTTCCTGCTCCGTTCAATATTGGCCCTTCGGCTCGAGACCGAGGGCCATCTGTCCGTACATGGTCCCTACCGTGTCCCAGTTCATGCTGATATGACGGCCGACCGCGTTTGCGTCGCGCCATGCTCGCTGGACCGGATGCGAAACGTCCAGTCCTTGCCCGCCCGTCGACGCGTTCAGTGCTTCCGTCGCGCGAATCGCCAAGGAAACCGCGAATGCCTGGCCGCGGCGGCTTGTGATACGGTCTTCCACAGTGATTTCCTGCGCACCGTTGGCAGTGGCCTCACGATCCCGCAGATCAGACAGGAGGATTTGCCTGGCCGCGTCGCAACTGGCGGCAGCGTCTGCTACACGAAGTTGAATAGTGGGAAATTCAGCCATCTTGTTGGCCGCACCTGCCACTGCACCGCGCGTCACGCGCCGGCTGGTCCGCTCGAGATAGTCTTGCAGGGCTCCTTGCGCTGTCCCGACGGCGACCGATGCCAGACACGATGGGATCGCACTTAGCATGGGAATAGAGAAGCCCGGATGGTGCCCGTGAAGTCGAGCTCCGGGTGTGTTGCCGGAGGTCGTCTCCGAAAAGAGCAGCGCGCGATGGGCCGGGACAAAGACCTTGTCCAGCACAAGGGTTTTGCTTCCAGTGCCAGCAAGACCGATGACGTGCCATGTGTCTTCAATCTTGTAATCTGTTTCCGGAACGAGCAGGAACGCGGGGGCGGGTGCCTCCCGCTCTGCGGTGGCTGGGAGAATTGCAGCGCAGAGCGACCACTGTGCGCAATCGCAGCCACTCGCAAAGCTCCAGCGACCACTGATCAGATACCCGCCGTCGACAGCTTCCGCCTTGCACACGGGAGCATACGAACCGCAAACAAGGGCGTTCGGATTGTTGTCCCATACATCGTGCTGCGCTTGCGCGGGAAAGCTTGCCACGAGCCACTGGTGTGCTGACAGCAGGCCTGCAACCCATGCCGTCGACGCGCACCACTTTGCAAGGTCGGTGTTCAGGTCGACGAGCACCGAAAAGTCGTACTCGTATCCGCCAAAGGCCCGTGGCTTGAGCAGATCAAAGTATCCCACCGCGCGCAACGCTTCAATGCTTTCCATCGACACACGCCGGTCGATTTCAACCTGTGCGGCGCGCCCGAGCAGCGTTGCGCCCAATGCAGCGACCCGGTCGCGCAGCACGTCGACGGATGGAGCTTGAGCGGACGGGGGGAGAACAGCTTCAAGTTCCTTGTCCTCAACTAACATCATGTCACCTCACTGGATATGTCTTCGGGAATTTCGTCATGGTCGACCCGGACTGGGTCAGCAATAGGATGCGTTCCGGTACAGAAGCGGTTCTCCATCGTCATTCAGCCGGACGTCGGTAACTGTTCCGATAAAGATCGTATGAGTGCCGAAAGGCAGGGCAGCCACCTTCTTGCAAAAAACATTGGCCTGGGCATCAGAGAGCATATGAACACCGTTTTCGACGATCCATTCGCCGACCTGGAACCGCTCCTCAGGGGGCGCCTTGCCGCTGAAAACAGTCGATACCGCAACGTGATCTCGACGCAGCACATTCACGCAAAAGCTTGGCGCAGACTGGAGGATGTTGTGCAGGAAGGTGGACTGATTTGCGCAGACAATCATCGAGGGCGGGTCCATCGAAAGCGATCCGACCGCCGTCATCGTCATGCCGTGACGACGGGTGCTGTCCGCAGCCGTTACGATGGTCACGGTCGAAGCAATTCGCCGCATCGCAACACGGAAAGAATCGCCTACTTGCGGAAGGGGTACAGACAGGGCGTCCATGAAGTCTCCTGGTTGATTTTCGGGCGATGCCGGGGCCTTGGAAATAACTATACTTGCAAACGCAAGAGTTGCCAATGAAAATAAACCACGTGGAACAGTTGCTTTGATAGAATTTGGCGATCACCGCATAGGACTCGATCCGTGTACAAGCTCACTGACTCCGTTCCCTACCTTCTCAACCGCGTTGGCGTACGTATGGGCGATCTGTTTTCGCGTCGTATAGCCTCCTATGGCGTCACGCTGCCGATGTACAGGGTGATGGCTTCGCTGAAGGAGACGCCAGACCAACGGCTGAACGACCTGTCTGAAATGACAACCATCGAGCTGTCGACGCTGTCGAGGCTGATTGGCACGATGGAAAAAATGCGTCTGGTTTCCCGTAGCCGACTCGAGAACAACGCCCGCACCGTGGCTATTGCTCTGACCAAGGAAGGTGCTCGACTCGTGGCCGAGCTGATGCCCATTGCCCAGCACTTTGAAGAGGTGGCGGTGAACACACTTCCGCCTGCGACGCTGAAGATCTTCAAGAAAACCCTCATCGATGTGTACACCCGGCTGGACACCATCGAGGAGGAACTGCAGATACAGGTGAGCGAGAAATGATGCTGCGCCACGTCTTCCGGTTGAGAAGACGCGGGCTGCAACTATCAAAACTTGTAACCTACTTGTAGCCAGAAGCGGTTGCCACGTGTGCGGTTCTGGACAAGCATTTCGTGCTGCCATTTTGCGACGAATGCCAACGATCTCGTTGCTTGATATTTAATGAATGGACCGGCTGCCAGCACGCGCCCTTTATTCCCGTCCCCAACCGTTACGCCGTTTTGTGTGTCACCGGTGGTTTGCCGATAGAAGTACCCGTTGGCACCGAATTGTATTTTGGGAGTCGCCTGGTAACCGAGGTTGTAATCAACGATAAATTCATTGCCGGAATGATAGTTGGTCTCCCTGTTCGGCCTGTTGAACAGGTACATGACCTTGGCGCTCACTTCAATGCTTGGAATCGGTATCGAAGTGAAGAAGTACTCCGGAGCAACCGAATAGTAGTGCCTTCCCGCGTTCGCGAGCCGATGCACGTCATAGTCCCCTGTCGGAAGAAACAGCTCAACGCCAACCATCTGGTGTAGCCAGGAACTGTGCCATCCAAGTGCAAGCGGAATTATCGCGGCATCGGACAATCCTGTATCCGAGGACTGCTGATGGACGATGCCCTTCGGCGTCTTGACGTCGAAGCTCAGGTGCAAGTCCACAAATGGCACACCCACTCGGGTCATCAGGTTTGCACCCAAAAAACTAACGCCGTTCCAGACGTGGTCGTAACGAAAAGCAAACGCGTTGACGTGAGCGTTGAAATCGCTGATGTTGGGTTTGTCGTTCCCGTTACTGTCAAGCGTGTGGTTCGCGTCATATCGGCCCCCGTAGAAATAGACATAGTTACCGGGTGGAGGCATGACGCCCGCAAGGACCGTGTTCACGCCGACCGGGTAGATTGAACCGCCTCCTTCAGTGGCGAGAGCGATTGAAGGTATGCCCACCCCCAACATGCCTGCGGACTGAGCGAGCATCATGAGCGAAAGCCAGCGGGTGGTGCGTCGAAGTGTCGTTTTCAAGTCGCGTGTCTCCTTTGCGATGAATGTGGTCGTGTTTAGATAGGTCTACTAACTGGTATGCGGCGCGGTGGCACGGGTGAATCGAATAGGGCTTTTGATAGGACCGCACTTTGATTGCATCTGCAACACTTGCGTATGCAAGCGAATTGCATCACAGCTCCACCCACGCTGCAAGCGCAAAGTTAGCGGGGGCTGTTAAGAAAAACCCGAGGCTGCACTCGGTGCAACCGCGGAAGAGGGCGCGGCATGACTCGCGCAAAATGAGTGTATTAAGCTGATCCTTAACATCACCGAGCCTGGCTAGTCGAGACTCAGTGTTAACGCCTACCGCTACCCGCTAAAGTTTCATATACAATACTTGCAATTACAAGTGATATGTTCAGCAACTCTCGATCGTCCAGCGCTCTGGCGCTGGCCGAGAACTGCTCAGGACTTCACGTCGAGTTTCAGGAGAGCAATATGTCGCACCAGGTGGTACTTAAGCCAAGTGGTCATTCGTTCGAGGTTCAAGACGGCGGAACGATCCTCGCCGCGGGGCTTTCGGCCGGAAGATGCCTGCCGTATAGCTGCCGCACGGGTGTGTGCAACACATGCAAAGGCAGGGTCGTCGAGGGGGCAGTCGATCATGGGAAGGTGTTAAAGACTTACCTCAGTGATGAGGCGCGAGCGCAGGGCTATGCGTTGTTGTGTTCGGCGAAACCACTCTCGGATCTTGTGATTGAGGTCACGGAACTTGAGGGCATGGCGGCTATAGAGCCCAAGGTTTACCCCTGTCGGGTGTCAAAGATGGAACGCCTCGCATCAGACGTGATGGTGCTCACGCTTCGCATGCCAATGAACGAAACCATGAGGTTCATGGCCGGGCAATACATTGAAATGATTCTGCCGGGGGGGGAGCGACGCAACTATTCGATCGCGATTGCGCCGGACATTGAGGGACTACCGCACATCGAGTTGCACATCCGTCACGTGCCAGGGGGCATGTTCACAGACCGTGTTTTCACTGCGCTAAAGGAGCGCGAAGTGCTGCGCTTCGAAGGACCGTTTGGCACGTTCTTCCTTCGCGAGGAATCGGAAAAGCCGATACTGATGCTGGCAAGTGGCACTGGTTTTGGTCCGATCAAGTCGATCGTGGAGTATGCCATTAAGAAAGGAATCGAACGGCGAATCGAGATCTATTGGGGGGGGCGGCGCAAACAGGATATCTATATGATGGCGCTCGCGCAGTCGTGGGCGGCCCATCACGACAATATCAGCTTTCATCCAGTGCTTTCTGCTCCGACGCCTGAGTGCGACTGGACAGGAGACGTTGGAAACGTCCATCAGGTCGCAAAGGACCATCATTCGGATCTGTCAGGCTATCAAGTTTACGCGTGTGGTGCTCCGGTTATGGTTGATGCTGCTCGCCGGGAGTTTGTTGAGCAGTGTGGGCTTTCAGCGTCCGAATTTTTCGCTGACTCGTTCCTGACCGCAGTTGAAAAAAGCGGAGCCGGCAAGCCACTTACCAGTAAGGAGAATACGTGATGATTCCAGAACCTGCTTCAGTTGCACCGAACAATCAGAACTCGGTGGTCAAACCTTATGTGCTCTCGCACGGCACGCTCGAATGTTATGACCTCAAGAAGTCCAGGGTGTTTTATGAGGAGTTTCTTGGCCTCGAATGCGTTCGCCACGCCATGCCGGCCCTCGCCATTCGTTGTGGCCTTCGTTTCCATATTGTTTGTGTCGAGACGCCAGAGGTTCACCCGACCAACCTCCTGAATCACTGGGGGATTGACGTTGCGAGTAAGGAAGCGGTCGACGCTGCACATAGGGCTGCACATGATCTCAGCGAGCAGTACGGTATCCGCCAGGTAATGGACATCGTCAACCAGCATGGCGTTTATTCCTTCTATCTCGAAGATATCGATCACAACTGGTGGGAAATACAGTATTACGAAGGGTTTCAGCACGACGACTACTTCGATTTTGGCGACCGTTTCTGATCGAGCGCCAACATAAACCTTTGACTTTCGCCTTTATGCACCGTGCCATGCAGACTAATTCAGGACCGTACTATTCTCTTGCGATATTCTCTGCGCCGGGCGGCACGCCAATGGCCGGTCTGGTAGTAGAAGGAAAAATCTATCCAGCCGCTGAAGCCGTTGCCGCCGCATTCGGCGAGTCCAAACGTGGTTTTGACACGATGCTCGCCATTCTGGAGCAATGGGAAACATCTGAACCGGAACTCACCGTTACCGCGGCAAAGCTAGGCGATGCGTCTATTCGCGTTGAAGGGGTAGTATTCGAGGAGGCGAAATTGTATGCCCCCGTCTTATACCCATCAGCTGTATATGGTTCCGGAGCGAACTACACGGATCACATGGAGGAGATGGCATCCATCCTCCATGTGTCAATCGAAAATCCAAAGGAGCTAGGACAGCTTCCCTGGCATTTCGTCAAAACGGCTCGGAGCACTGTGGTAGGACCCGGGGCAAAGGTCGAGATCCCATCGTACTCTTCCATGATCGACTGGGAAATCGAACTCGCCGCTATTGTCGGGAAGACTGCGCATCGTGTGAAAGTTGAAGATGCGCTGAATCACATTGCTGGATATACCATTGCGAACGATCTTTCTGCCAGAGACCATGTCAAGCGCGCCGGTGTCAAAGCGGACTCACCCTTTGGGTACGACTGGCTTTCACAGAAATGTTTCGATGGTTCATGTCCGCTGGGGCCGACCTTGGTGCCAGCCCGTTGTATTCCCAATCCGCTGGATCTGTCTATGAAGCTTTGGGTCAACGATGTACTCAAGCAGGATTCCAGTACCAGCCGGATGATTTTCAATATCGCCGAACAGGTCGCATACCTTAGCTCGCGCACCACGCTTTACCCCGGCGATGTCATCCTCACGGGCACTCCCGCTGGCGTCGGCATGGCTCGTCGAGAATTCCTGAAGCGACGAGATGTGGTCAGGCTCGAGATCGAGGGCCTTGGCGTACTCGAGCATACCATATTGTAATCCTGATGAATTCAGTGACGCGTCCAAAGCTTGGCTGAACCTAGGGATGCCGCGGAGTCCACGATGCACCCGCTAGTGCGAGTTTCTATAGTTCTCTCCTCGGTCGTAGCAGTCGCTAGTATTGTGCAGGCGATGCTTGGCGATCTAGCTCTCAGTGCGGCAGTTCACGCAGGAGTCGCAGCCGTCGTAGTGGTCAATACATGGGTGCTGTTGCGAATGAACCGGTTGAGGACAGAAGCAGCAATCGCCTTGGTACGAACAGATGTCCTGCCAGACGATCAGACACAAAAGGATAATAGTCAATTCGAGCTCATGTCTCTGCAATCGAGAGTGGACCAACATCTGTCGGTTCTTGCGCCGTTGATTGATGAGCTGGAAAAATCCGCTCAGGGCTCGGTGAGGGCAATGGAGCATGCAAGCGTAATCGCTCAGGAGGCTGGGTCGCTGATCGAAAAAGGCTCGAATAACACCAAGGAAGCTTCGCACGCCATCGAGCGTCTGGCTGAGTTCGCCCGGGGGGGCGGCGGCAACCTTTCGTGATCTTCATGCGTTGTCTGAGTCGATCGGACCCATAGTTGAGACGATGCAGTTATCGCTCGCCAGACGAGTCTCCTTTCGGTTAACGCAACGATCGAAGCGGCGCATGCGCGTGATGCCGGAAAGGGGTTCGCCGTCGTGGCGAGTGAGGTTCGCAAGCTCGCTGACCGGTCGGCCGAGGCCAGTCGCGAAATAGGGGCAATCGCGAACGCACTCGGTGAGTCGGCATCAAGAGCGATGCAGGGAATTGAGGATGTCATCGAACGCGCGGAGGCGGGCCGCGAACGTGCAGGTGAGGTGATTTCTTCGATGGCGGAAATTACCGAGATGGCTGAACTGCGCGCGGAGGCCATGTCAACAGTGCGCGATGCGATTAGTGGTCTTTGCGTTCTGACCCGGAAACTTGTCGCACATGCTGTTGGTTTGGCGTGAGCGCGTTGATCTTTGACCGGCATCGATGCGCCTCATCGATGGAATCTGATGGAATCGCATTCTTCGTAACTGTTGCTAGTTGGTCCAGATCGCATTGATGTCGGTTGGTCGGCACTTAGTTTTTATGCAGCATTATCGGTTGAGGTGTGCAAAGCGCGTAACTTAACAAGAGGAGAATCTAAGTGAAGATCCTGTCAGATTGTTTGGCAATCGCTGCGGCCTGCATCGCCATTATCGGATTCCCGGTGTCCTATGCGCAGCAAACGCCGTCCGAATCCGCTGCTCGCGCGGCATCTGCGGGCGCCAAGGCCGAACGGAAAGCGGACCGTGCTCTGGCGCTAGCAGTGAGCACGCAACTGGGAAAATCGTTGGGCTTTGACGTTTCGGCGGTAGCTGTGCACGCGAAGGGCGGCGTTGTCACACTGAGTGGATCGGTGCCGACTGAAGAAGAGAAGAGCGAAGCAGAAACGATCGCGCGAGGGATACAGGGCGTGTCATCCGTCACGAACAAATTACGTGTTTTGCATCGGAAGGGTGGTTGAAGGCGTTGAAGGCGGTATCGACCTGCGCACATGTAATTTATCGTTCGGGCAACGGTCTTCCAGAAGCTGGCCACACACATGTTAGTGGGAAAGGACAATTACATCTCGAACGATGCTGTTTTTTGGTTTGAAAGGGACCCGGGTGGCGTCTTGCGAGCGGATCGACCAGGGCAAAACTATCCGGCGTTCGTCTTTGATTTCGTACAGAAACCGGCCAATTGACCGGGCAAGGAAAATAGCCGCGCTGTTCTGCCTGGCGCAAATGAAGCAATATTCAGATAGGTGGCGACAAACACGGTGGTATGGAGAGGTCGATGATTAAACACCTAGTAATGTGGAACGCGAAAGGTCGCACCCCAGAAGAAAAGGCCGAATCAATAGGCCGTATAAAGTCTGCGTTTGAAGGGCTGCTCGGGAGGATCCCCGGCTTGCTGTACCTTGAGGTTGGCGTCGACTCCAGCCATATCGACTATGCGTGTGATGTGGTGCTGTATTCGGAATTCGACTCTCAAGAGTCGTTGTCGGCTTACGCCAATCATCCAGAGCATGTTCGCATCAAGGCCGAACTCGGCGGTCTTCGCATAGCACGTCATCAGGTCGACTACGAGGTAACGTGAAGGCATGGCATATCACAGCTAGTTTTGTGTATGCATTTGCGTATCGACCTTTTGGGCTTGGGGAAGCCGAGGGGACCAAATAACCAGACAGGTGGAAACGGAAATGAACGCGGATCTACAGGAACTTCTTTCAGGCATGCTTAACTTGAAGCTTGTCGTCATGCTGCGCGAGCCAACGGGAAGCTCGATGCGCGACCAGGATTTACGCGAACATCTTGATTGGATGATCGAGAACGAAAAGGCGGGAATCATCTTTGCATCGGGACCGTTCGTCCGCAACGGTGTGCCGCCCGGCGCGGACGGCGGCTTGACGATCCTGAGGGTAAGCGGGCTCGAGCACGCGCAAGAGATAGCGGAAACAGACCCGTTTGTTATTAGGGGAATCATTTCCTACCGATTGCACGAATGGCTGCTTATGGAGGGCGGTATTACGGTCAAAGTTTCGTTTTCTGATCGCGTCGCTTCGATTGCGTAACGACTCGTTGCGTTAGCTGGTCGCGATATGGATTTCTGTCTTTCGCGACAGCGCGCCGCGTGGATCAGGATTTTGGCTGTTGATTTGAAAGTGGAGGGCACGTTGAGCTCAATATCGAATCGGAGAATCTCGAGCGTCGGAATCATTGGCCTTGGAGCGATGGGTGGCGCGATTGCGAAACAACTCCTGGACCGACACGTCTTGGTCAGCGCCTTCCGGCGTAGGGGCATGGAAGAATTCATTCGCGATGGAGGGATCGGTTGCTCAAGTGCGGAAGCCGTCGCACGTTCGTCGCGATTGCTGCTTTTGACGCTGCCTGATTGCGATGCGCTTGCGTCTCTGTTCCTGGACGAGGGATTCTTAAGCGCGCTAAGCGCTGAGCATGTGATAGTCAGTCTGGGTACCTACCCACTGTGGATCAAGAAAAAGGCTCGGGCCACAGCGGAAGATCGACAAGTAGCGATGCTTGACTGTGAAATTAGCGGGACGCCGCATATGATCCCGGCAAGGCAGGCTAGCGTTTTTGCGTCTGGCGACAGGTCGATCTTTGAGGGCGTGGAGCATATTTTCCAACTATGGTCCGATCGGGTCACTTTTCTCGGAGAATTTGGTGCGGCGACGATCATGAAGCTTTTGGCCCAGCAACTTGTCGCAGTCCATACTGCGGCCGCTGCCGAGGCAATCGCTCTGGGCACGCGCTGCGGCCTCGATGCTGAGGCAATCGTTCGGGTGCTATCGACTTCCGCTGCCGCTTCAGCGATGTTGGCCGTACGAGGGGCAAGCATGGCTAATGAAGATTTCAGTCCACAGGGCGGGACGGTGGCGTCATTCGCCAAGTCGTTGAAGTTGGTGCGCCAGCTGGCGGTTGACGCCCACGCTCCTACCCCGTTGCTGGCCATTGCACATGGTTGCTTTGAACAAGCTACCGAGTTGGGGTTTGGTGATGCAGATATAAGTTCAGTGCTACGCGTATTTACCTAACGCCAAACATGTCAGAGCCCTTTATACGGTCGATTCGTAGACACGAGATGCAAGGCGCCGCCCCTTTGCAGATCGGCCCTCGCACTTGAACTTGACAGAAATCAAATTATCGTTTTTTGCATAGGATTCCTATATATATGGTTCGGATCGATTTGACATCGATTAATAGCCATTTTCAGCACGAGACCGGCGATTTTCCCGGTTAGCAGCGGTCTATTCAAAACGACGTGATGCTGGTGCGGGGCCAGTCGCTTACCTATGCTTGGTCCTGGCGGGTTTCTGAGCGGGCGTGACGGCCGCTCGCCCATTCCGGTAGCGTATCCGGAGCAACCCGTCGCCCGGTTGAACATCGCGATCCAATTGCTCAACGTCGTGCACGAGCGCCCGATTGCGTCCGATGTCCTGTACCGCGTGCCGCTCGGTGAGATGGATAATCGGGCCGCCGTATTCACCCTGAGTCGTATCGATTTGCTGGCAGGTAAGGTTATGGGCCGACACGAACGCCTCGGCCTCACTGGCGGACCTCTGTCGAATCGCGCGTAGTTCCGCAAAATACGTCCGGACGACGCCTACTGCCTGATCGAACGTTGGGGAGTAGTTCAACATTTCGATTGAGGCGAAGCGCTCTTTCATCGCGAGGGGAGGCCCGTCGAGAGCATCAGCAAGTGCGTCCAGATGCCGGTACATGAACGGTCGCACATGTTGCAGCGCGTCGGGTTCCCGCTCCACGACCATCGACAGGTCGAACAGGTCGCGGGCGGTTCCCTGGTTTCCCCGGTGATACATCTTCTTCGCGACAATCTCCGCAGCGGTCTCGACGCGAATGGGCCGCTGGAAAAGCTCCCACGTTTCGAAGGCATGTTCGTCAGGCAGCAGGTTAGGGGAGGCAACGAAGTCGATCTCGCCCTCATCCAGATGCAATTTCACGAAGTTGGACGCCTCTGTATATTGTGAGTCGCATAAAGCATCGGCGACATCGCTGAGGCGTGGCGTTACGTATCCAAGCGCCTGAGGATCAGGCACAAAGAAATCAATGTCTTTGCTGATGCGATGCCCGTGCCGCAGCATCAGGACTGTGCCGCCCCCAAACGTAAAAAACGGATTGGATACGCCGCCGTGCTTCGAAATCTCATCGACAAGCGTCAGTGCTTGTTGGAGCAAAGACTCCCACGGGCCCGCCGGAAGTTCTTTCGGCTGGGTCATGCCCACAGATCCTTGCGGTTAATGGAGTGCCGCTGCGCGAGGCGCGCAACGTTCGCCCATATCTCAGAGGGCGCGCGGTGCTCCAGTTGGGCGGCTTCCTCAACCGCCATGACCACGTAATCGAGTGGTGACTCGTCGAGGAAGTGGCCAACATGTGCTTCGAAGCCCGGTGGCACCTCGGCCGTCGCGAGCGCCCGTTCCAGCATGTCCGACGACAATTCTCCGCGATAGCTGACGCTGGCGTTTTTCGCTGCCATCCACAGGCCGCGCTTACGCTTGCGCGCGTCCACGCTCGGAGAAAACGATAGTCCGAGGACGCCCAGAGTCCGAGTGACCCGTTCAAAGCCTAGATCTTGCAGGGTGCCGGCTTCCAGCGCCTGAATGGTGCGACGGGACAGGCCGGCCATTTTCGCCAGACGCTCTTGCGTCAGGCCAAGTGCCCGGCGCCGTTCGCTGATAGTCTTGCCGAGTGTGCGGATGTCCATGATTGCGTAGCCTCCGGTCCCAGTATAAGACGAAGGGCTGAAAGGCGCAAAATATTGCGCCTTAGCCGCGCGTGCGGCGACACGGCGACCAGTACGACTTTACATAACTAAAGATAGCGAACGATCGTACGTTTCATGATTATTTGCTTTGTCGTGGAGGCTACTGCAAGGAAGCAGTGCTACCGTTAGCGTCGCAGGTGGCCGTTATCTACTGCCCGTTGTTCAATCCACTTCACGACCACGGAGCACTTGCGTCAGGACGCTCCAGCTCTCTGATGTATTTCGCCGCCCCGCATCAGGCGCTGCGCGATATCGGCCGTCTGCAGCGTCCCGCGTTCAGTCGGTGAATGAGCCGCGAGATAGCGGACGACCGCAATGAGAATATGCCGGCCCTCGCCAGTATTCCCCCAAACAGTAAACTGACGGACGCCAGCCTCCAGCACCTGATAGGCATGGAAGCCTGCATCTTCGCGCAGTACCGCAAATGCAAGCGTCGCGATCAGCGCCTGTGGCGGATGGCCAAGCGTAAGATGGCGCGCCACCAGCCTTGCCGCAAGATCGACCTGTCGCTGCCGGTCGAAGGCAGCGAGCAACTTGGTGCGGATCGTCTCTTGATCGGCGGGGAGGTCATCGAGCTGACCGTTACCAAAAGCTCCGCGATTTCCTGGGCGATGATGAGCACGCCGTTGGACCCGGGCTCGCCCGTTAGCGAAAATCAGCGGGCGGCCAGGCCGGCAAGACGTCCCCTGCCGAATCTCCTTGGCGCCCCGCACTTTCGGACTGGAATGAAAGCAGGGCGGGAACGTTGACGTCCTCATCGATTTCCGGCCAGAACAGTTGCTGACGGTCCATCGAGATGGCGAAGTGTTCGCGCTCCGCTGCTGTCGCTGCCTGGAGGACAGGAAACCATCCAAGCGGGAATGAAACCGCCTGGCCGTCGGACAGGTCGAGAAACAGGTGTGCGCTGTCGAAGTGCACGTCCACGGCAGCACCTTCCATGGTTATCTCCTTAATGGGATGCGCCTTTTAGGCTAGGTCGCGGCGACCCGGCGTTCAAGGAAAATGCTGGAATGAAGGTTGCGGATTGGAGGGGCGCTCACTGGCCAGTTCCGATCGGACGCTGAAGACCGGGCTTGCATGCCATTTTTCCAGGTTTGGCCGCCACTCCTCCCAGACACTGTCGTCCACTTCCAGTTCTTCCTCGACCGTGCCCGCACCAAGGTAGGCATAGATAAGGGAGGTGCCGCTCCAGTAGGCGACCATGCAATCGGATAGGTCCGCCGCGGTGCCGAGCGGCTGCCCGCTGAGCAGGGTGATTAGTTCCTGTTCAAAGGATTCGCGGGTCGTCGTCATCGTCCCTCCCGGCGCCGCGGGCAGGGTTACCTGCGCTAACGCTTCCACGTCTCGTGGAATGCCGGCGGTCGTCCGAGACGTAGAAGACATAAAGCTGCCGCCGTCATAAATGGAGCATGAACGATGCCATAGCGTCGCGGCAATCAGTTCGTGGGAAGTGGGCCGGCTTGCGTACGGGAGTGATCGTACTTCACACGCAGAATCTCGAGGTAGCGCGGCGCCGAGGCGCCAGCAGCAAGGTTGTAGTTTGGTAAATGGCGCACAATCGAGGGTCATGCAAGCTGGTCTGCTGGATATTTACCTTCCCGATCGCCAGAATTTGTACGATTTTAACGAAGACCCCGTGTCGTCGTTTGCGTTGCGCTCCCCTCGAAACGTTGCCCAAAGCGCTCACGATCACAGCCCTACCCGGCAGCAGCGCGCACAGTAGGGCACAGGAAAGGGCGGCATGTGCTCGGTAACACCTCGACCGATTGCAGTGGCTGCGTGTGAGCCGGTGGCGGAACAGGACAAGCTGGTCCTCTTTTAACCGCGCGGAACGCGGATTCATTGTCCTTCGTCTTTGTGGAGGACAGCGCCGGCTGGGAGGCACTACACATGCTCAATTTGACCAGGTTGCCCGCTGCGGCACCCGTGCTGCCGCAGCGCACTCTGTAAAGGAGTCGTCGCTCATGTCTCAACCAACACCGAAGTCTTCGTCCGATCTGGACCGCCTCGCAATTGACACGATCCGGACGCTGTCGATGGACGCCGTGCAAAAGGCCAATTCCGGTCACCCGGGAACACCAATGGCGCTTGCGCCCGTCGCCTTTCATCTCTGGCAAAACCATCTTCGTTACGATCCCGCAGCGCCTTTGTGGCCCAATCGCGATCGCTTCGTGCTCTCCGTGGGGCATGCGTCGATGCTGCTGTATTCATTGCTGTGTCTCGCAGGCGTAAAGGCCGTCGACGAAGACGGCCAACTGACGGGCAAGCCCGCCGTCTCTCTCGACGACATCAAACAGTTTCGCCAGCTCGACAGCGTGACGCCCGGTCACCCCGAATACCGGATGACGACGGGCGTCGAGACGACCACAGGGCCGCTCGGCCAGGGGCTTGGCAATAGCGTCGGCATGGCAATGGCCGCGCGCTGGTACGAGGCGCACTTCAATCTGCCCGACGCACCACTGTTCGATTATCGCGTCTACGCGCTGTGCGGCGACGGCGACATGATGGAAGGCGTATCGCACGAGGCCGCGTCGCTGGCGGGGCATCTGAAGCTTTCGAACCTGATCTGGATTTATGACAGCAATCGCGTGACGATCGAAGGCCACACGGACCTCGCGTACAGTGACGACGCCGAATCGCGGTTTCGCGGCTACAACTGGCACACACTGCACGTGGACGACGCCAACGACGCGAACGCGCTCGAAGCCGCCCTCAACGAAGCGAAGGCCGTGACCGACAGGCCGACGTTGATCGTCGTGAAGAGCATCATCGGCTGGGGCGCGCCGAACAAGCAGGACACGTCGGCGGCGCACGGCGAGCCGCTCGGCGAAGAAGAGGTCAAGCTGGCCAAGCGCGCGTACGGCTGGCCGGAGGATGCGCAATTCCTAGTGCCCGATAGCGTGCGCGAGCACTTCGCGCAAGGCATGGGCGCGCGCGGCATGGCGGCGCACGACGCGTGGGACAAGCGCTTCGACGAATATGGCAAAAAGTATCCGCAGCTTGCGAAGGAATTCAACCTGATGCAGGCGTCCAAGCTGCCGGAAGGCTGGGACGCGGATATTCCCGTGTTCGACGCCGACGCGAAGGGCATTGCGACGCGCGAGTCGTCGGGCAAGGTGCTCAACGCAATCGCGCAGCGCGTGCCGTGGATGATCGGCGGGGCGGCGGACCTCGCGCCGTCGACAAAGACCAACCTGAAGTTCGAAGGCGCGGGCAGCTTCGAGCACGACAACTACGGCGGGCGCAACCTGCACTTCGGCATCCGCGAGCATGGCATGGGCGCGGTCGCGAACGGGCTTGCGGTGTCGGGCCTCAGACCGTTCGCGTCGACTTTCCTGATCTTCAGCGACTACATGAAGCCGCCGATCCGCCTTTCCGCGATCATGGAAGTGCCCGTGATCTACGTATTCACGCACGATTCGATCGGGCTCGGCGAAGACGGCCCGACGCACCAGCCAATCGAGCAGCTCGCGTCGCTGCGCGGCGTTCCTGGCCTGACTACGCTGCGCCCCGCTGACGCCAACGAAGTCGGCGAGGCCTGGCGTCTCGCGCTGTCGCGTCCGCATGTGCCGGCCTGCATCGTCGTGACGCGGCAGGCGCTGCCAACCTTCGACCGCAAGAAGTACGCATCCGCCGAAGGCGTGCGCCGCGGCGCGTACGTGCTTGCCGATGCGCCTGACGGCACGAAACCGGAGGTGCTCCTGCTCGCGACGGGCAGCGAAGTGTCGCTGTGCATCGCCGCGTACGAGACGCTGAAATCCGAGGGCATCAAAGCGCGTGTGGTGTCGATGCCTTCATGGGACGTCTTCGAGCACCAGGACCACTCATACAAGGACTCGGTGCTGCCGCCCGACGTGCACGCGCGCGTGGCCGTCGAACAGGCGGCGACCCTCGGCTGGGATCGCTACGTCGGACGTCTGGGCTCACAGATCGTGATGCACACGTTCGGCGCGTCGGCACCGCTCAAGGCGCTGAAAACGAAGTTCGGCTTTACGCCGGAGCGCGTCGTCGACGAGGCGAAGAAGCAGATTGCGCGGTGCAAGTCGAACATCAAGGAGTAACACAACCATAATCCGCAAGCAACCGATGTATTCCCAACGGAGGGCGCAACGGGCGCGAGCGATCTGGACGATCTCGCCGCGAAGCTCGACGCGCCGCGTAGCTGATGCTGCCCGAGGGTAAGATCACACAGGACGCTCACTGATTTGCAGCTCATCTTACGGCCGATGATGTGATGATCGACGGCGGTAACAGCTTTAATCGTAATCTGCTGGCCGCAGGCCTGCCGCGCCTGACCATTTCCCTGTTCACGCGCTCCGCCTTGAGGGTCGGCCGGGATTCGTGAATATCTGAAGCTTCAGATATTCACGAATCCCGGCCGACCCTCGGCTCGATGCCGTGCAGGCCACGAACGCGACGCTGCAGCAGCAGCTCGCGGCAATGCGCGAGGCCGATACGCACGAGGCGCGACGGCTTCGCGTGAAGTCCGCCGCGGCACGCCCGGCCGCGACCCGCCCGGCGCGGACACCGGGTCCGGCGCGCAAGATCCCGGCCGCCTCGACGCCATCCGGCAAGACGGCGGCACGCCGCAATAAGCGGGGGTAGGCGCGATGGAACAGAAAACCCGCCCGCGCATGGGACGGTCAGGGCGCAAGACCCCGGTCTGCCCACCGATCGGCGCGCTGATGCGCTATGGCGAGCACACCGTGCGGGTGATTGCCGAAGCAAGCGGCCAGCGCGTGATCATCGAGTCGGTCGATGACGACGGCCGCACCTTCCGCAGCACGGTGAAATGGATTAGCCTGACCGCTCTTTACGATCAACTCTTCTGAGCGCGATGACGATCCAGCCGACCTTGCAGCAGCTCGATATCTTCGCCGACAGCCGTGACGTGATGCTGCGCAATGAACTGCTGGAGCAGCTGCAGCGGCGCAATGCGACGGCCGCGCGCACGGCACTGGAACGGCTCGCCAGCGAATACCCGCTCGACGATGCGCTGGCCGCGATGACCGTGCTGGTCCGGGAACTCGAAAGCGGATCGACCGCACCGTTTGCTGGCCACGCCGCGCTGGCCAGCGCACGCGGTCATCTGGAGGACGAGGTGGTCCCGGCCGCCCGGCGGGTGCTGCCCGCGCAGGACGTACAGCGGTGGCTGGCACCGTGCTGGCGAGCGCTCGCCGCGCGGGCGGCGACCCTGGCGTTTCGCGGCACGGATGCGGAGAATCATGCTGCGCCGCTATGGCTGCTGGCCGGCGACTGGACAGCCGCGCGTGAAGCGGTTGAGGGCATCGAATCCTGGTGGCGCATCCCGGCACCGCTCGCATGGATGACGGAGGCGCGCTACCGCACGGGCGGACTGGATGCCGCGTGGCCGCTGCTCGCGGAACTGGCGTGGCTGGCGCCGGCACGGTTCGCGGCGTTGCTGTCCGCGCTGGGCGACGCTTCGCTTGGCACGCTGCGCCGGCGCTTCGATGCGGCGTTTCCCGGCACGGGCGAGGTCGACGATTACGCGTGGTTCCCGGCGTGGCTGCTGGTGGTCAAACCGGCGCTCGCGGGCCGGTTCGGTGAGGCGCGTGTCCAGCGTGACCAGGCCGCGTCGCGCGCGACCGCCCTGCTGGGCGAGATCCTGCGGCGGGAGCACGAAGGCGATCAGCACGAACTGGTCAGTCTGCGTCAGGAATTCAGCCGGTTGCATGCGGGTCTGTTCGAGGCGTACATGGCAACACGGAGGGTGCAGCACCGGTGAGGATGACGACCGCCGGCTGTGATCATCGCTGACGTCGTCGTCACATGGAGAAGTCGGCCGGAGGGGTGGAGGCGATATGACATTGAAGGCGCAGTGGTACCGGGACAAGCTCGCGAA
>Ga0247692_1000044_pt1 | contig 26767 bp, 24 predicted proteins | sample CNK33_metaG_FD_183041 | JGI IMG/M metagenome (GOLD analysis project Ga0247692, IMG submission 183041) | Soil microbial communities from Purdue University Martell Research Forest, Indiana, United States - CNK33 | ecosystem: Environmental > Terrestrial > Soil > Temperate forest > Bulk soil...
AGCGCGGTGTCGTCGCCGTCGGCGCGGGCGGACACCGGCGTGACGGCGAGGGCGGAAGCGAACAGGATCGCGCCAAGCGCGCCGATGAGATTCGGACGGGTCATTGAGCTTGATGCAGCACGCGGCCGCAGAAGAGATAAAGGAAAAGACAGAAGAATAGACGAAGCGCGGGAAGATGCGCCATGCATGCGCAACAAGCGAAGGCAAAGCGAAGGAGAGGGAGAGGTGAGTGCCGAACTTGAACGGACGCGCGCACCCGCGACACAATGACGCGTCGTCAGCGGCGCTCAGCAGAACGAAATCAGCGTTGAGCGAGGCCGGAACATCGGCGCGCGCAAACGCCACGCCTCAATCGATGAATCGTGTAGACGCGCATCAGCACTACGCGCATGCCTCCGCTGCGCGACCCCGATGCTGCAATGCACAGATCGACCGTTACTTCGACTCGCACAACTTGCGTTGTTCGTCAAAGAACGCGCGAACATGCTCGGGCAGTTCCGCCACCAGAAACTCAACGCCTGCAGGTTCCGGATCCGGGCTGAGCACCTTGTCGGGGGTCGGAATCTTTGGCGGTCTGCTATCCATGATGGTTCTCCTTTACGAATTCATTATGTCCCTCAGCGCGTATGGCGTACCAGCGCTGCCGCATACAGCCGATGTTTTGGCGCGCTCTTTGTTGCTTTAACGGCACACGCTCCCAGGGATTGAAGCGCCTTGTTTAAAATTTGACGATTGTCGGTATTGCAGTACGTCTAAAGACTGTCTCGCGGCCGCTTGCTATACTGCGCGCGCTCACTTTTTCCAAGTCGCGATGACACGTTCGACACGCTGGATCAGTCTCGTATGGCTGGCGCTGGTACTCAATGTACTGTCGCCTGTCATCGGCTATGCGCGTGCTCCGGGCGCCCAAGGCCCGCTGTCCGTCGAGCTTTGTCACGCAGCCGGTGCGCAGAACGTCGTCATCGATCTCGATGGTTCGCACGACAACACGTCGAAGACGCACCTCGTCGTTCCCCACTGTGTCTACTGTCCGGGCTTTGCCGCCAACTTCGCGCTTGGCGGCAGCGTCCCGTTCGTTGTGCCTTCCGTCCGCACGCTTGCGTACTCGCAAGCCATCCAGCCGGAGGCCGTCTTTGTGCGCCGCAGCGTACGCGTCGCACAGCCTCGCGCACCACCTGTCCCGTCGATCTGAAGCTAGCTGTCTCAGCCAGTCCGCTTGCCCGCGTCTGACGTCGTTATGACGTAGCGGGCGGCGGGCCGCCATGCGCGCCTCTTTGTCCCGAGCGCTCTGTCCGCCCGTGTTCTTCACGCGGCGCAGCGCGGCGACATCCGAGTCGGCATGGCGTCTTCGATCACGTCCACAGGACTCATATGCGCATCGTTTCCGCTGCGCTGTCCGCACGCACGCGGCTATCGCTCGCGTGCGCGGCAGTGTTCGCCGTTCAACCCGCCTGGGCCGACGAAAGTACGACCGATCGTGCCTTCATCGACCGTTCCGCGTCCGATACTTCGGTCTCCCATCCTTCTGTAACGAACAGCTCCGCGAATTCGTTGACGGAACCCGCCAACACATTGCAGGCAGTCAGCGTGATAGCCGCGCGCGCCGCGCCGGCGTTCGCGCCCGATACGCCCGGCGTCGTCGAGACCGTCACGCGCGAGGAAATCGACGCGCGCAACATCGTCAACACGGAAGACGCACTCAAGTACGCGCCGAACGTGATGGTGCGCAAGCGCTTCACGGGCGATCGCAACTCGGTGTTCGCCGGCCGCGATTTCAACGAATTGCAGAGCGCGCGCGGTCTCGTCTATGCCGACGGGCTGCTGCTGTCGAATCTGCTGGGCTCGAGCTACGCATATCCGCCGCGCTGGTCGCTGATCGCGCCCGACGACATCGCGCAGGTCGAAGTGCTGTATGGCCCGTTCTCGGCGCTGTATCCGGGCAACTCGATCGGCTCGACGGTGCAGATCTCGACGCGCAAGCCGGAGAAGCTCGAGGCGTCGCTGGATACGCAGCTTTTCACCCAGCACTACGACGACGCGTACGGTTTCTCGAAGAACTTCGGCGGCAATCACGAGACGGCGCATATCGCCGATCGCGTCGGCCGCTTCTGGTATTCCCTGACGCTCGACCGTCTCGAGAACAACAGCCAGCCGCTGCAGTACGCGAGTCCGAGCAGCACGTACAACGCGAAGCTCGGCGCGCCCGTCGCGGTGACGGGCGCGGCCACCGACATCGGCCCGAACGGCCAGCCGCGCGTGATCGTCGGTCCGCAGATGATGGAGCGCACCGAGCAGATCAACGAGAGCGTGCGCATGGGTTACGCGATCACGGATCACGTCGACGCGACGCTCACGCTCGGCCACTGGGAAAACCACTATAAGGACCGCGCGCAGACGTTTCTGACGGACGCCGCGGGCAATCCCGTCTATGCGGGCAACGTGACGATCGGCGGGAAGAACTACACGATCTCGCCGACGGCGTTCTCGCCCGCCAACGGCGACCAGGAGAACTGGCTCTACGCTTTGGGCCTGAACGGTCGGCTCGATTCGGGCTGGAAGCTGTCGGGCATCGTGTCCGCGTACGATGTGTCGCGCGACACGCTGCACTCGTCGACGACGGCGCCGCCTGCCGCATACGGCGGCGGCCCCGGCACGATTTTCTACGGCGACGGCACCGGCTGGCGCACCGTCGACCTGAAAGCGGAATCGCCGTCGTACGCGGGCCATGCGCTGACGGTCGGCTATCACTTCGACAACTACTTCCTGCGCAACAAGACGTACAACACGCCCGACTGGCTGAACGGCTCGCCGTCGACGCTCGCCAGCACCTATCGCGGCGACACGCGCACCCAGGGGCTGTACGGCCAGGACGCCTGGCGTTTCGCGCCCGGCTGGCTCGCCACGCTCGGCCTGCGCTACGAGCGCTGGGACGCGTACGACGGCGCGCTCGGCAACGGCTCGTCGACCTTCGGTTACGCGGACCGCAGCGCGAACGCACTGTCGCCGAAGGCGTCGGTGCAATGGCAGGCGACGCAAGACTGGCTGTTTCGTCTGTCGTTTGCGACGGGCACGCGTTTTCCGAGCGTCGCCGAGCTGTTCCAGGGGACGATCTCGAACAACGCGATCGTCAACAACAATCCGGGCCTGAAGCCGGAGAAGGCGATCGACTGGGACTTCACGGCGGAACGCGACGTCGGCGTGGGTGTCGTGCGGGCGAGCGTGTTCCAGAGCGACCTGCGCGACTCGATCTACAGCCAGACGACCGTGAGCGGTTCGACGACCGTCACGAACATCTCGAACGTCGACCGCGTGCGTGTGCGCGGCGTCGAACTCGCTTTCTCCGGACAGAACGTGCTGCTGCACGGGCTCGATCTCGACGCGAACGTGACGGCGACCCACTCGAAGATTCTCGCCGACGCGGCGAATCCGTCGTACGTCGGCAAGCGCTTCCCGCGCATTCCCGTGGTGCGGGCCAACCTGCTCGCGAACTACCACTTCACGCAGCAGTGGCAGGGCAGCGTGGGACTGCGCTACTCGGGCCGCCAGTACAACACGCTCGACAACAGCGACATCAATCCCGACGTCTACGGCGGCACCAGTTCGTTCTTCGTGATCGATCTGAAGGCGCGCTATCAGGTCGGCAAGCACTGGCTTGCGTCGGTTGGCATCGACAACCTGACGGACCGCCGCTACTACGTCTTTCACCCGTATCCGGGCCGCACGTTCTACGGAGAACTCAAATGGATGCTTTAAGAAAATGGGCGGCCGTGTGGGCCGTTGGCTTCTCATTGACGCAGCCGCTGATGGCGCATGATGCATCGGGCGACGCGCACGCCGCGCATGGCATGCAGATGGACATGGCGGGCGGTAAGGGCGGCATGGGCGGCATGAACATGGGCGCCGCCGCGGCGAAGCCCACGAAAGCGCCGCTCGCGACGGGCGCCGCGTTCGATGCGAAGCATCGCCTGTGGGTTGCGTGGGTCGAGGGACAACACGTCGTGGTTGCGCATTCGGACGATCGTGGCCGCACGCTGTCGCCGCCCGTCACGGTCAACGCGATGCCGGAACCGATCTACACGAGCGCCGAGAATCGTCCGAAGATCGCCGCCAGTCCCGACGCGAAGACGATCTACGTGACCTGGTCGATGCCGCTCGACGCGCCGTACACGGGCATGGTCCGCTTCTCGCGCTCGACGGACGGCGGCGCGACGTGGAGCGTGCCCGCCACCGTGCACGGCGACCGGCGGCCGATCACCCATCGCTTCGATTCGCTGATCGTCGACGGGCAAGGGCGCATCTTCGTTACGTGGATCGACAAGCGCGATCTGACGCTGGCGAAAAAGGCGGGCAAACCGTACGACGGCGCGGCCGTCTACTTCGCGGTATCGACGGATGGCGGGCAGACGTTCCAGCCCGAACGCAAGGTCGCCGACCACACGTGCGAGTGCTGCCGCATCGCTCTCGCGCTCGACAGCGAAGGCCGCGTGCAGGCCATGTGGCGCAACGTGTTCGAAGGCCAGATCCGCGATCACGCACTCGCCGTGCTGCCCGTCGACGCGCAGCAGCCTGTCGTGCCGATTCGCGCGACGTTCTCCGGCTGGCATATGGAAGCGTGCCCCGAGCACGGCCCGGCGCTCGCGATCACGCCGAACGGCGTGCGCCACATGGCGTGGTTCAGCGTCGTCAATGGACGCGCCGATGTCTACTATTCGCGCCTTTCCGCCGACGGCAAGCCGATTGGCGAGCCTTGGGCGTTCGGCGACACGGGCAAGCCGGATGAACAGGCGTCGCACGCGGCGTTGATCGGTCAAGGCAAGACGCTGTGGCTCGCGTGGAAGGATTTCGGCGGCGACACGATGCGCCTGATGCTGCGCCGCTCCGACGACGAAGGCGCGCACTGGAGTGCGCCGCGCACGCTCGCGCAGACGGCGGGCGGCAGCGATAACCCGCAGTTGCTCGACGACGCCGACCGCATCTATCTGTCGTGGCGCACGCAGAACGACGGCTACATGCTCGTGCCCGTCGAGGAGGCGAAGTAAATGAAGCGCATCTTGCTGATGCTCGCGGCCTTCGTCGTCGCGCTGAATGCGCAGGCCGTCGATCTCAAGCCCCTGCGCGCGCCCGACGTCGACGCGGTGCTTGCCGCTTCTGAAGGCAGGCCGCAGATCGTCGAAATCTGGTCGCTCGATTGCAGCTATTGCCGCGAGAACACGGCGCGCATCGTCGAATGGCAGAAGAAGCATCGCGACGTACGCCTGACGATGATCGCGATGGATTCCATCGACGACAACGCGGCCGCGCTGTCGCAGGTGCTCGCGACACTGCCGCTGCCGCCGCAGACCACGCTCTACGCGAATGCCGAGGCGATTCCCGAGAAGCTGCGCCGCGCGCTCGACCCCAACTGGCGCGGCGAGATGCCGCGCACGCTGCTGATCGACATGCACGGCGCGCGCCAGGCGTCGAGCGGGTTGTTGCAGCCCGCGACGCTCGACGCGTGGCATCGCTAGGGCGCTGTGTGCGCTATGTGGGTTGCGCCGCGCGGCGGCGCGTGCGCGCTGCCTTGCCCGCCGCCTTGTTCGTTTGTCCCGCGCGTTTTGCCAACGCCTGGTTGACTGCGTCGCGCATGCATTGCGCGACGAGTTCCGATGCTTTCGTGCGCGACGCGCGCGCGGGCCGAGCAATCACGAGTGGCTGACGAATGGTCTCTTCGCGGATGGGCCGCTCGATCGCGCCTGACGTTGCGGCCTGATCGCCCTGCGTGATCAGCAACGATACGCCGAGCCCGTTTGCCACCATCCCGCGCACGAGTGTCAGCGATGTCGCCCGATAACGCACTTCGGGCGCAAGCCCGCATTGCCAGAACGGAGCCATCAGAAACTCGCGGCTGTGCGGCAGATCGATCAGGATCAGCGGCTCTTTCGCGAGGTCGTGCAGCGACAGCCTGCCCGCCTTTTTCGCGAGCTTCGATTCTGCTGGCACGAGCGCGTAGGGACGAAGTTCCGCGAGACATTCGCGCTCGATATCGGCGGGCAAGCCGACGTCGTACATCAGCGCGAGTTCGATACGGCTGCTGCGCAACGCATCTTCGAGCTGCAAGAGATCGCCTTCGATGAAGCGTATCGACAGATCCGGGAAGCGTTCGCGCGCGATGCGCAGCAATTCAGGTAGATAAACAGGCGCGATCGTGCTGAATACGCCAATCTGCACTTCGCCCGCTGCCGCGTCGCCGCTGTCGTCGGCCTCGAACGACGCAGCGGCGTTCAGCAGTTGATGCGCCTCCGCCAGCTTGCGCACCCCGAAGCGCGTCAACGTCATCTTCGCGCCTGACTCGCGGGTGAACAGCGTGTCGTCGAACAGCGCTTCGAGTTCGCGAATCGCGACTGAAATGGACGGCTGCGATACGTTCAGCAGTTTTGCGGCCGCTGTCGTGCTGCCCGTTTCGGCCGCCGCCGTGAAATAACGCAGAAGCCGCAACGAGATACGCATCAGAAAATCCTATAGGTGCTAGTTTGATTCGATATTTTACTTGATAGGCTGGGCGGCCGAGAATCGTTGCATCCCTGCTGAAAGGAGCATTCGATGCAACATGCGAATCTGCCGCTCGAAGGCCTGCGCGTGATCGATTTCTCGCGCGTGCTGGCCGGCCCGTATTGCGCCGCGCTGCTCGGCGATCTGGGCGCCGATGTGATCAAGATCGAGCCGCCTTCGGGCGACGACTATCGTGCGGTCGGCCCGTTTGCGGCAGACGGCGAGAGCGGTCTGTTCGCCGCGATGAACCGCAACAAGCGCAGCATCGTGCTCGATCTGAAAACGCAAGCGGGTCGTGAACTCGCGCGCGCGTTGTGCGCGGATGCCGATGTCGTCGTCGAGAATTTCCGGCCAGGTGTCGCGGACAGGCTGGGCATCGGCTACGCGGACTTGAGCGCCGTCAATCCGTCGCTCGTGTATGCGAGCGTGTCGGGCTTCGGGCAGACCGGTCCCGAGTCGCATCGCCCTGCGTACGACATCATCTTGCAGGCGATGTGCGGCCTGATGGACGCAACGGGTTCGCCCGACGGGCCACCGACGATGATCGGCGAGTCGGTGTCGGATGTCGTTAGCGGACTGTTCGCATCGTGGGGCGTGCTTGCTGCATTGCTCGGCCGCGAGAAGAGCGGCAAGGGCACGCATGTCGACGTGTCGATGTTCGACGCGACGCTCGGCCTAAGCGCGACCCTCGTCGCGCGCTACGCCGCGACGGGAATGGCGCCGCGCCGCGTCGGCAACCGGCATCCGTCGTCGGCGCCGTTCGGCGCGTATCGCGCAGCCGACGGCTTCTATGTCGTCGCAGTGCTGAATAACAAGCTCTTTTCGGCTTTTGCGCATGCAATCGGCGAGCCGCATCTTGCTGACGATCCGCGCTTCGCCAGCGACGCATCGCGCTGCCGTCACGAAGCCGATTTGCGCGCGACGATCGAGACGTGGTCGTCGGCGCTGACCGTCGATGAGGTCAATCGCATTCTCGGCGCAGCGGGCATTCCTGTCGCGCCGATTCGCAATCTTCAGGAGGCGCTGGAAAGCGATCACGCCGCGCATCGCGCTTTGCTGACCGAGGTGCGCCGAGACGGAGGACATAGCAAGCGCGTGCCGTCGCAGCCGGTGAAGTTCTCCGCGTACGGGGCCAATTGCGTGTCGCCTGCGCCTGCGCTCGGCGAACACGCCGACGCGCTGTTGCAGCAACTCGGCTATGACGCCGACGACATCGTGTCGTTGCGCGAGCGCGGCGCGTTCGGGGTTCGTGCAATCAGTGCGACCGATGTCAATCGCAACGAGGAGCGAGATCATGCATAAGCGGCTGGGCATCGAAGACAGTGACCTGGAGATTGCCGATGCGATCTCGCGTTACGCACAAAGCGAACTTGCGCCGCGCGCCGCGCAAGTCGATCGAGAGGAGCTTTCGACGACGCGTTACGTCGCGCAACTCGCCGAACTCGGTGTGATGGGCATGAACCTGCCGGAGCGGTGGGGCGGGGTCGAAGCATCGCCGGTGGCGCTCGTGCTGTCGCTGGTAGAGATCGCGAAGGCCTGCGCGTCGACTTCATCAATGATCGGCGCGCACTACCTCGCAACCGATTCGATCCTGATCGGCGGCGACGATGCGTTACGCGATCGCTATTTGCCCGACGCGGCCAGCGGTAAAAAGCTCGGCGCGTTTGCGCTGACCGAGCCGCGCGCGGGCTCCAATCCCGCCGACATGGCGACGCGCGCCACGCGCGAAGGCGACGGCTACCGGCTCACGGGCGTCAAGCACTTCATCTCGAACGCGGATGCAGCCGGTTTCATCGTCGTGTATGCGAAGACCGATCCCGAGGCGGGCACGCGCGGAATCAGCGCTTTCGTGGTCGACCGGCATATGGTGGGCGTCGATGTCGCGCCCGCTGAAAAATTGATGGGCATTCGCGGCGCGCCCGCGCACGAAGTCGCGCTCGATTGCTTCGTCCCCGCTGTGAACCGGCTCGGCGCGGAAGGCAGCGGCTTTCGCACGGCGATGAAAGTGCTCGACAACAGCCGGCTCGATGTGGCCGCAACATCTATCGGGATTGCGGAAGCGGCGTTGTCAGCGGCGATTGGCTGGCTGAAAGAGCGGCGGGTTGGCGGCGAGCCGCTGTCGAACCGCCAAGGTTTGCAATGGACAATCGCCGACATGAAGACGCGGCTCGAAGCTGCATGGCTGCTGACCTTGCAGGCGGCCGCGAAGCGCGCGGCGGGGGAGCCGTTCACACAGGATGCGTCGATGGCGAAGCTCTATGCATCGGAGATGGTTGCATTCGTCACCGATGCAGCGTTGCAGATGCATGGCGGCTACGGCTTCACGCGCGAGATGCCTTTGGAGCGCTACGTGCGCGACGCGCGGATCTTGCGCATCTACGAAGGGTCGTCCGAGATTCAGCGGACCGTGATTGCGCGGTCGGTGTTGGGATGAACGGCGCTATCACGCAAGACACGCGTGAAGCGGTAGAGAAAAGCAAAAAGCCCAGTCACGAGGACTGGGCTTTTTTTGAATCTGCTGGTGCCGGAAAGAGGAATCGAACCCCCGACCTTCGCATTACGAATGCGCTGCTCTACCGTCTGAGCTATTCCGGCGCCTTTGTTGCTTTCGTTTAGTTCGTCAGCAACGAAGAAGCAAGATTATAGAGTGCTCTGTATCGGCACGCAAGTGCTTTTCTCAACTTTTCTTTTCGAGATGGTAGCGGGTCACGCGATCGACTTCGTTCTTCGAGCCGAGGAACACCGCGACGCGCTCATGCAGGCTCTTCGGCTGGATGTCGAGAATGCGCTTCTCGCCGTTGGTCGCCGCGCCGCCAGCCTGCTCGACGATGAACGCCATCGGGTTCGCTTCGTACATCAGGCGCAGCTTGCCGGGCTTCGACGGATCGCGCTTGTCGGCCGGATACATGAAGATGCCGCCGCGGTTCAGGATACGGTGCACGTCGGCGACCATCGATGCGATCCAGCGCATGTTGAAGTCCGACTGGCGCGGGCCGTCCTTGCCTGCGTTCAGTTCGCCGATGTACTGCTGCACGGGCTCAAGCCAGTGGCGTTGGTTCGACGCGTTGATCGCGTACTCGCGCGTCTCGACGGGAATACGCATGTCGCTCTGCGTAAGCACCCACGAGCCCAGCTCGCGGTCGAGCGTGAAGCAGTTGACGCCGTTGCCTGTGGTCAGCACCAGCACGGTTTGCGGGCCGTAGACTGCATAGCCCGCCGCGACCTGCTGCGTGCCTTTTTGCAGGAACGACTGTTCCGTCGGCTGCTGGCCGTCGGGGCAGCGCAGCACCGAGAAGATCGTGCCGATCGACACGTTGACGTCGATGTTCGACGAGCCGTCGAGCGGGTCGAACACGAGCAGGTATTCGCCCTTCGGATAGTTCGCGGGAATCGGGAAGAACTGTTCCATCTCTTCCGATGCCATGCCGGCCAGGTTACCGCCCCATTCGTTGGCTTCGAGCAGAATTTCGTTCGACAGGATGTCGAGCTTCTTCTGCACCTCGCCCTGCACGTTTTCGCTGCCGGCCGTGCCCAGCGCATCGCCGAGCGCGCCCTTGCTGACGTGATAGCTGATGGCCTTGCACGCGCGCGCAACGACTTCGATCAGCAGGCGCAGATCGGCAGGCAGGTTGTTGTTCTCGCGCTGCTGCTCGATCAGGTACTTCGTAAGGGTGGTACGACGTTGCAAAGACATTGCAGTACTCCGGAGAGGCTTGGGAATTCCCTGATTTTAACCTTTCGATGTGCGGGTTCCGTGACTTTAAAAAATCGCCCCCCGAAGTCGCGCTCCCGTCGTGCTTCCGGGACGGATAAAGGTGTCAACGCGAGGCCGCGACCCTGCGCGTCGCGGCTGCTGCGTCTTCGGCGGCTTTTAGCTGCTCGCGCGACAACTGCGGATGCTTTGGCCGGCGCGACGGCGGCAGCGGCTCGATCTCGCGCTTGATCTGCTCGCCCGATTCCGCAATTGCGACACGCAGGTCGTAGGCGATCTGAAGATTGAGCCAGAAGAGCGGGCTATTGTTGAAAAAGCACGACAGACGCAAGGCGGTTTCCGACGAAATGGCCCGCTTGCCGCGCACGATGTCATTGACACGCGGCGCGGGCACGCGCAGCGCAATGGACAGCGCGTTGGCCGACATGCCGAGCGGTTCGAGAAACTCTTTGCGCAGGATATCGCCAGGCGTTGCTTCGGGCATGCGTTCGCCGGTGGAAACGTCGGAGAAGTCGAGGTTGTCGAGTTCAGAGCGTTTGATGACCATGATGGTTTCCCATGATTCAGTGATAGTCGACGATCTCGACATTGAGCGCGTCGCCGTCGATGTACTGGAAACAGATGCGCCACTGCGCGTTGATACGGATGCTCCATTGCCCGCTGCGCGCGCCTTGCAGCAGTTCGAGCCGGTTGCCGGGCGGCACGAACATGTCGTTGATGCACTCTGCGGCATCGATCAACAGGAGCTTGCGGCGTGCAACGAGCTGCACGTCGCGCGGCAGCGACCGCACGAATACGCCGTTGAAGACGGCTGCGGTTTCTTCGTCATTAAAAGTAGAGATCACGGAAGGTGTATAACGTGTCATGTTAAACGTAAACCATCAAATGAACACGTTCAGTGTGATCGCAACCACGACGCGCAACCAGTCAGCAGAATGGCGTAGGCAAAATCGCATTCTGTGAAACAGACGAAAAAAAGCCGGCACATGTGCCGGCTTTTGCGTACAGCAGAACCGTCAGAAATCAGGCCAAAGCCTTCTCGACGATTTCGCGCACGTCGCGCGATTTCGCCTGCGCGGCGACCTTTTCCAGCGCCGCGCGCATCTGGTCGCGCAACGCCGGTGTGAAGCGCCGCCACAGTTCCAGCGCGCGGGCGAGGCGCGCCGCGACTTGCGGATTCAGCGCGTCGAGCGCGATCACCTGCTCGGCCCAGAACGCGTAGCCCGAGCCGTCTGCCGCGTGGAACTGCGCTGGGTTCGCCGAGCAGAAGCTGAAGATCAGCGAGCGGGCGCGGTTCGGGTTCTTCAGGGTGAACGCAGGATGCGCCATCAGCTTGCGCACGATCTCGATCACGGGCCGCGCTTTCGTGCCGCGCTGCATTGCCTGCAGCGCGAACCATTTGTCGATCACGAGCGGCTCGTTCTCGAAGCGGCGATAGAAGTCGTCGAGCGCATCGGTGGCTGCCGCGCCACCGTTCGACGCAGCCGCCGTTAGCAACGCCGATAGCGCCGACGCCCGATCCGTCATGTTGTTCGCCGCGTCGTACTGCGCTTTCGCGAGGCGCACGGCGTCGGCGGGATCGTCGAGTTCGGCGAGATAGGCGAGCGCCAGATTCTTCAGCGCGCGATGCCCGCCTGCTTCGGGCGTCGGTTCGTAGGCGCCCGGCGTCTGATGCCGTTCGTAAACCGCGAGCCAGTCGCCCTTGAGCGCCGACGCGAGACGCTTGCGCACGAACTGCCGCGCGCTGTGCACGGCGGCGGGATTCGACTCGTCCATCTGCTCGGCGAGATAGGCTTCCGACGGCAGCATCAGCGCGAGTTCGCGGAACGCGGGTGACAGCGTCTCGTCGTTCAGCACGCGGCCAAACGCGGCGACGACGGTATCGTCCAGTTCCAGCGCCTTGCCCGTCGCCGCGTGTTCGGCGAGCGTCAGCAGCTCGCGCGTCGCGAGACGCTGGCCAGCTTCCCAGCGATTGAACGGATCGCTGTCGTGCGCGAGCAGGAACGCGAGTTCATCGGCCGTGTAGTCGTATTCGACGACGACAGGCGCCGAGAAATTGCGCAGCAGCGACGGCAGCGGCTTTTCGGCCACATCGACGAACGTGAAGCTCTGTTCCTTCTCTGTGAATTCGAGCACGCGCGTGGTGTGCGGCGACGCCGACGCCTCGCCTTCGAGGCGCAGCGGCATGTCGTTGCCGTCATCGCCGATCAGGCCGATCGCGAACGGAATCAGCAGCGGGCCCTTCTGCGTGTCGCGCGCAGCCGCCGCTGCATCGCCGTAGCCCTGCGTGAGCGTCACCGTGTAGCGCTTTTGCGACGCGTCATAGTGCGTGTCGACCGTGATGCGCGGCGTGCCCGCCTGGCTGTACCAGCGTTCGTACTGGGCGAGGTCGCGGCCGTTCGCGTCGGCCATCGCGTGACGGAAGTCGTCGCAGGTGACGGCCTGGCCGTCGTGGCGCTTGAAGTACAGGTCCATGCCGCGCCGGAAGCCTTCGCGTCCGAACAACGTCTGATACATCCGCACGACTTCCGAACCCTTCTCGTAGACGGTCATCGTGTAGAAGTTGTTGATCTCGACGTAGCTCTCCGGACGCACCGGGTGCGCCATCGGACCGGCGTCTTCGGCGAACTGCATCTGACGCAGCACGCGCACGTCTTCGATACGCTTGGTCGCGCGTGCCGCCTGATTCTCGACTGTGCTGCCGCCGCTTGCCATATCCGCGGAAAACTCCTGGTCGCGGAACACGGTCAGCCCTTCCTTCAGACTCAGCTGGAACCAGTCGCGGCAGGTAACACGGTTGCCCGTCCAGTTATGGAAGTACTCGTGGCCGACCACGGCTTCGATGTTCGAGAAGTCGGTGTCCGTCGCGGTTTCGGGATTGGCCAGCACGTACTTCGTGTTGAAGATATTGAGGCCTTTGTTCTCCATCGCGCCCATGTTGAAGTCGCTCACGGCGACGACCATGAAGCGGTCGAGATCGAGTTCCAGGCCGAAACGCTCTTCGTCCCAGCGGATCGAGTGGATCAGCGAATCCATTGCGTGACGGGTCTTGTCGAGATCGTGCGGCTCGACCCAGACCTGCAGCAGCTTCTCCTTGCCCGAGCCCGACTTCACGCGTTCTTCCAGCGCGACCAGCTTGCCCGCGACGAGCGCGAACAGATAGCTCGGTTTCCTGAACGGATCTTCCCAGCGCGCGAAGTGGCGGCCGTCGGGCAGGTCGCCCTGTTCGAGCAGGTTGCCATTGGACAGCAGCACCGGGTACGCGGCTTTGTCGGCGCGCAGCGTGACCGTGTAGGTCGCCATCACATCCGGGCGGTCGAGGAACCACGTGATGCGCCGGAAGCCTTCGGCCTCGCATTGCGTGAAAAAGTTGCCGCTCGACACATACAGGCCCGACAGCGTCGTGTTCGCCGCGGCATTGCAGATGCCCGTCAGCGTCAGTTCGAACGAATCGGGCACGTTGTCGACAGTGAGGCCGTGCTCGTGCGCGTGGACGTTGGCATACGGCTTGCCGTCGATCGATGCCTCGACGAATTGCAGTGCCTCGCCCATTAGTTCGAGATGCGTGGCGCGCACCGCGTCGGGATTGCGGCGGATGCGCATCGTATTCCTGACGACCGTACGCTCGGGCACGAGATCGAACTCGAGCGCGACGGTATCGATGAGAAAAGCGGGCGGCGCGTAGTCGGCGCGGCGGATCACTTGAGGCGTTTCGGTATCGGCCATGGTGTCGTGTCGGGAATAAGCTCGAAGCCGGCGCGTTATATACATACTGGTAGATGCGCGCCGGGTGATCGAACCATTGTACAAAGCCTCGGCCGATCGTGCGGATAGAACTTTTTACCGTGTTGTCCGGTCAGCGTATTATCGGGCCGCTCGCGCGGCAGGCGCGAGCGACGATACCAATGAGGATGACCATGAAGCTCGACCGATTGACCCGCCAGGCCGCACTCGTGCTTGCGGCATTCGCTACGCTGCTGGCTGGCTGCACGACCTATGTGACGTCGCAGGTGACGGCCTTTTCCGACTGGAGCGGCAGCGACGCGACGCGCACTTACGCGTTCGCGCGCACGGCTGAGCAGAAGAACAGTCTCGAGCAGGCAACCTACGAACAGATCGTCGCAAACGAACTCGCGACGCATGCGTTCCGACAGACCGACGAGCGCGAAGCGCACTATCTGGTCGCACTCGCGTATGGCATGCGCTCGGATACTGTGACGGTCGCGCAGCCCGTCTATTACTACAGCGCGTGGCCCGGTCCGTACTACTGGGGCCGTCCGTTCGACCCGTGGGGCCCATGGGGTCCGTGGGGCCCGTATTCGGGGGGCTATGTGAACCAGAGTTATCCCGTGTACACGCATCTGCTCGGCATCCGCATTACGGATCGCGCGACGGGCAAGGAACTCTATAACGTGACGGCGCGCAACACGGACGAGCAGTCTTCGCTGATCGTCGCGATGCCATATCTCGCGCGCAGTGCGATGTCCGATTTCCCGCTGGGCAACGGCGTGGTGCGCACCGTCAAGCTGCCCGTCGACGGGAAGGGCGGGATTTCGAACGAAGTGACGGCGGACAATGCTGCGCCGCCGGTGCCAGCCTCGGGTGCAAAGACGGTTCAATAAGCGCGGTTCGGGAAGCGGTTCATTGCGCGCTGTCCACGAAAAAACGGCCGCATCGTGTGAGCGATGCGGCCGTTGCTTTTTACAGGCGCGATTGCAGGATGGACCCGACAGGCGGTCAGACGCCGATGCCCATCAACGCCATCGCGCCGAGCACGACGAACATGACTGCAGCGATCCCGTGTACGAGTTTGGTCGGCAGCTTGTGCGCGAAGCGGTCGCCGAGCAGGATTGCCGGCACGTTCGCGAGCATCATGCCGAGCGTCGTGCCCGCAACGACACCGAAGAATTCATGGAAGCGCGCGGCGAGCGCGACCGTCGCGATCTGCGTCTTGTCGCCCATTTCGGCGAGAAAGAACGTGACCACGGTTGCGCCGAACACGCCGAAGTGCGTGCGATTGGTGTTCGCTTCGGCGTCGTCGAGCTTGTCGGGCACGAGAATCCACAAACCCATGCCGATGAACGATGCCGCCAGCGCCCAGCGCATCACGGTCGGCGTGACGAGCGAGCCGAGCCACGCGCCGAGCGCGCCGGCGCCCGCATGGTTGATCAGCGTTGCGACGAGCACGCCGAGAATGATGGGCAGCGGTTTGCGGTAGCGGGCGGCGAGGACGAGCGACAGCAGCTGGGTCTTGTCGCCGATTTCAGCCAGCGCGACCGCGCCCGTCGAGATCAGAAAGGCTTGTTCCACGTTTTGATAGATTCCCCGGGCCGAGATATGTGCGAGCGACGACCCACAACGCGCCGGGCCCTAAAGCGGCGGTGGTGGATCATCGGTCTCGCCAGGCCAGAGGCTGCGTCTGCCATGGCCAAAACGGCCAAGTCTGTTGACAGGCGCCCCCGCAAGTCACGCGCGCTGCGCTCGCCGGCCAGAAGCGGGGCCGTTGCGCGGGCATGAAGCGGGGCGGCTACTCCCCAATGAGGGGCGGAGTATAGCACGGCAGCTTGCGCGAAGGCGAAGTTTTCGCGCTACTTACGTTCGCCTTTGGTTCGTTTACAGCAGGTCATTGCAAAATCGGGCGCGATTATCGCTTTTTTATGGATTCGTCATGTGCTGCCAACGCGAATGGGGGCGTTACAAACGGCATGAATGCCGGGGCGTGCTGGCGGGCGCCCAGGACGGGCGGAGCCCACTGGGACGGGCCGCGCAAGCGCTGGGACCGCTTCCGTCGCGCGCAAGAGACGGATACAGATAGATACGTCTTTTCTGGCTGATTTCGGCCAGAATGCTCTGTATCATTTCGGGCGGTCCACGTAATGACCAGACGAAAACCCGTTTTGGCGTCCCGCCCCTAAATAATCACCGCTGCGTGCCGTTATTTGGGTGACTCCTTAAAATAAAAGTGGACTCACCGAACTGGCGTAGCGCCTCGCCCCGGAGTAGCGCGCTTTCACGTGCTGTCGATGGCGAGCGCGCCTCTGGCGTCAGCAGCCTTCACGCGCGAACACCGATATGCCCGATCTGCACTGGACTATTCCGGTTGCTCGCTGGTCTTCCTGGCCTGCCGTCGCAGCCGCCGCACCCGATATTGGCTTTATCGAGCCGATGGTGCGGCGTCGCCTGAGCACGCTGTCGCGTATCGCGCTGAAAGTTGCGCATGACTGCGCCGCCGACCGGCCGAACGTGCGCATCGTATTCGCGTCGCGCCACGGCGAACTGCGCCGCACCACCGACATTCTGCGCAACATCAGCGCGGGCGAGCCGGTGTCGCCAACGGCCTTCAGTCTTTCCGTGCTCAACGCGATGACGGGCGTGTTCGGCATTTCGCGTGGCGACCGTACGGCTGCGAGCGCGCTGTCCGCCGGTGCGGAGACGCTCGGTTACGCGCTACTCGAAGCGCACGCGCAATACGCCACCGACACCTCGACCCCCGTGCTGCTCGTCTACGCCGACGAACCGGCCGATCCCGGCTACGGCACGATCGACGAAGAAGTGCAGGGCGGCGCCGTCGCGATCCTGCTGGACGAAGCCCCGGCGGCCCACCTGTCCTGCTCGCGCACGGCCGTCGCCGATGCCAATGCATCGCCCGAAGGCGCGGGCACTCTCTTTGCAACCCAGAGTCAGGCTGTGCATCACTGCCTCGACACGCATGCAGCTGCGCAATGGCGCGGCGAATACGCGGTCTGGGAATGGAGCTGGGATGAAGGCGTGGCTTGACTACCACTGGCGCCTCGTCGCGACGGCGCTCGCATTCACGGCGTTCGGCATCTGCGGGCTCGGCTTTTCGCTGATCCTGTTTCCGATCGCGTGGATCTGGCCGCATCGCGCGTCGAAGCAGCGCGCGGTCACCGCGATCATTCACGCGTTCTTTCGCGCGCTCGTCGCCGTGCTGAAGTGGGCCGGCGTGATGGAACTCGATGCGCGTGGCGTTGCTGCGCTGCGTCGCAAGGACAACGACCCGGCCATCGTGGTCGCGAATCATCCGACGTGGCTCGACGTGATGGTGCTGCTGTCGCTGACGCCGCGCGCGTGCTGCGTCGTCAAGAGCGCGCACTGGGGCAACCCGTTTTTCTGGGGCGTCGTGCGCGCGGCCGAATACGTGAGCAACGCCGATCCGCTCGAGCTCGTCGAAGCGGGCGCGCGGCAACTGGAGCGCGGCTACACGATGATCATTTTTCCGGAAGGCACGCGCAGTCCGGCGCGCAACCGGATGCATGCGTTTTCGCGCGGTTTCGCGCACATGGCGCTCAAGTCCGGCGCGCCGATCCTGCCGGTACTGATGGATTGCGATCCACCCGCTTTTACGAAGGGCATGCGCTGGTACAACGTGCCCGAGCGTGCGTTCCGCATGCGCGTCAACGTGCTCGAGCCGCTCGGCGCAGACGCGCTCGCGGCGCACGACGAACCGCCCGCGCTGGCCGCTCGCACGGTGACGAGCGCCATCGAAGCACATATCACCCAGCACCTGTTCGACTATGGATTCTTTAAAGCTTGAAATCAAACAGCTTCTGATCGAAGCACTCGATCTGGAAGACCTGACGCCCGCCGACATCGACGACGATGCGCCGCTCTTCGATACCGACGGCATCGGTCTCGATTCGATCGACGCACTCGAAATCGGCATCGTGCTGCGCAAACACTATCAATTGACGATCGCGGCGAATGACGAACGCACGCGAGAGCACTTCCGCTCGATCAATTCACTTGCGGCGCTGGTGGCGAACCAGCGCGAGCTAGTGCATGAATCGGGCGATACCACAAAGAAAGGGGAATGACCGTGACCGACACCGAGATCCTTGAGCGCATCCGTGCCATCTTCAAAGAGAACTTCGCCATCGAGCCCGAACGCGTGACGCCTGAAGCGCACCTGTTCGAAGAGCTCGATCTGGACAGCATCGACGCCGTCGATCTCGCGATCAAGCTGCAGGAGATGACGGGCCGCCGGATCAAGCCCGAGGAGTTCAAGTCGGTGCGCACGGTTGGCGACGTGATCGCGGCTGAGAGTCGCTGCTCGCGGCGCAGGGCTGATGCACGCGCAACGTTCGCACGCGCAGGGCGCCTCGGACGAGAGTCAGGCGCCGGGCGCAACGCAAGCCGCAACGCCAGCGGCCGTGCAGGCAACGAACGACGGCGAGCGCCCGCGTAGCTGGGCAGGCTTCGCGCTGGGTGTGCTCGCAAAGCTCGCATACCCAGCGGTCATTCTGTGCGCGTGGTTCTGGGACGCGCCGCGCTTCGTCGGTTGCCTGCTGTTCGCGCTGTTGTGGCTGCAGCGCTGCGCGGGCACGGGCGCGTTCGGCGCGTCGCTGCGCAAGCTCACGCGGGTCGACTGGGCAGTGGCGTTCATGCTGAGCATCGCTTCCGCCGCCATCGTGTGGACCAATAGCGAACTGTTGCTGCGCATTTATCCGTCGCTGGTGAATCTCGGTTTGCTGATCGCGTTCGGCGCAACACTCGTGCACGGCCCGACGATGATCGAGAAATTCGCACGCATCGGCACGCCCAATTTGAGCGAGCCGGCGATCCGCCACACGCGCCGCGTGACGCAGATCTGGTGCGCGTTCTTCCTCGCGAATGGATTGTTCTCTCTCTACACCGCGCTTTACTGGCCGCGCGAAGCGTGGTCGCTGTATAACGGCGCGATCGCGTACGGTCTTATCGGCCTGCTGCTGGCCGGCGAAATTGCGTGGCGGTATCTCGTGATCCTGCCCCGCGTGCGACGCTCGGAGGCGGCATGATCGCGCTGCACGAGCTGCTGTCGTGCGAGCGCGCTGGGCACGTGCCCGTCTGTCGTGACGACGAAGCAAACCAGACAATCGATTTCGCAGCGTTTCGCGCGCGGGTCTTCGCCATTGCTTTGCAACTGCGTGAAACGCCGGCGCACCGCTACGCGCTGTGCATCGACGATCCATTCGATTTCGCGTGCGCGCTGTTCGCGCTCTTCGCCTGCGGCAAGACGCCCGTGATTCCGGCGAACGCGACGCCTGGCTATCTCGCCGATCTCGCCGATGCGTACGACGCCGTGCTCACGGACGCCGACGTCCGCGCACATGCCGCAACGCAGGCATGCGCCGAAACGCCGCTAAAAATAGATCCGAACGCACCGCTCACGCTCTACACATCGGGCAGCAGCGGCACGCCGAAGCCGATTCACAAGACGCTCGCGCAGTTCGACGCCGAAGTGCACACGCTGGAACGCGAGTGGGGCGAACTCGTCGGCGATGCGACCATGCTCGCGAGCGTCCCGCATCATCACATCTACGGTTTGCTGTTTCGTGTCATGTGGCCGCTCGCGGCCGGACGCGCGTTCGATCGCGCCGTCTGCATCGAGCCGCAGCATGTGCAGTCGCGCATCGAGCAATGCGGTGCGGCCGTGGTCGTGTCGTCGCCCGCGCAACTGTCGCGCTGGCCCGCGATGCCCGGCTTTTCGGCAATGACGCCCGTGCCACGCGCGTTCTTCTCGTCGGGTGGACCGCTTTCCGCCGAAGCCGCCGCTGAATATGCCGCCGCTTTCGGCAGCGCACCGATCGAAATCTACGGCAGTACGGAGACGGGCGGTATCGCGTGGCGACGTCAGAACGAGACGTCGGCGTGGCGGCCCGTCAACGGCGTCGAGGTGCAGCGCGGCGAAGACGGCGCGCTGAACGTGCGCTCGCCACATCTGGGCCACGACGACTGGCATCGCACCGACGACGCCATCGTGTTCGACGACGACGGCCGCTTCCGTCTGCAAGGACGCCTCGACCGCGTGATCAAGCTCGACGGCAAGCGCGTGTCGCTGCCCGAAGTCGAAGCGCGTCTCGCGTTGCATCCGTATGTTGCGCAGTCGGCCGTGGTGCGGCTCGCGGGCGCGTCGCGCGAACGCCTCGGCGCGGTAGTCGCGCTCAACGATGCGGGCAGCGCGGCGCTGCGCAATGAGGGGCGCGTCGCGCTCGCGAAGACTTTGCGCCGCCATCTCGCCGCGTATTTCGACGTGGTCGTGCTGCCGCGTCACTGGCGCTTTCGCATTGCGTTGCCGTTCGACGCACGCGGCAAGCTGCCTGTTGCCGCCGTCGCCGCCGCGTTCGAGCCGCGCGACGATGGCTTCGAGCTGCTGTCCGAAGCGCGTAACGGTGACGACGTCCACTACGAACTGCGCGTGCCGCCGACGCTCGTTCATTTCGCAGGCCACTTTCCCGGCCTGCCGATCCTTCCCGGCGTCGTGCAACTCGACTGGGCGATTCGCCTTGCCGCCACGCACGTGACGGGCGTGCGCGAGATCGAATCCGTCGATCGCCTGAAGTTCACCGCACCCGTGATGCCGGGCGCCGTGCTCGACCTGAAGCTGTCGCACGATGCCGCGCGGCGGCGCGTGCAGTTCGCGTTTCGCGTCGATGGCCGAGACAGTTCGTCGGGCGTGATCGTGTATCGGGAGCGCGCATGAGCGACGCAGGTTTCAACGCGTGCATCGTCATTCCGATCTACAACCACAAGGACGCGATCGGCGGCACGGTCGAGCGTCTTGCCGTGCATGGATTGCCGATCTTCGTCGTCGACGACGGCAGCGATGAACCGACGCAAGCCGTGCTCGCGAAGCTTGCTTGCCAGCATCGCGAGCAGATGACGCTGCTGCGGCTGCCCGTCAACGGCGGCAAGGGCGCGGCCGTGATGGCAGGACTGCGCGCGGCGAAGCGAGCGGGCTATACGCACGCCTTGCAGATCGACGCGGACGGCCAGCACGATGCGAATGACGTGCCGCTTTTTCTCGCTGCCGCGCGCGCCGAGCCGGGCGCCGTGATTCTCGGACGACCTGTCTACGATGAAAGCGTGCCGAAGTCGCGTCTTTATGGCCGCTATCTGACGCATGTGTGGGTATGGATCGAAACGCTGTCGCTGACGATCCGCGATTCGATGTGCGGCTTCCGTCTCTATCCGCTCGACGTCGCGTGCGCGCTGATCGACAGCGTGCAACTGCCGACGCGCATGGACTTCGACATCGAGATTCTCGTGCGGCTGTACTGGCGGCGTCTCGCGTTCCGCGCGATTCCGACGCGCGTCACGTACGCGATGGACGGCGTGTCGCACTTCGACGTGCTGTGGGACAACGTACGCATCAGCGCAAGTCATACGCGTCTCGTATGCGGGATGCTGTTGCGCTTGCCGATGCTGCTCGCGCACAAGTTCATGCCTCGCAAGTCCGCCGCTTTGCATTCAAATGGCGACAACGCAAAATGGTGGCGCATGGCCGAGCGTGGCAGCCGCTTCGGCATGACGCTGCTCGCGCTCAGTTGCAAGCTGTTCGGCATGCGGTTCACCGCGCTGTGGCTGCATCCCATCGTCGCGTACTTTCTGATGACGGGCCGCGCTGCACGCTCTGCGTCGCGCACGTACTTCACACATCTCGAACAGGCTGCGCAAGGCGAGCGCACGCCGCGCCCCGGGTGGCGCTCCGCATACCGGCAAATGCTCGCGTTCGCGCAATCGGGCCTCGACAAGCTCGCCGCCTGGTCGGGCCGCATCGATTCCGACGACGTGATCTTCGACGATTCGTCCGCGTTCGACGCGCTCGTCGCGAGCGGCCGCGGCGCGCTCGTGATCGGCGCGCATCTCGGCAACCTCGAAATGACGCGCGCGCTTGCCGTGAACGGCGGCCACGCGAAGGTCACGGCCATCGTCTACACCGAGCACGCGAAGCGCTTCAACAGCGTGCTGTCGACGGCGAACAGCGAGTTCGCGAAGCGGCTCATGCAAGTCAGCGACTTCGGACCCGAGACGTCGATGATGATGCAGGAGCGTATCGACGCGGGCGAGCTGCTGGTGATCGTCGGCGACCGTGTGCCCGCGCGCGAATCGGGCCGAACCACCGACGCGCAATTTCTCGGCGCGACGGCGCCGTTCGCGCAAGGACCGTATGTGCTCGCGCATGCGCTCGGCTGCCCGGTGTATCTGTTCTTTTGCCTGAAAGAGCGCGACGAGCGAAATCGTGAGCGCTACCGCCTGTACTTCGAGCCGTTCGCCGAGCGCATCGACCTGCCGCGCCGCGAACGCGCGCAGCATATCGCGGCCTGGGCGCAGCGCTATGCGTCGCGCCTCGAGCACTACTGCCGCAAGGCACCTTATCAATGGTTCAATTTTTTCGATTTCTGGGCGCGTCCCCGAAAGACGATAACGGGTGGCATCCCACACGGAGACGCGAATGTCGGAACATGATCTGATCGACGATGCGCACGCACGCGCCGCGCACACGGCAACGCCGCGCGCAGTGGTGATCGGCGGGCGCAAGCTGTCGATCGAAGAGGTCGTCGCGATTGCGAAGGGACGCGCGAGTGTCGCGCTGAGCAGTGATCCCGCGTGGCGCTCACGCATCCAGCGCGGCGCGGATTTTCTGCGCCGTCATCTCGCCGCGGGCGAAACGGTGTACGGCGTGAACACGGGCTATGGCGACGCGTGCGTCGTCGATGTGCCGATGGAACTCGTCGAAGCCTTGCCATTGCAACTGACGCGCTATCACGGTTGCGGCATGGGCGCGTATCTCGACGATGCGCAAGCGCTCGCCGTGATCGCCGCGCGTCTGAACTCGCTCGCGTACGGCTTTTCCGGCGTGCGCCCCGTGCTGCTCGAACGGCTCGCCGATCTGATCAATCATCGCGTGCTGCCGCGCGTTCCGTCGGAAGGCTCGGTCGGCGCGAGCGGCGATCTGACGCCGCTGTCGTACGTGGCGGCGGCGCTCGTTGGCGAACGCGACGTGATGTTCGACGGCACGCTGCGCGATGCCGCCAGCGTGTGGGCGCAGCTCGGCCATGCGCCGCTGACGCTCGCGCCGAAGGAAGGCCTCGCGCTGATGAACGGCACGGCCGTGATGACGGGCCTCGCGTGTCTCGCGTTCGCGCGTGCCGGACATCTCGCGCGTCTTGCCTCGCGTTTGACGGCGCTGTCGACGGTTGCACTCGATGGCCGCGCTGCGCACTTCGACGCGATGATCTTCGAAGCGAAGCCGCACGCGGGCCAGGCCGAAGCCGCCGCGTGGATTCGTGCGGACCTCGCGGGCCGCGACGATACGCCGGGCCATCGCCTGCAGGATCGGTATTCGATCCGCTGCGCACCACATGTGATTGGCGTCGCCGTCGATGCGTTGTCGTGGGTTCGGCGCGACGTCGAGAATGAACTGAACAGCGCGAACGACAATCCGCTGATCGATCCGGACGGCGAGCGCGTGCTGCACGGCGGCAACTTCTACGGCGGCCATATCGCGTTCGCGATGGACTCGTTGAAAACGGCCGTCGCCAATCTCGCGGATCTGATGGACCGGCAACTCGCGCTGATCGTCGACGACAAGTTCAACAACGGCTTGCCGCGCAACCTGACGGGCGCAACCTCAGCGCGTGCGCCGATCAATCACGGTTTCAAGGCGGTGCAGATTTCGTCGTCGGCGTGGACGGCGGAAGCGCTGAAGCACACGATGCCCGCGAGCGTGTTTTCGCGTTCGACGGAAGCGCACAACCAGGACAAGGTCAGCATGGGCACGATCGCCGCGCGCGATTGCCTGCGCGTGCTCGAACTGACGGAGCAGGTTGCGGCCGCGCATACGCTTGCCACCGTGCAGGCGCTGAAGTTGCGCGTGCGCATCAACGGTGAGACGACCGTCCCCGCGCCGCTGCGTGCATTCGCTCAAGAGGTGGCCGCGATGTCGCCGTTCGTCGACGAAGACCGCGCGCTCGAAAGCGATCTGCGCGCGTTGACGGCGCGCATTGCCGATTGCGCGCTGGTTGAAGGAGGCGCGCATCATGAATGAACGCCACCCGGGCAAGACGTTGAAGGCGAGCGCGATCGTCGAAGTGCCGTTTCACGATGTCGACGCGATGAACGTCTGCTGGCATGGCCATTACCTGAAGTACTTCGAGATCGGCCGCGCCGCGCTACTGCGTGCGTTCGACTACGACTACCGCGAGATGCAGGCGTCGGGCTATCTGTGGCCGATCGTCGAGGCGCACCTGAAGTACGTGCGGCCCGCGACATACGGCCAGCGGATCGACGTGCGCACGGAACTGCTCGAATTCGAAAACCGCCTGAAGATAGGGTACGAAATCGTCGATTGCGCGACGGGCACGCGGCTGACGAAGGGCTATACGATCCAGGTCGCGATCGATGCCGCCACGCAGGAAACGCAATTCGTGTCGCCGCCTGTCGTGTTCGAAAAGCTGGAGCGCGCATGGGCACGCTGACATTACGAGCCGCGCTGATAGCTGCGTTGCTTGCTGTGGTGAGCGTGAGTTCATACGCGGCGACACAGCAGACGCAGTCTCAAGCGCAAAACGGCAACACCGCACTCGTCTCGCAGGTCGCGTCGCGTCTTGCGCAAACGAAGGGCGTGCGCGCGCAGTTCACGCAGACACAGACGCTGTCCGCGATGAAGCAGCCTTTGGTGAGCACGGGCACGCTGGTCTTTTTCCGTGAACGCGGCGTGATCTGGCGTGTCGACACGCCGTACAAGGCGACATATGTGATCACCGACGCGGGCGTGAGCGAAGTCGACACGAACGGTAAGCGCGTCAATACAAAGAGCGCGCAGGGCGTGCGCGGTGTCGCGCAGGTCTCGAAGATGATGCGCGCGATGCTCGGCGGCGATCTGTCCGCGCTTTATTCGCAGTTCGATGTCGACGCGCAAGGCACACCGTCGCAATGGAAGCTCGAACTGAAGCCGAATCAGCCGCAACTCGCGCAGTCGATCAAGGGCTTGCAGATGACGGGCGGCGAGTTCCTGCAGTCGCTGCGCATCACGCTGGCGAACGGCGACGTCACGCAGATCGAGTTCGCGAAGAGCGAAGCGATCAACGATCTCGCGCCCGGCGAGCGCACGTTGCTTGGAGCACAATGATGCTGATGGCGCGACAGTGGACCAAGACGCAGTTGTGGGGCATCCGGGCCGCATGGCTCGTGCTCGCGCTCGTCGCTTCGCTGTACTGCGTCTTTCGTTTCATGGGCCCGTCGCCGCTGGAGACGAATCTGCTCGCGCTGCTGCCCGCGACGGAAGCCGATCCCGTCTCTGAAAAAGCCGTCGATACGCTGGCCAACGCGCTCGGCGACCGCACGGTGTTTCTGGTGACGAGCAAGGACGACGCGCGCGCGAAAGCGGCGGCGAAACAATTCGGCGCGGCGTTGCAGAAAAGCGGCGCGTTCGCGTCGGTGACGGCGGAGTTGCCGCCGTTCGACATGTCGCAGATCGGCGGGTTGTATATGCCGTATCGCTTCGGCCTGTTGACGCGCGAAGATCGTGACGCCATCGCAAATAACACGGCATCGCTGCACGACGCGCTGATGCAGCGCCTCTACAACCCGGTGCGCGGCCCGCTCGCCACACAACTTGCCGACGACCCATTCGGCTGGCTCGAACACTTCCTGAGCGGCTTGCCGCTCGCCAACTCGAATCTCGATCTCGAAGACAACATGCTCGTCGCGCATCGCGGCGACCTGACGAGCGTGCTCGTCGTTACGACGCTGCCCGGTTCCGCGTATGAATCGCAGACGCAGCGCACGGTGCTGTCGGCCGTCGCCCAGGCGCAGGCAGCGCTGAAGTCGAGCTATCCCGATGCGAGCGTCGCGCGCACGGGCGCCGTGTTCTATGCGGAATCGGCGCGCAGCGCGTCGGAGCGCGAAGTGCATCTGATCGGCGTCGCGTCCGCGTGCGGCATCGCGCTGCTGATGCTGTGGGTCTTCCGTTCGCCGCGTCTGTTGCTGTTCGGCTTCGTGTCGACGGCACTCGGCATTGTTTGCGCGCTCGCCGTTACGATGCTCGTGTTCGGCAAGCTGCATCTGTTGACGCTCGTGTTCGGCGCGAGCCTGATCGGCGAGGCCGTCGATTATTCGATTCAGTATTTCGTCGTCTACCTTGGTGCGCAGCGTGGCTGGAACGCGCGGCAGGGCGCGCGTTCAGTGCGGCCCGCGCTGACCGTCGCGCTCGCGACGAGCCTGCTCGGCTACGCGATTCTCGCGTGGGTGCCATTCCCGGCGCTCAAGCAGATCGCGTGCTTTGCAATCGTCGGTATCTGCACGGCGTTTGCATCGGTGCTGTGGCTGCTGCCCGTGCTGCTGGTCAAGGGGCCGAAGCATGCGCAGCGGCGTCTCTTCATGCGTGCCGCGACGCTGCTCGAACGGTGGCACGCGGCCATCGGCGGGCGGCGCGCGTGGATCGTCGCGGGCGTGCTCGTGCTGCTCGCGATTCCCGGCTGGCTGCGCCTCACCAGCGACGACGACATCCATCTGCTGATCCAGCGCGATCCCGCGCTCGTCGCGCAGGAAGATCAGGTGCGCAATGCGATCGGCGTCGATAACACCGCGCAGTTCTTCGTCGTGCGCGGGCCGTCGGCGGAAACCGTGTTGCAGCGCGCGGAAGCGCTCGGCGCGAAGCTCGATGCGTTGAGCGGCGCGCAAGCGGTGAACGGCTGGCAATCGGTGACGCAGTTCGTGCCGTCGGCGCAACGCCAGGCCGACACG
>Ga0247692_1000045_pt1 | contig 25574 bp, 48 predicted proteins | sample CNK33_metaG_FD_183041 | JGI IMG/M metagenome (GOLD analysis project Ga0247692, IMG submission 183041) | Soil microbial communities from Purdue University Martell Research Forest, Indiana, United States - CNK33 | ecosystem: Environmental > Terrestrial > Soil > Temperate forest > Bulk soil...
AAAGGCAAACAGATTTCCATTGTTTTTTGTGATGAAATAATACTGGTTATTTATGAATGCAACCTGCGCTGCAATAAAATAATTGAGATCCTGGTCAATTGCCTGATAAATCTTCTGTGTATTGAAATCATAATAAAATGACAGGTTGTCAGTATAAAAATTTATATGATAAAAAAGATGGCCATCCTGTCTGTACAAAAATCCCTGTGCATCTTCCGGTTTCTGCAACTGGCTGAAAAGATAATCTATGCCATCCGTCGTGATCTTTTCAGGCATTCCACCCGTTGAATACATGATAATCGGCCCTGACTTTTCATTTGCTGCAAGCCAGACTACAATTTCATCCATGTAGGCAACAGTTGCGGGATTGAGACATCCATAATCAATGTTATACTGGTTCTGTCTCTGGTATGGAAATAATTGTGCGCCTGTATCAAACCATGATTCTGTTACAGTTTCACCCATCACAAATATCATGTTGCCGCGCGATGGGAATCTTACAACCGCCTGAATATTATCTGGTTTTGTCTGCAAGGTGCCAACATTCTGGGAAGCATTTGGCCACACTGAGCCATCATTCTGTGCAGATAATCTCCATGTATTTGTATTGCCTGCACTATCAAACTTTGCAGCAGCAATAAAATAGGTATCATGAAAAGTAATATATCCAGGAACAAAATCAATTGTAACAACACGAAATGTTGGGGAAAATGTAGGATCATAAAGATATAGTGAAGCTCCATCAGAAATAAGTATTTGCGGCTTGTTGTTTTCAGATATGTAGACAACGCCAACACTGGTCTGCAATTGTCCTATAAAAAAAACACTATAGACAAACTGCTGCATTGGTGGCTGGTTATATGTTATATCAACAAGATAAACATTATTGTCTATTACAACAACAAGCTTGTTCAGCTTTGTGCTTGTAAAAACACCGCGTCCAACCTTGTTGCCAAGTATTGATTGTGGAATGAATGATGCTGATGGAACAGCAATTGCATAACCTGCATAGGGAACAAGAAAATTGTCTGATATAAACATGTTGAAAGTGTGTTCAGAATCAATTTTTGGGTAGCGGCCAAAAATCGAACTGCCCACCAAGTTCAAGGGAAATGATTGAAAATTTTTATCCCTTGTTATCATCGGAAAATTCCTTTTTCCATTTTGTAATATAATTTGAAGCTTTTATTAATTTTTCTTCATCATCATCGAATAATCCCAATCCTCTATTGCATTTATTGCATAAAAGATCACGAATTTTACCAGTTCTATGACAATGATCTATAGATAATGGACTAATTGATTGATCTTTTCGAGTTATCCTTGTTTCTGGCTGTCCGCAAATCCCACATAATCCATTAGATTTTTCCAACAATTCTTTATAATGAGAAACGCTTATTTTTTTCTGTCTTGCAATTGATTCTTCTGCATATCTACTGCAATTTCTTAAATAATTATTTCTCTTAATTTTTTTTACTTTATCAGGATTTCTTTTTTCCCATGATCTATTTCTTTCATATGCACATAATCTGCATCTGATATAATCATTTTCTCTGACTATCAATTGATGTCCTTCAACTAATCCATGCTTTTTACAATCAATAGATGTTCTACCTGGAATGTATCTATTATTTTTTCTTGATGGTTTATATTCATATCCATGAGATTTATATTCCTTCACTAATGTCTTATACTTTTCATTTGCATTTTTTATTTTTTCTGGATATTTTTTTCTGTAATCTCTCGCATATTCTCTTGCACATTCCAAACATCTATCATTCGTTGTTACATCATTTTTCGTTAATTCACCATGCTTACTACATATCTTTACAATATCGCTCATAAACACCTCAGCTTGTGTTTGCAGCACAAAATCATTCAAAACCAGGCGGGTGCTGATTCCGCTTTTCGGTAGCGAACCTAGGTTTTGAATTTGCATTCTATTACATCCTTTATTTTAGATCAATTATAACTAAGTATATGATTAATATACTATTCTGGCCTCCAGCCCATTCCTATATTCACATCACCCCAATTAATTCCTGTGACATCTGAAAGAATGCTCGTTCCTGTCCTGTGCAAATCCGGCGGACTGACATACATCAGGGTTCGTTCAAGTGAACGCAGTATTTTTTCTGATTGTGGATTGAACATGATTCCATATTCGCTGCACATGTATTTTGCAAGATAATATCTCAGGTATTCTATATATGATGTATCATAGCCTGCATTGTTGCTTTGCAAAAAATTGAAACTTGATGTACTTGCCTGTGCAATTGCTCCTGTTCCGCCACCTCCTGTAATTACAACAGATGGAGTTGTATTGTAATTTACTCCAGGATTTACCAGATTTATTGAGGTCACAGAGCCATTCAAAACATTTGCAAATGCAGTTGCACCTGTTCCTGTTCCTGTAATTGTAACTGTTGGCTGTGAGGTAAATCCTGATCCACCATCAATTACAGTAATATTTGACACAAATCCTGAAGACAGTGCAGAACCAAAATTAGTCATGTCTGTCTGCAATGCCACTTCATTCAAAAAAAGCTTGACCATCATTTTTAATGGATAATTGTCCTGCGGCAGAAAATAAAGCGAAAGTGTTCCGCCGTTTTCCCCGCGGTTGTAGTTCCAGTTGAAAGGAAGTGTTGTAATGTTGTCAACGCGTGAGGTGCCGAAATAGGTTCGCCGATTTGTATCCTGCATGGGATACCTGACTACACCTATATTGAATGTTGCTGATTCAACGGCGGCGACATTTGGAAGAAAATAATATTCCTGTCCGCCTACGAGCGGCATTTCTATATACGTCCAGTAGGGGATCAGGTCTGTTTCTATCTGCTTGAAATCGAGCATTGCATTCAGCAGAAACAGACCGTCCGTTATCTGGTCGCCTGTTGGTACCTGTAGGTTTCTTGCCACAATTCCCGACAGGTACCACGCCCGCGTAATAAGCGTCTGTGCAGTGTAGGCCATAAAATGACCTCCCCATCCTTAGGGCACGTAGCTGGCTGGCACGTAACAGTATCCTGATACAGAAATGCTTACCGAATCGCCAGATACTGATACCTTGTAATCAATCTCCGGCTTGCTGCTGTTAACCCCTGCAACGACCTGTATGCATTGCGTCTGGGCTACACCTGCTGCAATACCCGTGATTGTTGGCAATCCTGCTGTCTGTGGCGTTCCTTCTGCTGTCGGCCTGAATTGCACGGTATCGCCAACTGCAAGAGGTATGAATGTCACCATCATGTCAACAATTACGTCCCTTGCCGTGGTTGTCGGGATTGGAGTTGACAGGTCAATTAGCGTAAATGAGGTGGCATTTCCGCCAGACAATACTGAAACGGCAGGAGAAAGGTAGTAGCACAGCAAATTGCGTGCATTGAGCGGATTGGTGGAAGATGCAACAAAATGTGCCGAACCATCCGTCTGGATAAACCCAATCAGCCGCCATGAATCATAACCCCGTGGCAATAACGGATAGGCATTGCTGGTAAGACTCAGCAATCCGGCAACCGGATTATATCCGCGTGAATCTGCAATTAAATATACGGCATAATCCATTGTTGCAATCAGAACCCCTGAATCAACACCATTTGCCCCGACAACAGCAGAATTTATAAACAGAGGCTGCCTGCAATTCTGAAACACAATGGGAGGATAAATTCCCTGTTGTGATACAAGCGGGGAACCAAAGGGATCACCCTGCAATCCAGGAAAACTGACCGGCATGTCAATATTGTCATTGGCATCCCGGGCCTGTCCTGGTGCAATAGCGAGAACCGTAGTTGATGCAACAGAGATATTCAGGCCGGAAATATAAAGATGCGGCAGTGAATAAACCGGATCATTTTGAATCTGTGGTGAAAATGTTGAAGATGACATGTTCGCTCTCCTTAGCCCTGGCTCAGTGGGATCAAATAGCGCATGGAATATTCGGGTACGATTACAGATCCGTGTACCTCGTCATAAATCATGCCTGTCTGGTTTTGCCCGAACAGCGAGCCGTAAGTCAGTCTCAGACTTGCATGGGTATCGGGGTCATATTCATTTGCCGTGTCAAACGGGCTTTGTTCCGGCAATTGCGGCATTGCAATATAGAACGCATCATCGCCAAGAATCCCCCCACAACGGTGTGACGGGAAGGTCAGCAACTGCATTCCTGCTGCAATCGGATTATTGAGGTTCTGGTTTGCACCACCTGCCCAGTTGAGTGCTGGTGTAATGCTGATCGTTACAAGGCCACCTGCATTTGCACCGGCATTTGCGGTTGCCCTGAACTGAACCGGATTTGCAGAGACTGCATGGCCAATAAATGTCAGATAACGCATATTGGGCTGAAGTGTGACGCCATCCTTGAACTGGAACATGTCTCCTGCAAACACTGCACTGGCATCAGATGCTGTTGCACCTGATACAGTAATCTGGGTGACATTCTGTCCTGTCGGATCGTTCGTGCTTACAACTGTAAGAGTCTGTCCATTCACGCCCGTATTTCCGCTGACATGAATAGGCATAAGGTTGGACTGGTAGTACATGACACGCGGCGTACCGAAGTCCCCCACTTCCCATGACATTGCAATTTCATCGTTTCGGTTTGGAACAAACTGGTTAAGGCCATTTCCAACGATTGCAGGAATGATGGTATCTGGCAGGTAGATTTTCATGCCTTCAGCCACTGCGCCAAAGTTCTTGAAAAACATGACGCTTTGTGCAAGTTGCTGATATGAAGCAATTGCGGTACTGCCATCCCCGAAGAACCGGAATGGCCCAGAGAATGTATTGGTTGATCCATCAAGCTGGGATACAACTGCTGATGCCCAGTTTAATGCGAGATTGATTTCAACAAGGTTTGCAAGTTCGGCGATTGCTGATTTGCCGAATACACGCATGTAATCCTCTTCACCTTTTTCAAGATTGAAGATTCTTTGCTGCGCGGTAACTGCAAAGCTGGTGTTGTTTGCCTGATCTGCGACAAGCTGCAATACACGCTGGACGGCTGGTTCAAATGATGCAACCAGACCAGCAGCGGTAGTAAATCTTGGTGGCAGGTCAAAGGTGACCGTTGAACCAAGGTTTGCCTGAATCTTGTCAAAGTCCTTGAATTTGGTGTTTGCTGTGCTGATATGACAGCAAAGGTTAAGCAACAGTGCAAGTGATGAGCGCTGATAGGTTTGCACCTGTTGCAGGATATTATTCGGGAATACTGCCATCGTTATAGCCTCCAACCCTTGTTAACCGGCTGGATGTTGCGATGTCAGACCATGTACTTTTTCCTGTAGTCCTTCACCGACAGAACACCCAGGTCATTACCGCTGGATGAGGGTCGGAGTTGTGAAAGTGGCTCATTTGGCATTCTTACCTTACCGGCTGCATCATTATCCTTTATTGACTGGGACAACCGTTGCGCCTGCCTGATTGCAATGTCGGGGTAATCGCGTGCCATCCTTTCAAGATCGACGAGTTTCGCCGGATCCTTTGCCAGTGCGTACAGGACATCATGCGAATTGTCCATGTATTCGCCAAGAAGTTGCACGACCAGCGGGAACCTTCCATAGTTCTGCGGATCACCCACCACTGAATCAAAGTCAGAATACTTTTCACGTCCTGGTGATATTTTCTGGAGAAAGCCCTGAACAATCCTTTGTGCGTTCTCATTTTCGATGCGGGACTGTTCGTCCTTTATCCACTGATCACGCAATCTCTGTGCTTCCTCGCCAGCCATCCGCCTGATGTCGTCTTCCTGCAAGGATGCCTGGGAAACTTCTCCCCCATGCTTATGGCTTGCATACGCAGGCTGCTCAGACTGCAATCGCTTGTAGTCCTCGACAGCGCCATACTTTGCACGCTTGACGATATCGTTAACTTCTGACTGCCTGAAAATCCTTTCCTCTGGCTTTGCAGCAGGCGCTTCTTGCGCCGGTTGCGATACCGGAGTCAATGCAGGTGCTTCCTGCACCTGTCCCATTCCGCTTGAGTCTTCCATCTTCCTTCCCTGGCTATTGACGCCGCCACGCTGTCACCCTGCTATCAGTCACAGGTCTACTGGCTATTACGCCGCCACGCTGATGCCTCGGCTATCGTGCGAGTCCCGATGGATTTCTCCATATGCAGATTGTGATCCCCGCTATTTGATGATGCAAAAATAATGCTGGTGTTTTATCTGTTTTTATGCTCAAGTAATAAAATTGATACGTTATAAAAGGATTTGTAACGATGATCACTATACTTGGAAAGGTCTACATGACCGACAAGGAAGCATCGCAGCGTTACGGTTATTCAAAAAGCTGGTTTCAGCGCCAGAGACATGACAGGAAGGAACCGCATTACGCGAAAATGAATGGAAAGATATTATATGAGCTGGAATCAACTGACAGGTATTTTGAGAATTTGTTACAGGTTATTTACTGATTATTGTCATGTCAGGCTGGGTGTTCTGAAGAGACGCAAGGTTTTGCAATGCAAGGATAATAAATACCGTAATGTCCCGTATTGTGCAGTCTGGTCGTGTTTGGCAAGGAAAGGAAAAGTAAGGCAAGGAATTTTTGTGTTGGGACGCGATGTTTTGTCATGTGATGAGTTGCCGGGCAAGGAATTTTTACGCTGTGTAGCTGAGCTATGATATGTAGCGAATTGTGATGCAAGGTTCTCTGAAGCAAGGATTATTTAATTCTGTAGTGTCGGGTAATGAGCAGTGTTGTAATGTTTTGTTTTGTGATCCAACCCAAGGCAAGGATTTTTATTATAGTTCTTTCGGGTATTGCAGCGTTCTGTGTTGCAAGTTTCTGTGAAGTTTTGTGAGGATTTTTTATATCGGTCAATGTGAAGTTATGTTTAGTATTGCCCTGTATCGCATACTATTGAAAACCAAGGTAAGGATAGCCAATGAAACTTGAAATCGAAATTACAGGAGTTACCCCTTTATTAATGAATCGTTTTAACATAGATGAGCATCAAAGCAAGATAAAGGAAAAGAATCTGACACCCCGTGAAACGGCGCAACGTGTTTGTTATGAGGATGAAAAGGGAAAGTTATATTATCCAACAATGAATATTTTTGCTTGTATCATCGAAGGTGGAAAATTCCACAAGGACGGAAAATCAAAAATCACGACCGCACGAAGCTCTCTTATTCCCGCAGGATTAATGATTGAGGATCAGCAGGTTTATTTTGATGAACCTTGTTCATGGGAGGTTGATTCACGGGCTGTAGTTGTTCCTTCTACTGGTGGGAGAATTATTTGTCATCGACCACGCCTCGATAACTGGAAACTTAGATTTACACTGATACTTGATACAAAAATGTTTTCACCAAAATTAGTGAGAACCATTGTTGATGATGCTGGGAGCAAGGTTGGACTTGGAGATTTCAGGCCATCACGAAAAGGGATATTTGGACGGTTCGTTGTGACGAACTGGAAAGAGATTTGATGCTGTAACGTGATGTATAGATATGTGATGCGATGTTATGTCCTCCAAGGCAAGGATGATTAAAGAATTATGTCTTGTAATGTGAAGTACAGTGAAGCGCAGTTCTGTTATCCAAGGCAAGGATGATGATTATTTCAGGTGGAGTGTCGTTAGGTTATGCGTTGATATGTTATGTATTCCATGGACTTTATAATTTTTTTACAAAGCTATGCATTGAATTGTTACGCGTCGAAATGTTTGCCACTGCAAGGATTATTTATGAATGTATTTGTTGTTATGTTTTGAGATGTGGCGTCTGGTTTGGCAACGCAAGGATTACATAAGGATATTGTTATAAATGTATAGGGATCATTTGACCCCTATACATATTTTAATTATAAGACTGCATATGAAATTAAAACTGTGCCATTAAGCGCTGTTGCAGCTGTATCATTGTAAATTGTCAATGTTGCTGTACCTGCTCCTGGTATTACCTCAAGTGTAATATCTTTAGTCGTATTTGTTCCGCCAGCCAGTGTCAGTAAAACTGAGGATGTGGCTGTCATTACTGTATTGGTCCAGGTAATTGCATATGCTGCTCCACCCGCGGTAGTTAGCGCAGATGTAGTAATTAACCCGGCCACACCGCTTGCAGTAACAGCATTCGCCGCCTCCGTCCCGTTTACTTTTGGAAGAATGATACTTCCCACACCTGTAAGTGTATTTGCAGCAATTTTTGATACAATATTTGTACCGACAATCCCGCTATCCTGTATGGTTCCTGCTGCATCTGCTGCTGTCACAACATGACCCGCCGTAAAACCTGACCCGGCTGTAGATGCAACGGTTGACAGTGCATTATCAGATGCTGCCTTTGCAGCTGCTGTACCAAGAACACCACCATCACCAATAGTGCCATTTGCACTTGTAAATTTTGCAACATGATTTATTGTAGGTGCAGCATCAAGCATCACAACCTTTGTCTTTGCTGCATTGGTTGGTGAAAATCCTGAGTCCTTGATCTGTCCGGTTGTGCCATTGAAATTTGCAAAATCACCGCTTACCACGGGCAATAACACATCGCCTGAACTGACAAGCTGGGTCAGGGTTATAATCCCGTTGGTAATTGACACTGTAAAAAATCCGAATGTCCCGCTACTGGTCTGCAAATTATATAAATAGGTAACTCCAAGAATATCTGAAGCTGCAAGGGGATATACTGCAAGATCAATATTGTTCATATAACCGGCAGCGGATACTGTGGCAAGATTATCCGTTGTCACCATGTACTTGATTGCACCAAGTACGCCTACCTGTCCAGGCAATACTGCTGGAGCCTGCAAAATTCCCATGGTTACGCCCTCCTTGGTGTTATTGCATTATCGGGACGTCTCCAGGCTTCCTTTCCATCCTTTCCATTGTGCATGCGACCGCCCTGACCTTCCTTGAGGTCGCCTTTTCTCATTTTTACGCGGCCTATTCCTTCCTGATGGTTATCCTTGACCTTCCTGTTGTCTATCATTGTCCCTCTCCTTGGGTATTCGTCCTAGTGTTGCGTTCCATTGTGCCCGAATCTCGGGATTTTTAAAAGTCCAGCACTCACCTGTATCATCCATAAAAACGACCCATTGAAGATGCATTTCGCATGAATAATCAACTACAAAATGCGCAATTCCAGTACCGTTTTTCGTCCAGACTGGAATCGGTGGATCAAGCTGTAACATTGTCATTTATGATCCCAGTACAGTAACAAGCCATGCCTGTAATCTTGCTGCATCCTGTCTTGACATGAATCCGCCTGGACTTGGCTGTACTTCAAGCTTGCCATCCAGAACCGCCACAAAAGTTGATCCATCAAATGAAGTTAAATTCAAATTCATTTTGTCAGGCGACTGGTTTCCCTGCATGGCAATCGAAAATGCCGCATTACTGAAATCAGGCGTTGTCATTTGATATTCTTCGGCTCGTTCGTAGCCTTCCTTTTGAATGATTTTGGCTGAATCTTGTTTGCCAGGGGGCGCAATGTCTGCTTTCTTCGTGTCCGGTTTGTATCCTTTGCAACAGGGGTAACTGATTTGCCAACACTTTTAAATGCCTTTTCACGTCCCTGTATATACTGGCGTTTTAACGGGTCTTTTACTTTTTCCATTAAATGATGCTCCATTATTTATGATGCATTTTCCTTAATGTCCGGGCCAGCCTTGCACGACGTCCCAGTTTTCCTCCAGCTTTCGCTGCCTTTGCAAGCCTTTTTGCAGGAATTTTCTTGCCCTGTTTTATTCCAAGTTCCTTGTGCAATGCACCTGGATGTTTTATGGCACCCTTGATCCATTGGTTCGCCATTATTTATCTCTCCTGAATGGAAATTGTGCGTCAGCCTGAAACCAGTATTCCACTGTTTTGCACCACCATCGCTTGTATGAATACCATGATATGTGATGACGCTTGCACTTTGGTTTGTCAATAAATCTCATTTCATGTTCCTTTTGAATTTTTTGTTTTCCCGTTCAAGTTTCCTGTAGATGGTATCTTCCTTTTTTTCATGGCGCTTAACTTTTTCCTTTAGTCTTTTTGTATCGCACTTTTTCATTTTCGTTTCCTCTTCTTGCCACCTCTCGCCTGTGAATATGCAATCGCTACCGCCTGCCTTTGAGGTTTTCCTGCATGAATTTCCCGTCTTATATTCTCCGAGAAACCTTTTCTGGTTTTTGCCTTTTTACCTTTGACAAGCGGCATGATTGAATCTCCAGTTAATCAGCCTTCAGCAAGATAATTTTTACATATGCACTGTTTGTCTGTGCATTTGTTCCTGTTGTAGGCGCAGTAAGGTTGATCAGTGCATTTGAAGTATTTGCAAGTTCAAGCACATCACCTACCTTGCAATGTACAAACACATCGGCAACCACTTCATTTGACTTCTGTTCAGGAGAAAGTGTCATGTTTGCAAACGTGGAACCCGGAACAATTACGCCGTTCAGAAACAGGCTTAATGTCCATACTGGCAATGGAGATGCAATGGGATTCAATGCACCGCACATGCCGGTGTAAACGTCATACCAGCCAGCCTTGTTGATGACAATCTTTCCGTTAACCGCTGCACTGCTTACATCAATATTGGGTGTTGCAAAAATGGTATGTTCAAGCTTGACAATGCCACCAGCAAGATTTGGCCCGGGGGACAATACAAGATCCTGCGCCAGTGTTGAGAATACTTCGGCAAACTCCGGCTCCCCACAACTGCAAGGACATGCCACACAGTCGCCTTTTGCGCCCTGGTCGCCTTTCAGTCCCTGCGGCCCCATCGGCCCCATCGGCCCTTCAGCGCCATCAAGACCATTCTTTCCATCGATGCCCTGTATTCCCTGTATTCCTGCATCGCCCTTGTCACCCTTGTCGCCCTTGTCACCTTTTGGGCCAGCAACACCCGGTACACCCTGGGATCCTGGGGTGCCTGGATCGCCCTTGATGCCGGGATCACCCTTGTCGCCTTTCAATCCCTGCAATCCCTGTTTTCCGGCAGGGCCATCATTGCCCATCGGCCCTCTCGGGCCCTGGCTGCCTTGCGGGCCTTGCACGCCTGGAATTCCCTGCGGGCCTTGCGGGCCTGCACAGCATACACATTCATTGTTTTGATCAGTTGCCATGTCATCTCTCCTTGATTTAAATATCCGTTTAATTTTTTCCGTTATTTCATGCATTAGCTGACTTGTCCTGTCATGCCATTGCTTCATGCATCCTGCCGGTTTCGACGATAAAATTTATCGTAATAACCACGCATTTCGTGCTGACCTGCACCATACATGATATCGCGATGGGCATTTTCAAGCCCCCGCTGATCGAGTTTGTAGGTTTTCATTATTTCAGAAGGTTTTGCATCCCTGAAATCATTATAGGTCGGTTTCCCTGTTCCATTTCTCATACAGTTCCTTCCATGGTTTTGCCGGTAACAGTGTCCATGCAATCACATTTAATCCGTGAGCCTCATCCAGTGGCTCGCAATTCCATGCACCCAGATATTTTCGTCCATTGTAACTGCCGATAACAAGAAATTCATCATTAATGATATTTTTCTCATCAATTCTTGCAACATAAAGAAGAACATCAAGATAAACAGGTGGTCTTGTTTCAGTACACAAAATCCATTCTGTCATGGACGTGATTCCTTGTGTTTTCCAAGTGCCTTCGTCATGTCGTGTCTCAGCCTTGCATGATCATGTGAATGCTGGTGATGCATGTCATGTTTTTTAAGTGCAAGGTCAACACTCTTTGCAAACCGTTCAGTCTGGGCCTTCACCAGCTGGACAGCATTCTGGTCATGAGATATCTGCACATCTGCCAGTACCTTTCGTTCATCGGCTGCAAGTTTTGCCATGTCGATCTGGAACTGTGCCTGATCCTTTTGAGCCTGATGCTGTATCTTCTGCATTTCAATCTGGTTTTTCATGACAGCAGGATTGTTCTGCATTTCCTGTTGCTGCGCCTGCATTGCCATCTGTTTCTGCTGCTGCATTTCCTTCAGCCATCCATCAACCATTGTCTTTAGCTGCTCGACGCCCTTTCCTTCCATGTTGTCAAGCACAAAGTCCAGTCCCTTTTCTGCAATGAATTGTGCGAACAGTGGCGACATGCCCATCATTTCTTTTACCATCAGTATTGTTCGTGACTTCTGTACCTGGAAGCTTGCACCAGCACGTACAATCACATTGAGCGCATTGGTATCAAAGTCCATGTCCATGCCCTGCTGCTGGTTGATCATGACATAACCCTTTCGTCCCCGTTCATCTACAATTGGAAGGGTTCTGGGAGTGGTAAAATATTTCGGCAGCAGATCAACATAAATCTGGGCGGCACGCTGATAGCCTTGCAGGTAACCTACTATGTATGGCATTGCAGCTGCGTTGCTTTGCGTTGCCGCCTCAACCAGTGCAACACCGGATAACTGATTGTTATTAATACCAAGGCTTGCATCATATGAGCCAAGGATATTTTGAATAAGAGAATCTGATCCGGTAAACGCCTGCAATGTTTCAGGTGGTGCAGGTATTTTCATTATCTCGCGGATGGGTTCAGGTATGGGCTTGTCTGGATCCATCTCGTAGAATGCATTGACAATGACGTTGTTGGGCTTTTGTATGTCCTTCAGTGCCTGCAATAATTCTTCTTCCTTGGGCAATGCTTCCTTCTTGATAATAAACTTGTGCTGAACAATGTTTTCAATCTCATTGGCAAGCGCAATGCCCGCATAATTTTTTAATCTCTGTGCACCCTTGGCGTGATAGACATACGGTCGCGTAAACTGTCTTATATTTCCGTTCTTCGGCGTCTTGATCATCACACTGTTGCCATCAACAAATATCAGTGGCAAGTGGGTAAAGTCTGTGACTTCATGTTCAAGCATCTGGTTTTCTATGCAGCGATATCTTTCTATTTTTTCAATGATCGTTGTCCTTGGTTTCCCGACAATTGCCGGAGGCGGTTCAAAGCCGTCCCAGTTCTCAAGCATTTTATTGTACTGATCCATCGTCATGACACGCTTGTCGCGCAGCATGACAATCCTTGTTTCCTTTTTCTTTTTCTCGTAATAATCAGCAACAATCAGGAATTTTGAATTGTCATTGAGATAAGACCAGTTAAAACCTGCAAAGTCACGACGGAAACTGAGATTTGACAGTGACACCTCTGGATATTCGGTTTTAAACTCATCCTCTGATTTCGGAAACAGTTCAAAGCAGAATGCGCCATCTCCCTTGTGTGAATATTTTGCAAGCTGGTCGAACCCGCACAGGGTAGGCTCAGCACGTTCAATATTGATGACCTGGTGAAATGACATGGGATTCGCGTAATCCGTGGTTACTTTTAGAGTACTAAATCCGCCTGACAGCAGATCCTTGTAGACCTCATATTTTGTATGATGATTTTTTGCATCAGTCAGCACATGGCGCAGGTGCTGTTCAACCATTTTTATGACCATTGGATCAATATTGTTCTGGTCATCTGCGCTCACCTCAATATCCGGTTCCTGCTTGCTGAATTCCCCAAGCAGGCGGGATATGTATGCTTCCAGCACATTAAATTCGAGCTGCGGCTTTGATATGGTTGTAAGCAGTGTAAGTTCTTCAGCCTTTAGCGACGACTCAAACACAAACCGCCTGAACTCAGTATAACGGTCATAGTTTGGCTTGAAGTAATCATGGGATTTCTTTATTGCTGTTTTTATGCGATCTAGCTGATCGACATGTCTTTTTGCCACATCCATGTGACTATCCTTGTCAACGATGAATCAGACTACATTATATCATTTTGGCAATTGGCCGGAATTGCACCGGCTGCTATTCTGGTGCTCAATTCTTGATAAGTGACATTCCTATCAATAGACGCCATAAATGTCAATTTGGCGAAATGCTGTCTACAGAAATACCCCCTTGCATATTAGAGCGGATGTCGCTGTCCATCCCGCAATTGCCATTAATTCCCATATGCTGATCTTCTTAACCTGTCAATCCTTGTATTGTGTCCTGCCAGACTCTTTACAATTGAATCATAATCCTTTGATGGTACTTCCGCATTAATCAGTATCTTGTCAATGAGCGCCATCTTGATCGCATCGTATAAAGTATCGGCAATATCATCAAACCTGTGTACATTATTGGCAGTAATCTTCCCCATGTGTTTGATGCACATTGCTGTATGTTTTCCATTCTCCGGCAGTGATATCTGGCCCTGCGCCACATACTGCTGCATCTCAATAAAACGGTTTGTCTTGCTGTTGATTGTGCCTGATCGTTCAATGTCAATCACGCGCAATCCCTGAAACTTTTTAAGCACTGATATCAGCGTGACACCAGTTGACTTTTTTTCTATGGCAGCAAATTTAGGTTTAATATGATACCGCATACAACCAGCCCAAAAATCACGGAAAGCATCCTCGAGATCCTTTGGTTCGATTCGAAGCTCGGCACAGTCGATCCAATGTAGACCGTACAAACCATCAATAGGATCACTTCCAAAACTGATATTATATAAACCCCAAAAGCTAAAGACTGTTGCGTCATTATATTCCTTCTCCGTTTCTGCTGTATCACACGTGACAAATGTGGATATTATCTTTGGCGCATGATCCAGTATTTTAAACCAGTCTTCCTTGAATAATCCTCCCCCTGCTGGCATGGGATCTTGTTGATACTGTGATGCATAGACATAAGGCTGTTTTTCCTTCATCAGCAATAGCTGTGACTTTGGGTTTACCTCGGGATATCTTGCATTTCCTGCGTCATCTATTGCCTTGATAATCGCTGTATTCCATACCTGGCCATCTGCGCCACCAAGGATATATGCTGGCAGGTCGTCTTCATGTAAACGTTGCCCAACCATTATAACCGGAACATTGGGCGCACGAAGGCGTCTTTCAATCGTTTCAAAATAATTTCGCTTAACACGATCACGGATAGTGTCAGAGTGAATGTCTTCTGGCTTGTGAATATCGTCAATGACCACAGCGCCGGTAAAGCGGTCAAGGCCAGGTAAACCAGCGTCATGCCCAGTAATGCCCCCCTGACTGCCGAATGCAGCAACTGTACCGCCGCTTGTAGTCTGAAAAAAGTCCTTGGCCGAAGAGTCTCGTCTGATTTCAACACCAAATAGCTCCCGATAAATTGGCATCATCATCGTCTGCTTGATTGATGCTGTGTGCATTGTAGCTAATTCAAAAGAGTGTGATATATAAAGAAACTTGCAATCAGGATAATTTGCCATTGACCATGCAATGAATGACTTGCACATCTCTGATTTTCCCCATCCCGGAGGACATCCAATATAGAATCTTGTTCCCTTTCCATGAAATACGTTTGTAAGCTCCCTTGCAAATGTAATGTAGTGCGATTCATTTCCATCAGGCTGCGATATCATGAACTCGCGACCAGTACGCTTCTCAAACATTACACGATGGAACCACAGGAAATCATCCAGCAGATTAATAGCGAGTAACTTGTTTTCTTCTATTTCCTGGGTCTGCATTTTTCATTACCAATTTTTGCCAGTGAATTACATCCATTGCAAGTTGCAACAAGACCAAGTGGTGATAATAATGCATCATAAAAAATATAATCATGTGATTTACAATATGGACATGTAAATAAATACCGAACATTATAGTCTATTTTTTCGGTCTGCATTTTTCAGCAATCTTTCTTGTTGTCTCAAGGTCTTCCCGTTTTGAACGTTCATCAACATGGCGTATCTGTGTTTTCTCCATGTATCCGCCTTTTGTCTTCAGATAAAATATTATTGATGGTACGCTGCCTGATTCTGCTTTCTTTATAAGTAAATTTGCATAATGTGCTATGCCTTTGGCTTTTCCTCTTTTATACGCGTCACTTAAGGCACTGTTTTGTTTTCTTTTTTCCCAGAAAGTTTTTCTGTGAATACCCAACGCATCCGCTATTTGCACAGGTCTTAATCCAAGTGATGCGTACGATTCAACTTGCTGAATGCGTTCTGGTGTTACTTCCCATTCAACTGCCATTGTTCATCTCTTTCTCATAAAATTGATGATTGCATATTGGACATTGTAACAGTTTTTCAGGTTTTGCATTGTCTGTAACTTCAGTCAATTTAACTTCTGGTATTTTCAATGGTTCCATATTAAATGGCTTGAAATCAAAATCCGGCAATTTCTGCAATTCAATATTCAGCGCTACAAGATCAGTTTTACCTTGCGCTGCAATTTCATTGTCTAAAATCCTGTAGGCATTGATTTGTTCTTCGGTAAGTTCATGCGCACTCTCGCACGGAATCTGCGCAAGACCAAGGGTAGCTGCTGCTTCATAGCGGGCATGACCAGCAACGATGGTGTTATTCTTGTCGATAACGATTGGCTGACGAAAACCGAATTGCTGAATCGAATGCATGATAGCTTCAAGTTGCCTGATAGGATGCTGTTTCGGGTTATTTTCATAAGGCCTCACTTCATGCAATGGCATCATCCGAATATTCATTTGTCCTTTCCCGGTAGTAGATTATCAAACAATCTGTCTATCATAAATTTGACTGTTTCCCTTGTTTTTTTGGGATTATTTATCATTGTTCCTTCGAATGCGGTATAGGTGCATACTTTATCTATACACATGGTTAACGCAAATACAGGATGACCGTTTTCTGTTTGCAACCATTCTGATTTTATTATGAGATCATTCATTTACTTTTTCCCAATCCATGATTTTATCCTGCAAAATATACATGGTTTCTTGTTCAGCACTTTCTCGTTGTATTCAGCTTCAATGTCCTTTATTCCCTCAAGGTGTTGACATATCATTGTCAATGATCTATCCATGCTTTGCATCAGTGCATAATCTGGATTCATTTCGCAGCCTTCCACGCATCATCAAACATCTGGTCTGCCTGTTCATCGCTTATGTTATCGCCAAGTGCCTTTATGTTTGTTATTGCAGCCTTGTATTCCTGTGATTCCTTGTCTATGACAGGTTCTTTTTCAACATATATCTTGCCTCTTCCTTCACATTCATCGCATTCAGTGTACATCATTCCGCCACCCATTACCTTTCCTGAGCCATTGCAGCTACTGCATCTTTTCTTGATCATAAATTAACCATCCTTGTATTTGCTTAAATATTATCCTTTTTTGTTTTATCTGGCAACTCATTGCTTTTTCAGCCATTCCCCATGGGTTGACTCAAGTTTTGACAGCTTTGCATAAAGATCTGGATCATTCTTCATCAGTGCTGCCACATCATGAGGATCACAGGCATTTGCGCCAACAAGACTTGCAAAAAGGCCGATGATTGTGCCTGTTGCGGGAGAACCAAGGAGGGTACTTACTACTGGGGCTGCCTTTTGAATGATGGGTATAACGTCACAAAATACATGATGAAAATTGTCATAGTCCATTTTTATGGATTCCGTGAATGATAGAGGTTTAATGATGGCAAAAAAAAGCCCCCGAAGATAGAGGGGGCGATTCTTGTTGCTTGCTATGAAAGGAAACAAGACATCACAAAACTGAAAAAGAAGTCATGCGTTTTCGTTCACAAGGCTTAAAAAGGGAGTATGAGGCCATGACATGTACGTTTCGATAACCCTGATTGCCTCATCAAGTCCAAAACACATAACTGCATAGTAATGCTCCGTCGCCAGTCGTGTCAACCATTCGCGCTGTGCCTTCCACGTGGGAGTATTCATCTGTGAGGGTGAATATGTACATTTTTTTTTCAATTCAATGAACAACGAAAAATAGCCTCCTCTGGCCTCGTACAACGCGATATCGGGAAACCCCTTACTCACGCCCATTTTTTTAAGGATCGCGCCACTACGAGCGTCACAGCGCCTCTCAAGGGCATGATGAACCAAAGGTATGTCTTTCAGTCTGGCCCATTCCATTAATGCCATTAAATCCTGCTGCTCGCTTGCCAGACATCTTTTGACCATTCCTGGCCTCCAAATGTTCCATGAAGAACAATCAGTACCGCGTATCGGGCCATGCCTTTCTGTCAATTTCCCGTCTCAGCCGCTTTATCATCACATGGTATGGCCGCTCCCGTCTTTTCTCCTGATTCAGCAATTTTAGTAGCTGGTGAATATTCAGCCTCGATATGTCCTGGGGGGGCGGTATGATCTGCGTTTCCATGGTTAAACATTTCCTTTATGTCATCAATTGAATATCTTGCAATTTCCCTGAGCATTTCCAGTTCAGTTTTATCACAGTAAAACTTTCTTGCAATAACTTTAAGTTCTGTAAATTTCTGGGCGACTTCCTTGAAACAGTCACCCCATGGTTTAGTGCCGTGGTATAAAGTCCGCAGCCTTTCGCAGACTGCCGCTCCTAGGTTGATTTCTGGTAGTTTCGCATCCATGCGATAGCTCCTTCATGTTTTCAGGTAATGCAATGGTCTTGTCCCTGTATTCTTTTAATGCTTGCTGATATGCCTTTCTGAACCTTTTTTGTGATTGTTCGACAGAATCTCTGCGAAAATCCCAGCCTTCCTGTCTAACTAGTTCACAAGAACGTTTTTCAATCTGATGATGCAATGGTTCTGGTTCGCAATTATGAAAGCCGCTGGTCTGAATATGCCGTTGTACAGCCTTGTAAGCTTCTTCCATGGTAGGGATGCCTGAATTTTCTTCACAAATTTTTCTGAACTCTGCGGGCGTAGGAGGCCATTTGAGATAAGACTGGCAATATGACAAGGCATCTTTTATTGATGATGGATCAATTCCATCAAGCGCCTCAGACCAAACTTCTGTCCACGCCAAAATAAAATCATCTGGTTTTCCATGCCCATCAAAATTTTTACCCCAGATGAGACGAAATCTCATAAATAAGGCTTGTGCGTATTTCAGAGGAAAGTTGCTCATGATTTATCTTCCTGTCCGTCAAGGCCAAAAAGCCTTTTCCCTTGGCTGTATGAATCCTCCTTTTTATTTTCCCCATGATGTTCAACCAATTCGTCAATCCAGCGTTTGTTGTACAAATAAGTTTTTGCCATAAGAATATATTTCTTGGGATTATTAGCCCATCCCTTTGCCAGACGCTTTTTCACATTATCAATAATGATTCCAGCTATGGATTCAAGATTATTGCTTTTCCATATCTTGAAAGCTTCCTGCTTGCCTTCCTTTCTTGGATATATAAACCAGAATTGATCAAAAAGTGTGTATTCGGTAACTCGTCCATCGACAGATGGACATATGCTCTTATTCTTTTGTTTTACATCTGTTGTTTTTATCTGGTAAAGCTCGGCCCTTTTGGGCTTATGCTCGGCCCTTTTGGGCTTATCAGTATTTTCAACAACTTGGGATGATAACACTTCAGGCAGCAAAAGTTTAAGTGCTTGATCAGTAAGGGAAAACCAGCTAGTCCGATCACCTTTTCTTTTATTGTGATTTGCCTTTAATAGCAAACCCGACTTGATCGAATTCCTGATAATTGTTTTTACCTGTTTTTGAGTCCAGTAAGGAAAAATGACTGTCCAGGCTTCAAGAGTGTTATAAGTCCAGTAACGTTCATTATAAAAATGTTTATTATTGGCAATATTCTTTTTTATCCAATGAGCAATATTGTTTAAGAAAATTGCAACATTGACGCCGTAACTTTCGGCTATTGAAACATCGAAAAGATGATGCATTTTACTTTTCTCCAATCTGCGGGCTTGACCTGTGGATGCACACCCGTATAATTGGAGTTGCGCATCGGGTAAGGGAAACCCAGTTTTAGGGGCCGGTAACTTTAGCGAGCTACCGGCTTTCGCTTTTCTGGCATCAGCCAGACCTCACACTATACCCCTTCGATTATGTTCTTGCCATATCCAGACTTATCCACAGATTTTGTGAATATCTTGTTGACATTATTCATTTTCTATATAATACTATAAAAAATCAATTATATAATAACAGGATGCGCGACATGGAAACAAAAAGACAGGTTAACCTTTATTTACACAAGTATTTGGCTACTTTTATCAAAAAACAGTCGGCAATAGAAAACCGTTCAATGTCTGATCTTGTTGAAGAACTGGTCGAAAAATATCAGAAAAAAGTGGAAAAAAAACTTGACTATAATTAATTTTCTTATATAATTATATAAAGTAACAAGGGGTGTTTAAGCACCCCTGCTACTTAACGTTTTAATGTGGAAAACGTTTGTCATAACTTGGGAGTAAATGACATGAGTACTTTAGCGCACAAAATAGTTTCAATGCAATCACCAATGGAAGGTGAACATAAAGTGAACAAGGATGAACTTGACAGATATGTCCGGTCTGTAATCAATTCCTATGCAACCTACCAGAATGGCGGCCTGTTTCTTTTCGCCGATGATCTTCCGCGCGAGGAGCAAATTATTTTTCTTTCACGTCTCTGCAATGCAGCCGATTACGCGTGGTACATGCGATCTGAAACCAGACTCACTGCTGCCCTGAATGAATATCAGCCACAGATGCAGCTCTTGCTGGTTGAGGCGCTACCGTCTGTCTGGGCTGATGTACAGGATGAAATTGATGACTGGAAGCAAAGGAAATTTTACGGGACAGATTCATTTGCTGAATGCATTGAAACTTTGCCACAGGAACCGTCAGGAAGATGTCATACATGGAGGATAAATTGATGAGAACCATATATGGAATCCATGGGAATGACAATATTACATTTCTCACACTGGAAGCAGCCGAGGAATGGCTGATGAATGAATATCCGGAATTTTGCTGGACAAAAGATATTGCATACGATTTTTGTGAACAGATGATATGGGAGGAAGCTGTATGAAGGACTATATAACGCCATCAAAAAGACTCGAAGGCTATAAAAGGGAATATGACTATCTGTTTATTCTGCTAGTCGCATTTCTGGTTGTTGGCTGTCTTTTTTGTATTTATCTATAAGGGGAATTTAAATGTCAGTAGCAAACAATGATCCCAGCTTAAATTCAGTAAATATAAACGGCTTCATCATGGATGTTAATACTTACGAACTTATGAAGGGAACTTTGTACCCTAATGCAAAGGATTCATCAATCGTCATGGTCATGCGATATTGCATTGCCAGAAAGCTTGATCCCATTAAAAAGCCTGTTCACATTGTTCCAATGAATGTCAAGACCGGCAAAAAGGATATCAAGGGGAAAGATATATATGAAATGCGCGATACCGTCATGCCTGGTATCGGCCTCTATCGTATTGATGCTGACAGGACAGGTGAATATGCGGGAATGTCTGAGCCTGAATTTGGTGATGAAGTAACAGAAACAATCGGCAAGGTTACAGTAACATATCCAAAATGGTGCAAGATTACAGTTTACCGTCGGTTGCCAACGGGCGAAATAGTTTCATTTCCTGCAAAGGAGTTCTGGAAGGAAAATTATGCAAGAAACAAGTGGACAGGGGAACCAACCGATGTATGGCAGACCAGATCTTATGGGCAACTTGCAAAATGTACTGAAGCACAGGCACTCCGCAAGGGATTTCCTGAAGCGGTTGGCAATGAATACACAAAGGAAGAAATGGAAGGAAAAGGTATCGGTTTTGAGAATGCCAGCAATTCAGGTCATGTGACATTGCCAGCAAATAATATTGATCCTTCTCTTGCCATTGAACAAAAACCTGATATAAATGTCAGTGTTGATGACATGGTGCTTGAGATGAGTCAGGCAGCAACACTTGACGAATTACAGGAAATTTACACGAAGCATTACAAGTCTTGCGCTCAGGCTCGTGACATGGATGCAATGAAACAGGTCATAGCAGCAAAGGACAAGGTGAAACATGAAATGCAGCGCAATGTACTTGATGAGGATGCAAAAGAATTTGTAGAGGAAATGGACAAGGAGTAATACGTGGAAAAATGTGAATTACCTTCAGATACAAATGCAGAGAAAGCATTGCTTGGCGCAGTATTGCTAAGCATGAAAGATTTTTATCATGTCAATCAGATACTTTTGCCAGATGATTTCTTTGACAAGGGTCACAAGCTTATTTTTGAGGCCATAATTGATCTCTGGATTAATGAAAAACCTGTTGATGTAATTATGGTTCTTGACAAGCTGAGAGAAATTAATGGCAGCGATTTTGATGAAATAATTTTACTGGAAATGATAAATTCAACTCCTTCGGCTTCAAATGTTATTGAATATGCATGCATTATACAGGAAAAGGCTAAACTTCGTTCATTAATACAAATAGCAAATAGTGTCATGGAAAAATGCAAAAAATATGAACCAATCAAAACTATTCTTGATTATGCAGATAATGAATTAAAACAACTGGATCAAAGATATAAATACAAGGATGAATAATGCCACTTTTAAATGTTGAGAATGCACAGATCAAGACGGCTTCTGTTGAAATAAAAACATTAACGGTAAGTGGTAAACAGGTCACACTTTCTGTTTTTAGACAAATCATTCAAGAAGATTTGTTTGATACAAGAAATTTAAAACTTAATGGGGTTCCATGGGGAATTGTTAATTATTTCTGGAAGGAAGATAATCAGGATTTCAAGATTCATGTTGTATGGCAAAAAGGGAAAGAATTAAGAAGAAGTTTAATATTTAAAAATCCCTGCCATAGGTATCATTATTTATGTACGACTGGATATAGTGAAATAAAGGAAATATGTGATGATTTGAAAGAAGATATACTTTATTTGAAGGATAAAAATAATAGTAATGTTTTCATGGATGCCATTGATAAATGCGATCAAATAAAACCACTGCAATCTTTTATAGAAAGAAGAATTTATGATATTGATAATATAAAAAATGGCAGATCCAGTCTTAATCTGGAAGAGTATGAATTATATAAAAAGAGGGCAGAAATAAAAATGGACTCATTACAACAAAAATTAAATGAACTTATGGAATCTTATAATGAGGCAGAAAAAGAAAGAATAAATTATATTAGTGAATATAATAAACTAATGGTTCCACTTCTTGAGTTGCCACATTTGTTTATTGCCGTATAAAAGGATAACCCGTGGACGAAAAAGAAATACAGGATTTTCTTGACCATCTCCTTGCAATGGATTCAGATGACATAAAAAAACTTGTGTATATGATTCCATTTCCTTCGGCAATTACATTAAATGCCATTATAGCAGCCAGTGTTGCTGATCGAATGTATGAAATGCACGTAAATGCTGAAAAGGCAGGAATGAACTAATGAATGAATGGATAAGTGTGAAAGATAGATTGCCAGAACCTGATAACTGGATTTTACATGCTGTTTTAGTTAATGACAGTAAATTATTCAGGCATCAAATTGCATATTATTCCATCTCACTAAAATGGATTCTGGAATCAGACAAGACTGTTTTAAAAGTTACTCACTGGTTTCCACTTCCGGATGTTCAAAGTATAATCTACTCATAATGACTGTTATGGATGGGTTGAATTAAAGAGTATTGATCTGTTTTTGAACGGTAACTTATGTAACATAACATGATATGTAATCTGGAATTAAAAACATGAATGAATGCTGCAAGAAAACCTACAAGGATGCTGTAAAACAGGTACTGACTACAATTGAAACACATAATGTGACAAAGATTAAGCATCTTGTTGCCATACTGAATTTTGTCCTGGAAAGAATAGACGATCATGAAAAGGAATATAAAAGTGTATAAGGAAATGGATGATGAAGGGGACTTTTTCATTTTCGATAAATTTCAAATAAAATTACATGATTCCAGCGGGGATAATTTTTATAGAATACGATACATGCGTGATGAATATGGTAAAATGCGCCTGTTCATTCAGCATAATAATGGGGAGGGTGCTACCTTTAATCCTGATTTTATCTATAATCTCCTTGATGCGCATCTTAATCTTTCACAGGATGTAAAATGACACTCAAGGAAGCGTTTAAATCACTGGATGAGACAGAACTGGTAAAAAGAGCCGGAAGGCCTGAAATTGGTTCATATCAGATAAAATGGTTAAAACAGCTTCTGGAATGGCGTGACCGTCGTGAAAAGATCCTGGGATCAGTGATGAAGAAATTTATAGCTGAAGACGCCCTTGCATCAGACTGGGAACTCACAAAGGAATATCATTTTCTGGGGATACCTGATTTCAGAAAAGTGGAAAATATTGAGGAACAAAAGTGAAAATAATGCCAGTATTTGTTGTACTGATATTTTGCTGCATCGTGCTTTTAATGGTTGCACTCGGCATAGTTTTTGATGCACTGGTCATAAGACCAATACTGCAACTATTTGGTCATGATGATGACGGAATAAAAACCAGCAGGGACTGGTAAAAAAAGGGGCATGAAGATTGCCCCGACTTGGGAGGATCATTTTTTTTCATATAATAAATAATATATTATTCTCCACGTTGCGAGTGATACCACGGTAAATGCATATGGCATTGCATCTCGCATCACTGAGAAATGATGAAGATCAAATTTTCCATCAAGGACTGTAGGCAGCATCAGTTTGCCCACACAAAATTGTGATCATGGTCCCTGTAATGCTTTCCAGTTGCATCAACACGAACATCAATCTCATCTCCCATTGTGTATTGTCCATAAGGATAAAGACGGGGCTGATGAAGGGCAAATTGCTGTTTCCATATTGTGTGTGGAGCAACAGAATAAACAAATTCTCCCTGATCGCAGACTGGCGGATCACCCTGCGTACAATGCCTGTAAACAATACTTATGGACTGTGCATTATCGCTGATATTATTTGCCTCAACCCAATAATCCCCAGTTGTTGTGATTACATGATCGCGTTCTCCAGTGGTGGGATATGATTTTGCCAGGACATGTACATCAACAGGATAACTTCCACAAGGTTCAGAAAGTGCAGAAAGTGGTACAAATGCAACAAGTGATGCAACAATTAATCTTTTCATGATTCATTCCTTTATTTGAGAGCGAATCATATTTGTGTGTATTATGCGTGTCAATGATTTTTATCACGAAAATAGGCTGCAAGAATCAGGGTTGCCAATGGCGGAAAACTTACAGTAATGATATCAAGAAGCTTTGCACCTTCCACTGGGCGCAACAGATAGGCAATTACGGTGAAAATATAAAGCAATGAAAGACCAAAAAGGATTTGTTTTGCAGCATGGAACTTTTCACGCTCTGAAATCTTTCCTATTGTGCCAGGGAATTCAAGGGTATTCGGATTTACCAGTGGTTTATTGTCAAGCCCCTCAAGAATGCTTTGTCCCATTTCCAGCTTGGCAACTGATTTTTGTTTCATGGGTTCCCTTCCTTGCGATCAATTCCCATTCGCCATTGCTACTGTCAATTGATGCCGCAATCCCTATCAGCTTTAGCCCCAATCCGAATATGTCAGCCTCTGATTTTAAATTGTAGTAGTTCATTAAATCCTGTACGGTCTTGTTTGCCTCATTATCTATATTAAGCGTTATTTCTGGCATATGAAACCTTTATTAACATTTTCTTAACAGGCGCAATCATGATGATGTGAGGATGATCAGTCACAACTGCGCCTTTTCGCCTAGTAGGAATGATGTTTTTTGGCTTTCTTGTGATGTTCTTTTTTGGGATGATGCTCTTTCTTGTGATGCTCTTTTTTCATGGCATGATGATGGGCTTTTTCAAGTGCGTGCATCGCCTTTTCATGATGGTGTGCCATTTTCTCAAGATGATGATGTACTTTTGCATGATGTGGTGAATGATGCT
>Ga0247692_1000046_pt1 | contig 25533 bp, 25 predicted proteins | sample CNK33_metaG_FD_183041 | JGI IMG/M metagenome (GOLD analysis project Ga0247692, IMG submission 183041) | Soil microbial communities from Purdue University Martell Research Forest, Indiana, United States - CNK33 | ecosystem: Environmental > Terrestrial > Soil > Temperate forest > Bulk soil...
GCCGCCGCCCGTCATCAGGAAAGTGGTGAAACAGCAATCGGACCTTCCGGTGCCCAAGCCGGCTGCCCTGGTGCAACGGCATGCTGCAACGCCGAAGATAGCGCCCGTGCCGGACGCCCCGGTGCCCGTCGCGACACAGGATGCGCCTTCTACTTCACAAGCCGCACCAGCCGAACCAGGTCCTTCTACTGTGGGATCGGGCAACACGACGGATGCCGCCGCGGCGCCTGCGGACGTAGAAATCGTTTGCCCCGTGCAGGCGAAGCCGGAGATGCCACCGCGCGCGCTAGCCGAGGGAATTTCCGGTGAAGTTGCGGCGCGGGCCACGATCAAAGGAGGGAAGGTCGTCCACGTCGACATCGTCAGGTCGACGCCTCCCGGCGTCTTCGATGCGTCGGTACGGCGCGCGATGTTCCAGTACCAATGCAAGGTCGACGGCGGCGATCAGGTGGTGGTCGAGCAGTCTTTTGATTTCGCCCAGACGGACTAGGTTGCGCGAAGGAATCTGTTTGATTGCGACCACGCGACTCGCTTGATAAACGCGCGACGCGCCGACGCATTTGAAACTGCGCCGGCGCGTCATCTTTTGGCTCAGCGGACGCTGAACACCTGGAGTCCGGCCTCCGCTGCCTGCGGACCCTTCGTGTGAACGACGTAGAACCTCTTTAGCGACGGAACGTAGATCGAAGTCTTGCCGCCGAGCGTGTCGATGTGCTGCTCGACCGCGTAATGGTCGGCATCGTCCTGGTTGACGACATCGAGGCCTTCTGCACCGGTTACATAAAGACGGTGATACTGAGGGTCGAAAGTCATGTCGTCGGAGATGTCGACGATGTTGAGCGACTGCATGACCGAGCCGTTACTCGCGTCCATCACGAACAGCTTGCCGGGGTTGCGCGCTCCGATGAAGAGGCGCCCGGTCTTCGGGTCGAACGCCATCGCTGAATTTCGGCTTGGACCAGGAACATGCCAGACATTGGTCAGCTTGCGCGTGTCGAGATCGATAACGCCGATTTCATTCTTGTCGCGCATGTTCACGAAGAGTCGCTGCGTAGCATGGTCGATCACCATCGCCTTGATCTGTCCAGCAGGAACATCGATTCGACCGATGACTGAATCATTGGCAAGTGAAATCATACTGATGTACGCGCTGTCGCGATGTGATTGCGAGCCTCCGTTGCCAACATAGAAGATACGGTTCTTTCTATCCGCTACGCCGGAATCCGGCTGCGGCTCGAGCGGAATGACTTTCCTGACTTCGAAGGTGTTCGTATTCACAACCTTGACGTTCGAATCACCCGCATCCGCGATCAGCAATTCCTTGCCGCCATTCGCCAACAGTATCTTGTGGGGCGATTTTGCGACTGTTTTTACGCTTGCGAGATGCTCGCCGTTTGGCAATTGAAATACTTCGATTGACCCGTACTTCTCGGCTGATACATACAGACGCGAGCGCGACAGATCGACCGCAAAGTGGTCGAAGTCACCGCCGGTAACGTGTGGCAACGGTGTGGTCGAAAGGACCGTCAGTGTAGCGGTCGACGGTTTTGCGGCAAAGGCTGTCGATGCAACGCAAAGGCAGGCAAGGGTGAGTAAACGGACGGTGGTCTGCATGAGTCGGGTAGTGTGTGGTTGGGAGAGGATCCAAAAGACGATCCTAGCGCCCAACTCGCGACCACCCGGTGACGAATAGATTACCAATTTGAAATTGACTTCGCACCACTCGTAACATCGAAAATCCCAGGCAAAGTTCCGGTTACGCGCTTGAGTTGTCGGTGCACTTTACACAAAGAAGTCCCTCGAGGCGAAATGAAAGTATCGCCTCGATTTATTGTGTGAGAAGTAGGCCGGCTGGGTATCCGTCACGTTGCCGTCCGATTACATTTTCGTCATCGGACGTACTCATCGATCGTCTTTACCGAGAGTCAGCCCCTTATGCATGCTCAATCCATGGGACTTCATAGCCACTCAATGAGCGTCATCGATAAAACCAAATTCACCGGTCGGTTGACTATAGACAGACTGGGCAAACCTCACATGCATAACGTGGAAGATCAGATGCTCGAAATCATCAAGCGCTTCAATGCACGCAATTCGGACAACAGGTCTTACGGAGAGCATGGGGGCACGAGAAGGCGGGTTCATATCTTCGACACGTCATTTCGCGCGGCGCGCAAGTAGGTTTGGCGGCGTCGCTTGGCGCGTTCGCGAGCCTATCTTTCGCACAGAGCCAGGCTGCGCCCGCAAGTACAAGCAACGTTGCGCAGGGTCCGTCGATTGCGACGTGTGTAGCATGTCATGGTGCGCTGGGTGCCGGAAGTGAAACAGGCGTGCCGCGGCTGGCAGGCAAGAATCCGGAGTACCTTGCACACGCGCTGTCAATGTTCAAGGCCCGCACGCGTGTCAGCCCTCAGATGCAGGCAGTCGCTCAGAATTTGTCGGACAGCGACATGCAAGCCCTCGCGGTCTTCTTCTCGAACCAGCATCCGCCGCTTGTGAAAGCTTCACCCCCGCCAGCGCCGGAGCTGGTCGTAGCCGGCAAGCAACTCGCCGAAATGGGAGGGGGCACGAGCGTTCAGGCATGTTTCAGCTGCCACGCCGCGGGCGGCAAGGGCAATGGCGCGCGCTTCCCCGGTATCGCAGGCGAGCCCGCCGCCTTTACCGTCGCCCGGTTGCATGAATTCCAGGCGCGTGCAAAACCTGCACCTCCGAAAGCTGGAACGATGACGGCAGTAGCGGCTACGCTGAATGACAAGCAGATCGAGCAGGTTGCCGCTTATCTGTCCGTTACCGGACCCTGAGAATTTGGAACACGGATCCGGATAACTCTCCTGTCGCGGGAGCGGGTCAGTTTCAGGTTCGCTTGCCGATTGAGATTGCCAAATCGAGCGTGTCGGCGTAAGCATCCTGCAAGGCGCCATTACTTTGCTGCATGCCAAAGTGGCCAGGCCTGCCGACGAGGACGAGCATCGCACCGAGAAATAACAATCCACCGTTGATTCGTGTTCGAATGGAAATGTTGGAAAACATACTGTAATGGGCCTCAGCGCAGGGTGTTGCGTTGTTTCGTTAGCAGTGTGTGCGTTAGCGCTGTCGATGAATTCACACCGCACTCCATTCAATGACGGCGCATCCGCGATTACGCGGGCATCGGCGACGCAACATGTATGGTCGGCCTTGAGCCGTCTGTCTGCGCTATGCGCATTCACGTCGGCGTTCAGGATTGCTCGCGCCGTCTTCCTATCGAGCAATGCAAGCGTTTCGGCGAGTTGCCGCGAAACTGTCGTGCGCACCAAGCTCGACCGTGTGCTGCTGCGTCCAGAGGCGCCTGGCGTTGATGAGCTTGTGACGCGGGTGCATTCGTATCTTTCGATTTCGCCGGCACTAGCAGAGCCGGTCAAAAACACCTGAAGACACAATTACCACGTGATCTGCGCTCAGTACCATTTTGCCTTGTGCGTCGAGTGCACTATCATTGCCGCGTAGCGTGCCATTCGATCGGGGACCCGTCAATCGACGCGCCATAGTTTCGCACCCGATGTTGGCGTTATCGTACGGAATGTCCGTGACGTCCTGCCCGGCCCCAGTTCGCCGGACCATAGACACATTCGGCGTGAAAGTCGAGGCGATCGACGGAAAAACGGTCCGGTGCAACCACGCGACCTTGCCGGCGCGGTACGTACGCAGCATCGCCGTGCATCGAAGCTTCCTGAGTTATTACGTGGCGGCCGTCGCGCGTGTCGACGTCGCTGACGATGATTCGGTGCGTGTAACACGCACCGATCTACCTGTCGATTGCAGGTGCGCAATCAATCCGGACCGCTTCATCGCGCAGTTCGCAGGCGCCGTGGCCATGGTTATCGCCGACACGCTATACAGCGAACTCCGCTTACGCAATGAAGCGGCGGAGCAATCGAACTTCACTGACTATCGGGTAGCACGCATCGATTCGGTACCGAAGACGCACGTCTACATCGTGCCAAAGCGCGGCGCCGCCGCACGGGGTCGGTGAACCGGGTGCGCCGCCTATGTCTGCAGCCTTCTGCGACGCAATCTTCAATGCGACCGGCAAAGGGATTCTTGCATTGCGTAGTCGCGGGCTGCGATGTCCGGCACGGCCGTCGACGCCCATGTGAAGCGCGCCGGAGTTCGATGCACGGCGCGAGTGTGCGCAATGTGACGGTCTATCATCTGCCTGCTGGCGATCATTGGTGCGGTCCCGGTTGCCACACAACGTGATGGCGGTACAACGAACCACCGTTGATCCTACAACGTTGGTAAGGTCGACGCAGTGCGCTACGTAACCTGACACCTGCTCTCAGCGCCTCGCCTGACATTGCGCACACTGCCGCCGACATCTCGTACGCGATATCTCTTCATTCCTTTGCTAGCGCACGGCCGCGTTGCCGTCGCTACCGTAATATCGAATACGACCCAACGAAGATATCAAAATCGTAATCAAGCGGTCAGTCTCGGGTCAACATGCATTCACGACAATGCACTCATCGGCGGATTACGTCGGCCTCATTCGGCCGCGATTCCATCAGCGGACCGATTGAACGCAACCTGGAAGACCTCGGAGGAAACGTGAAAAGCACAACCTGTTTGGCGATTGGCGCTCTTGCATGTTCGATCACCATGTGTGTCTCCGCGCAGACGCAGCCGGCAGGCAAGACCCGGGCGGAGGTTGGCGCCGAACTCGTGGAAGCCCAAAGGGATGGTGTGGTGCCTGCACCGAAGTACGACTATCCGCGAAGCCAGGACACAATTGAACGAAATAAGCAACTGTATGCGATCAGTCACCAAGGAGAGAGAGCGCATGCCCTCTTTGCAGCGCCGGCGCATTCCCCCAGCGAAAGCACACAGTGACAAGCCGCAAGCCGGGGGCCGTCTTTTCACGACGCATGATTTCAGGAGCGGACGATGCGGGTGTTGAGCATGCTGGTTGTTTTCACGCTGATTCTCGCGCCAATCGAAGTGACTTACGCACGTGGCGGCCCCCGCGAAGCTGATGCGATGAACGCCGAAAGGTCGAAGATGCGCGAAGGCGGCGCCTCGGACTCACAGGTGCCATCAACGCTTGCAGTTCCGGACGACCGGAGATCTTGCCGGCAGAGAGACAAGTGTGACGTCGCGAAAAGTCAATCGGTTCCGACGTCATGAAGCTCAAGTTATCAACCATGCCGGCGGGCCTCTCCTTTTGCTACCCGATGTCTTTTGGGCGGAGTAGCCATGAAATGCGATGACCGCCGTCAAACGACGCAATGAATCAGTTAGCCGCAATCCGTATTTTTGCCAAAGTCGCTGAGTGCCTGAATTTCGCCGAGGCGGCGAAGCAGCTTGGCATTTCAAGCTCGGTCGTCACTCGCAGTGTGGCGGTACTCGAACAACATCTCAGCGTGCGCCTCGTCAATCGGACCACACGCCGTGTGTCGCTGACGCCGGCGGGCCAGTTGTACTGGGAGCACTGCGGCGAATTGCTGAGGCAGCTCTCGGTGATGGACGAGTGCATGGCAACCGCAGCCGGTCAGCCATCGGGATCACTGCGTATCGCGGCGTCTTCCTCTTATGCGACGACCGATCTGCCCGAAGTGCTGGCGGCTTATCGATTGCAGGAGCCACGGACGCAGTTCGAGTTGACGGTGTTCGACAACATGACCGATGTCACAGCCACGGACTTCGACGTTTGCTTCAGCGCCGAGCGCCGCTTGCGCGACTCGTCGCTGGTCTGCCGTCCGCTCGCTCAGACGCGGGACGTGATTGTCGCGAGTCCAGCGTATCTGGCACGCAGACGCCCGCCACGCACACCGGCGGAACTGTCTTCGCATGACGTACTCGTCGCGTCGGACGCCCCCAGCCGTTACTGGGAGTTTCGTGACAAGCACGGCATGCAGCGTGTGGTCGTACGGCCGATCCTGAACATGCAAAGTCCGCTGCTCGTGAAGCGCGCAGTGCAGGCAGGCCTCGGCGTGGCCCGGCTTTCACGATCGATCATTCAAGCCGAGCTGGCGGACGGGACGTTGAGACCGCTGCTCACGAACGCCGAGTTGTGCGGCGATGAGCGGACCGTATGGGTGCTTTACTCCGGACAACCGCACATGGGGATCGCGCTCAGGAGTTTTGTGGATTTCGTGGTCGAACGTTACCGCCAGCATCCGCCTGAAGACAAGCGGCAGGCGTTAGTTCCCGTGGGTCCGGTACAACACCATTTCAGCAATACTGAACTGCTGTGGAGTGGCATTTTGTAAGTCCTAAAGTGCGAACGCCTTTCGCCGGATTTCAGTTCTCTGCGCCAACGCACGGCCAGGATCTGGCGAGGTACTCACGCACATCTTAGGAATCTACACTCATGAAGCGACTTCTCATTACGGGCGCAGCGCTAGGTTGTACGGTCGCCCCAATGGCCGCAATGGCACAAAGCAGCGTGACGCTATATGGCCTGATCGACGAAGGTCTGAACTACACGAACAATACCAAACATGGTTCGGCTGTGCAGATGGAAAGCGGCTTTGCCCAGGGCAGCCGATGGGGTCTGAAAGGCAGCGAAGATTTGGGCGGCGGCACCAAAGCCATCTTCCAGTTGGAGAACGGCTTCGACGTCAATTCTGGCGCACTGGGTCAAAGTGGGCGCATGTTCGGCCGGCAAGCGTATGTGGGGCTTAGTTCCGCGCAGTTCGGCACGCTGACGATGGGCCGCCAATATGACTCCGTCGTCGACTATCTCGCACCGCTTACCGCGAATGGCAATTGGGCCGGCTATCTGTTGTCGCACCCGTACGATAACGACAACACGGACAATTCGTTTCGCCTGAACAACAGCGTGAAGTACACCAGCAACACCTACGGCGGATTTTCTTTTGGCGGCCTGTACGGTTTCAGCAATCAGGCCGGCGGCTTTGCGAACAACCGGTCGTATAGCCTTGGCGCGCAATACGTGGGCGGCGCCGTTTCAGCCGCAGCCGCATACATGCAGATCAACAATCCGGGGGGGAATGCAGGCGGCTCGCTTGCCGCCGACGACACGAACTTTTTCGCGAGCCGTGAGCAGGTGTGGGGCGCAGGCATCAATTACACGATCGGCTCGGCCGTGCTCGGCTTCGTGTACAGCCACACGATGCTCAATAACGCAACGGGATCAGTCTATGTCGGCAACTTCGCGAATACCGCAACGAGCTTGAAGTTCGACAACTTCGAGGTGAACGCGAAGTATCAGTTCCTGAAGAACGCGTTCGTCGGTGCGATGTATAACTACACGCTTGGTCATTTCGACAGTACTGCCGGCAATTCGAAGCCGAAGTGGCATCAGGTCGGCCTGATGGTGGACTACAACCTGTCGCCGCGTACCGACGTGTACGTGCAAGGCATGTATCAGCACGTTGCAGGCGGCAGTGCTTCCGCTGCGCCGCTCAACACGGCGTTCATCACGGGTGCAGATTCGCCATCGACGACAGCCAATCAGGTGATGACGCGCGTGGCCATTCGCCACCAGTTCTAACCAGGGTCACCGCGGCTGGGCGCGCACGTGATGCTTGCCATCTCGCGCCCACGCATCGATTGTCCATGTGTGGGCGTGCGGTCGTATTCCACTTCCATCAGTTCGACGTCACGCTCGCATCCGCCGGGTTCGTAGCGGCGGACGCCATGGCGCTATTCGGGTCGTCCTTGTGCTGGATCGCGTAGATCTCCTTGTTACGGGCAATGGTTGTGGCTGAAGGCGGATAGTCGTTCTTGTGCGTCGGCAGGAGTCCGTCGGCCTCCGCCTGCACCAGTTGCTGATGTACTTCGGCACGTGTCATTTCCGGAGTGGTGGCTTGCGCGAAAGCGCTCGAGCCAAAAGCCAGACCGAGTGCGGTGACTGCAACACAGGTAAGCAGTTTCATGGTGTCTCTCCATCAGATTTAGAAAGTGGATCTGTCCACGCTTTCTATTCTGGTCACCCGACCTGTCCCGCCTCTGACAACACGATTACGATTTTGTTATCTCCGTGCGGCGATTGATGAGCGAATTCCGACGAGCGTCCGCTTCCCCGGCAGATAACAGACTTGTAATTTGAGAGACCAGAGCCGGTAAGCACTGTCCACGCATACTTCACCCCACGCCTGAACCAAGCCGCGCTGCACCTGCGTGAGCCTTGCGGCGGGCATTTCTTTGCCTCTTTATCAGGAATTCGTCATGTGGATTGTCAGGCTTGCCCTGCGCCGCCCGTATACGTTCGTGGTACTGGCGCTGCTGATATTCATCGTCGGCCCGCTTTCCATTTTGCGTACCCCGACCGACATCTTTCCGAATATCAACATTCCGGTGGTCAGCATCGTGTGGACGTATAACGGGTTTTCCGCGCAGGACATGGCGAACCGGATTACGTCGAACTATGAGCGGGCATTGACTTCGGACGTCGACGACATCGAGCACATCGAATCGCAATCGCTCAATGGTGTGTCGGTGGTAAAGATCTTCTTCCACCAGGGCGCCGACATCAATCGCGCCATTGCGGAAGCGGCATCGAATTCGGCGTCGATCCTGCGCGTGCTGCCGCCCGGCACGCTGCCGCCTAACATCATCACGTACAACGCTTCCACGGTGCCGATCCTGCAGCTTGGCCTGTCGAGCAACACGTTGTCCGAGCAGCAGCTCTATGACCTCGGCAACAGTGCGATCAGAACGCAGCTTGCCACGGTACAAGGCGCTGCCGTGCCGTTGCCGTTTGGCGGCAAGGTCCGTCAGATCATGGTCGATATCAATTCGGGCGCGTTGCAGGCGAAAGGCCTGACTCCGATCGATGTGGTCAATGCCGTCAACGCGCAGAACCTGATCTTGCCAGGCGGCACGGCGAAGATCGGCACGCGCGAGTACAACGTGCAGATGAACGGCAGTACCGACAGTGTTGCGGAACTGAACAATCTGCCGATCAAGGCGGTAGGCGGCACCGTCGTGTATGTGCGCGACGTGGCCCATGTGCGCGACGGCTATGCGCCGCAAACCAACATCGTTCGCAGCGACGGAAAGCGCGCGGCGTTGTTGACGGTCGAGAAGTCGGGAAGCACTTCGACGCTCGACATCATCCAGCAGGTGAAGGGGATGCTGCCGCACATCGCAGCGGGCCTGCCCAGCGCGCTGCATATCACCGCGTTATCCGATCAATCGGTGTTCGTGAAATCTGCGATCGTAGGCGTTGCGCGCGAAGCGGTGATTGCTGCGTGCCTGACAGCATTGATGATCCTGCTGTTTCTCGGCAGTTGGCGCGCGACGCTGATCATCGCCGTATCAATACCGCTCGCCGTGCTGACTTCGTTGATCGCGCTCTCAGCGCTAGGTCAGACCATCAACATCATGACGCTCGGCGGGCTCGCACTCGCGGTCGGAATTCTCGTCGACGACGCCACGGTGGCGATCGAAAACATTACGCACCATCTGGAGAACGGCGAGCCGTTGCATGACGCGATCCTGAATGGTTCGGGCGAGATCGCCGTGCCGACCTTCGTGTCCACGATGTCGATCTGCATCGTCTTCGTACCGATGTTCCTGCTTTCCGGCGTCGCGCAGTATCTGTTCGTGCCGCTCGCGGAAGCCGTGGTGTTCGCGATGTGCGCGTCGTACTTCTTCTCGCGCACGCTCGTGCCGACTCTTGCGATGTATCTCATGCGTGCGCGCAGCACGACGCCGGTAAATGGCAACGGACCGATTGCGCGCCTGATTCGCTTTCAGGCCGGCTTCGAACATCGGTTCGAGCAATTGCGCAACCGGTATCGCAACATACTCGCTTCGGCGATAGCCAGCCGGCGCCGGTTCACCGCGCTGTTCCTCCTCGCATGTATCGGTTCGCTCGTACTACTTCCGTTTGCGGGGCGCGATTTCTTCCCTACGGTGGACACAGGCGAGATCCGCCTGCATCTGCGCGCGCCGACCGGCACGCGTATCGAAGACACCGCCAGCCTGACGGATCAGGTCGAAGCGCAGGTGCGCAAGATCATTCCGCAGCAGGAGCTCTCGGCGATGCTGGATAACATTGGCGTGCCGGTGAGCGGTATCAACCTCACTTATGATTCATCGGACCCGATCGGACCGGAAGATGCAGACGTGATGATCACACTCGCCGCGAAACACCGGTCAACGGAGGAGTATGTATCAATGTTGCGAGCGTCGCTCGCCAAGGACTTTCCCGGTGTGACATTCGCATTCCTGCCTGCCGACATCGTGAGTCAGATTCTCAACTTCGGACTGCCGGCGCCCATCGATATCCAGATCGTCGGTAACAAGCTCGACGCGAACCGGAAGGTTGCGAACAATCTGCTCTCGCAGTTGCGGCGTGTGCGCGGTCTCGTGGATGCACGCATCCAGCAGGCTGGCGATGAGCCGGCAATCAACGTCAACGTAGACCGGACCAAGGCAATTCAGGCCGGACTATTGCAACGTGATGTGTCGCAGAACCTGTTGATTGCGCTGTCAGGCAGTTCGCAAACGTCGCCCAATTTCTGGCTCGATCCGCGTAACGGCGTGAGCTACCCGTTGATGTCGATGGCGCCTCAGTACGACATCAACTCGCTGCAATCGCTCGCGAATATTCCTCTCGCGCAAGGCGGCGCCCCGTTGGGTATGGCCAACCCGAACGGCCGACAACCGCAGATTCTGCTTGGCGGGTTGAGCACGCTGTCGCGCGGCACGCAGCAAGCCGTGGTGTCGCACTACAACGTGCAGCCGGTACTGGATATTTTCGCGTCTGTGCAGGGACGCGATCTTGGCGCCGTCGCCACTGACGTGAACAAGCTCGTCGATCAGGTCAAGCCGCAATTGGCGCCTGGCGCGTCGATCGTCGTGCGCGGCCAGGTGCAGGCCATGCATGACTCGTTCACCGGGCTTGCAGGCGGGCTCGTGTTTGCGATCGTGCTCGTGTATCTGTTGATGGTTGTCAATTTTCAGTCGTGGATCGATCCGCTCATCATCATCAGCGGTTTGCCAGGCTCGCTGGCTGGCATTGCGTGGATGCTCTTCAGTACGCAAACGCATCTCAGCGTACCGGCACTGACGGGCACCATTCTCTGTATAGGGATAGCAACCGCGAACAGCATCCTTGTGATCAATGCTGCCCGCGAAATTCATCATGGCGGCACGCCGCCGCTGCGTGCCGCCCTCGAAGCAGGCTTCAGCCGCTTCCGTCCGGTGCTGATGACCGCACTCGCGATGTTGATCGGCATGCTGCCGATGGCGCTTGGCCTCGGCGACGGCGGCGAACAGAACGCGCCACTTGGACGCGCGGTCATCGGCGGACTGGCGGTTGGCACCATCTCGACGCTGTTGTTCGTACCGGTCGTGTATGGCATGGCCCACGCATGGTTGGACAAGCGCAATGCAAACCGGCGCGAAGCCATTGAAGCCGGCTCTCCCGCAAGCACACACTGATCCTGACGAGAAAATCATCATGAACGATTCGTCCCTTCCGCCAAAGCGGCCGTCCAACCGAGCCGACGAAGAGATCTCTTCCGCAGCCAATGATCCAGGACAGCCCCGTGCCGTGAATGCAAGGCGCAGTCGCGCCTTGCCGTTCGCGTTGGCCGCGATCGTCGCGGCGTTGCTGGTGGTCGGCATCGTGCCGCGCTTGCACGCGAGCGCGGCGTTGTCCCAGCAGACCGACACACAGAGCGCGGTCAACGTATCGGTGATTTCACCGCGCGTCGCGCCCGCCGTTCATGAGCTACTGTTGCCCGGTGCGGTTACGCCGTATGCAGAGGCATCGATCTACGCGCGCACCAGCGGTTATGTTTCGCACTGGAACCCGGACATCGGTGCCCGGGTGCAGAGCGGACAAGCGCTTGCCACGATCGAGGCGCCGGAACTCGACGCGCAATTGCGTCAGGCACGCGCCGACGAAGCGACAGCCCAAGCGAACTTCAATCTGGCCAGGGTCACCGCGCAGCGTTGGCAGGACATGCTGAAAACGCAATCGGTTGCGCAGCAGGACGCGGACACCAAAACGAGCGACATGGAAGCGCGGCGAGCGATGCTGGCATCGGCGCAAGCGAACGTCGCGCATCTCGCCGAACTCGTTTCGTACGAAAAGATCACGGCGCCGTTCAGTGGTGTCATCACCGCACGCAATGTCGACGTAGGCACGCTCGTGACGGCTGGCGGCACGCCTGGTAGCGCGGGCATGTCGGGCGAGCTGTTCCATATACAGCAGACCTCCGTATTGCGTGTGTATGTCGATGTGCCGCAGAACGATGCGCCGTATGTGACGGCCGATACCGGCGTCTATCTGACGGTTCAGCAATATCCGGGCCGTAAGATTACTGCGCGCGTAGCGCGCACGACGACAACGATCGATCCCGTCAGCCGCACGTTACGAGTCGAGGTCGATGTCGACAATCAGGACGGTGCCTTGCTGCCAGGTGCTTACGCGCAGGTGCATTTGCAATTGCTGTCGTCGACGCCTGCACTCGATCTGCCCGTCAGCGCTTTGCTGTTCCGTCCGGATGGCGTGACGGTGGCTGTCGTCGATAGCAACAACAAGACGGTGTTGAAGACAGTTCACATCGGTCGCGATTTCGGCACGCACGTCGAAGTCACCACCGGACTCGCGCCGACTGACCGCGTCATCAACAATCCTGGAGATTCACTGAGCGCCGGCCAGACCGTGAAGATCGCTTCGGTGAAGCAAAGCTCGTAGCCCTGTGATCGATAGGATGCTCTGATGTCTCGAACAACTTTCTCTTCTTTGCTGACTCTTCCGGGGGTGCTGCGCCCCACTGTCGTTGCAGCGATGATCTGTGCGTTGACCGCCTGTTCGACGATGCCTGCCTATGAGCGGCCAGCCGTCGATGTTCCGGCGCAGTACGCCGGCGCACAAGGCTGGACGCAGGCAGCGCCGGCAGATAACGCACCACGCGGTCAATGGTGGACGATCTTCAACGACCCTGTACTCAACCAGCTGGAAGCGCGTGTCGATGTATCGAATCAGACTGTTAAGAAGGCCGTCGCGCAGTTGCAGCAGGCACGCGCGATGGTCGACTATCAACGGGCAGGGTTCTTCCCGACTGTCGGTGCGGGGCTGGCAGCAAACCGGTCGCGTACATCGCAGAACGTGGTTGGGCGCTCGCTGGCTGGCAAGACCGTTCCGGACTACTCAGTGGGCGTATCGGCGAGCTGGGAGCCTGACCTGTTCGGCCGCGTGCGTGACGCCGTAGCGGGAGCGAAGGCCGATGCACAGGCCAGCGAGGCAGATCTCGAGGCGGTGCGTCTTTCGGTGAGCGCTGATCTCGCTTTCGATTACTTTGCTCTGCGCTCGCTCGACACGCAAAAGAAGCTGTTCGACGACAGCGTGAACGCTTACAGCGCCGCGCTTCTACTGCTGCAACAGCAGTTGAAGAACGGCGCGATCGATGCGTCTGCGGTTGCGCAGGCCACGACGCAACTCGAAGCGACGCGCACGCAGGATACCGACATCGACGTGACGCGCGCACAGATGCAGCACGCAATCGCGACGCTGGTCGGCGAACCGGCTTCCAGTTTCTCGTTGCCCTCCAATGCGGATACTCCCAACGCACCCAGCATACCCGTCGGACTGCCGTCGCAACTGCTGGAACGTCGGCCGGATATCGCGGCTGCCGAGCGGCGAGTCGCTTCGGCGAACGCACAAATCGGCGAGGCACATGCGGCATTCTTTCCCGACCTGATTCTTTCGGCCAGCGCGGGACTCGAAAGCACGTTCTTCGCACCCTGGCTGAGTGCGCCAAGCCTCTTCTGGTCGCTGGGTCCGCAACTGGTCGGCACGCTGTTCGACGGCGGCAGGCGCGACGCTACCTTGCGGGGCGCAACGGCGCAGTATGACGGCTTCGTCGCCGACTACCGGCAAACCGTACTGGTGGCGTTCCAGCAGGTCGAAGACAACCTGTCTGCCTTGCGCTTGCTATCGGACGAGGCTGCGAGCCAGCAGCGCGCGACAACGGCCGCCAATCTGTCGCTGCAACTCACGACAAACCGGTTCAAGGCCGGGGCGGTAAGTTATCTCGATGTAGTGACTGCGCAGACGATCGCGCTGACCAACGAGCGGATTGCCGATCAGATCGCGGCGCGTCAGTTGGAGTCGAGCGTGCTATTGTTGAAGGCGTTGGGCGGAACCTGGAACTCGTCGGCCGCCGATCCACCAGTGGCGGCTGGAGCCTCTGCACCTGGCGTAACGCAGACCGGTGCACGGGCAGCGGTTGTCAAGTCCGCCGGAATGTGAGAATGAAGCGGGTGCTGTGCGTATCGCTTTCTGCATGAACGACGCCGCCGTGCAGGTCCATGATCGTTTGCACGATAGCGAGCCCCAGACCCGTCGAACCCACCGAACCCTGCGACAAACCGGAGGAAGGCAAAGAGCTGCGCGAAGGATCGATACGGTAAAAGCGGTCGAAAATGCGCTGGAGATGTTCCGGGGCAATCGGCTGACCCTGATTCGAAACAGTGATCTGCGCATTGCCATTTACTACAATTGCGCCGAGCACGATCTCGCCGTTTTGGGGCGTATAACGGATGGCATTGGCGAGCAGGTTGCTGACTGCACGGCGGAACAGTTCCGGGTCGGCTGTAATGGTGGCTGCTCCCGTCACACGCACGCACACATTCGCTTCATCGGCGACGCCTTCAAAGTATTCAGCAATGCGCGTTAGCTCTTCACTCGCATCGAATACGCGCATGTGCTTGATGAACTGCGGACGCTCAGCGCGGGCGAGGAACAGCACGTTTTCGATCATTCGCGACAGACGCTCGCACTCTTCAAGATTCGATGCGAGCAGCGTTTCGTATTCGTCGTTTGAACGAGGGCGGGCAAGCGCGACTTCTGTGGAGCCGCGCATGTTGCTGAGCGGCGTGCGCATGTCGTGAGCAAGGTCGGCGGTGAAGCGCGACATCTGCTTGAAGCCGCGGTCCATGCGCTCCAGCATCGCGTCCAAAGATGCAACGAGCGCTTCGAGTTCGCGCGGTACGCGCGCAACGGAAATGCGCGTATTCAAACGATTGACCGTGACTTCGCTTGCGCTGGCTGCAATATCGCGCACGGGACGCATTGCGGCGCGGACGAGCAGATAACTGAGGAGCGTTGCGAGGATCACGCCTACTGCTCCGTAAATCTTCAGATTGTCTCGGTAGCGATCGAGTACCCAATAGCGATCGCTCATGTTGCGCGCAATCAACATGCTTACCACTTCTCCATCGCGCATCTTTGCGTCTGCGGCGATGCCTCCGATCGGTGCGCAGTTCCTGTTGCTCCAGTTCACGATCGACGCTTCCGTGACGCGAGCCGATGTTGGAATCCGCGCGACGGCCAACTGTGGGATTGAACTTGAATTGATGTCGGCAGTGGCTGATGCGCCAAGCGTGCTAGCGAGATTGTGCTCAACCGCCAACTGTCCGTCGGGTCCGAATACTTCCATGGACATGGCCGGATTGCCAAACACCGTGCTTGTGATCCGGTCGGCATGCTCGCGGATGCTGCGGGACGTGTCGATCTCTTGTACAAGCCGTCGCGCATGACGAACGGCGAGCACAATACTGAGATCATCCTGTGCGCTAATTGTAAGTTCGAGCGCGCGGTACAGAAAGCTTCCAACCAGGACGAAGACGGCGAGGGTGGTGATGCCGAATGTGAGGGCGAGCGTGGCAGTGATCGACCGGGTACGCATTAGCCAGTTTTCTTGAGTTCCAGCACGTAGCCGACGCCCCGTACCGTGTGAATCAGTTTGATCGGAAAATTGTCGTCTATCTTGCTTCTCAAGCGGCGAACAACCACATCAACGACGTTAGTGTCACTGTCGAAGTTAATATCCCACACGTACGAAGCGATCTGCGTGCGGCTCAATACTTCGCCTTTGCGCCGAGCCAGCAGTTGCAGCAACGAGAATTCACGAGGAGTGAGATCGATGCGGGTGGTTCCGCGTAGTACGCGCCGTCGGCCGATGTCCATTTCCAGATCGCCGATTCTGGTCAATTCGCTGTCGCGCGGCGGCCCGCGTCTAGCGAGCGTTCGCACGCGCGCAAGCAGTTCGACGAAAGAAAACGGTTTGACGAGGTAATCGTCAGCGCCGAGTTCGAGACCGCGTACACGCTCGTTGACGTCGTCGCGGGCTGTCAGAAACAGGACCGGTGTGGTGCGCGTGGCGCGGAGCGTCTTGACGACGGTCCAGCCATCCATCTGCGGCAGGATGACGTCGAGGACGATGACGTCGTAGTCTTCCTCCTGAGCGAGAAAGAGCCCTTGCGAACCATCATGCGCAACGTCTACCCGATAGCCCGACTCTTCGAGGCCCTTCCTGAGATACGCGGCCGTCTTCGGCTCATCCTCCACTACGAGAATCCGCATTGTTTGCTCCGTTACGCGTTGTCGTGGAACTCCGCAACGACAGTTGAACCGACTGTAGTCACTCGCGCCAGTATCGTAGTTGACCACGCCTGTTCACTATCACCTGGCCATATACCCTGATGCCATGTACCGCATGATCGTGTCTGCAGCGAGCTTCGAAATACCTGGATAGCGTTGCTCTCGATTTCATTTTTCGATCCATAGATGCAATCTTCCGGCGTGATGACGACTGCGGAAGGCCCCGATGTGTAATCAATTGCAGGACCAACGCCCATTCACCTGAGCCCATGCGAGCGGCGTAGCAGTGCGCGACATGTGGCTACCAGTTCCCGTACGTCGAATGGCTTGCTGAGTTGGTTATCGGCGTCGGCGTTGAGTGCGTTACTCCCGCCCGCGACACAATCGTCCTGACTGAAAGTCTGGACCGGCACTTGACTATTGACCCGGCGTAGCCACAGAAGGAGAGACGGGCCCGACTTTCCGAGCAGAATCATGTTGACGACCATCAGCGCGTATCGCGTTGTCGATGACGCAGGTTCCGCCTCAATGCCATCATTGACGCGGTCTGCAACGTAACCTTTGGCGACACAGAGTCGATATGATCTGCGTGGCATCCCTGTCTCTGCCTTCGGCTGGAATAGACTCGCATAGTCGACAACGCAAAACGTTTCCGAGCGAGCAGAATCGGTTTTCTGCACGTCTGCGAGCGAATCCGACAACAGAAATCCCGCACGCGAATTGTCGCAACCGCGCGTTGTCTGGACGCTGACCGGGCGATTACGTTTTCGTCATGTTGAAATGCGTGGTTCACGTGGCACGCGAAGCTTCACTTCAAGCGGTACGCAAAGCGAAGAAATAGCCGTATTCACGCGCGCTCCACGTTGCTCGAGTACAACGCTTCAGGCGCGGTATCACGCATCATGGATGCGAGGAAAAAAAGGGAAGAGTTTCGGGCTCAACGCATTGCTGGACTTGACATACGAGGCGTGGAAGAAGAGGCAGCAACACTGAATTGATGAAGATGGCGTGACGCAAAATCACAGACGCACATAAGATTCCGGACGCTTCATGTCGAAGAGATGATGCCTTGCGTTGTCGTGTTGACGTTACGTTTAACCCGACAGCCAGTGCGCGATGTGAGCGACGCAGGGAACTACATGGGCGCTTTCGACCCGCCACTGCAGCATCCCTATGTATTGCGAACCTCCCCCAGTCCGGAGAATAGTTGAATGAGCAAGTCATTGTTTGCTGTCGGGGCTCTTTGCCTCGCAGCTACTGCGGCACACGCGCAAAGCAGTGTCACGCTGTACGGGTTGATCGATGCCGGTATAACCTATACCAATAACCAGCACGGCCAGAAGAACTTCCAGGCAACGAGCGGCGACATCAACGGCAGCCGCTTCGGACTGCGCGGCGCCGAAGATCTTGGCGGCGGATTGAAAGCTATCTTTACGTTAGAGAATGGCTTCAACATTCAGAACGGTCAGCTAGGTCAAGGCGGCCGGCTGTTCGGACGTCAGGCATTCGTTGGGTTGTCGAGCGATAGCTACGGAACGGTGACCGTTGGTCGCCAATACGATTCCGTGGTCGATTACATCGGCCCGCTTTCGTTGACCGGTACTCAATACGGCGGCACGCACTTCGCGCACCCGTACGACAACGATAACCTGGACAACTCTTTCCGGGTTAGCAACTCGGTCAAGTATCAAAGCATCAACTACGGTGGTTTCAGGCTTGGCGGACTGTACGGCTTCTCGAATCAGGCTGGCGGATTTGCGTCTAACCGTGCCTATAGCGTTGGTGCATCGTACAACTGGGGTCCGTTGAACGTGGCGGCGGGTTATTTGCAATTGAACAACGCGGGAACGACCTTCGCAAGCGGTGCAGTGAGCGACGATGCGACCTTTATTGCTGGCACACAGCGCACGTTTGGTGGCGGCGTCAACTATGCATTCGGTCCGGCTGTGGCAGGTCTTGTCATCACGCAGACGAATCTGTCAAACGCGACGGGTATCGGCGCCTACGCGTCAGGCACGAGCAAAGGTTTCGCACTTGCAGACGGCAGCGCAAGATTCACGAACTATGAAGTGAATGGCCGATACAACTTTACGCCGGCATTGGCGTTTATCGGAGCGTACACGTTCACCGATGCACGTTTGGCAGGCGTCAGCCCGAAATACAATCAGGTTAGCCTGCGCACGGACTACGCGCTGTCCAAGCGCACCGACGTGTATCTCGAAGGTGAGTATCAGCACGTGAGTGGTACCGGAAATTCCGGCATTACCGCGGACATCACGGGTCTCTCTGCATCGTCAACCAATAGCCAGGTCGCTGCGACGATCGGTCTGAGGACGCGTTTTTAAAGTCCGACGCAGTTGACCCGATGCGACTGCTGCTCGGACGGTCGCATCGGGCCGACACGACCGCGATCACGGCTACAACGAAAGAGCGATCTGATCGTGTATTGCGGCCAGAGATCACTCGGGTGCAGTTGTCGACACCTGACGGTGTCAACAAGGTCGGACTCCGCATTCACGCCGACATATGCTCAAACTCCGAAGTACCAGTTGCCGCTTTACTGTAAGTCGCGTCATCAAGGCTGTCCTGACCTCGCTTGCTCCTCAGGATAAAGTTCAACCGGTCATTTACGACAGGACTTTTGCAACCCTTACTTTACACGACGCACCTGGGTAGCCGCGGCGAGCGATTGCAAGGCGAGTCGGGACCCTTCATGGCAATCCAGATTTTCGTTATGAATCGATCGTCTGCGGCAAACAGACCCGGCAATATCAGCGATTTTCACGTGGGGCAGAGAAGGTCATGCGGTCAAGGTAGACATTCGCGCTCCAAGCTACTTCGCGACAAGCATGGCGGTGGAATCGAGCGGCCGCGCTTGAGCACGCCTCGTTAGCGTTGAACCCGCGCGCTCATTATCGGATCGGGTAGATGACGCCACTATTGCCAGGTGATTACAAACTCGTCATTGACCAATCATTAGACAGCAATACTGTGTTGCTAGCGGTATCGCGATCATCTTGGGATAACGTGAGCGCAATTGCACGGAGGGGATCTCGGTTTCTTGGGGCGCCTGAAAGCTACAGTTTTGTATTGACACCGGAGCACGAAAAGATGATTCTCGACAGGCTTGACGCAACGTTCGCATTCGCGAAGGAAGCGCTGGAAGCACGCAGTTATCGTCAAGGGTTGCTTGTCTCCAATATTGCCATTGCCGACGCGCCCGGCTACAAGGCTGTGGATGTCGACTTCTCTTCCACTATGAGTACTGCGCTTGCGTATTCGAATCAAGGGGGAGTACAGCGGGGATTCGCAGGATCGGCGGAAAACGTCTTCGGATTTACTGATTGTCACGAGCGACACCGCTCATATCGCCAGGTCAAACACTACAGGCGCCGATGTGGTTCGCTTTGCGCAGGTGCGGTACCGTCAGCCACCTCACTGGACAACAATACCGTCGACCTTTGATGCCGAGTGCATTGCGTCCGCAAGCAATGCGGTGCATTACGAGTTCGAATCTAGCCTTGCGTCAGCGAAGCAGCTGCTAAGTGCAATTCAGTCGCGACGGTTCTGATAAGGGTACTCGTGAAGTAACGACAGGCAGCCTCGTGCCAGAAGGATGGTTCGACGAAGAGGTCGGATACATCGGTGGAACGCTGGTGAGTACCTGCATCCGGACGAAAGCGCACCGTGAATGACCTGACTGAACTCCCCTTGTACGTAGTGCCGGCGAGCGCCTCTTTCTGCCTCGGTACATCGCTTGTATGAAACATGAAACGTGCCCTTCATGAATACTGTTCCGACCGAATTTAAGGATGATGCCCGCCACCATCCGTGGATACATCGTCCACTGGGACTAGCTGCGTTGCTCCGGGCAGCAACGGCTGGGAATGACCTGACGCCACTGGGCGAAAGGTTGCTCGAGCATGTAAAGCGCCGTGATGACCCGTATGCTCTGCTCGATTTGTCGCTAGTGCTCGAATTGAAATACCAGAAAGCGGCCGCTCTCGCAGTCCAACGGCAAGCGCTTCAATTGACCAGACATTACCGGTTAAAGAGTGACCAGAAGACGCAATCTCCTTTGAAGATGCTTGTGCTCAAGGCTCACGGCGATCTGATGGCGAACACGCCTTTTGAGTGCCTGATTGAACACGCCGACCTTCAAATAGATGTCCTGTATGTCGACGCGCTGCCTTTGGAGGAGGCCGAGTTGCCCGAGCATGACGTTATCTTCGTGGCGGCATGCGCATCGGATGGAAACGCCGGCGTGCTTGCCCAAATCACGTCGCTGACTAGCAGGACGGGTTGCCACGTGCTAAACCGGCCCGAGCACGTCTCGAAGACAATGCGCGAAGCCGCCTATGCTCTGCTGGGCGCTGCATCCGGTATCTGCATGGCCCACACGGTGCGCTTGTCCCGCGAGCGGGTCAACGAAGCGGCATGCGGTGCTTTCCAGTTGTCCGAGGTGCTGGGCGGAAACTATCCGTTCATCATCCGGCCGATAGGGTCGCACGCCGGGCAAGGACTGGCAAAGGTGTGTCACGATCAGGAACTCGCCCGCTACATGGCTGGGTCGGACTCCATGGAATATTACATTGCGCCTTTTATAGACTACAGCAGCGCCGACGGCCTGTTTCGCAAATACCGGATCGTGCTGATTGATGGAAGGCCATTCGCGTGCCATATGGGCATCTCGAATGGCTGGATGGTGCACTACCCTTATGCGGAAATGTCGGCGCATCCCGGCCGGCGAGAGGAAGAAGCGCGCCTGATGGAAAGCTTCGATACCGATTTTGCTGTGCGTCACCGCGAGGCATTTACTAAAGTCGCAGAATTGACCGGTCTCGATTACGTAGGATTCGATTGTGCCGAAACCAGCGATGGCCGGTTGCTTATCTTTGAGATTGCGACGGGAATGGTCGTGCATGACATGGACGACGCGAACATCTTTCCGTATAAGGTTCCACAAATACGCCGGGTCGCTGATGCCTTTCATGAAATGATGCGCCGCGCGGCTGCGAACCCATGCTACCAAATGCTAGCCTCGGAGGCATAGTGAAGTCCAATGCATTGAATTTTTCCGGTGGTCCCGGTGCGCTACCTGAAACGGTGCTGGAGCAGACGCGCGTGGCGATTACCGCCTTGCCGGAGACTGGAATCTCTGTACTCGGCATGAGCCATCGCTCTGACTGGTTCCGCTCGATACTGAACGAAGCCGAACAGAATTTGCGCGCTCTGCTTGGCATATCGGAGGACTACGCCATCACCTTCCAACAGGGAGGCAGTAGTCTGCAGTTTGCAACGATTCCGATGAATTTTGCCGCGAAAGGATTTGCCCCACCCGAATATGTGACCTCCGGCTACTGGAGCGGCCGGGCGACCTCGGAGGCTGCCAAGATCACTGAGAGGAAAGTTGCGTGGGACGGCCACACGACTGGCTACCGGCAATTGCCCACTCTCGATAAGCTGGACATCTCGGGCTCCGCCGCCTATTTGCACTATGTGTCGAACGAGACTGTGGAGGGTTTGCAATTCCCGGTTCGCGAAGAGGCGATGCATGTGCCGCTGGTTGCGGACATGTCATCCGATTTTTTGTCGAAGCCCATCCGACCAGACGCATACTCGATGATCTATGCCCACGCCCAGAAGAACCTTGGTCCAGCTGGGGTAACGGTTGCGGTAATCAAGCGTTCGTTTCTTGAACGGATCCCCGACGGCTTGCCAGCGATCCTTGATTTTCGCACCCACGTATCACACGGCTCGAACTACAACACGCCGCCGGTGTTTGCGATCTATGTGCTGACGTTGATTACGCGCTGGCTGCGCTTCGATGTTGGCGGTCTGCACACGATGCAAAGCATCAATGAAAGAAAGGCGCGGCGCCTGTATGACACGCTGGATGCATTGGAGGGGGCCGTGACCATTCACGCGGACCGTCGCTGGCGCTCGCAGATGAACGTGGTTTTTACATTCGGAGACTCGCGGCTCGACGATGCCTTTATCGTGACGGCACGTGAACGGGGCATCGTTGGACTGGAGGGGCACCGTTCAATCGGCGGGTTGCGGGCATCGCTTTACAACGCCGTTACGGAACAGGCCACGGACATTCTGGCGAACACACTGACGGAATTCGGTCTGCAACGGGCTTGAACACCAAATTGAAATCCGAATCACGTCTGGCCCGGCGCACGCGGCTACTGAACCGGCTTTACGATGTACCTCCGCCTTCGGCGTTAGAACTCCTGGGGCGCCACACTACTGCCGCTGCGGCGGCGGTGCGGCCAGGCCGCATTGTTCCGTTGCCGTGCGAAGATCGGCAAACTGGCGACATGCCCTATGCTCGAAGCGGTTGGCGACATTTCGGTGACGATTTTTTGGCATACGAACACCTTTTGAAGGGCGTCGGACATAGACTCTTCGGTGATACGCAAGGAATTGCCTCTGTACGCCTCACCGTGGTGAATCACCAAAATGAAGTTGTCGTCCACACTCGGGAATAAGCGCAGATCATGCAGCAGCGCTCGGCTGGTCAATCAGTTGGTACGGCTCCTCGCGCGCGTGCGCGCCAGGTGGCGCGCTTTCGATGCCGGCCGTTGGTCTGGCTGGTTGACATTGCCAATGCACCACATCGCGTTCCATTCCGTCCTTTGTGTGGTGCCCAAGAGCAGGCATCCGTATTGCGCCGGAAGCGCAAATTGGAATGACATGAAAGTGCGGACCGCTTCAAGCGCTGACAGATGATGAAAACAACATGCGCCTTCATCGCGTTTGCGATGTCCTCGATCGTCCTGCATGCGTCCGATGTGCTTGCTGCCGAAGAGGCTTACCGCCTGACGCTCAAGGACCACAAGTTCTCGCCGGCCGACTTGACTATCCCAGCAGGCAAGAAAGTGAAGTCATCGCTTTCGAACTCGGCCGGCGTCGAATCGAGATTCGCCGCGCTGGTTGTGTCGATCGTGCTGGCGGCCACGAAAGGCGTCCTCAATCGAGGATGGTGGGTCAGCGGTGGATTGCTGGGCGGAGTGATCGGCGCTGGACTGATCGCCATGTTTGCCGACGCCATTTCATCGTGGGCGTCGGGCATGGGTCAGGAAGTCTTCAACGCCTGCGTGATGTTGTTGCGGTGGTCACGCTACTGCTAGGTGTGCTCGGTGGAGTCGGTCTCGGCGCCGCAATGTACGCTGGGTCTTCTTCAGATTCCCCTCAAGCGGCTTTTTGCAGTGACCAACGCGTTGATCATCCTGCTTGCCGCAGGTATGGCGAGCCAGGGCGTTGGCTACCAGGTGTCCGCCGATCTTTTGGCGTCGTGGGGCGATACGGTTTGGGACACGTCGTGGTTGCTCAAGGAAAGTAGCATGATCGGCAAGATGCTTCATACGCTGGTTGGCTACCCGGCTCGTCCAGCGGGTATTCAGATAGCGGCCTATATCGCAACACTGGTCATCATCGTGCTGCTCGCTCGCGCGGTGGGCCGTCCGCAACGCGCCGCGCGGCCGCCGAGGCAACCTGCCTAGGCGATCTGACGAGGTCGCCCGAGGAATGATGGGTCCATCGAGGCTCACAAGTTCCAAACGATAACAAGTACATCACATCGAAGCGTCCAGGCTGGAGCACAGCGTCGAGCTGCTCGACGCACTGAGATCAGTTGCGAACCGGCATGACGCCATTAAAGAGAGCCGGTTCTTCGGCTGTCCGTCCTTTCTCGTTGGTGGAAGGATGGCAGCGTGTGTCTACGGAAACCTGATCGCACTTAAGCTTCCTCAACTGTCAGTCACTGCGCTGATGGAGACGCCTGGGTGCACGGTCTTTCAGCCATACGGTCGTCATCCCATGCCGCGCTGGCTGGCATTTGAAGCGAGCAGCCCGGCTTGCGGTTCGCTTGACGATTTATTCGAGGAAGCTGTGTCGTTCGCGCAAGAACTGGCGGCAAACGAATAGTGCCTTTCAAAATGTCAGCGACGTCCAGTATGGCGAAACCGGGACGGAGGTCTGGCGCACTTTCGAGGGGCCGGGAAGGTGGACGTTCAGCCGCTGCATGCCATGCGATGCCTCTATGAGACATCGCCGTGGCCGTGAAGTCGATCCCAGCCCCTTTTGACGGTAGACCTGCGATCACGGAAGGCGCGATGCTATCGTTGCTTAACCGCTTCTGAAAAAGATGGACAACTGGAACAGGAGGTGATCGTACTGGCTGTGGTGCAAATAAAAGGTAGAGAGGAATCGCTGTTCGTTGATGGGTTGCTTCAAGATGCAGAAAGAACGGAATTCCAGGCAGCGGGCGCGGCGGTATCTTTGAGGGGCAGTTTGGTGAGGTCGAACTGACCTTTGCGAATGCGATGCATCAGCTCGATGCCGGGCATCGTAACGGCGCTAGTCCTGTAACGTTTGAGGCCCAGCATCGCATTGATCCTTGGATTTGATGTTGCGGTGATCCTGCCGATCAGCTGTTTTAAGTATTTCGAGGATCGGACCTTCGTGTCCTCGGGCAGCAAGCCATTGGCCTTCATCTCGCGCATCGGTCGGCAAAGACTGATTCTTTCGCAGCGGCTCGGCCGGGCGCGAATCAGCCATCAGGATAATCCCTAAAAAATGCAAGGTGTAACAAGGTCTCACTTTGTTACGGTATATTTCATCCCGCGAAGGATTTCTAGAGATTACGTGCGGCAGGGAAGATGAAAGGATTGAAAGTGTTGCACAGCGAATCGTCCACGGGATGGGGCGGACAGGAAGTTCGTACTTTGAAGGAGATGGTCGCATTGCGTGAACGCGGGCACATTGTGGAAGTCGTTTGTCCGCGCGACGCGGGGATCGGCGTGCGCTCCGCCGACCTGGGTTTCATGGTGCACCAGGCACGTATGAGAGGCGTCGCGGACGTTCACTCCATGATGTCTGTCCAGGCACTTTTGCGGCGCCGTGCGTTCGACGTGCTTAACACGCACAGCGGTCACGACAGTCTCGTCGCCGGCACAGCCGCGCGGCTCGTGGGCACACCGCTGGTGGTAAGGACTCGCCATCTCGCGCTGCCCATCAGTTCGCTCGCCACTTATAACTGGATACCGCATCGCGTGATCGCGGTAAGCCAGTATGTGCGGCGATACCTGATCTCGGCCGGTGTATCGGCCGACCGCGTCGAAACAATCTACGACGGCATCGTGAAGCCCGAACACATCGCGCAATCGACGCTG
>Ga0247692_1000047_pt1 | contig 25511 bp, 19 predicted proteins | sample CNK33_metaG_FD_183041 | JGI IMG/M metagenome (GOLD analysis project Ga0247692, IMG submission 183041) | Soil microbial communities from Purdue University Martell Research Forest, Indiana, United States - CNK33 | ecosystem: Environmental > Terrestrial > Soil > Temperate forest > Bulk soil...
CACGCGCAATCTCTCGCGTGCTCCTGTTCTCCTGCTTCATTGCAAAGATAGCACCGCGCTCCTCGGCACCAAGGTGTTCGTATTTTTGTCCCATGCAGCACATCCTAAATGATGTGTTGCACTTGGTCCTTGAAACCGCCCCTACTTTTCTTTGCGGCGGCAAAGAAAAGTAGGTGCCGCCCCGCACAGGGGCGACGCGTGAACAGCAAACACCGTAACGCGGATGCCAGCGGCAAACCAAGCAAACCACCCCCGCGTCGCAGACAGCCAAAAAAAAGGCCCATCCCCACAGGAACAGGCCTTCGCACCAAGCAAACCAAACCGGATTACTTGGACTTCGAATTAATAATCCCCTCCGAGACATTATTCGGCGTCTCAGCGTAATGCTTGAACTCCATCGTATAGGTAGCACGCCCTTGCGTAAGCGACCGCAACGACGTCGAATACCCAAACATCTCCGAAAGCGGTACTTCAGCGCGCACGAGCTTGCCGCCACCGCCGGCAATATCCTCCATACCCTGCACAATGCCGCGCCGGCCGGAAAGATCGCCCATCACGTTGCCCATGAAGTCCTCAGGCGTCTCCACTTCAACAGCCATCATCGGCTCAAGAAGCACGGGCTTCGCCTTGCGCATCGCATCCTTGAACGCCATCGAACCAGCCATGCGGAACGCGTTTTCATTCGAGTCGACGTCGTGGTACGAACCGAAGGTCAGCGTCACCTTCACATCGACAACGGGATAACCCGCCAGCACGCCGGCCTTGAGCGTTTCCTGAATGCCCTTGTCGACAGCCGGAATGAATTCGCGTGGAATCACACCGCCCTTGATCGCATCGACGAACTCGTAGCCCTTGCCCGGATCAGGCTCGAGTGTGATGACGGCATGCCCGTACTGACCACGTCCGCCCGACTGCTTGACGAACTTGCCTTCCACACCTTCAACCTTGATGCGCACCGTCTCGCGATACGCGACCTGCGGCTTGCCGACCGTCGCCTCGACGCCGAACTCGCGCTTCATCCGGTCGACGAGAATTTCCAGGTGCAGTTCGCCCATGCCCGAAATAATTGTCTGTCCAGATTCTTCGTCCGTTTGCACCCGGAACGACGGGTCTTCCTGCGCGAGACGGTTCAGCGCAATGCCCATCTTTTCCTGGTCGACCTTCGTCTTCGGCTCGACGGCCTGCGAGATCACCGGCTCAGGGAAGATCATCCGTTCAAGGATGATGATGTTGTTCGGGTCGCACAGCGTGTCGCCCGTCGTCGCTTCCTTCAGACCGACAGCCGCCGCGATGTCGCCCGCGCGCACTTCCTTGATTTCCTTGCGCTCGTTCGCGTGCATCTGAAGAATACGGCCCAGGCGCTCCTTCTTTTCCTTCACCGGGTTGTAGACGGTGTCGCCCGAATTCACGACGCCCGAATACACGCGGAAGAAGATCAGCTGACCGACGAACGGGTCCGTCATGATCTTGAACGCGAGCGCCGAGAACGGCTCGTCGTCGCTCGGATGACGCTCCGCTTCCTTGTCGTCTTCCGTGTGGCCGAGAATCGCGGGCACGTCGACAGGCGAGGGCAGATAGTCGATCACGGCATCGAGCATGGCTTGCACGCCCTTGTTCTTGAACGCGCTGCCGCACAGCATCGGCACGATCTCGTTGGCGATCGTGCGTTTGCGCAAGCCCGCCTTGATCTCGTCTTCCGTCAGGCTCTCGTGATCGGTCAGATACTTTTCGAGCATCTCTTCGCTCGCTTCCGCCGCCGCCTCGACCATCTTTTCGCGCCATTCGTGCGCGAGGTCCTTGAGGTTGTCGGGGATCTCTTCGTACGTGAACTTGATGCCCTGGCTCTCTTCGTCCCAGAGGATCGCCTTCATCTTGACCAGATCCACGACGCCCTGGAAATGCTCTTCCGCGCCGATGGGAATCTGGATCGGCACCGCGACACCCTTCAGGCGCTCGCCAATCTGGCGCTGCACGCGGAAGAAGTCGGCGCCCACACGGTCCATCTTGTTGACGAACGCAATGCGCGGCACCTTGTACTTGTTCGCCTGGCGCCATACGGTTTCGGACTGCGGCTGCACGCCGCCGACCGAGTCGTACACCATGCACGCGCCGTCGAGCACGCGCATCGAGCGTTCGACTTCGATCGTGAAGTCGACGTGGCCCGGCGTGTCGATGATGTTGATCCGATGCTCCGGATAATTGCCCGCCATGCCTTTCCAGAAGGCTGTCGTGGCCGCCGAGGTGATCGTGATGCCGCGCTCCTGCTCCTGTTCCATCCAGTCCATCGTCGCCGCGCCGTCGTGAACCTCGCCGATCTTGTGAGTCACGCCGGTGTAGAAAAGAATGCGTTCGGTGGTGGTGGTCTTGCCGGCATCGATGTGAGCACTGATACCGATGTTCCGGTATCGCTCGATAGGAGTCTTGCGGGGCACGTGAACCTCCATGTGTTGGCGCGCCGGTGGCTGGCGCCGGGCCTTCTGCTGGCATGTGCTGCGCGGCCCGGACGATCTCGGTGCTGCTGGTGAGACTATAAGAATAGCGTGTCGGCCTGGCTTTTGCAGGAATCCTGCCAGAAGCCGCCAGAGCTGGCGCCCGCTATACGTTGCGGCGCGGCGGATAAAAAACAAGCCGGCGCGCCTTGCGGCTGCGCCGGCTTCCGTCCGGTTCGTGTGTGGGAGGCGGGTTCGCTTATTGCGGCGCCGGCAGTCCCTGCATCTTCATACCGGGCTTGATGCTCTTCGACGTGAACCACCCCTTGCTCATCTCCAGCGCGTAGACGCCGTTGTTCTTCGGGCAATGGTTGTTGGTGGTTTCCGCCTGCATTTCGTCGATGTCGGTGATCGTGCCGTCCGCGCGCATGAATGCGATCGACAGCGGGATCAGCGTGTTCTTCATCCAGAAGCAATGCACGGCGTTCTCGCCGAACACAAACAGCATGCCTTCGTTCGGTGCGAGTTGCGTGCGGTACATCAAACCTTGCTCGCGGTCCGCATCGTTCGCGGCGACGGCGGCGTCGATGACGAACATGCCTGCCGTGAGCTTGGCGCGCGGAAAGTCGCCGGGTTGTTTTGCGCCCTGGGGCATTTGCTGCGCATGCGCATCTTGCGCGGACATCGCGGTCAGCGACACGGCCGACAATGCGGCAACAGGCAATGCAACTGCAATCGCGAAGCGCGCGATCAACGAGCGCAATGAAAATCGCACGACATGGCTCCTTGCTGAATATGATCCGCGCATGTTACGCGAGCGCGTCAAAAACAAAAAGGCAGAGAGCCTTGTGGCCATCTGCCTTTCAACGCCGTAAGAACGGCAAAACTGCTTGATTCTTGACTGCGTTATTGCAACAAACTTATTCCGAAGCTGCCGAAGCTGCTGCCGGAGCTGCTGCCTTCTTGTGCGACTTCTTGTGCGAAACCTTCTTCGTTGCCTTGTGCGACGAAGCTGCTGCTGCCGGAGCTGCCGAAGCTGCTTCCGGTGCCGAAGCTTGTGCGAATGCTGCCGTTGCGAAGAGGCCAGCGACCAGAGCGGCGATCAGTTTGTTCATTTTGCAAATCCTCAGCTTTAGTTAATTAACCCAATGACCCGATTAGGTTGAGTCATGTCGTTAAACGTGCCGTCCACCTTTCGGTTGACATCCGCATCGAAGAAATTTTTCTTTGCGGCTGCGAGCGTTCAGACACCTTCATACAGCTCGTTGGAGCGGCATGTGCAAAGGCTCTTGAGGCTGAATGCCGGACAGCTTTATCGGCATCTGCGTCGAGTAACGCATGAACGCGCGACGCGGTTGACGAAAATTTTCAGGAATTTTTGTGAGTGTTATAACGCGTCGCAGATCGGTACTTTTTAGCGCTTTTCGCGCGCATTTTTCAAATGACGCAATCGAGTAGAAAACGCATGTCGATACAACGGCTTAGCGGAATATCGGCAGGTTTTTCGCGGGCGTATTGACGACTAGGCGAAACCTTCCCAGGGCGCGCGCGAAGGTAGCTCGATGCTCTCGCCTGGCTGCAATCCAAGCGAAAAAATATCGAGCGCGCCGACGCCGACCCGCACGAGACGCAACGTCGGAAAGCCGACGGCCGCCGTCATGCGGCGCACCTGGCGATTTTTGCCTTCGGTGATCGACAGTTCGATCCATGTGGTCGGAATTGCCGCGCGATATCGAATGGCCGGTGTGCGGGCCCATAGCGCTTCGCCGGGTTCGACGAATTCCGCGCGGCAAGGGCGCGTCACATAGTCGCCGAGATCGACGCCGCGCGCGAGCGCCTTCAGATCGCCGTCTGTCGGCTCGCCTTCCACTTGCGCCCAATAACGCTTCACGAGCTTGTGCCGCGGCTCCGCGATGCGCGCCTGCAGTGCGCCGTCGTCGGTGAGCAGCAGTAGGCCTTCGCTATCGGAGTCGAGGCGCCCTGCGGGATAGATGCCGGGCATCTTTACCCAATCGGCCAGCGACGCGCGCGTTTCGTGCGCCGAAAACTGGCAGATCGTGCCGAAGGGTTTGTTGAGAGCGAGCAGAGTCATGCGTGAAGGAGGCGAAGGGCGGATGCGTCAACCGTGCGATCGCAGCAATAGCGTCGAAGCGCGCTGCGAGTCTCGACGGCTGCGTCTTGTAGCGAATGGCGAGATCTTAATGCATAATTCGCTGGAAAAAGTCTTATGTCTTATATAAGACATAAGACTTTGTGTTCGTTCTCATGCAGTCGCGCCGGCGAGCTGGCCTACGTGCACATCCCGAGCGCGGCCTTGTGTCGACGTGGGCTAGAATAGCCGCCTGGCCGCTTGCTGCATCGGTATCTGGCATCAGCACTCGAATCGGCGCGGCACCGCGTCGCGCGCAAGAGGGGCGCCCCGGTTTCGCATTTCCAACCTGTTCTCACAGTACAGCTATCACTGGAGTCCGATCATGGCGTATCAGCACATCACGGTTCCGGCTGACGGTGACAAGATCACTGTCAACCCGGATTTCTCGCTCAACGTTTCCGATCAGCCGATCATTCCGTACATCGAAGGCGACGGCACGGGCGTCGACATTACGCCCGTGATGATCAAGGTCGTCGATGCAGCCGTCGCCAAGGCCTACGGCGGCAAGAAGAAAATCCATTGGATGGAAATCTTCGCGGGCGAGAAGGCGACCAAGGTCTATGGACCCGACGTGTGGCTGCCGGAAGAAACGATGCAGGTGGTGAAGGACTACATCGTGTCGATCAAAGGGCCGCTCACGACGCCCGTCGGCGGCGGCATCCGTTCGCTGAACGTTGCGCTGCGCCAGGAACTGGACCTCTATGTGTGCCTGCGCCCCGTGCAGTACTTCAAAGGTGTGCCGTCGCCGCTGCGCGAACCGGAGAAGGTCAACATGGTGATCTTCCGCGAGAACTCGGAAGACATCTACGCGGGCATCGAATGGCCGGCGGGTTCGCCCGAGGCGAAGAAGGTCATCCAGTTCCTGCGCGAAGAAATGGGCGTGAAGAAGATCCGTTTCCCGGACTCGTCGGGTATCGGCGTGAAGCCGGTGTCGCGCGAAGGCACGGAGCGTCTGGTGCGCAAGGCGATCCAGTACGCGCTCGACCACGATCGCCGCACGGTCACGCTGGTGCACAAGGGCAACATCATGAAGTACACGGAAGGCGCATTCCGTGACTACGGCTATGCGCTCGCGCAAAAAGAGTTCGGCGCGGAGCTGATCGATGGCGGACCGTGGATGAAGGTGAAGAATCCGAAGACGGGCAACGATGTCGTCGTGAAGGACGTGATCGCCGATGCGTTCCTTCAGCAGATCCTGCTGCGTCCCGCCGAATACGACGTGATCGCGACGCTGAACCTGAACGGCGACTACATCTCCGACGCACTGGCTGCCCAGGTGGGCGGCATCGGCATTGCGCCGGGCGCGAACATGTCGGACTCCGTCGCGATGTTCGAAGCCACGCACGGCACGGCGCCGAAGTACGCGGGCAAGGATTATGTGAATCCGGGTTCGGAGATTCTGTCGGCGGAAATGATGCTGCGGCATCTGGGCTGGACGGAAGCGGCGGATGCGATTCTGAAGTCGATGGAAAAGTCGATTCTGTCGAAGCGCGTCACGTATGACTTCGCGCGCCTGATGGAAGGCGCGACGCAGGTGTCGTGCTCGGGCTTCGGCCAGGTGATGATCGACAACATGTGAGCGCGGCGTAGCGCTTTCATCTTCAACGAAACCCCGGCGCGCGACAGCTAACCGGGGTTTTGTTTTGAGCTTTCGTCATCTGCGCGGCAACGTGGCTGCGTTATGATCGGTTCACTTTCTTTGCATCTCGCACTCGTTCGCATCGACAGACAGGCATGAAATCGTTGTGGCGCATTTTCATCGTGTTGACGTTCGCCTTGCTCGGCATGCAGGGCGCGTCGGCGTGCGAGCATCATCACGATGCCGCGCTGCAAGTGATGAGCATGCATACGAATGCGGTTCATCGCGACACGTCGACGAACACGAGCGATTCAAACTCGTCCTGCCAGCGCACGCATTCGCTGTGCTGCATGACGGCGTGCGGCGCGCATTGCGGCGCACTGCTGTCGAAGATCGGCATGGCGGCGCGCATCGCGTCGTCGGATGTGCCGGGCGCCGATAGCGACCCCGCGCGCGCGAGCGTCACGCGCGCACCGCCTGTGCGTCCGCCGATCGTGTGACGGTTTCATGTCGGCGCTCATTGGAATAGCGCACAAGAAACCGATGCGTGACTGAACCGTCACGCTCGCTTCCGTCACATGTTCAATGCGTCGCGCGCAACCGCATTGCCGCGCCGCATCAGCAAGGAATCGATCCATGATCCGCAGGGATTTTCTCGCCCGCACATTGAGCGTTGCCGTCGCGTCGCTCTTCACGCGCAACGTCTTCGCGCAGCACTCGATGCACGGCATGTCCGGCATGAGCGATATGGACGACATGCCGGGCATGTCGTCGACGCACGCCGCCAACACGCACGCCGCCCACGCAACCCCGAAGCTAGCGCCTGAAACGGCGCTGCCCGCCGGCGCGCCGCTTGCCGCATTGCGCAAGCTCGCGAATGAAAGCAGCGAGCCGGGCGTGTTCCGCGCGACGCTCGTCGCGCAACCCGTGCGCCGCCAGTTGATGCCGGGACGTTCGACCTCGCTATGGCTGTACGGCGACGCCGCGCAAGGGCCGATCGTCGGTCCGCTCATTGATGTGCGCGAAGGCGACACCGTCGAAATCCGCTTCGTCAACCGTCTGCCGCAGCCGTCGACGATCCACTGGCACGGCCTGCCCGTGCCGCCCGATCAGGACGGCAATCCGATGAGCCCCGTCGCGCCGGGCGCGTCGCACGTCTATCGCTTCACGCTGCCGCCCGGCAGCGCCGGCACGTACTGGTATCACCCGCATCCGCACATGATGTCGGCGGAACAGGTGTTTCGCGGGCTGGCCGGGCCGATTGTCGTGCGCGCCGCCGATGATCCGCTCGACGCGTTTCCCGAGCGGCATCTGTTCTTCTCGGACCTGAAACTGGCAAGCGACGCGTCGATCGCGCCGAACGACATGATGGACTGGATGAACGGCCGCGAAGGGCAGTTCGTGCTGGTGAACGGCGCGCGCCGCGCGCGCATCGATGTCGCGCAGGATGAGCGCTGGCGTCTGTGGAATGGATGTAATGCGCGCTATCTGAGCGTGTCGCTAGGCGGTGAACATACCTTCACGCAAGTCGGCACCGATGGCGGTCTGCTCGACAAGCCACGCGACGGGCTGACGGAATTGCTGCTCGCACCGGGCGAGCGCGGCGAGATCATCGTGCGCGCAGGTGCGCAGGCGTCGGCGACGATTCTCACCGCTGCCCCATACGACCGCCGCAAGATGACGATGACGGAGGGCAAAAGCCTGCCCGCCGACCCTGCCAAACCGCTCGCCGACGTGCGCTTCGTGCCGGGCTCGTCCAGCGCGGCGCGCACCCTGCCGCCGACGCTGCGTCCAATCGCGCCGCTCCTGCCAGCCGCTGACAACGCCGCCGACAAAGCCCCGCAAAAATCCGTCGTTTTCACCGAAGCGATGGACATGACCGCCATGCACCGTCCTGGCGCGTCGATGTCGGCGCTGCCGCCTGGCATGCAGTTCTTGATCAACGGCGCGAGCTTCGAGCCGTCGCGCGTCGCGCTCACCAGCCGGCGCGGAGAAGTCGAAGTCTGGTCGATCGAGAATCGCACCGACATGGATCATCCATTCCATCTGCATGGCACGCAGTTTCAGGTGATCGGGCGGGAGCGGGGCGGCGCGGGCACGCGCGAGCCGTTTCTCGCATGGCGGGATACCGTCAACGTGCAGCCCGGCGAGACGGTGCGCATCGCGACGGTGCAGCGCGACGCGGGCGAGCGGATGTTCCATTGCCACATACTGGAACACGAGGATCTCGGCATGATGGCAACCCTCAAGGTTGTCTGAATGCTGCCGTAGTTATCGATAGAGGCAGTGCACAGGCCAGAAACGAAAAAACCCGGCAGAAGCCGGGTTTTCAAGGCTGCGGATCGAACGTCTCAGGCTGCGGACTGAATGTTCGACGCCTGTTTACCCTTCGGGCCTTGAACGACCTCGAAGCTAACCTTTTGGCCTTCCTTGAGGGTCTTGAAACCGTTCATCTGGATAGCCGAAAAGTGTGCAAACAGATCCTCACCGCCTTCGTCGGGCGTAATGAATCCGAAACCTTTCGCGTCGTTGAACCACTTGACCGTACCAGTTGCCATACCAACTTCCCCTGTAACTCAAAAGCTGCCACGAGCCCTCGAAAAGCTCAACGACCACGGATTGCAGTCGTCCCTCCTCACAAGCTCACCAACGGCATTTTTTCGTATAAACGGCTTGTTGAAAAAAGTGCCAGCTTGATTGTTGAGTCTCTTTATTCGAGTGTCAAGAAAATTTTGAGACGCCCATTTCTCCGTTGTAAAGAACCAATTTCCAGGGTTTTTCCCGCTTTTCTTATGTGCGGTGGCGCAAGCGGCGCGTCTTGAAAAGTCGCATAATCGACTCACATGCAGTTCAGCGGTGAGAGGCAGTTTGCGGGTTGGCGTGTCATCAGCTTGCTGGCCCGGGTTGTGCGATACTCGATCCGACTGCAGTCATCAAGCTGCAACACGGATATACCGGAGGGCCGCTACCGCATGCGGCCCGGCGCAGGGCGCACCCGCGAGAGGCCGCTCCACAGGGCCGGAGGGAACAGATGTCCGGCCAGCCGGTCGGGTTTTGACAGGATTGCGGGCCTGTCCGAGTTGTTTAGAATGGGTGTATGGCGATTATCCCGGACAAGCAGGACAACACCGTACTGGAGCGGCAGGATCAAAAGCTGAAACCGCCCGCCATGTTCAAGGTGGTGTTGTTGAATGACGATTTCACGCCGATGGAATTCGTCGTGATGGTCGTGCAGGAATATTTCAATAAAGATCGTGAGACCGCAACGCAGATCATGTTGAAGGTCCATCGAGAGGGCAGGGGAGTTTGTGGGGTCTACACGCGGGACATCGCGTCGACCAAAGTCGAGCAAGTCGTTACCCACGCGCGGCAGGCAGGGCATCCGCTGCAGTGCGTGATGGAGGAAGCATGATTGCCCAGGAACTGGAAGTCAGCCTGCACATGGCGTTCATGGAAGCGCGCCAGGCGCGGCATGAGTTCATTACGGTCGAACATCTTTTGCTGGCGCTGTTGGACAACCCGACGGCGGCCGAAGTGCTGCGCGCGTGCGCGGCCAATATTGAAGACCTGCGTCAGAACCTGCGCAACTTCATTCACGACAACACGCCGACCGTTCCGGGCACCGACGACGTCGATACGCAGCCCACGCTGGGTTTCCAGCGTGTGATCCAGCGCGCGATCATGCACGTCCAGTCCACGTCGAACGGCAAGAAGGAAGTGACGGGCGCGAACGTGCTCGTGGCGATCTTCGGCGAGAAGGACTCCCACGCCGTGTATTACCTGCAGCAGCAGGGCGTGACGCGTCTGGACGTCGTCAATTTCATTTCGCATGGCATCGCGAAGACCAACAGCTCCGAAGCTGCGAAGTCGACCGACGCAAATGCGGAATCGGACGAAGCCGCTGCGCAAAAGGAAACACCGCTTGCGCAATTCACGCAGAACCTGAACCAGATGGCGAAGGACGGCCGGATCGATCCGTTGATCGGACGCGAACCGGAAGTCGAGCGCGTCGTTCAGGTGCTGTGCCGTCGCCGCAAGAACAATCCGCTGCTGGTCGGTGAGGCCGGCGTCGGCAAGACGGCGATCGCGGAGGGGCTCGCATGGCGCATCACGCGCGGCGAAGTGCCTGACATTCTGGTCGATGCGCAGGTCTATTCACTGGACATGGGCGCGTTGCTCGCCGGCACCAAGTATCGCGGCGATTTCGAACAGCGCCTGAAGACGGTTCTGAAGGAACTGAAGGAACGTCCGAACGCGATCCTGTTCATCGACGAAATTCATACGCTGATCGGCGCGGGCGCCGCATCGGGCGGCACGCTGGACGCATCGAATCTGCTGAAGCCGGCGCTGTCGTCGGGCACGCTCAAGTGCATCGGCGCGACGACGTTCACGGAATTCCGCGGCATCTTCGAAAAAGACGCGGCATTGTCGCGTCGTTTCCAGAAGATCGACGTGACCGAGCCGACCGTCGAGCAGACGGTGGCGATCCTGCGCGGCCTGAAGTCACGCTTCGAAGAGCATCATGGCGTGAAGTATTCGTCGGGTGCGCTGTCGGCGGCGGCTGAGTTGTCGGCGCGCTTCATCACGGATCGTCATTTGCCCGACAAGGCTATCGACGTGATCGACGAAGCGGGCGCGGCGCAACGCATCCTGCCGAAGTCGAAGCAGAAGAAGACCATTGGCAAGAGCGAGATCGAGGAAATTATTTCGAAGATCGCGCGCGTGCCACCGCAAAGCGTGTCGCAGGACGATCGCAGCAAGCTGCAGACGCTCGACCGCGATCTGAAGGCCGTCGTGTTCGGTCAGGATCCCGCTATCGACGCGCTGTCCGCTTCGATTAAGATGGCGCGCGCAGGTCTCGGCAAGACGGACAAGCCGATCGGTGCGTTCCTGTTCTCCGGCCCGACGGGCGTCGGCAAGACGGAAGTCGCGCGACAACTGGCGTTCACGCTGGGTATCGAGCTGATCCGTTTCGACATGTCGGAATACATGGAGCGTCACGCGGTGAGCCGTCTGATCGGCGCGCCGCCGGGATACGTCGGTTTCGACCAGGGCGGTCTGCTGACGGAAGCCGTGACGAAGAAGCCGCACTGCGTGTTGCTGCTCGACGAAATCGAGAAGGCGCATCCGGATATCTACAACGTGCTGCTGCAGGTGATGGACCACGGCACGCTGACGGATAACAACGGCCGCAAGGCGGACTTCCGCAACGTCATCATCATCATGACGACGAATGCGGGCGCCGAAGCGATGGGCAAGTCGGTGATCGGCTTTACGACGCGCCGCGAGTCGGGCGACGAAATGGCCGACATCAAGCGCATGTTCACGCCGGAGTTCCGTAACCGTCTGGATGCGACGATCAGCTTCCGCTCGCTCGATGAAGAAATCATCATGCGCGTGGTCGACAAGTTCCTGATGCAGCTGGAAGATCAACTGCACGAGAAGAAGGTCGACGCGCTCTTCACCGACGCGCTGCGCAAGCATCTCGCGAAGCACGGCTTCGATCCGCTGATGGGCGCTCGTCCGATGCAGCGTCTGATCCAGGACACGATCCGCCGCGCGCTGGCCGACGAACTGCTGTTCGGCAAGCTGATGAGCGGTGGCCGCGTGACGGTCGACGTCGATGCGGATGACAAGGTCGCGCTGACGTTCGACGAGAACTCGACACCGCCGCGCAATCCGAATCCGGAAGCGGTGGAAGTCGACTAAGCGTCGAACTGTCCGAAGCAATAAAGAACGGCGTGGGTTTCAAAACCCACGCCGTTTTTGTTTTGATGCTCGCGCAACAGAAACTGAGCGCTGCCTCAGTGTTTGCCGGTGCTGCCGAAGCCGCCCTCACCGCGATCGCTCGTCTCGAACTCATCGACGATGTTGAACGTCGCCTGCACGACGGGCACGATCACCAGTTGCGCGAGGCGTTCCATTGGATTCAGCGTGAACGTGGTCGTGCCGCGGTTCCACGTCGAGATCATCAACTGGCCCTGGTAGTCCGAGTCGATCAGGCCGACCAGGTTGCCGAGCACGATGCCGTGCTTGTGGCCCATGCCCGAGCGCGGCAGGATCAGCGCGGCATAGCCGGGATCGGCGACGTGGATCGCGAGGCCGGTCGGCACGAGCGCCGTTTGACCGGGTTCGAGCGTCAGCGGCGCGTCGAGGCACGCACGCAGGTCGAGCCCCGCGCTGCCCGGCGTGGCGTAGGCGGGAAGTTGTTCGCGCATGCGCGGGTCGAGAATCTTCAGGTCGAGTTTCATGCAGTTCGGAGAGAGGTTGAAGAAGTGGCGGCGCGCGTCATTGCGACGGACCGCCGTGATCGATTCATGACTTGCCGAGTTCAAACGCGTTGGCAAGCAGTTCGTACGAGCGCAGCCGCGCGCGATAGCTGCCCGTGACCGACAGCACGATCAGTTCATCGGCGTCGAACTGTTCCTGCAATGCGTGCAGCCGTTCCGTGACGGACTCGGGCGTGCCGACGATGCTGCGCGGCTTTTCCCGGTCGATGATCAGCCGCTCGCGCTCGCCGTATTCCTGCGCGAGCCCTTGTGCGATGGAAGGGACCCGCTCGTTCAGTCCATAGGCCATCTGCACGCGGCGCAGATCGACGGCTTTTTCGAGGTCCGCGGCTTCCTGTTCCGTGTCTGCGCAGATCACGAACACTGCCGCTGCTAGATACGGCTTCTGCTCGTGGCCCGGCTTGAAGCGTTCGCGATACGCGTGCGCGACAGCATTCCCGAAATGCGCATTGATGAAATGCGCGAATGAAAAGCGGATACCCAGTTGCGCGGCCAGCATGCCGCCGAAATCGCTGGAGCCGAGCACCCACAATTGCGGGCGAGTTTCCACTTGCGGCTGCAGCAGCACGCCGTGCGCGAGATGATCGGACGGCAGCGTGCCGCTCATCAGCGCGACGAGATCGGTGACCTGCTGCGGAAACAGTTCGCCGCGATTGTAGTCGCCCGCCGCGACCGCCTGCGCGGTGCGCATGTCGCCGCCCGGCGCGCGCCCGACGCCCAGATCGACGCGGTTCGGAAACATCGCCTCGAGCATCAGGAATTGCTCGGCGACCTTGAACGGGCTGTAGTACGGCAGCATGATGCCGCCCGAGCCGATGCGGATGCGCTTGGTCACGCTGCCGAGGCGAGCAAGCATCACTTCCGGGCACGGGTTCGACACGCCGTACAGCCCGTGATGTTCGGCGCACCAGTAGCGCGTGTAGCCGAGGTCGTCGGCGAGTTGCGCGAGTTCGACCGTCGCGGCGATCGCGTCGGCCACGGTATGCCCGTCTATCACGGGTGTCTGGTCGAGGACGGAGAGCAGGGTCATGACAGCACCATGGCGTTAGCTGAAGGATTGCCTTCGAGAGTGGCGATTCACTGTGGCGAGGCGCGCGGCAAGCAGCGCGAAGCGCTCAACCGATCACGCTCGCATCCGGCAGGCGCTTTGCGATTTCCGCAATCAGCGCGCGCGCGAGCGTCTGCTTGTCCGCGCGCGGAAGCTTTGTCGTGCCGGCGGCTTCGAACAGCACGACTTCGTTATCGTCGAGCCCGAACGTCTGCGGGCCGAGGTTGCCGATCAAGAGCGGCACTTTCTTGCGTTTGCGCTTCTCTTCGCCGTGCACGTCGAGATCGCCGCTTTCCGCCGCGAAGCCGACGCAGAACGGCGGATGCGGCAGCTTCGCGACGGAAGCCAGAATGTCCGGATTCTCGACGAACGCGAACGACGGAATCGCGTGATCGGCTGTCTTCTTGATCTTGTGCTCGGCGATGTGATCGACGCGCCAGTCCGCGACGGCCGCCACGCCGATGAAGATGTGGTAGTCGGGCACCGCGCGCATCACGGCGTCGTGCATCTGCTGCGCCGTCTGCACGTCCTCGCGATAGACACCCCACGGCGTGTCCAGACCGACCGGGCCTGCGACGAGGTGCACATCCGCGCCGGCTTGCTGCGCCGCGCGCGCGAGCGCGAAGCCCATCTTGCCGCTCGAACGGTTCGTGATGCCGCGCACGGGATCGAGCGGCTCGAAGGTCGGGCCTGCCGTCAGCAGCACGCGGCGGCCGGCCAGCACTTTCGGCGTGAAGAACGAGGCGATCGCCTCATAGACGGCTTCCGGTTCGAGCATGCGCCCGTCGCCGACTTCGCCGCACGCCTGCGCGCCCGAGTCCGGGCCGAGCAGTTCGATGCCGTCTGCGCGCAATTGCGCGACGTTGCGCTGCGTCGCCGGGTTCATCCACATCTGGCGGTTCATGGCGGGCACGACGAGCAGCGGACAGTCGCGCGCGATGCATAGCGTGGACAGCAGGTCGTCGCACAGGCCGTGCGCGAGCTTGGCGAGGAAATCGGTGGAGGCGGGGGCGATCACGATCGCGTCGGCTTCGCGCGACAGATCGATATGCGGCATGTTGTTCGCGATGCGCGCGTCCCACTGGCTCGTGTAGACCGGGCGGCCGGAGAGTGCCTGCATCGTGACGGGCGTGATGAACTGCGTCGCTGCTTCCGTCATCGCAATCTGGACGGTCGCGCCCGCCTTGACCAGCAGACGCGTGAGTTCAGCGATCTTGTAGCAGGCGATCCCGCCTGTCATGCCGAGGACGATGTGTTTTCCGGCGAGTTCTGTGGCCAACTGATGCCTCCGACAAGACGTGATGGCCGGCGCATCGGTGAAGCGAGCCGGCTTCGTACTGCAAGACTGCGTGAGCGGTGTAGGCGGTGCATCACTACGCCGCACACCGCCCGTTGTTATGTCAGCGCGCGCCGCGCACGCGCCGTAGTTCGTCGAACACCAGCAGCGCCGCGCCAATCGTGATCGCGCTGTCCGCGAGGTTGAACGCCGGCCAGTGCCACGTGCCGACATGGAAATCGAGGAAGTCGATCACGTGTCCGTATACAAGGCGGTCGATCACATTGCCGATCGCGCCGCCCATGATCAGCGCGAGCGCCGTGCAGAACAGCCGCTGCGTGCCGTGGCGCTTGAGCAGATAGCAGATCAGCAGCGCCGCCGCGACGCCGAGCGCCGTGAATGCCCAGCGCTGCCAGCCGCCCGCCATCGCGAGAAAGCTGAACGCTGCGCCGCGGTTGTAGACGAGCACGAGGTTGAAGAACGGCGTGACGGCATGCGACGAGCCGTACGCGAACACCTTCGCCACCGCGATCTTCGTCAACTGGTCGAACAGGATCACGATCACCGCGACGCCGAGCCACGGCGCGAGCGATCCGCCCGCCGGTTTCGACAGCGTTCTGGACATTATGCCGCGCTCCTCGTTTCGCCGTTGCCGAACAGATTGCTGATGCAGCGGCCGCAGAGCGTGGGATGCTCGGCGTTTTCGCCGACTTCCTTGCGATAGTGCCAGCAGCGTTCGCACTTCAGATACTTCGACGTGATCACGTCGACGCCTTCTTCCGCTTCGCTGTCGACCTTCACGACCGTCGCGCCCGACGTGATCAGCACGAACTTCAGGTCGGCGCCGAGGCTCGCGAGCGCATCATGACGCGCGCCGCTCGCGCGGATTTCGACTTCCGCCTGCAGCGACGAACCGATCTGGTTCGCGACGCGCGCTTCTTCCAGCGCCTTCGTCACGTCGCTGCGCACCGCGCGCAAGAGCGTCCACTTGTCGAGCAGCGTCGATGCGTCCGGCACTTCCGGATAAGCGTGGTACGTCTCCGTGAAGATCGTCTCGCTTTGCGGCTGGAAAACCTTCCACGCTTCCTCGGCCGTGAACGACATGAACGGTGCCATCAGGCGCAGCAGGCCGTGCGCGATGTGATACAGCGCGGTCTGCGCCGAGCGGCGCGCGTTCGAATCGGGCGCCGTCGTGTACAGGCGGTCCTTCAGCACGTCGAGGTAGAAGCCGCCCAGGTCTTCCGAGCAGAACGTCTGCAGCTTGGCGACGACCGGGTGGAACTCGTACTTGTCGTAGTTCGACAGGATGTCCGCTTGCAGGTTGGCCGTGAGCGCGACCGCATAACGGTCGATTTCCAGCCACTCGCTCACCGGGCGCGCATTTTTCTCGAAGTCGAAGTCCGACAGGTTGGCGAGCAGGAAGCGCAGCGTGTTGCGGATGCGTCGATAGCTTTCCGTCACGCGCTTCAGGATTTCTTCGGAGATCGCGAGTTCGCCCGAATAATCGGTCGATGCGATCCACAGACGGATGATTTCGGCGCCCAGACGGTTCGCGACTTCATGCGGATCGATACCGTTACCGAGCGACTTCGACATCTTGCGGCCTTCGCCGTCGACGGTGAAGCCGTGCGTGAGCAGCGCGGTGTAGGGCGGGCGGCCATCGAGCATCGACGCCGTCAGCAGCGACGAGTGGAACCAACCCCGATGCTGGTCCGAGCCTTCGAGGTACAGATCCGCCGGGAACTGCAGTTCGTCCTTGTGCGAGCCGCGCAGCACATGCCAGTGCGTCGTGCCCGAATCGAACCACACGTCGAGCGTATCGCGGTTCTTTTCGAACATGTTCGCGTCGTCGCCGATCAGCTCGCGCGGATCGAGCGTCTGCCAGGCTTCGATGCCCGACACTTCGACGCGCTTCGCGACTTCTTCGAGCAGTTCGAGCGTGCGCGGATGCAGCTCACCCGTTTCCTTGTGGACGAAGAACGCCATCGGCACGCCCCATTGACGCTGACGCGACAGCGTCCAGTCGGGACGGTTCGCGATCATCGCGAACAGGCGCTGCTTGCCCCACGACGGATAGAACGCCGTCGCTTCGATGCCCTCGAGCGCCGTTTCGCGCAGCGTCTTGTCGGTGTCGTTCGGCTTGATGTCCATGCCGGCGAACCACTGCGACGTCGCGCGATAGATGATCGGCGTCTTGTGGCGCCAGCAGTGCATGTAGCTGTGCAGGTACTTTTCGGTGCGCAGCAGCGTGTCCGCTTCGTCGAGCGCTTCGACGATCTTCGGGTTCGCGTCCCAGATCGACAGGCCGCCGAACAGCGCGAGCGATTCGATATAGCGGCCGTCGCCCATCACCGGGCTGATGATGTCCGAGTCGGCCATGCCGTGTGTCTTGCACGAAATAAAGTCTTCGACACCGTACGCGGGCGACGAGTGCACGATGCCCGTGCCCGTTTCCGTCGTCACGTAGTCGCCGAGATACACGGGCGCCGTGCGCTTGTACGACGGATGCGCGGACGCGAGCGGATGCGTGAAGCGCAGGTTCGCGAGCTTCGCGCCCGGCGCCGTCGCGATGACCTTGCCTTCGACACCGTACGACTTCAAACAGTCTTCGACGCGCTCCTCAGCGAGGATCAGCAGGCCGCGCGGCGTATCGACGAGCGCGTACACGATCTCCGGGTGCACGTTGAGCGCCTGGTTCGCGGGGATCGTCCACGGCGTGGTCGTCCAGATCACGATGCCGCCTTCGTTGCGCGGCAGCGACGCGAGGCCGAACGCCTGCGCGGTCTTTTCGGGCTCGGCGAACGTGAACAGCACGTCGATGGTCGGGTCGGTCTTGTCCTTGTACTCGACTTCCGCTTCCGCCAGCGCCGAGCCGCAGTCGAAGCACCAGTTCACCGGCTTCAGGCCGCGGAATACGTAGCCCTTTTCGATGATCTTCGCGAGTGCGCGGATTTCGCCCGCTTCGTTCGTGAAGTTCATCGTCTTGTACGGGTTGTCCCAGTCGCCGAGCACGCCCAGGCGGCGGAAGCCCGCCTTCTGCTTTTCGATCTGTTCGGTCGCGTAGGCGCGTGCCTTCTGCATCACTTCGGCGGCGGGCAGCGACTTGCCGAACTGCTTTTCGATCTGGATTTCGATCGGCATGCCGTGACAGTCCCAGCCGGGCACGTAGACAGCGTCAAAGCCCGCCATGTTGCGCGCCTTGACGATCATGTCCTTCAGGATCTTGTTCACCGCGTGGCCGAGGTGGATGTCGCCGTTCGCATACGGCGGGCCGTCGTGCAGGATGAACTTCTTGCGGCCTTTGGAGGCGGCGCGGATCTGCTCGTAGACCTTGCGCTCCTGCCAGTCCTTCACCCATTGCGGCTCGCGCTTGGGCAGGTCACCGCGCATCGGGAAGGGCGTGTCCAGCAGGTTGACGGGATATCGGGCCTGCGGTTTCGAATCGGCTTTCTTGTTGCTCATGGTGAGGTAGCGGTGAATACGGTGTTAGGGTGCGGCATGCGCGAGGACCTGATTGGCGCCGTGCGGCGCCCTGCGTCGCGCACGACGCGGGCCGTTGCACATGCTGCGTGCGGCGCCCGTCGATGCGCGGCGGACGGTACGTGGTTCGCGCAAGCGCTGCTCACGTACCGCGACGGTCATCTAATTCGATCGGTGGCCGACGTGGCGAAACCAGTGGAACGGCTGCCCGGCGCGTCGCCGATTGCCTCGAACCATGCGCGGGCGTTTGTGACGTCGCGCGCGATCGCGGCCGTCAGCGTTTCGAGATCGACGAACTTTTCTTCGTCGCGCAGCTTCTTCAGAAACTCGACGCGCACGAGCTTGCCGTACGCGTCGCCATGCCAGTCGAGCAGATGCACTTCGAGCAATACGCGGCCGGAGTCGTCGACGGTGGGGCGCAAGCCGAGGCTCGCGACGCCCGGCAGCGGCTGGTCTGCGATGCCATGCACGCGCACGATGAAAATGCCCGACAGCGCGGGACGCTTGTGCGCGATAGGCAGATTCAGCGTGGGAAAACCGAGGTCGCGGCCGAGCTTCAGCCCGTGCACGACGTGACCGCTGATCAGATAGTCGCGGCCGAGCGCGGCGCGTGCCGCGTCGAGGTCGCCCGCGATCAGCGACGTGCGCACACCGGAACTCGAAATGCGCGCGCCGGACGGGTCGGCGACGGTCGCCATCTGCTCGACTTCGAAGCCGTACTCTTCGCCCGCCGCCTTCAGCGACGCGAAATCGCCCGCGCGCTTCGCGCCGTAGCGGAAGTCGTCGCCGATCATTACCCAACGCGCATGCAAGCCGTTGACGATGATCCGTTGGACGAACGTATCCGGCGACTGACTCGCGAACGTGTGATTGAAATGCTCGACGACCACGCGGTCGACGCCGTTCATGCGCAGCGCTTCGAGCTTGTCGCGCAGCATCGCGATGCGCGGCGGCGCGCTGGCGGGATTGAAGAACTCGCGCGGATGCGGCTCGAAGGTCATCACGCAGACGGGCAGGCCGCGCGCGTCAGCGGCCGCGCGGACGCGGGCGAGCAACGCCTGATGCCCGCGGTGGACACCGTCGAAGTTGCCGATGGTCAGTGCGCACGGCGCACGGCTCTCGGCATTGGGAAGACCGCGGAAGACTCTCACGATAGAGGCGAAGGATTTGAGCGGGCCGGATGCCGCAAAACAATCGATTATAAACGCACAGGGCGCCACACGGCGCCGGCGCGCGGATCGGGGCCTGGCCGAATGATAAAATCCGCAAATGAAAAATCTCGTCATTCTGATTTCCGGACGGGGCAGCAACATGGAAGCCATCGTGCGCGCCTGCGCGAGCGAAGGCTGGCCGGCGCGTATCGCCGCCGTGATTGCCAACCGTCCTGATGCCGCGGGGCTTGAATTCGCGGCGTCACAAGGTATTGCCACGAAGGTCGTTGACCACCGCCAGTTTCCCGACCGCGACAGCTTCGACGCCGCGCTCGCGCGCGAAATCGACGGCTTCGCGCCCGATCTCGTCGTGCTCGCCGGCTTCATGCGCGTGCTGACCGACGCATTCGTCGACCGTTACGCGGGGCGCATGATCAATGTGCATCCGTCGCTGCTGCCGAGCTTTCCGGGCCTCAAGACGCACCAGCAGGCGCTCGACGCCGGCGTGCGGTTGCACGGCGCGTCGGTGCATTTCGTCACGCCGACGCTCGATCACGGGCCGATCGTGCTGCAGTCGGCCGTGCCCGTGCTGGCCGGCGACGATGCCGCGACGCTCGCTGCGCGCGTGCTCGACACAGAACATGTTATTTATCCGCGCGCAGTGCGCTGGTTCGTCGAAGGGCGTATCGCCGTCGACGGCCTGCGCGTCACCGTGACGCCACCTGAGCCTCAATGGCTCTTCCTTGACACAACAAGCCAGAACACCGCCAGGGAGGGCGAATGAAACTGCATGGATTTCTGATTGGACAAACCGAGACGCTGCTCGCCGAGGTTCTCAAGTTCACCGGCCCCGCCGATGCCGCAACCAGCCGCTTTTTCCGCGCGCATCCGAAGCTCGGCCACGGTGAGCGCGGCGTGATCGCGGAAGCGGTATTTGCGGTGCTGCGTCGCCGGATGGAGTTCGCGCATCTGGCGGAAGGCGGCACGGGCAGTCCTGCCCGGCGCCTCACGCTGCTCGGATTGATGCAGACTGCGGGCCGCACGGCATTGAAGCCGTTCATGTCGGACGCGGAGAACGCGTGGCTCGAGCACGTGGCGAAGATCGATCCGCAGAGCTTGCCGCTGCGCACCCGTCTGAATCTGCCCGACTGGATCTACCAGGCGCTCAGCAAGCGCTTCGAAGCCGAAGAACTCGCGCACCTGGCCGCCTCGTTGAACTACCCGGCGCCGCTCGATCTGCGCGCGAACCCGATCAAGGCGAGCCGCGACGAAGTGCTGTCCGCGCTGTCGAAGGCGGGTATCGAGGCGGGCGCGACGCCGTTCGCGCCGTTCGGCGTCCGCGTGGTCGGCAAGCCACCGCTCACCAAGCTCGACGCGTTCCAGGACGGCTGGCTCGAAGTGCAGGACGAGGGCAGCCAGTTGCTGTGCTCGCTGGTCGCGCCCAAGCGCGGCGAGATGATCGTCGACTTCTGCGCGGGCGCGGGTGGCAAGACGCTGGCGCTCGGCGCGATGATGCGCTCGACGGGCCGTCTCTATGCCTTCGACATCTCCGACCGGCGCCTCGCGAAGCTCAAGCCGCGCCTCGCGCGCAGCGGGCTGTCGAACGTGAATCCGGTGTTGATCGACAGCGAACACGACGCGAAGATCAAGCGGCTCGCGGGCAAGATCGATCGCGTGCTGGTCGATGCGCCGTGCAGCGGCCTCGGCACGCTGCGTCGCAATCCCGATCTGAAATGGCGTCAGTCGCCGGAATCGATCGCCGAACTGACGCCGAAGCAATTGTCCATCCTGACGAGCGCGGCGCGTCTCGTGAAGAAGGGCGGCCGCCTCGTCTACGCGACGTGCAGTATCCTCGATGCGGAAAACGAAGGCGTCGTGCAGCAGTTTCTCGCCGATCACCCGGATTTCGCGCTCGTGCCAGCGCGCGACGTGCTCGCCGAGCAGCGCATCGAACTGGAAATGGGCGATTACCTGTCGCTCTGGCCGCATCGTCATGCGACGGACGGCTTCTTCGCGGCCGTGCTGGAACGCCGCGGCTAAGGCCCGCCACGCGAACGGCCGGGCTTGCCCGGTCCGGCCGGCGCGCGCTGTGTGAGCGCCGTGCCGGCCGCTGGAAACGCCAGCCGCTGGAAACATCATGCAAAACCATCTCTTCTTCCACATGCTGGGCGACGTCGTGCGTGACTTCGGCCAGCCTGTCATTTTGTGGCAAGTCGGCGTGCTGCTCGGCACGCTGGCGCTCGCGTATCTGCTCGCGCGACTCATGCGCCGCGCGCTCGATGCGAAGCGCGAAACGCGTTACGGCGCGCTGCGTTTCGGCGCCGAGGCGCTCAACCGCGCGCTCTTTCCGCTGCTGGGCGGCGTGCTGGTGTGGATCGCGCGGGCCATCGCCGGGCAGTTCATCCATACGTCGCTGCTCGATCTCGCGCTGGTGCCGCTGTTCGGCATCGGGCTGATCTACATCGTGTTCTATCTCGCGCGGCGCGTGTTCGGCCGCGACGACAGCGCACACACGTGGCTGTCGCTGGTCGAAAAGGTCGTGTCGCTGATCGTCTGGGTCGGCATGGTGCTGACCGTGATGGGCATCCAGAACGACGTGCTCAAGTGGATGGCGAGCGTGCAGTTCAGAATCGCCAACACGCATGTGACGCTGTTGTCGCTTCTGTCGGGGCTGCTGTGGGTCTGCGTGACGATGATCGTCGCGATGTGGCTCGGCGCGGCGCTCGAAGACCGGCTGATGCGCTCGGGCGCGCTGGACGCTAACCTGAAAGTGGTGCTGTCGCGCGTCGGCCGGGCGCTGCTGATACTGGGGGCAGTCCTGATCAGCCTGTCGCTGGTCGGCATCGATATCACGGTGCTCGGTGTGTTCGGCGGCGCGCTCGGCGTCGGCCTTGGTTTCGGTCTGCAGAAGATCGCGAGTAACTACGTGTCGGGCTTCATCATCCTGATCGACCGGTCGCTGCGTATCGGCGACACGATCAATGTGAGCGGGCTGCAAGGCATGGTCACGCAGATCCGCACGCGCTATACGGTGGTGCGCGGGCTCGACGGGATCGAAACGCTGGTTCCGAACGAAAAGCTCATCACCGACGTCGTGCAGAACCAATCGTCATACCTGACGCGCGGCAACGCCAAGGCGACGCTCCAGATCTCGTATTCGACCGATGTCGAAAAGGCGATGGCGCTGCTCGTCGAGGCCACCCAGGGCGTTGACCGCGTGCTGCAGGATCCGGCGCCCACGCCTTATCTGGCGGGCTTCGGGCCGGACGGCATCAATCTCGAACTCGGCTACTGGATTCAGGACGCAGCAACGGGCACGTCCGCCGTGCGCTCGAACGTGAATCGCAACATCTGGCGGCTCTTTTCGAAGAACGGCATCGCGATTCCGTATGCGCAACGCGAAGTGCGCATCGTCGCCGGCCCCAGCGACATCATGTCGCAGGCGGTAACAATGACCGGACACGTCGCGAACGAATCCGGCAGTGCAGCCTGAAACGGGCCTTTGCGGGGGCATTGAGTCGGATTTCGCCCCTTTTGCAGCGGCAACCGGTTGACGCAGCACAACAATTTCCTTATTTGTTACAGATACTTGGAACCGTTCGCGTAGAATATCGTCGTAAATAACTCGTTGCTTTCACTTTCTTGACATCCGCCGTTGTATCCTTCTGCGAATGTCTTCCGTTCCTAGGTAAATGGCCTTGTTGAATTCCTTGCTTGATTTCCTTGCCCACGGCGCACTGCGGTTCTCGTGGTGGCAAATCGTGTTGTGGACGCTCGCCGTCACGCACGTCACGATCATTGGCGTCACTGTCTATCTGCACCGCTGCCAGGCGCACCGTGCGCTGGATCTGCATCCCGTTGCGGCCCACTTCTTCCGCTTCTGGCTGTGGATGACCACGGGCATGCTTACGGGTCAGTGGGCTGCGATTCACCGCAAGCACCACGCGAAGTGCGAGACGGAAGAAGATCCGCACAGCCCGCAGACGCGCGGCATCTGGAAGGTGCTGCTCGAAGGTGCCGAGCTGTATCGCACCGAAGCGAAGAATGAAGAAACGATGCGCAAGTTCAGCCACGGCACGCCGAATGACTGGATCGAGCGCAACGTCTACACGAAGTACCCGATCCTCGGCGTGAGCATCATGATGGTCGTCGACGTCGCGCTGTTCGGCATCGTCGGTCTGAGCGTGTGGGCCGTGCAGATGATCTGGATCCCGTTCTGGGCGGCGGGCGTCGTCAACGGTCTCGGACACTTCTGGGGTTATCGCAACTTCAACTCCTCGGATGCGAGCACGAACCTGATTCCGTGGGGCATCATCATCGGTGGCGAAGAGCTGCACAACAATCACCACACGTACGCGACGTCCGCAAAGCTGTCGAACAAGTGGTACGAGTTCGATATCGGCTGGATGTACATCCGCATCATGTCGGCGTTCCGTCTCGCCAAGGTGAAGAAGATTGCACCGACGCCGCGTCTGACCACGGGCAAGCTCGTGCTGGATCAGGACACGCTGCAAGCCGTGCTCGCGAACCGCTATGAAGTGATGGCGACTTACGCGAAGGCGATCAAGCGCGCTTACCGTCAGGAACTGGCGCATCTGAAGGAAGTGGGCGCGCGCGAAAAGTATCAATTGATGCGCGGCGCGCGTGGCTGGTTCCACAAGGAAGAGGCGGGTCTGGACGAACCGCAGCGTCGCCAGTTGCCGCAGATTTTCGCGAACAGCCAGAAATTGCGCACGTATATCGAACTGCGCAATGAACTGGCCGCAATGTGGGAGCGCTCGAACGCATCGCGCGAACAACTGCTGGTGCAATTGCAAGATTGGTGTCATCGCGCTGAACAAAGCGGCATCAAGGCCCTGCAGGAATTTGCGATGCGCCTGCGGCGCTACGCCTGATACGCGACGAAATCTATTAAACTTTCGTTACGTCACAAAACCCCGCGTTGGCGGGGTTTTTCTTTTTGGGCCGCCGAAATGGCAGTCGGCGGCGGAATCAGCAGGGCAGAGGAGATCATGAATCAGGCGATCAGGAGCGTCGAGTATGACCGTCCGCAGGGCGCGGCCTGCGGTGTGGGGCAGGCTTGGGCGAAGGTGCCCGACGCACCGTCGAGCCAGGAACGGCTCGCGCTGAAGGAGCGTATTCGCGGCTTGCTCAAGCGTGAAAAGGCGGTGCTCGTCGCGCACTATTACGTCGATCCGGAACTGCAGGAACTCGCGGATGAGACAGGCGGTTGCGTGGCCGATTCGCTTGAAATGGCGCGCTTCGGACGCGATCACGACGCGCAGACGCTGGTCGTTGCCGGCGTGCGATTCATGGGCGAAACCGCGAAGATTCTCAGCCCGAACAAGCGCATTTTGATGCCCGATCTGGACGCGACCTGTTCGCTCGATCTCGGCTGTCCTGTCGACGAATTTTCTGCTTTCTGCGATGCGCATCCGGACCGCACTGTCGTCGTCTATGCGAATACGAGTGCCGCGGTGAAGGCGCGAGCCGACTGGATGGTAACGTCGTCGATCGGACTGGAAATCGTCGCGGATCTCCACGCTCGCGGCGAAAAGATCATCTGGGCGCCGGACCGTCATCTGGGCAGCTATATCCAGAAGAAGACGGGCGCCGACATGCTGCTGTGGCAAGGCTCGTGTCTCGTTCACGACGAATTCAAGGGCGTCGAGCTCGATCTTCTGCGCGCCGAATATCCGGACGCGAAAGTGCTCGTGCATCCGGAGTCGCCGGAAAGCGTGGTTGCGCAGGCAGATGTGGTCGGCTCGACGACGCAACTGATCGACGCGGCGAAGAACAGCAACGCGACGCACTTCATTGTTGCGACGGACCTCGGCATCCTGCACAAGATGCGGCTCGCGGCGCCTGGCAAGACCTTCATCGAAGCGCCCACGGCCGGCAACAGCGCAACGTGCAAGAGTTGCGCGCATTGTCCGTGGATGGCGATGAACGGTTTGCGCAATCTCGCGGATGTGCTGGAGCGCGGCCACAACGAAATCTTTGTCGACCCGTCGCTCGGCGAGCGTGCTCGTCTACCGATCGACCGGATGCTCGATTTCGCCGCGCGTCACAAGAAGCGCGTGAAGGCGAGCGGCGATCTCGCACG
>Ga0247692_1000048_pt1 | contig 25392 bp, 23 predicted proteins | sample CNK33_metaG_FD_183041 | JGI IMG/M metagenome (GOLD analysis project Ga0247692, IMG submission 183041) | Soil microbial communities from Purdue University Martell Research Forest, Indiana, United States - CNK33 | ecosystem: Environmental > Terrestrial > Soil > Temperate forest > Bulk soil...
CGCGTCTCCACTCGTTATGACAAGCTCGCCGACAGTTATCTGGCGTTTGCATCGCTTGCCTGCGCGTTTGGGCCGATCGTAAATGTGAACAGCGCCTAGGGACTGGCGACCACGCCGCGCAGCGAGTCGCTGCTGCAGGACCATGGCGGCATCGGACCGTTCCACCACTGACGACGTATTCACCGCGGTTGAACTGCGCCGCGTCGAGGATCGCCCTCTGCGACGCGGCGCTCCCCTGTCCGTTCGATCCGAAGTGGCAGCTGCGGATATCCAAATGCGTCAGCACGAACGACGGAAGCATTGGACCCGAACTTCGTGCGCTGCACGTGGCACATCGTTGGAATAAACCGGCTCACTCTCCGGTATTCCGACCAGACGCGGGAAGCGCGGAGGATACGACGATGGACCACGATGAGAGGCAAGCACAGGACGTTCCAAGCCAGACGCAACGGGATATCGCCGACCATCGCAAGTCGGGTGAGGAACCATGGCCATCCTTGATCTGGCTAGCGCTAGCATGCTTTGCCCACTGCACAGGCGCGCGCCGCGCCCCATGGTTTGGGACCTGCTGCTGGAGGCAACTGATCTGCTGGAGCCGTGGATTGCTGAGGGTCGCCCCAGAAGGGCAGCAACGCAGACTGAGGCCGACGTCATCGAGCGGGCTCGTCGACGGAAAGGCCTGGGCGGCGCGGGGCCGGGTGAAATGCTTATGCCGTACGGACGGCTCGGGCGGCTGTATCGCAATGGGATCGGGAGAAGCAACACCTCGTCAGACGCCAATCCGCCGACCGACTCAAGCCCGCGCACGAAAGGCGACGATGAATTTCAGTAATTTCTGACGAACTACCGTAACCGCCGGAATTCTGCTGGTGAACAACCACGAGGCCGGAAGGCCGGGGCCGGGGCGCGCGGGGACACGACGGGTCTCGCAAAAGCTGCCGTTCTGTTCCGGCGTGGTGACTGGCGGCGATTGACCGACTTCTCGCAGGTCGGCGGTCGTACCCGGCGCCTGCTCGACTTTGATACCTGCCGTCGCACCGCTGGCCGCTCGACCGGCCGCAATGGTCGAAAGTTCGCATCCGTCTACGTCGAAAGCGCATGCTCGCGCATCCGATCAGGCAATGACCGGTTCTCCTAGTGGCGCGGTCGTGCGAGTAAGGAAAAGCGAGAGGCAGTTCTATGGCCGATGAAGCAACGGTCACCCTCGCGAATTGAATGGCCGTTTGCTGGGTTGATACGACGTATGACCGTCCAGGCGACGGTACCGGCGAATGTGGAGCGCTGCGCGGCGCTGCTGACTTGTTAGCAGTCGAAGGACTGCACCCTCAACGCGCTCACGGTCAATCACGGATGGAGGTGTCTCATGGACACTAAAGGTCTGCTCATCAGGTTGGAAGTCAAGGCCGGCTACGACGACGCCAGGGCGGCAGACGTCCTGCGCTCGGCTCTCACGAAGGCTCGGGCGGAACCCGCAACGACCGCATGGTTCGCGTTCAGATTGGGGCGATCGGAGTATGGCATCTTCGACGTGTTCCCAGACGATGCCGGCCGCGAGGCGCATGCGACACTGGAAGCGCATTTCTGGCTTGAGCCGCGGGCCAGCGACGCCCGGATCCTGAAGACCTTCCGGATGCCTACGGGCGCATCCGCGCGATTGCCGAGCGCAGCCTGTTGGCGCATCCCGCCGCCCGCATCGAACTGACACCGGCCGACTTCGCGAGGCCCTGACAGCTTCAGGCGCCGCACGGCAGTCCGCGCGCGACCAGAGGCTGCAGGAACCCGCGCCGCCCCAGGGAGTCCCCGCGTCCAGGAGCCATCATGTCGACACCGCATCGCTGTCACCGAACCAGGTTCGGCTACCAATTAAGCTGACGATAAGATTTCCAGCTCTATTCTGTGAGTGCGCGCGCAGAGACTTCGCCAACCACTTCTGAATGGAGATCAAGCATGTTGCGTCACAGCGCTATCACCACGCGTTCCGTTCTCGTCATGACCACGCTGATGGGTCTTGTTGCCATTGCTCACGCAGTCACGTTGCATCGATGCATCGCGCATGAACCAGCGCAATCACAAAGCGCCCTTGTGAGCGAGGTTGTTGAACCGGCATCGGGCACATGCGATGCGGCGTCTTACCCGGCGCAGCTCTCGGTATTGCTCGAAGGGTTCGTGTATTCGCCGCTCGTCGAACTCCACGCGCTCGCAGCCACACACGATCCAGCGTGAAACCGACAACTAGACGCGCCGTTTGGGTACGCGATCAGCGAGGCACGCGTCGATGGCATCTACGTGATCCACCAAGCAGTGCCTCGCGAACGCATCGACAGCGATGTCCCTCGGTAATTCGCCTTCCAGAGGTTCCGAATTATGCGTCTGCATCCATGGTCGTCAAATCGACACCACCAGGCGTCTCCGATGCATCGGTACGGCGCGCGATGGCTCAATACCAATGCAAGATCGACGGCGGCGCTCAGGTCATCGTCGAGCAGTCCTTTGATTTCACTTAGACGAACTGGCTGGTGGGAATGACGCGCGCACACTGGTGACGGTGTGTTGACGCGTCAGGTCTCGCGTCAACGAACGCTTAGCACTTCAAGTCCGGCTTCCGCTGCCTGTGGACCCTTGGTATGGACGACGTAGAACCGTCTTAGCGACGGGACATAGATCGAGGTTTTGCCGCCGAGGGTATCGATGTGTTGCTCGATCGTGTAATGGTCCTGATCGACCTGCTTCACGACATCGAGGCCCTCTGCCCCGGTTATGTAGAGGCGCTGATGCGGCGCGTCGAAAGTCATATCGTCGGAAATGTCGACGATATCGAGAGACTGTATGACCGAGCCGTTAGCCGCGTTTAGCACTAACAGCTTGCCGGGACCGCGCGACCCAATGAACAGGCGCCCGGTCTTCGGGTCGAGCGCCATAGCCGAATTTTTGCTTGGTCCCGGAACATGCCAGATATTCGCCAACTTTCGGGTGTTCAGATCGATCACGCCGATTTCATTCTTGTCGCGCATGTTCACGAACAGGCGGTGCGTTGCACGGTCGATAACCATCGCCTTCAACTGGCCAGCTGGAATGTCGATTCTTCCAACAACGGAATCGTCGGCAAGCGAAATCAGGCTGATGTATGCACCGTGCTGATGTGACCGGACACCGCCGTTGCCCAACAAAAAGATCCCACTCTCTCTGTCAGCGACGCCGGAATCTGGTTGCGGGGCCAGTGGAATGACTTTCTCGACTACGAAAGTTTGCGTATCAACGACCTTGACGTTCGAGTCGCCCGCATCCGCTATGAGCAATTCCTTACCGCCGATTGCCAACAGTATTTTGTGCGGAGACTTTGCGACCGATTTCACGCTTGCAAGATGCTCGCCGTTTGGCAACTGGAAGACCTCGATGGACCCATACTTCTCGGCTGACACCTATAGACGGGATCGAGACAGATCAACAGCAAAGTGGTCGAAGTCACCACCCGTGATGTGTGGAAGCGGCGTGGTCGAACGAACCACCAGCGGGCCGGTCGATGAGTCTGCAGACCAGGATGTCGATGCAAGGCAAAGGCACGCAAGGGCAAGTAGTCGGGTGGTCGTCTTCATGAGTTTCGTCGCAACGGTTAGGAAGTTTAATCCACGAAGTCATCATGGCGCCCAATCTTGACCCCACTGTTACGATCGGATTACCGATTTGATATGCCCGCACGCCGCCGCCGGGCGCAGCAGATGGTGTTTTCTCGCAGTAAGGAACACCAATCGATCAAGCTTGATATGCAAAGTACTGCTTGAGTGTCAAAGTTGTAGGATTGATCAGGGTGCAGGGTGGATAGGTTCAAGTATGTGAACAACGTTCTCGAGCAGGACCATCGAGCCATCAAACGTCAAGCCAATGATAGAACCGCGCAAACTTGATCGGCCCAAGCCGCGAGACCAGTGGCTTGGCGCATGCACGGCGACGCATCTGCCTTCCGTCAGGGCGACCGCGGCGTCGTGAAGATTGCGGCTAGACGTCTGCCGTACTCGGTCTCTCACGGAAGACTCGGGCCACTGCCGGATTCAACGTCTTTTTCAGGTTTCAGTCGTTCATGTCGTTCCGCGCATCAAAACGGACGGCCTTACTGCGATCGGAACCTACCGTGCTTGCGGCACAGCTCTGCCGGCTTCAGGCCACCCGTGCCCTCTTTCAGGATGCCCATACTGTTCTTCATTGGATCGCTTCTCATTGTTGTTCCTCTTTGGAACGGACTCTATGCCGTTATCGTACTCATCGTGGGGAACAGTCACTCCCCCGACATGCACCTCAGGAGCTAGGGTACAGGAACAATCGTTGCTCACTATCGCAGACGGCAACCTGAAAGAAGGAGTCACGGCATGAAAGACGACATGCGCAAACTCGCCGCGACCGCCGTAAGCAAGGTCCCTCAGGTCACAATTGGATTCTGGATTATCAAGATTGCGGCCACGACGCTTGGCGAGACCGGCGGCGACTGGGTATCGATGTCTCTCAAGCTTGGCTACCTATTCGGCTCGGCGATCTTTGCGGTGATCTTCATCGGACTCGTTTCTGCCCAGATCAAGGCTGAAAAATTTCATCCCTTTTTGTATTGGGCGACCATCATTGCGACGACCACGCTCGGCACGACCATGGCGGACTTTGCCGACCGTTCGTTAGGAATTGGCTATCCGGGCGGCGTTGCGATCGTTTTCATCCTCCTGATTGCAAGCCTTGGCGTCTGGTACTGGTCAGAAGGAACTGTTTCGGTGCAGAGCATCACATCAGCGAAGGCTGAATGGTTTTATTGGATTACGATTCTGTTCTCACAAACGCTCGGTACTGCGCTGGGTGATTGGGTGGCAGGCAAAGATCGTGGTGGCATGGCACTCGGCTACGAAGTGGGCGCACTGATCTTCGGTGCAGGCCTCGCTATCATCGCCGCTCTCTACTTCTGGACGACAATATCCCATACCTTCCTTTTCTGGGGGGCTTTTATCCTGACACGTCCGCTGGGCGCCACCCTCGGTGACTTCCTTGACAAGCCGGTGGCGGAAGGGGGTCTGCATGTCAGCCGCTTTTATGCATCGCTGCTCCTGTTGATTTTCATCGCAGCTTGCATCGTGCTCATTCCGCCGCGTTCGAAGCGGCGTAAGGAAACGGCATGAGCACGCGCGTCTATCTAAAGGCGTGCCAGGACCCCGAGTGTTCCCGGTCGCAGGCCCCACCTTGCGGACCGATCAACTATGTGATTGCCCACGCCAGGCTTCGCACGGTTCACGAACGTCGCCTCGTCCAATCCAACCTGAACGAATAATCGCCATGCGTGCGATGGCCATTCGAGGCCATTGCCACTCAACGCCTGGATTGATGCTTCCGGTCGGATGATCATTGCAGAGATATTGCCGAGTTTTCCGGGCCTTGCGTACCCTTCCCTGTGGACGCTCCAGTGACCACTCCTTGTCGGCGGGGTTTGGCGAAGCTCGGCGAGCATGAATGAATCGCAAACCGTTAGTTGCACACAACGCGGTGTGAATCATTGAATACGGATGACGGCAGCGATATGCTTCGCACCTACGTGAATGGTAACGACGGAAACCTGTCGAAGGGAAACGAAACCATGCGACTGCGACGCATCACCGCGCGACGGTCCTCCGTGCATGGCAAGGGACTGTTTGCGCTTCTGCCCATCGCCGCAGGCGAGCGGCTCATCGAATACAAGGGGTGAAGTGACCAGCTGGCGGCGGGCCGCCGCACGCCAGCGATCGGAGCCCGTCCATACGTTTGTATTCGGTCTGTCTGACGGCCGCGTCATCGATGGCAGTCGCGGCGGTAACAGCGCCCATTTCCTGAACCATGCGTGTGCACCCAACTGCGAGGCGATCGAGACGGGCGATCGCGTCTTCATCCACGCCCTCACCGGCATCAGGCCTGGCGAAGAACTTTTCATCGACTACGGTCTCGCGATCGACGGCGAGATGACCGACGACACCCGTGTCCAGTACGCGTGTCATTGCGGTGAATCTGCGTGCCGCGGGTCGATGCTTGGCATTACATGACCGCGACGTAAATGCGGCGTCGCCGATACACACTTGGTGACCGCATGGCGAAAGCTGGCGTGTGTTCGTCGGCAATACCTGTTTGCATCCTGCCGGCGCATCCTGAGCGGTCCACGGTGAGCTTTGCGCTCCCCGCCGACGCGCGTCGCTGGACAGGTACCGTCGCTTGTCGTCAAATTGGCAACGGTCGGTATGGGATGTCGAGCAGCCGCTCGGTAACTTCGCTCAATGACAAGACGTCGGCCATACCCGACGTTCGGCGATCCGCCATCGAGAGGCAGCTGCGAGCTGCATTCCTGACGTTCGCTTGCCGCCACTTGGGAATGACAACTCAAGCCGCGAGCGAACGCGCAATTACGACCCTGTATAGATAGTCCGTCCCGCTTTCATCGATACTGGTGGGACTGGCAGCGAGCTGCCAGTCGAGGCGGGACATGCACGCGTGGACTACGAATATCTCGACCCAAACGCCTGGACGATTGCCGCTTTAGCTTCGAGTCCACGGGTGCGCCTGCGTCCGATAACGAATACTCAGGGTTCGCCGTCGCAACCGGCTCACTATATTGCCTTCGCTGGACGCAAGCATGCATGTCCCTACCGGGTAATCTATCACTTGCGGAGGTTCACATGGCACCGCTATCGAACCAGCAATTCAAGGCTTTCGTCGGCCTCGACTGGGCCGATACCAAACATGACATCTGCCTGCAGCAGGCCGGTGACGACAGACGCGAGTTCGACTGCATTCCTCACCAGGTGACACGCATTGATGAATGGGCAAAGGCGTTACATCAGCGCTTTGGTGGTCCGATCGCGATCGCGCTGGAGTTGGCCAGAGGACCGATCGTCTCTGTGTTGCAGAAACATGCGTTCTTCACACTGTTCCCGATCAACCCCGCAATGCTTGCGAAGTACCGTGAGGCGTTCAAGCCGAGCCGGGCCAAGGACGATCCCACCGATGCCGAACTGGCACTCGACCTGCTGCTGCGCCATCCTGAGCGGTTCAGCCCGCTCAGGCCGCAGAGCGCCGGCATGCGTTCCTTGCTGAGCCTGATCGAACAGCGTCGTGAACTGGTCGGCGACAAGACCCGGTTCACCAATCGGCTAACCAACGCACTCAAGCAGTATTATCCTCAAGCCCTGGAATGGTTCGACGACATCGACACGGTGCTGTTTTGTGATTTCCTGACCCGCTGGCCAACTCTGCCAGCAGTCAGGCGCGCGACCAGGAAGACCCTTGAAACGTTCTTCCATGCGCACAATTGTCGCCGGGCCCAACTGATTGAGGGACGTCTGGAGTCGATCCGCTGCGCTGTGTCGCTCACTGATGATCCCGGGATCGTTGCACCTCACCGATTGCTCGCGCTAATGCTGGTGGCGCAACTGCGCACAGCGCTGGCTGCGATCGACGTGTTCGACAAGGAAATCGCGTCAGTCGCACGCACGCTGCCCGACTTCGACCTGTTTGACAGCTTGCCCGGAGCAGGTCCGCATCTGACGCCGCGCCTGCTGGCTGCATTCGGCGAGCAACGTGAGCGCTTCAAGGGCGCTGATGAACTGCAGAAGTACTCCGGCATCGCGCCGGTCACCGAGCGCAGCGGCAAGAAGTGCTGGGTGCACTGGCGCTGGCAATGCCCGAAATTCCTGCGCCAGACCTTCGTCGAATGGGCGGGCCAGACCATCAACAAATCGTTCTGGGCGGGCGCCTACTACCGGCAACAGCGGGCGAAGGGCAGCTCGTATCAGGCCGCCGTGCGGGCATTGGCGTTCAAGTGGATACGGATCATCTACCGCTGCTGGCAGACCGGAACGCGGTACGACGAGAGCATCTACCTGAACGCCCTGAGGAAACGCGGTTCGCCACTCCTCGGGAACCTCGGGCTTCCGGGGTAGCCCGCTCCGGTCGACCGGTTACGCAGCTGCTTCCGGGGTCCGTGGGTTGCCTCCGCTTGACGTCATGTCGCGAGTTGTCCACGGCCGGCCGGCGGGTCGCCCGTTATGACCATGACGCTGGCCGGCGGTGGGCAACTCGCCAGACGAGCGCACGACGTTTCTTCCACACCCGCCGTTTCATGAATGAGCGACGCCCGAAGCTACAAGGTCAGGGGATGTGGGCTGTGCATGCCCTCGGAAAAACCTTGACTGACCGCCTCAGGGCGTGAAGCGGACAGTCTCCGGCCTATTTCGAATGTCCCTTCAATCGCCGATAACGGGCCTTCAACTGAAAGTCACCTCAGATACCCTAGACCGCTGCCCCGCCTGTCCCGACAGCCTGCGGAAAACAACGTGACGCCGATTCCACGGTTCATCGAGCTGCATTGATAACGCCCGAACATCAATTCTTCAAAAAAAAGCACTTATCGCGTAGATCTGTTTGCGTGAGTATCTGTACTCAAGATCCAGCGACATCGGAACGAACGTAAAACGCATCGGAGACACGACTATGGGCAACGTTCGGCGTAGCTTGCGCGGCTAACGCGCTGCGAGACATTCCTGCGACTTGCCTCGGGCTACCCGCGAAGTTCCGCAGTCGAGCCGGCTCAGGCATCGGACACCATAAAGCACACCAGAGCCTCGCCACGCCGAACGCCAACGGCGTGACGCCGCTTTTCACACCTATCGCTTGCAACCGAAACGCGTCGGCGTCGAGTCGTCGCCCGGTGACCTGTTTCTTTTTTATCGCAATGACTTTCAGGAGACATCTTCATGCAAATCACCGGTATGTTGCACGGCGCGCGCCTGTTGCAATTCGTCGGCTTCCCGGCGAGCGAGATCCTCGGCCCCGGCGCCAGCGAGGAGGAAATCAAAGCGATGATCGACCGTCATCGTCAAATCTTCATCAAGCCGGTCTTCAAGGGCGGAGTCGGCAAGAAGGGCAAGGCAGGTTTGCTGGGCCGCGCGACCGATCTGAAGACGGCGCTCGCCGAAAAGGAGCGGTTGTACTTCGCCGAGCATACCGTCGGCCACCTGAAGGCGAAGGCGAATGGCGTGACGTTCGAGGCCGGCGTGCCGGCCAAGCACGAGGTCTACTTCTCGATCACCGACTCCACCCGCTTTCGCGCACCGACCATGACGCTCTCGCACATGGGCGGCATGGACATCGAAGAAGTCGATCCGAAGCATGTGGCGATGGTGCCATTCGATGCGCTGACCGGCCTGAAGGCGTTCGTCGTGGCGAACGCGCTCTCTGAGATCGGCGCGCCGAAGGAGATCATCTCGCCGCTGGTCCAGCAGTTGCCGAAACTCTGGGAGCTCTTTCACAACTTCGGCATGACGACGCTCGAGTTGAATCCGATCCGCATGCGCGAGGACAGGAACGGGCGCCTCACGCCGGTCGCGTGCGACTTCAAATGCGGCTTCGATCGCGACGATCCGCGCTGGGCGCGACTCGGTCTGCCGCCTCATCTGTTCTCGGCGGACTACTCCGATTTCGAGCAGGAGATCAATCAGCTTCGCACCCACCAGGGGCAGAGCGACGTGTACGTGATCAACGACCAGGGAACGATCCTCGCGCCGACCTTCGGCGGAGGTGCCAATTCGCTCGTCACCGAGATGCTCGGCGACGCCGCGATCATCTCGTCGGATTTCGGTGGCAATCCGCCTTACGCGAAGATGAAGGAGGTCGCGCGCATCTGCTTAAGGCACTGGCTCAAGCAGGCGAACGTTCTTTTCATCATCGGCGGCAAGTCCAACAACACCGACATCTTCGAAACGCTGCGAGCCGTGGCCGACGCGTTGCGCGAACACTTCAGCGAGCACGGCCCGACACCCCTCTACGTCGTGCTCGGCCGTGGAGGGCCGAACCTCGTGCGGGGAATGTCCGCGCTGAGAGATACGTGCGATTCGCTCGGTTTGCCTTACCGGCTGTTCGGCTTCGACTCCGACATCAGCGAAGTCATCCAGTACGCCCGCCACGCGGACGCATGGATGCGGGCCGGCGGCCGGGCGGAGATCGCTGCCCGGATCGGCGCGCGCGAAACGAGAACAGAAGCGGCTCAGGCTTAAGGAGATCGACATGCACAAGCAAGGCAACAACCCGTTCAAGTATTTCGTCGGCGTCCAGTCGCTCGCGCAAATTGCCACTCGCGAAGACCGCGTTTGCGTGCTCAATATCCTCGGCGGCGAATCGTCGGACGTGACGCCCGTCAGTCACGCGTTCTCGGGCGGCAACGTCGTATTCGGCACGGCGCCCGGCAAAGGCGGCCAGGTGCTCGCCACGCCGGCCGGCGATATCCCCGTGTACAACAACGTTCGTGAGGGCCTGGAAGCGGGACACCGGTTCAATTGCGGCGTCGTCTATCTGCCGCCGTCGGCGGCCCGCGACGGCGTCGCGGAATTGATTCGCGTGAACCCGGAACTTCGCAAGATCTTCATCATCACCGAGAAGATCGCCGTTCATGATGCGCGGGAAATCCGGGCGATGGGCCAGCAAGCGGGCATCGACATCTTCGGGGCGAATGGGCTCGGCGTCGCCGACTCATGGAATCGCGTGAGAATCGGCGGAGCGCTGGGCGGCGACAATCCGGGCGACGCGCTGCGCAAGGGATCGATCGCGATCTTCTCCAATTCGGGCGGCTTCAGCACCACGATCGCCCAGTATCTGCGCATGAGCGGCTGGGGCACGTCGACCGTCATTTCGAGCGGCAAGGATGTCTACATCCACTACGCCGCGCCGGAATTTGCGTTCGCGCTCGCCAACGATGCGCGCAGCAAAGCGGCGGTGCTGTACTGCGAACCGGGCGGCTACTACGAAGCCGATGCAGACTTCAGCAAGCCCGTCGTGGCGTGCGTCGTGGGGCGCTGGAAGAGCCAGTTGACGCGGGCCGTCGGCCACGCCGGCGCGATGGCGGGCGGCGCCGACGATGCACGCGCCAAGGAGCGCTGGTTCATGGAGAAGTTCGGTGTCGATCGCCTTTTCACGCCGGACGATCCCTGTTGCTCGGCCAAGGGCGCCGTCGTCACGAACATCGCGCATATCCCTGTCGCGCTGAGCGCGGTGATGCGCGCCAACGCGACGATGCCGGACTTTGAGCCGGAAGGCAGCCTCGCGCTCAAGCCGTGGTTCGGCTCGGAACAGGGCATCGCGCTGCCCGCCAGCCTCGCGATTCCTGTGGTCGAGGCCGTCGCGCCCTATAACGAACAGGTCTTGCAGGTCAATCGCCAGGTCGGCGCCATTGCGCCACGTCAGGCGCTGAAGGATGCATCGGGCGCCTCGCAGATGGATGCGAAGACGCAGGTAAGCAGCCTACATGGCGCCTCGATGCTCGACGCAGCGACACATTCGTTCGAAGCGAACGTCAGCCTTGCCCTGCTGCACGAGTTCGGTGGCGAGAACGACGAGAAGCTCATCGATGTCGCGATCGCCATGTTCGTCAATTTGCACGGAACGCCTGAACTCGCGGCGGCGCAAGCCGCTCGCGAAGCCGGCAACGCGCCCAACGCGATCCTGGCGGCGGCGGCTTCGATCGTCGGGCCGAATCGACAGCGCGCGGCGCGGGCTGCCGCGAAATGGATGATCGATCGCTTCTCGGCAGCCGGCCTCGCCAGCGCGCTCGACGAGAACTTCGACATCGCGCGCATCGACGCGAGCGGCTGCGAGCCATTCTTCGCCGACACGCGCGATCCGCGCGCCGAGGCGATGCTCGCAGGGCTCGCCGAGCGAGGCGTGAAGTCGGCACTCGTCCACTGGCTCGCATCTCAGCCACGCCACCCGACGGCCGACGCGGTGCTGGCCGCGATCACCACTACGCTCGCGTGGGGACCGCTGATGCGCAAGCGCACCTCGCGCGTCACGGCCGAGAGCCTGCCCTGGTGGATCATGCTGTTCGGCACGCTGATCGGCGCTTCGGCGGACGCCTCGCGACACCATCCCGACGGCTTCTGCGGCTTCACTACGCAGGCGCTGCTGAACGAACGCAGCCTCACCGAAGTCTGCTTCGCCGCGCTGCTGAACCTCAAGCCCGGCCCCGATGACCTGTTCGCCTTCAGGACGCTCGCCGGCCTGCTGCTCACGAACGGCCCAGGCGCCATCTCGGCGCAGGGTGCGAAAGGCGCGGTATCGGCCGACGGCCCGGAAAGTCCCGAGCGCGTGCAGCTCAACAAGGCGCTCGTCGGCTTTCTCACGCATACCGGCTACACGCATGGCGGCAACGGCTATGAGGGCGTCGCGTTCCTGATCGAAGCGTTCCGGGACAGCGGCCTCGCCGATCCGTCCGACCCCGCGCATGGCGTGGACCTGCGCGCGCTCGCCGAGTGCTCGGTCGAACGATATGCGCAGTACAAGGCCCGGCAGAAACATGCTGGCAGCCTCGACATCGCGAAGCTGCCGGGCGTGAACCATCCCGTCTTCAAGGAGCGACCGGTCAATCACGACCCGCGCGAGGTGTTCATTGCGGACCTGTGCGAGATGCGTGGCGAATACAACGTGTTCCATGCGTATTATCGCGAGCTGGTGCAGGCGCTGTTCGATGCGGGCGTCTCGCGCAACGTTTATTGCGTCAATGTCGACGCGGTGATCGCCGCGCTGCTGCTGAAGATGCTGTGGCAGCCGCTGCGACGCGGAGAGTTCGGCGAGCCGGAGCTGGAAACCGCCGCGTTCACGATCTTCCTCTATCCGCGCATGCTCGGCTGCGCGGCGGAAATCGACGATCACCTCAACCGCGGACGCAACATGGACACGCGTACGCCCGCCTCTCAGTGCCGCTTCGTGGCGTAATCGAAAGCGGCGCGGGGCGAGCCGCTGGAACAGGCGCCCCGCGCCGATTGATAACCCGTGAACATCAATCGTTCCGAAGATTGCACTTATCGTTTCGCGGCGTCCGGGCGAATATCTCTACTAACAACAATCCGTCGAAGCGCTGCGAATCAAAAATTTCAGGAGACAACCCGATGCAACCCTCTGCCACTACCCTGCCTCCCGGGCACTCGAAGAGTTCCGCCGTCTTGCGCGTCACGGCCGGCAACTTCCTCGAACAGTTCGACTTCTTTCTGTTCGGCTTCTATGCGACGCAGATCGCCGCCGTGTTCTTCCCGGCGGCCAGCGAGTTCGCATCGCTGATGATGACCTTCGCGGTGTTCGGCGCCGGCTTCCTGATGCGGCCGCTCGGCGCGGTCATCCTCGGCGCCTACATCGACGACGTCGGCCGCCGCAAGGGCCTGATTGTCACCCTATCGATCATGGCGAGCGGCACCATCCTGATCGCGTTCGTACCGGGCTACGCGACGATCGGACTCTTCGCGCCGGCCCTGGTTCTCATTGGCCGTCTGCTGCAGGGCTTCTCGGCGGGTGCGGAACTGGGCGGCGTCTCGGTCTATCTCGCCGAAATGGCGACGCCGGGCAAAAAGGGCTTCTTCACGAGCTGGCAGTCCGCCAGCCAGCAAGTGGCGATCGTGATCGCGGCCGCGCTCGGTTTTGCGCTGAATCAATGGCTGGATACGGCGACGATTGCCGCTTGGGGATGGCGCGTGCCGTTCTTCGTCGGCTGCATGATCGTGCCGTTCATCTTCATGCTGCGGCGCAACCTCGAGGAAACGCAGGAGTTCAAGAAGCGCCAGCATCGTCCGACCATGAAAGAGGTCTTCCGTACTCTCGTCCAAAACTGGACCATCGTGATTGCCGGCGTGATGCTGGTGGCGATGACCACCACGAGTTTCTACCTGATCACGGTGTACGCGCCGACCTTCGGCAAGACCGTCCTGCATCTGAGCACGGCCGACAGTCTGCTCGTTACGCTGTGCGTGGGCGTGTCCAACTTCATCTGGCTGCCGATCGGAGGCGCTTTGTCGGACAGGATCGGCCGCCGTCCGCTTCTGCTTTCGATGTCGGTGCTCGCCATCGCGACCGCGTATCCCGCACTCTCGATGCTCGCCCACGCGCCGAGCTTCGTCAACATGCTGCTGGTGCTGCTCTGGCTCTCGTTCATGTACGGCATCTATAACGGTGCGATGGTCGTCGCGCTCACCGAAGTCATGCCGGTCGAAGTCCGCGTCGCCGGATTCTCGCTGGCCTACAGCCTCGCGACGGCGGTCTTCGGCGGGTTCACCCCGGTGATCTCGACCGCGCTCATACACGTGACGGGCGACAAGGCCGCGCCAGGCTACTGGATGAGCTTCGCGGCTGTGTGTGCGCTCGGCGCGACCATCGCCCTGTACCGGCGCCGCCCCGTCGTGATGCATGCGGCCTCGTGAAGCACAGTTTCCGTTCTTGAACACCAGACTGACACACTCATGACGATCAAATCCTTCCTGCTGAAACTCTGCACCGTCGCCCTGCTCGGCAGCACGGTCGGCTCGACCACCGTGCAAGCCGCCGAACTGCACGTCATGAGTTCGGGTGGCTTCACCGCCGCGTACAAAGTGCTGGCGCCGAGGTTCTCGGCCGCGACCGGCAACACGCTCGACACGGCCCTCGGGCCGTCAATGGGCAAATCGCCGGAGGCCATCCCGAACCGGCTCGAACGCGGGGAGCCCGCCGACGTCGTGATCATGGTCGGCTACGCGCTCGACGACCTGATCAAGCAGGGTAAGATCATTCCAGGCTCGCGCGTCGAACTCGCGGATTCGCGCATCGGCATGGTCGTGCGCGAGGGTGCACCGAAGCCGGACATCGAAACGGTCGAAACGCTCAAGGCGACGCTGCTGCATGCGAGGTCGATCGCGTACTCGGACAGCGCGAGCGGTGTCTATATCGAGCGCGAGTTGTTCAAGCGGCTCGGCATCGAAGAGCAGGTGAAGTCCAAGGCGAAGATGGTCCCGAAGATCCCGGTGGCGTCAGTCGTGGCCAGCGGCGACTACGAAGTGGGGTTCCAGCAGGTCAGCGAACTGCTTCCGGTGAAGGGCGCCGCATTCGTCGGGAAGATTCCGGAGTCGGTGCAATCCGTCACGCGCTTCGCCGCCGGAATTCCAGTTGGCGCGCAGCATCCGAAAGAAGCGAAAGCGCTGCTCGACTATCTCGCATCGCCCGCCGTGCAGCCCGAAGTGACGGCGACCGGGCTCGACTCCGTCGCCACGCACTGACGCGATCGGTACCCATGCGGCCGTCGATTCAGCCGGGCATGTCCGCCGGCCGATCGAACGAATCAGCCGGCTCGCGCGCGGCGCGCAATGCCTGCTTCAGGCGCACGCGGTCGCAGGAACGCTCCCACATCGACACGAAGATCACCGCGCAGGCATTGCTGACTACGCTCGTCAACGCGCGGGCCTCAGACATGAAGCGATCGATGCCGACCAGCAGCGCGACACCAGCGAGCGGCAAGTCGGGAATCACCGCCAGCGTCGCGACGAGCGCCACCAGTCCGCTGCCCGACACGCCCGCCGCGCCCTTCGATGTGAGCAGCATCACGGCGAGCATCGTCGCGATTTGCGAGGCGGACAGCGGCACGTCGCACGCCTGCGCAATGAACATCGACGCGAGCGTCAGGTAGATCGCCGTGCCGTCGAGGTTGAACGAGTAGCCGCCGGGCAGCACGAGTCCGACGATTCCCTTGTCGCAGCCGAGCGCTTCGAGCTTGACGATGAGGCGCGGCAGCACCGGTTCGGTCGATGACGTCGCAAGCACGATCAGAAGTTCTTCGCGCATGTAGCGCAGGAGCCGCCACAGCGAGAAACCGTGCAGGCGCGCGAGCGGGCCGAGCACGCAGACGACGAACAACAGGCAGGCCAGGTAGAACGACACCACCAGCGTGCCGAGCGAGCCGATCGAGCGGATGCCGAAACGGCCCACCGTGAACGCCATCGCGCCAAATGCGCCGAGCGGCGCGAGCCGCATGATCATCGCGAGAATTCGGAACAGCACGTGCGCGATGCCGTCGATGAATTCCTGCACCCGCCGCCCGGCGCTGTCGCTGGCGTTCAGCGCGAAACCGAACAGCAGCGCGAGCAGCAGCACCGGCAGCACCTCGCCCTTCTCGAATGCGCCAACGAGCGTTTCAGGGATCACATGCAACGCGAATTCCACGAACCCGTGTGGCTGCGAGCGCGCGGAATACTGCCTGAGGATGGATGTGTCCAGATGCCCCGCGTCGATGTGCAGTCCCGTTCCCGGATGCAGCGCGAAGGCGGTCGCGAGCCCGAGCACGAGTGCAACGGCGGTCAGGGAATAGAACAGCGCCAATGCCTTCAGGATCGTGCGTCCGATCCTCGCACCGCTCGCGAGCGACGTGATGCCGCTCACAATCGTGCAGAAGACGATCGGTGCGATCATCATGCGCACCAGTCCGACGAACGCGTCGCTCAATGGTTTCAGCGACGCGCCGGCCTGCGGCCAGAAATGGCCGACGGCCATGCCGAGCCCCATTCCCAGCAGCACCTGAACATAAAGCAGCCTGAACGGTCTCGCCACCCTCATGCGGGCGCCTTCTTTTTCGCGGCACTCGCACCGCTGTTGCGCTTCGCGTCGATGATCGTCTGATAGAAGTGCTGCGCGGCCGGCGTGAGCTGACGTCCCCGGCGCGTAACGATGCCGACGCGCCTCGTCACGACCGGATCGACGAGCGGCACGCTGGTCAGAATCGGATGGTCCCGCATGGGCATCGCCATCGACGGCACGGCGGCCACGCCGAGTCCGGCTTCGATCAGGCCGAGCATGGTCGTGACATGGCGCGTCTCGCAAACGCTCGGCACGCACGGCGCGACAGCGGTCAGCGCCTGATCGAGCAACAGGCGGTTACCCGAAGTCTTGTCGACGGACACGTACTCGTGCTCGTAAAGCTCGCTCCACGACACGCGCTTCTTGCGAGCAAGGGGATGATCACGGCGGCACGCGGCGACGAACCGTTCCTGCAGCAAGACCTTGAAATCGACATCAGTCTCCTGGCTGCCCATGAAACTGACGCCGAAATCGGCCTCGCCGCTGATGACCGACCCGAGCACCTCGTTGGCGCTCGTGTCGAGCAACTTGACTCTGATCCTCGGATAGCGGGCGTGATAGGTCGCGACGACGCTCGGCAGGAAATAGTAGGCAACCGACGGCACGCATGCGATGGTCACATGACCGAGACGGCTCGTGGAAACGTCACGGATGCCGAGCAGCGCGACATCGAGGTCGTCGAGCAGTTGTTCCGCGCTCTGGGCGAATACGCGCCCTACCGTGGTGAGCGTGACGCTGCGCGTGGTGCGCTCGAAAAGCCGCACGCCGAGTGCGTCTTCGAGTTTGTCGATGCGGCGGCTCAGCGCCGGCTGCGAGATACTGACGGACTCCGCGGCCCGGCGGAAGTTGCCCAACTCCACGACGGCTCGAAATGCCTGCAAATCGTTCAGGTCGAAGTTAACGCCCACGAGCCATCCTCCGCATATCAGATGCGGCTATTTTGCATGATGCGGACAAAAGCGGTTTGGCGGAAACACAAACGTCCGCTGAAGTCTTCCCAACGACTGTCTTCGCGACGGAAATGCGCCTCTCAAATGGTTGAAATTTTCAACTATATGTCTATAATTGCTTTGTTGCCTGAGCGGGTCATTGACGGGCACTATCGGAGTCGACTCGTGTACTCAGACTTTCTGACCTTCAGGCTCGATCTGGCCAGCGAGCTGCTGATCAGCAAGGCGAATACGGTGTACCGTGACCAGTGGAACCTCGACGTGCGCGCGTTGCGCGTTCTACGTCTCGTATGTAGTGAGCCTGACATCACACCAAAAGACGTATCGCAGCGCGCGTTGATCGAAAAGACACTGCTTTCAAAAATCCTAGCTGACCTTCAAGCGCGGGGCCTAATTAGTCGCGACGGTCATACCGTTGACCGACGTAGCGTCGCACTACGAGCAACGGACTATGGTCTCGAGATAGCGCGGACGTCGGAAATGCTCGGAATGCAAATGGAAGATGAACTGATTAGTGCGCTCACCCCAAGTGAGCGCAAGTCGCTAGAAAAGCTGCTTGACAAGCTTGCTCGCAGCTTGCTTGGCGGCAAGGAACAGCCCACATCTGCGTAGCGTGCTTCGCGGCCGGAACGTGAACGAGGAGTCGTCTATGCCCACACTGATAAAGACGATCGCAGGCGCGATCGACAGCCTGCTTCCCGAGCTCGAGACTATTTATAAGGACCTGCATCAACATCCCGAACTGTCGATGCAGGAAGTTCGGACCGCCCAGATCGCCGGAGATTATGCGCAGAAGTTCGGCTTCGACGTAACGCGCCAAGTAGGCGTGACGGGCGTGGTGGCTGTACTGCGAAACGGCGACGGCCCAACGGTCATGCTGCGAGCCGACATGGACGCATTGCCGATGGCGGAGGCCAGCGGGTTGCCCTACGCGAGCACGGTGAAGGCGAAAGACGAAGATGGCTACGAAGTCGGCGTGGCGCATTCCTGCGGGCACGACATGCACGTGACCTGGCTGATGGGCGTGGCGAGGCTGATGGCGGAACATCGCGACGCCTGGTCCGGCACGCTGATGGCCGTTTTTCAGCCCGGCGAAGAAGTGGGGCGGGGTGCGCGCAGCATGATTGACGACGGGATGATCGCGCGCTTTCCGAAACCGGATGTGATCCTGGGTCAGCACGTGATGGTAGGTGCAGCGGGCACGGTCGGATACCGTAGCGGCACGATCCTTTCGGCGGGTGACAGTCTCAAGGTCAAACTGTTTGGTCGTGGATCGCACGGGTCCCAACCGCAAACATCGATCGATCCGGTCATCATGGCGGCATCGACAACACTGCGTCTGCAGACGATCGTCTCCCGCGAGATTTCACCGCGCGACAGCGCAGTATTGACTGTTGGCGCGCTTCAGGCGGGCACCAAAGACAACATCATCCCCGACGACGCAACGATCAAACTCAACATGCGCACCTTTGACGACGACGTGCGCGAGTACATGCTGGGTGCGATCCGCCGCATCTGCTGCGCGGAATGTGCCGCATCGAACGCGCCGCGAGAGCCCGAATTCACGACGATTTCGAGCTATCCACTCACGGTCAACGACGACGCCACGACTCAACTTCTGCTCGCAGCGTTCAAAGCGCACTTCGGCGAGCGCGCCTATGAAACGCAACCTGCAGCGGCGAGTGAGGACTTCAGCGTGTTCGGTCGTGAATGGGACGTACCGTATGCGTTCTGGTTTGTAGGGGGAACCGATCCAGAGATGTTCAGAAAAGCGATGGCAGAGAAGAAGCTCAACGAGATTCCAAGCAACCATTCACCGAAATTTGCTCCTGTGCTCAGTCCCACGTTGCGCACGGGCCTCGAAGCCATGCTTTGTGCTGCGGGTGCCTGGTTCGGCGAACAACAAAAGCAAGCGTGAATTCCCATACCGTCTATACGCTGCTCGATCTGGTTGGGACGTTCGCTTTCGCCATCAGTGGTGCCGTTGCCGCACGACAAAGGCGTCTGGACCTTTTTGGCATTATCTCCATCGCATTCATCGTCGCCTGCGGTGGCGGTATCGTGCGTGACGTCTGTATTGGGGCGGTGCCGCCTGCGGGGCTGTCGAACTGGCGCTATCTGGCAACTGCGCTGCTTGCATCAGCAATCGCGATTCTCGCGTATCCCCGTGTGCGACGTCTGCGCCAGCCAGTAATGTACTTCGATGCAATTGGCCTTGGGCTGTTCGCGGTATCGGGCGCCCAAAAGTCGCTTGCCTATGGCCACAGCGCCGAGCTTGCGATACTGCTCGGCATCGTCAGTGCCGTTGGCGGAGGGGTCATACGCGATGTTGTGCTTTCACGCGTACCAGCCATTCTCGAGCGTGAGATTTATGCGTCGGCGGCGCTGCTCGGCGCTGCTGTCCAGGCAGGATTTTTCTATGCAGGTTGGATGAACTGGTGGGCGCCTTGGTTGGCCACACTCGTCTGCGTGACCGTCCGACTTGCGTCGCTTTACTTCGGTTGGCGCTTGCCAGTTTTCCTCGGACGCAGGGGAAAATATTGCCGACGACAACCCGTAATGCTACCGGCATGATGAGATGGCGGAGAGCGACCCACTCCGCGATGCCGATCGTGAATCTCGATGTGTTGATCGGTCATTGTTGACGCCGCTTACACATGTCAGCAACGCCGACGTTTGCCGGAAAGGGAGGCTAGCTGAACGCGGAATTGCCGAGCCGTAACCAGGTGACGTGGCGTCATAAAACAAATCGGGTAAGCGGCAGATATACATTGATGATGTACCGCTCTCGACGAAATTTGGCGATCGTCCGCATCGGGTCGTAAGTTCGCGTTCAGTTTCGGTGCATAAGTCATTCGCGACCGCCGATATGCGAATGTCAGGTAAGCGACTCGAAGCCGCCTTACCAAGGTGGATACTCGAATGACCGGAATGGCCGACAACGTGACTGACATAAACCGCACACGAACGTCCGTTGCCTGGCGCTAAGCCGACGTTCGAACGTCCGTGCGACAGCGCAAGCAAACGTCCGTACCTGGCCGATAGTGTTGAAAAACTCTGCATTTTTCGTGGCTGGCACCTATCCTGCCTGTGGGTGATCAACGGGGGGTGCCAGCCATGATGGGTCAACGAGGCGGTTCGCAGGAGAGGCTCTTCTACTCGTTCAACCTCGGCGATCACGTGCCCTCAGATCATCTGCTGCGTGGAATCGACCGGTTTTTTGATCTCGGGGACTTGCGCCAGCACCTCGCGCCTTACTACAGCAACACGGGACGTCCATCGGTTGATCCAGAACTGATCGTTCGCATGCTCATCGTTGGATACTGCTTTGGCATCAGGTCCGAGCGTCGTCTATGCGAAGAGGTTCACCTGAATCTGGCCTATCGCTGGTTCTGCCGTCTCGGTCTCGAAGACCCCATTCCGGACCATTCGACATTCTCCAAGAATCGGCACGGCCGCTTCCATGACAGCGAAGCGCTTCGTTATGTGTTCGAGACGGTCTTGCTTCGCTGCATGACAGAAGGACTCGTGCAGGGTGAAGGCTTTGCGATAGACGCGAGCGTCATCAGCGCCGACGCCAATCGCAGCCGTGCGGTGCCCGGAACGCAGACCATTGACTGGAGCAAGGGCGATCGCCCGAGCCTTGCCGTATGCGAGTACCTTGCTGCCTTGGATGAACTCAACCAGAGGAACAACGATGAATCAAATGAAACAGACGTGGCGCCCCCGCCAAAGAGCATTTCATTGACCGATCCCGCGTCACGCTGGACCGCGGCACCAGGCGGTCCAGCATTCTTTGCTTATTCGACAAACTATCTGATTGACCTGCACGCCGGAATCATCATGGATGTTGAGGCCACGCCTGCTAATCGCGCGGAGGAGGTGGCGTCGACGAAGACCATGATTGACCGGGTTGAACAGCGCTTTGCCATGAAGCCCCGGCGTCTTGTCGGCGATACGGCCTACGGTACTGCGTCAATGCTCGGCTGGATGGTCAACGAAAAGCAGATTGCCCCACACGTTCCGGTTTGGGAAAAGCCCCGGCGTGACGGCACGTTCCGGAGAGAGGAGTTCCGCTGGGATGAGCAACGCAACGAGTATCAATGCCCCGCTGGACACGCGATGCGCAGTGACTGGCGGGCATATGCAAACCCGCGTACACACATTACAAAGGCCGACACCATCATCTATCGCTCGAGTCAGCCAAACTGCAGCGGATGTTCGATGAAGGAACGGTGCTGCCCCAACATGCCATTCCGCAAGATCGCCCGCAGCATCCACGAAGATGCGCGAGATGTCGCACGCAAACTATCGACGACATCGGAGTACAGACAATCGCGTCGCGACAGAAAGAAAGTCGAGATGCTGTTTGCACATCTGAAGCGGATTCTGAAGCTCGATCGCCTGAGGTTGCGAGGACCAAGTGGGGCGCAAGACGAATTCCTGTGGCGGCAACAGCCCAGAACCTGCGACGAGTGGCCCGCCGGTTAGCGTCGCGCGACGAAGCGATGATCGGAATGGCGGTCTAACGTGAAACGAGGAGCGAAGCCCTCATAGCGCTCGAATGCCTGCGATCAACTGCGCTGTGCCACAAGCAGAGGTGCGCGGCTGCCCTCGTCGAAATCGAGTTTTTCAACACTATCGGCCTTGATGGTGTTGAAAAAGTCATGTTTTGACTTCTGACGATGGCTTTCGCCATGCGGTTTCAAGCCCTGAACCTGAACGGCGATGTCAACCTTTCGGAGCGACTGCTGCATTGCTCGTCAAGCAGCCGCAAGTTTGTTGCTGCTACTTTCCGGTGCAAGCCGTTTCGCCATTCGTCGCAGATTTTGTGCGGTTGCTGCGAGCAAAAACTCATCGTGTGCGCCTGTTACCCGGCTACCCGTTTGGGTGGTGTGTGCCCCCTGTTCTTCTGTCATTGTGAACCCGTCGTCATCACGCGACCCGTATAGGATAGGTGAGCAATCGATGACGCGAGGCACATGTAAGTCGCATCCAATCGGCGGGAGACCTGAAATGGAAACCACATCCTCAAGCGGAAATCCTTTGATGGATCTCTCGGACAATCTGGCAGACATTGTCGGGCGAGTCGGGCGGAGCGTCGTGACGGTACACGGCCGGTATCGCATGCCGTCAAGTGGGGTAATCTGGCGACATGGCGTCGTCGTGACGGCTGCACACACGATCAGGCGTGAGGACGGGATCGAAATCACATTGACCGACGGCCGTACGGTCGCCGCCGTCCTCGCAGGCCTGGATACGGGCACCGACCTCGCCGTGCTGAAACTGGACGGCGTAGACCTGGACCCGGTCGAGTCTGGCGATGCCCGCTCACTGAAGCCGGGTCATCTGGCGCTCGCCGTCGCGTGTGAGGACACGCTCGGCAACAGCGCTGATTTTGGCGTGATCGGCGGCACAGGTGGTCCTTGGCGCACATGGAGAGGGGGACAGCTCGATGCGTTCGTGCGACTGGACGGCGGTCTGCGCCCCGGTTTCTCCGGAGCGGCCCTCGCGGATATGCGCGGGCAGGTCATGGGCATCTGCACGTCGGCACTGATGCGCGGCGCTGGCATCGTGATTCCCGGGATGACCGTGAAGCGCGTCACGGATGAACTGTTGGCTAAAGGGCGTGTCTCACGGGGCTACCTTGGCGTCGGCACGCAGAAGGTCAGCCTGCCGGACGCATGGGTCAACAAAATGAACCTGCCGTACAGTAGCGGATTGCTGATCAATTCGCTCGCGCCAGGCGGTCCTGCGGAACAGGCGGGTGTGCTCATAGGCGATGTGCTGATCGAACTGGACGGCAAGCCTTGCCGCGACATGGACGACGTGCACGCCGCGCTGGGCTCCGCAAGCATTGGACAGCAGTTGCAAATCGCGTTGATCCGAGGTGGCGAACGTCACGCGTGTTCGGTAACCGTGGGCGAACGCCCCCAACGGAACTCGTGCAGGTGAGGTCCGGGAAGCGGCGAAATGTCGGACGGGCAGATGGTACACGTGGCGACGGTGCGGGTCGCAGTGATTGCGGCATCGTCGCAGGTGCGCGCAAGCCTGCAAACGCTTGTCGCGGCGAACCCGACACTTGCATTCCTGGGTAGCGCAGCCGACGCCGAAACGCTCGTCGATTGCCTCGCCGGTTTGGTGCCGGATGTGGTCGTGGCTGACATCGAGCCGCATGCGAGCGACGCGCTCAAGACGCTATTCGAACTCGGGCACACGCCGCCGGCGCTCGTCCTGTTGATCGACGCCCCGGACAGCGACTTGATCCTTGATGCGCTGCCCGCCGATGCGGTGGCGATCCTGCCGCGCAACGCGATACCAGCCGAAATCGTCGTGTCGATCGAAGCTGTCGCTGCGGGCCTTTGCGTACTGTCACCCGAGATCCTCGCAAGGCTGCTGGCCGGACGAAAACCGTCACGCCGGACGGCATCCGGCGAACCGTTCGAAGCCTTGACGTTACGCGAGATCGAAGTGCTGGCGATGCTCGCCGACGGACTCGGCAACAAGGAGATCGCGCGGCAACTTGACATCTCGGAGAACACGGTGAAATTCCACCTGTCCTCCATCTTCGGCAAACTCGGCGCGACCAACCGCACCGAAGCGGTGATGCTCGGTATGCGGTACGGATTCGTCATGATGTAGAGACAGACACGACGAGCCTGCCACCCGCATCGATATTGTCACTCTCGCGATTTCGATCCGTCAGCCAACTTCCGTCATCGACCCGCTTCCGCCGTTCGTCCCGCACATGCCGAGCGGCGGCTTTTGCGGCTTCACGCTCCCGACGGCCGACGCCGCCGGCTGGACGGGGCAAGCGATGACCATGCCCGGCAAGCGACTAGTACTGGTGGAGATCGATGATAAGTGTCGCAGAATTTTGTGCTCAGGCAGCTACAGTCCCAGCGGGCGCCCCGCCTGGCTACTGCTTGGCTTTAACTCCGATGCCAAACGGGGATGCCTCCTGTTTGCGTGACGGGGCATTGCTTACAAGTCGCGGCGCGCAAGGCGTTCGACATGCCGTTGATCCGTCAATGCTCAGTAGGAGTCAACTTCCGCGACCGCCTCAGCGAACGCCTGTGGCGCTTCCTGAGGAAGGTTGTGCCCGATACCGCCCTTGATGATTCGGTGCGTGTACTTGCCTGAGAACTTCTTGGCATAGGCTGTGCCGTCCGCATGCGGTGCACCATTGGCGTCACCTTCAAGAGTGATCGTGGGTATAGTGATGACCGGACCTTGCGACAGCCGCTTTTCCAGATCGTCATATTTCGGCTCGCCTGCGGCCAGGCCCTGCCTCCAGCGGTAGTTGTGAATCACGATACTGACATAGTCCGGATTGTCGAAGGCTGTCGCGGAGCGATCGAACGTCGCGTCGTCGAATGCCCACTTTGGCGACGCGATCTGCCAAATGAGCTTCCCGAAATCGCGCCGATACTTCTCGTAGCCCTCTGCGCCGCGCTCGGTGGCGAAGTAATATTGGTACCACCATGTGTACTCGGCTTTGGGTGGCAGCGGCATCTTGTTGAATTCAAGGTTGTTGATCAGATATCCACTCACCGCGACGAGGGCCTTGCAGCGCTCGGGCCAGAGGGCTGCGACAATGCACGCTGATCGCCCACCCAGGTCATAGCCGGCAATGGTCGCCTTCTGGATCTTGAGAGCGTCCATCAGCGCGATGACGTCGACTGCGGCTGCCGCTTGCTGGCCATTCCGGAACGTTGCGCCTGAAAGAAACCGCGTCGCACCATGGCCACGCATGTACGGGATGATCACCCGGTACCCAGCCGACGCTAATAGGGGCGCGACATCGACAAAGCTGTGAATGTCGTAGGGCCAGCCGTGCAACAGAATCACCACGGGACCGTCGGCGGGACCCGCCTCGGCGTATCCGACGTTCAGCAGGCCCGCATCGATCTGCTTGATTGGACCGAATGATGTGTTCGTCCCCGGCTTGATGGCGGGCAAATGAGCCCTTTCTGCATTGCCCGATTGCGCCTTTGCGTAACCAACCATCCCGAACTGCGCAGCGGCAAGTGTCATG
>Ga0247692_1000049_pt1 | contig 25221 bp, 18 predicted proteins | sample CNK33_metaG_FD_183041 | JGI IMG/M metagenome (GOLD analysis project Ga0247692, IMG submission 183041) | Soil microbial communities from Purdue University Martell Research Forest, Indiana, United States - CNK33 | ecosystem: Environmental > Terrestrial > Soil > Temperate forest > Bulk soil...
GCCGCCGCCAAGCGCCTTGATCAGCGCGACGCTCGCGGCCATCCGGCGGCGCGCGATCGAGACGGCTTCGCGCTCGTTGGTGAGCGCCGTCGTTTGCGCGACCACCACGTCGAGATACGTGATCGCGCCGTTCTTGTAGCGGTTCGACACGATCGCGAGCGAGCGCTGCGCGGCCGAGACGGCGTCGTCCTGCGCTTGCGCTTCCTGTTCGAGCACGCGCAAGGCCGCGATGTTGTCTTCGACCTGGCCGAACGCCGTCAGCACCGTTTGACGATACTGCGCGATGCCTTCGTCGTAGTTCGCCTGCGCTTCGGCTTTTTTCGCGGCGCGCCCGCCGAAGTCGAGCAGCGTGCCGGCGAGCGTCGGCCCGAGCGACCAGAAGCGGGCAGGCGCAAGCAGCCAGTCACTGAAATTGGTCGCCTCGAGCCCACCCGTCACCGACAAAATCAGATTCGGAAAATACGCCGCCGTCGCGACGCCGATCTGCGCATTCAGATTGACCATCTGCCGCTCGGCGGCGGCGATGTCGGGCCGCCGCTCGAGCAGTGTCGACGGCACGCCGACAGGCGCGACGGCGGGCACGGCGACGAGCGGTGCAACAGGCAGCGAGAACGTCGACGGTGTCTGGCCGATGAGGATCGCGATCGCGTGTTCGAGCTGCGCGCGCTGCACGCCGAGATCGATCGCCTGCGCCTGCGTCGTGCGCAACTGCGTCTGCGCCTGCGCGACGTCGGCGTCGGTGGCGATGCCGCCCTTGTAGCGGTTCTGCGTGAGTTCGACTGCTTCCTTGTAGGCGGCGATCGTGTCGTCTAGCAGTTGCCGTTCGCGGTCGATGCCGCGCAGCTCGAAATAGTCCGTCGCGAGTTCGGCCTGCATCGACAGCAGCGCACTTTGTGCATCGGCGGCGCTTGCCTGCGCGTTCGCGCGCGCACCTTCGACGCTGCGCGACACGCGGCCCCACAAATCGGGCTCCCACGTCGCGTCAGCACCGACGATCCAGTCGTCGAGCGTCTTGCCCGCCGTCGATTTGAACTTCACGTTCTCCGACGAGCGCGCACGCGAGTAGCCGCCGTTCGCGGTGACGACGGGGAAGAACTGCGAGCGGAACTGCTCGACCTGCGCGCGCGCCGCGCGAAAACGCGCCTGCGCGGCCTGCACGTTCTGGTTCGCGCTGGCGACCTGCTGTTCGAGCGCGTTCAGCGCGGCGTCGTTGTAGACCTCCCACCAGGCGCTGCGGATACGCGCGTCGGCGGGCTCGGCCGTTTTCCAGCCGGTGCCCTCGAGTTCCTTGTAGGTGGCGGCCGTTGTTGCCGCGGGCCGCTTGTAGTCGGGGCCGACCGTGCACGCGGCAAGGAGACTCGCGCCCACGAGCGCGAAAGCCACCGAACGAAGACGCATGCGATACGTGCTCACTCTTGTGCCTTTGCAGTCTGCTCGCTTTGCGGCGAAGACGAGCCGCTAGAGGCGCCCGAAGCACCGGATGCACCCGCCGCGCCCCCCGCTTTCGGATGCACGATACGCACCGCAGCGCCATCGACGATCGAATCCTGCGGATTCAGAATCACCTGTTCGTCGCCCGTCAGCCCGGAGGCGATGGCGACGCGCGTGCCGTAGTCGGTGCCGAGCGCGACCTTGACGAGCTTTACACGCTGCTGCGCCTCGACGGTCGCGACTTTCACGCCGTCCGGACGGAACAGGAACGCGTTACCCGGCAGCGTGTACGGCGCGGCGGCCTGCGACTTCAGCGCGAAATGGACCTGCGCATAAGCGCCCGGCAGCAGATCGCCGTTGCGATTGTCGACGTCGACTTCGACGAGCATCGTACGCTGCTGTTGATCGACGGCGCCCGACGTCCGCGCGACCGTTCCGGGGTAGTGCTTCGCCGGCGTTTCAGTGAGCGTCAGAAACGCGCTCTGCTGCGCCTTCACTTCCTGCGCGTAAGCCTGGGGCACGTTCACGTAGACGCGCAACCGGTCGGCCTGCGCGACATGAAACAGTTCCTTCGCCGGGCCGCCCGAACTGCCTGCATCGATCAGCGCGCCGACATCGACGTTGCGCGCGGTCACGATGCCGTCGAACGGCGCAAAGACCTTCTGGAACGACTGCATCTTTTCGAGTCGCGCGACGTTGAAACGCGCCGCGTCGAGCGTGCCTTTCTTCGCGAGCATGTCGCCGACTTTTTCGTCGGTTTCCTGCTTCGAGACGGAATTGCTGCGAAGCATCTCCGACCAGCGGTCAGCGGTGCTTTTGGCGAGCGTGTAGGTCGCTTGTGCGTTGGCCAGATCGGCGCTCGCCGCTTTCAACTGATCGTCGACTTCGGGCGTGTCGATTTCGGCGAGCAGTTGCCCCGCCTTCACGCGCGCGCCGATATCCGCATACCACTTCTTCACATAGCCGTTGGTGCGCGCGTAGATCGGCGTATCGAGAAACGCCTGCACATTGCCGGGCAGCACGAGATCGAGCGCAGCCGCGGATTTCTGCGGCTTCACCACTTCGACGCTCAGTTGCGCGGAATGCTGCGCGTCGCGTTCGAGTGCGGCCTGCGCGTCGTGGCGCGACCAGATACCCTGCGCAGCGAGCGCCAGCACGACGATCGCCGCGCCGATTACGATCCAGCGCGAACGTTTCGATGAGCTGCGCGGGCCTTCCCCGTGCGGCGCGGACTCATCAGGACGATTCCCTTCCATCAGAACTCCAGATACTGTGCTTGCGCATCGTTGTTATGACCGTGACCACGTCGGCCACCTTATTGCGGCTTCTGGACGACATGCGCGGCGGCGCGTGCGCGTCGTTCCGACAGCCGTCGATAGATCATCGAAAACACCACGGGCACGAACACCAGCGTCGCAATCGTGCCGATGGTCAAACCGCCGATTACCGCGCGCCCAAGCGGCGCATTCTGCTCGCCGCCTTCGCCGAGGCCAATCGCCATCGGCACCATGCCGATCACCATCGCGAGCGCCGTCATCAGCACGGGACGAAAGCGGGTGAAGCCTGCTTCGATCGCGGCGCGCGTCGCGTCTCCATGTTCGAGCAACTGCTCGCGCGCGAAGCTGACGACAAGAATCGAGTTCGCCGTCGCGATGCCGATACACATGATCGCACCCGTCAACGCCGGAATGGACAGCGTGGTATGCGTGAGAAACAGTATCCACACGATGCCCGCCAGCGCGCCCGGCAAACCCGTGATGATGATGAACGGATCGAGCCACGACTGGAAATTCACGACGATCAGCAGATACACCAGCACGATCGCGAACACGAGGCCGGTGAAGAGGCCCGAGAACGAGTCGTTCATCGTCTGGACCTGGCCGCGCAGTTCGATCGACGAGCCCTTCGGCAATTGTGCCTTGGTGTCGGCAATGATCTTCTGGATATCGTCGGAAACGGCGCCGAGATCGCGGCCGTCGGCGGTGCCGTAGATATCGATCGTGGTTTGCGCGTTGTAGTGCGTGAGCACGGCGTTGCCGGCTTCGCGCCGCATCGTCGACAGCGCGCCGAGAATGTTCGTGTGGCCGTTCGCGTTCAGCGGAATGTTCGCGAGCGATTGCAGCGAATCGATCGTGTATTGCGGCGCTTCCGTGATCACGTTGTAACTGACGCCATTGCGCGGATTGAGCCAGAAGGTCGGTGTCGTCTGCTGGCTGCCCGACAGTGTGATCAGCAGATTGCTCGCGACGTCGCGCTGCGTGAAGCCCGCCTGTTGCGCGCGCGTGCGGTCGACGTCGACGAAGATGCGCGGCAGGTCGGACGGCTGCTGGATGCGCGCATCCGCAAAGCCCGGAATCGCGCGCAGTTTGTCGAGCAGCATCGCGGCGAACGCGCGATTGCCCGGCACGTCGCGCCCCACAATCTGAATGTCGATCGGCGACGGCATGCCGAAGTTCAGCGTCTGACTGACGATATCCGCGGGCAGAAACGCGAACTGCACGCCTGGGAATTCGTCGGTGAGCGTGCGGCGCAATTTGCGCACGTACTCGGCTGTCGGCTTGTGATCCGCGTTCAGGCTGATCAGGATGTCGGCATCCGAGGTGCCGATCGTGCCCGTCGCGCTGTACGACAGGTTGATACCCGATACGGGCAAGCCGATGTTGTCGATGATCGAATGCAGTTCGTCGCGCGGAATCAGTTCGCGGATGCGCGCATCGACGCGATCGGTGACGACGGCCGTTTCTTCAACACGCATGCCCGTCTTCGCGCGCAGATGCAGCGCGATCGTGCCAGCATCGACGGCAGGAAAGAAGTCGCGGCCAAGAAACGGCATTAGCAGCAGCGACAGCAGACAGCACGCGAGAAAGCCCGTCACGAAGATGCCGGGCCGCGCGACGCGCGCCACGAGAAACTCACGATAACGCCCGCGCAGATTCGCAAAGCCGCGCTCGAACGCGAGGTGCACGCGCATGAACGGGTTGCGCGTCTCGTGCGAATGATGGAAGTCGGCGGGACGATGGTGATGGCGCAGCAGATACTTCGCGAGCGTCGGCACCAGCGTTCGCGAGAAGAAGTACGACGCGAGCATCGCGAACACGACGGCTTCGGCGAGCGGTATGAACAGATAGTGTGCGACGCCCGTCAGCAGGAACATCGGCACGAACACGATACAGATCGACAGCGTGGAAACCAGGGTTGGAATCGCGATCTGATGCGCGCCGTCGAGAATCGCCTGTTCGAGGTTCTTGCCCTGTTCGAGCTGATGACTGATGTTCTCGATCGCGACTGTCGCGTCGTCGACGAGAATACCGACGGCGAGCGCCAGCCCGCCCAAGGTCATGATGTTGATCGTCTCGCCGAGCGCGGACAGCGCGATGATCGACGTGATCATCGACAGCGGAATCGATACCGCGATGATCAGCGTTGCGCGCCAGTTGCCGAGGAACAGCAGAATCATCAGGCCCGTCAGGCACGCGGCGATCAGCGCTTCGCGCAGCACGCCTTGCAGCGACGCGCGCACGAACAGCGACTGGTCCGCGACGGGATCGATGTTCAGCGACTCGGGCACGAGATTGCGCAGCGCTGGCATCATGGTCTTGATGCGATCGACGATTTCCAGAGTGGATGTGTTGCCGCTCTTGTTGATGGTCAAGAGCGATGCACGCTGGCCGTCCACGCGCACGATGTTGGTCTGCGGCTGATAACCGTCACGCACATGCGCGACGTCGCGAATATAGACGGTGCCGTTCGGCCCCGATTTGATGGGAATGTTGTTCAGGCCTGCGAGCGAATCGGGGCTCGCATTCAACTGCACCGAATATTCCGTCGAACCGATTTTCGCGGTGCCTGTCGGCACGATCAGGTTCTGCGCGGTGATCGAATTCACCACGTCCATCGGCGACAGATTGCGCTCCTGCAGCTTGCGCGAATCGATATCGACCATGATCTGACGCTGCTTGCCGCCGTACGGCAGCGGTGCCGACGCGCCCGGCACGGTCGCGAGCTGCGTCTTCAGGAAGTTATTACCGTAGTCGAACAGTTCCTGTTCGGTGAGCGACGGCGACGACAGCGACAACCGCAGGATAGGCACGGTGGATGCGTTGTAGCGCAGTATGTTCGGTGGCGTGATGCCGGGCGGCAGCGAGCGCAGCTGCGTTTGCGACAGTGCGGTGACTTGTGCGAGCGCTTCGTTGATGTTCGCGTGCGGCTGAAAGAAGATCTTGACGACGGCGATGCCGTTCAGCGAAGTCGATTCGACGTGCTCGATATCGTTCACCGCGACGGACAGCCCGCGCTCGTAGTTCAGCACGATGCGCTTTTCCATCTCGTCGGCAGGCAGGCCGTTGTACGTCCAGATCACCGACAGCACGGGAATGTCGATGTTCGGGAAGATGTCGGTAGGCGTGCGCAGGATCGTCAGCGGGCCGATGATCAGCAGCAGCAGCGCGAGCACGACAAACGTATAGGGGCGCCGCAGCGCGAGACGAACGATCCACATGAACAGGGCGGTCCGGTGAGGGCGGGAGCCGCTGCTTCTGGCGGCAGCGAGCATTGCGCGACGGCGGCCCGGCCGGCCATGCGCGACAGGAACATAACGCGTATCGTAGCTTACATCGACATTTTTGAGACTACCGTGCGGTCCGGTTTATGATGAGCCTGTTACGGGTCGTTACAGTTAGGGTATCGTAAGTCGAATTGACGGAACGGATGCCTCACGAGGCCTTACTTTTTACTTTGCCAAAGCGCCCAAAAGGGCAACAATGGGGCTCAGGGGTTCGCATCGGCGCATGTGTGCCGGATGGGATGCGAGTCGATCCTGGCCCCTGGTTTTTCGATTCAGGTGCGTACGCAACCATTCGGATGTTGCGGCGCTTTTATCATCACGTTGACCGGCGCAGTCCCAAACAAGCCGGCAATTGGGAGAACGGGGAAACATCATGCAAGTCGGTTCTATTGTTCGATCCGTGCATATCGCCGTGCCACAAGGTGCACGCGGGATCGTGATGCGCATTCTCGGCGACATGGCGATGGTGGCGTGGTACGCCGGCGAGCCAGGCACGTCGAAGATACTGAACACGGAACCCTTTTTCCTCGAGGACCTGATCGACACGGGCGAATTCGTCCGCCCCGCTGGCGCGCAGATACATTGATCGCAGTCTTCTTGTCTGCTGTCGTGATTGACGAGATGCGGCGCCGCTGATCGGCCGACGCATCTCGAGTGACACTGGCGCTCGTTTTTGCGCGCGGCACGGCGCACAATGCGGGCATGAACGAAGACACTCCCGAGATTCCCACTCCGCAGGACGGCCACGCCGTTCCCTTCGCCCGCCTCACGCCCGAAGTCGTGCTGGACGCGCTGGATAGCGCGCTCGACACGGTAGGCGTGCGCACGGACGGGCGCATGCTGCCCCTCAACAGCTACGAGAATCGCGTGTATCAGGTCGGCGTCGAAGACGGGCCGCCTGTCGTCGTGAAGTTCTATCGGCCGGAGCGCTGGACCGACGAGGCAATTCTCGAAGAACACGCCTTTGTCGCGGAGCTGTGCGAGCGAGAGATTCCGGCCGTGCCGGCGCGCACGCTCGATGGCCGCACGCTGCACACATTCGACGGCTTTCGCTTTTCCATCTTCGAGCGGCGCGGCGGCCGTGCACCCGATCTCGACCGCAAGGACACGCTTGAATGGCTTGGCCGGTTTATCGGGCGCATTCATGCGGTTGGTCAGACGGTGAACTACGCGGCGCGCCCGACACTCGACATCCAAACCTTCGGCTACGAGCCGCGCGACTATCTGCTCTCCCAAGATTTCGTGCCCGCTGACGTGCGGGTTGCGTGGCAAGCGGTTGTGAACATGGCATTGGAAGGCGTCGAGCAGGCCTTCGAACGCGCAGGCGACGTGCGCCAGTTGCGCATGCACGGCGACTGTCATCCGAGCAATGTGCTGTGGACCGACGCAGGCCCGCATTTCGTCGATTTCGACGACAGCCGCATGGGCCCCGCCATTCAGGATCTGTGGCTGCTGCTGCCGGGCGAGCGCAACGAAGCGTCGCGCGCGTTGACGGATCTGCTCGCGGGCTATGAGGACTTCTGCGACTTCGATCAGCGCGAACTGCATCTGATCGAGGCGTTGCGGACCTTGCGGCTGATTCACTACTCGGCGTGGCTCGCGCGTCGTTGGGACGATCCGGCGTTTCCCGTCGCGTTTCCGTGGTTCAACTCGCAACGCTATTGGGAAGACCGCATTCTCGAGTTGCGCGAGCAGATCGGCGCGATGCAGGAAGGGCCGCTCTGGCCGGTGTGATGCTTGAGCGTGCGTCGCGGCCGTCAGTCAGCGGATTGAGCGCGGGCTGGCGATCCGGCGATCACGCGCGAAGGCACCAATAGCGTCGATGAAGCGCCGCGTGCCGCATCCGCAAGCGTCGAACGCACGATCACTTGCGCGCGCACGTCGCGGCCGATCGTTTCGATGCCCGCGCGCATCTGCGTGAAGTTTTCAGGCGAGCAGACCTCGCTGCCGAAACGTGTGGCCCCGTCACGCGTCACAGTGATGACATTCGCGTTCGCGTCGTACGAATACGTCGAGCGATAGTCGATGAAGCGGTCTCGCGCGGCCATCGCTTCCGGCACGTCGAGCACGCGGAAATTTGCAGGCAGTGCAATCTGCGTGCGCTCGTGCAACTCGACATTGCGACACACGAAAGGCTGCGTGCGCTGCCGCTCGCCGAGCCAGTAACGCGCGTCAGATTGAAATCCGCCGACGAAGCTTGTCAGCGCCGGAATCGACGCGGCCGTGCCAGGCACAACGAAGTCTTCGAGCTTGCCTTTCATCGTGAGCGACAGTGGGCCGTCCGTCGCGTTGAGGTTGCTGGTCGATAGCGTTGCTGTGCCCGAGAGGTTCACGAAACGCAGTTCCGCCTGCAGCGACTCTTCGCGCTGCGCAGGCGTTTGCATCCGCAACAGCGCGCGTCCCTGCTCGGCCGCCCAACCCGCGGATTCAAGCCGGTAGACGAAGGTCGCGGAGCCATCGTGCGCGACGTTGATCGACAGATCGGTGGTGCGTGACATCGTGGCCGTCGACGGTGTGCGCGACAGCACGCCTGCGTTGACGAGCACGACGGGGCGGTTCATGTCGGTGGACGGCAGATAGCCGAACTCAACGTTCGGCGCGGTCGAATCGGCGTATAGCTGAAGCTCGGGCAGCCACGTGATCACGTGATTCAGCACGCCGTAGCCGGGCACGTCGGGCAGCGTGTAGATCGTGCCGCTGCTGATCAGCGCGGGCTCGTTGCGGATGCCGACGGCGTCGAGCAACGCGCCATACAGCGCGACGTGGTCCTTGCAGTCGCCGTAGCGCAGCGTGAGGATCTCGGTCGCGCGATGCGGCACGACCGCGCCGCGTCCAATATTGACGGCGACATAGCGCACATTTTTGCGGACCCAGTCGTAGAGCGTCCTGGCTTTGGCACGCGGCGTCTGATCGCCGGCGGTCAGCGAGCGGGCCAGTCCGACGATCTCCGGATCGCTGCCGCTCGCATCGACGGCCGATTCGCGGTACTTCGCGGCGAACGCGGCGTAGTCGGGAAACGTCGAGACCATCAGCCGGTCGCCATAGCTCACGTACGCAATCGATCCATATTCGAGCCGCGCGAAATGCGCCTTGTCGTAGCGGAACTCATAGCGCGTGCGGCCGTTCTTCGTCGATGGCGGCAGTGCGGTGAAGCCGCGCGCGTCGGCGTAAAGGGGCTTGTCGGTGGGCAGATCGTAGACGAGGCGGAAGTTGTGAGTCGGCGCGAGATCGGGCGGCGTGAAGTCGCTGAAATGGCCCGGCACGATCGGCTGCATCTGCGTCTTCCGATACTTCAGGTGCACGCGCGCACCCGGCTCGACGGCGGGAAACACGATCACCTTTTCGAGGATGTCCTGAAACATCGGCGCGTCGAACGAACGCGCTTCCTGCACGTCGCGAATCTGCTCGGGGCGCACGTCGTGGCGCGTGCCGTCGGCGGATGTCGTGTACGCCTCCAGAACGTCGACGCTCGCCATGTTGCGGTTGAACCAGATGTAGTACTGCGCAACACGCGCGACGCCCGCCTCGTTGTTCACGCGCAGCGTCATTTCGTCGACCTTCGTATAGGAGCCGTCCGCGTTCACCGTGAAGGTCTGGGTTTCGCGTTCGTTCGTGTACGGCTCGATGGGCGCGGCCGTTTCGGCGTTCAGTGTCGTCAGGCCTGCGTTGTTAGCCGCCTGGTCGGCGGCGCGGGCTGCGCCTGTGCAAAAGGCGCAAGCAGCCATCGCGATACGGAAGATCGTGAAAAGGCGCATGGGGAATCAGGCGTCCGAAGGAATTGGTCTAGTTCTGTCGCATCTCACACTTCAAAATCACACGACATTTGTGTCAAGCGGGCAAACCGCACACAACGGCAATATTTTCCGGAAACCGGCTTAAGCCTTCGGGATTGAAAGAAATTACATTCTATGTAATGATAGTTATTCTCATCTGAAGGGCGTCGCCAGCTAATTGTCATCTTTCTCCTCTGTCGACCAGAGTTAGCGCTTTAGCGCCTTACTCTGATCCCATGAAAGGAACTTGCTGAGACAAGCCAGCCAGCTCTTCGATGAACATCCTGCTTTTGCCCGGAATGCCATAGCTGCCATCTGTCACGTGGCAAGCGCGCTTCGGGCATCCGTCTTTCCGCTCCGGAACGACATTTCCAGTTTCCATTCCAACGTTGCCGCACGCCGGCGACGCACGACCCGTTTTGCCAGGAACACGATGAACGCGCCCGAATCGATCGAAATGAAGCCTGCTGCCCGCGCGGGCGTGATGGCCGCTACCGTCCAGCCGCTGGACGCGGACGAGCTGGCTGCGCGACGCCAGCGCTCGCGACGCGCGAACTTCATCAAATGGCTGCGCAAGGTGCACGGCTGGGTCGGGCTATGGGGCGCGGTGCTTGGGCTACTGTTCGGCGTGACGGGCTTTCTGCTAAATCACCGCGCGGGACCGCTGAAGGTGTCGTCAGGCGAGCCGCAGGTCGAGCAGTTGCAGATCGCGTTGCCGCAGAAGGGCTTCAAGTCGCCCGGCGACATGGCGCACTGGCTGAAGGACGAACTGCACATCGACGGCAAGCCGGGCAGGGCGCGCCGCGAGCCCGCTCATCCCGTCGCGTGGGGCGATCAAAGCGCCGTGCAGCCGGAGTTCTGGCAGATTGCGATCGCCGCGCCGGGGCAGAACGTGCAGGCCGAGTATTGGGTGGGCAACGGCTTGGTGTCGGTGAAGCGCACGCAAAACTCGTTTCTCGGCACGATGAACAACCTGCATAAGGGCGTTGGGTTGAGCGTCGGCTGGGTACTGTTGATCGATACGATCGCGGGCAGTCTGATTCTGCTGTCGCTGACGGGCGTGCTGCTGTGGACGGAACTAAACAAGCGGCGGACCTTGGGTGTCGTGCTGGTCGGTGGGTCGATTGTGGCGGCGGTGGTTTGTGGGTTGATGTGAGCCGATGGTGCCCCGTCAGTCGTCGTAATCGGGCTCTTTGATTTGCGCGAAGCTGGCGATACTCACATCGCCTTCTTCAAAATGGGCGGTGATCTCCAGCTTGCCGCCCAACGCCTGAATGCTGTCGCGCAACGCCGAAATATAGATGTCCGTCTGCCGTTCGAGCAGAGCGACGCCACACTGTCCGACCTTAAGCCGTTTTGCCAGCGCCTTGCGGGACAAACTGCAGGCGTACCTTACTTCATGCTGCGGCATTTCGGCTCTGAGTTTTTGAGCTAGCGCTTCAGAGCGAGCTCGCGACTCAGGCGACATCATCGCGCGCAGCTCCTCAAAATTTCTTGCCAACGGATTTCCTCCTGATATTCTGGTTTAATTGAACTTTTGAAATGTCGTTATGCTAACTATTCGGATCGACCATAAATCTAATGATTAGCAAACGTAGCGTCAAGAAGTAAGCGAAATCCCCAACGCATTGGTCAACAGAATCGGGGAATCCGAACGCGAACCGTGCCTACGTTCGCGTTCGAACGCATAAGAAAAACTACTCCGGAATACTACAAGCCGCTCCTCCACTAGCCGCAATCTCACGCGCCGCCTTGGCGCCTTCGACCTGCAGCAGCGTCGGCAGCGAAACACCGTTTTTGGCCGCCGTCACTTCGGCAAGAATCGACACAGCGATCTCAGGCGGCGTTCTGCTGCCGATATAAATCCCAACCGGCCCATGCAGCCGCGCGAGTTCCGTCTCGGTGAGATCGAACTCCTTGAGCCTTTCGCGCCGCGCCGCGTTATTGCGCCGCGAACCCAACGCGCCGACATAAAACGCAGGCGTTTTCAACGCCTCCATCAGCGCAAGATCGTCGAGCTTCGGATCATGCGTGAGCGCGATCACAGCGCAGCGCTCATCGAGCTTCATATCGAGCACGGTATCGTCGGGCATCGTACGAACGACCTTGGTGCCCGGCACGTCCCACTCATCCGTGTACTCTTCGCGCGGATCGCACACTGTCACCTGATAGTCGAGCCCGACCGCGATATTGCACAGATAGCGCGACAGTTGCCCAGCCCCGATCACCAGCATCCGATAACGCGGCCCATGTATCGTCAGCAGACGCTTGTCGTTGAAGTCGACGCCATCCGTTGCTTGCGCGGGGCCCAAACGCGCGACACCCGTTTCCATATCGAGGGTGCGCGCGACGAGCCGTCCGTCTTCAACGGCATCGCACAGTTCAGCGATGCCGCTCGCCTCCGTCAAAGGCTCCAGCACAAGCTGAATGGTACCGCCGCACGGCAAACCAAAGCGATGCGCCTCTTCGGCCGAAATGCCGTACTTCACTGCTTCAGGCTTCGTCTGCTCGATGCCACGCTGACGCACGCGATCGATCAGATCGTCTTCGATACAGCCGCCCGACACCGAGCCGACCACCGCGCCATCGTCGCGCACGACGAGCATCGCGCCCTCGGGACGCGGCGACGAGCCCCACGTCTTCACGACCGTCACGAGTAGCGCGCGATGTCCCTGTTCGAGCCAGCGCGCGCTGGACTTCAGGACTTCGAGATCCACGCTGTCCATGATTTCTTCCTCTTCGGTTCTTCGCCACTGCCGTCGGCGGCGGCTTCGCCGTCATCGACAGAACTCGCAGTGTCGCCTGAATCGCCCGATTCTGCCTGCACACCGCCACTGCCGCCCGTCAATTGCTCGCCGAAGCGCCTGAAAAACTCACCCGCGAGCTTGCGCGCCGCGCCGTCGACGAGCCGCGAGCCGATTTGCGCGAGCTTGCCGCCGACTTGCGCAGTCGCCGTGTAGGTGAGCGTCGTCGCTTCGTCGCCGTCGGGTTCGAGCGTCACATGCGTTTGCCCTTTACCGAAGCCAGCCGCGCCGCCCTGGCCTTCGAACACGATCGTATACGTGTGAGGCGCGTCGATATTGGTGAGTTCCATGCGGCCCTTGAAGCGCGCCTTCACCGGTCCGACGGCCGCGCTCAACGCGACGGCGTACGCGTTCTCGCCGTCCGGTTCGATGCTGTCGCAGCCGGGAATGGACGCGCGCAGAATCTCCGTGTCGTTCAGCGCTTCCCATGCGCGCTGCTGCGGCACGAGTAGCGTGTAGGTTTCGGTCAGCTCCATGACGTCGCTCCTTCAGATATCGTGGCGCGCGCGGCATCGCGGGACACGCGCATCAATTGCGCGAGATCGCGGCCGAACGCAGCCAGGCTGTCGAGATTGTGAACCGGCTTGTGCGCATCGACGAACGGCAGCATCGCCTGCACGCCGCGCGCCTTCGGCGAGAACTCGCGGTAACGCAACAACGGATTGAGCCACACGATGCGATGCGCGAAGCGGCGCAGGCGGGCCATTTCGGTTTCGAGCACGTCGATGGCTTCGTGATCGAGTCCATCGGTGACGAGCAGCACGGTCGCCCTGCCTGTCAGCACTCGGCGTGCCCAACGGCGGTTGAATTCGGCAAGTGCCGCGCCGATGCGCGTGCCGCCCGACCAGTCGACCACCTGATCCGCGAGCGCAGCGATCGCGACATCGGGATCGCGCTCTTTTAGCGCACGCGTCGCATTGGTGAGGCGCGTGCCGAACAGAAATACCTGCAGGCGTTCGCGCGATTGCAGCAGCGCATGGCAGAAGTACAGCACGGCACGCGAATAGCTGCTCATCGAGCCGGAAATATCGAGCAACAGTACGAGCGGCGGCTTGCGCGCGACCACCGCGCGATACTTCCACACGGTCCAGTCGCCGCCCGCACGCACCGCATGTCGCGCGCTCGCGCGCAGATCCGCATGCGTGCCGCGCGACGCCGCTTTCAGCCGGCGCGTCGGCTCCATCGCGAGGGGCAGACGCTGCGCGCGAATCAGGTGACGCAGCGTGCGCCATTCGTCTGCGGTAAGCGTGTCGAAATCGCGATGACGCAGACGCTCTTCGGCGCTGAACGTCACGTGCGCGTGCAGTTCGTGGCGGTCTTTATCGGCGGCTTGCGCGGATTGCTTGCGCTGCTTCGCGTGATGCGCCGCGAGCGCGTCGGCGAGCCGGTTGTTGCGCTTGGGCGGCGGGATGCCGCTCGTCACCTTCGGCAGAAGCAGCGCGCGCAGCTTGCCTTCCCAATCGGGATCGCGCCAGAAGAGATCGAACGCGGCGTTGAAGAGGTCGCGCTCGTCGGGCGCGCACAACAGCAACGCGGCGAGCGCCGCGCGTACGTCGTCGCGCCGGTCGAGATCGATCCAGCGCAATGCTTCGAGCGCATCGACGGCTTGCGCGGGCGACATCGGCAAGCCCGCGCCGCGCAACAGCCGCACGAAGTGCACGACGTTGCGTGCGAGCGTCGCGGTGTTGGGATCGCTGACGGGCATCATCGATGTTACTCCGCCGCCGCAAGACATTGGCGGATCTGTTCGGCGTCGAATCGCGCGAGGTCGTCCTGATACTTGAGCAGCACGCCAAGCGTGTCCTGCACCGACTGCGGATCGAGTTCGGTGACGGTGAGCGCCGCGAGCGCGCGGCACCAGTCGATCGTCTCCGCGATACCCGGCGCCTTGAACAGATCCATGCCGCGCAGCCGATGCACGAAATCGACGGCGCGGCGTTGCAGCGCTTCGCCCGTTTCGGGCGCGCGCGCCGCGACGATCGCCAGTTCGCGCTCGCGGTCGGGATAACCGATCCACTGATACAGACAGCGGCGCTTCAACGCATCGTGCACTTCGCGCGTGCGATTCGACGTCATCACGACGAGTGGCGGATGCTCGGCGCGAACCGTGCCGTATTCGGGAATCGACACCTGAAAGTCCGACAGCAGTTCGAGCAGGAACGCCTCGAACGGCTCGTCGGCGCGGTCGATTTCATCGATCAGCAGCACGCGCCGCGCGCCGGGATGATGCTCATCTGGCATGAGCGCCTGCAGCAGAGGTCGCTTCAACAGAAACTCGCTCCGATACAGCGTGCTGCTGTCAGGCTTCTCGCCGGCCGCTTCGGCGAGCCGCAGCGCCATGATCTGACGCGGATAGTCCCACTCGTACAAAGCGCTCGCCGTATCGAGCCCTTCATAGCATTGCAGCCGCAGCATCGACGTGCCGAGCATGCCCGCCGCCGCCTTGGCCAATTCCGTCTTGCCGACGCCCGGCTCGCCTTCGACGAACAGCGGCCGTTCCATGCGCAGCGCAAGAAACAGCGCGGTCGCCAGCTCGCGGCTTGCGAAATAGCCTTGCGCGCTGAGCTGGGCGAGGGTGTCGTCGATTGAAGCGGGCTGCATGGTCCTCCCTGGCACATCGGCTTGCATCGCTCGAATACTGAAGAAGCCTGACAAACCCGATAAACGAAATGGCCCGGACGCGCCGGGCCTCGGGTGCTCAAACGCCTCGCATGCCGCGTCCGCTAGCCGTTTGCGGCTCGCACCGCGCGCGCCGTCAGCACGGGTATCAGGTGAGCGCGATATTCGGCGCTCGCGTGCATGTCGGTGTTGAGGTCGTCCGGTGCGATCGTCACGCCGCGTGCTGCGGCTTCCGTGAAGTTCGCGGCGAGCGCGTTCTCCATGTCCGTCGCGCGAAACACCGACGACGCCGCGCCCGTGATCGCGACGCGCACACCGTTGGCCGTCTTCGCGACGAACACGCCCGTCAACGCAAAGTGCGACGCCGGATTCCTGAACTTCTCGTACGCGGCTTTCTCTGGCACCGGAAACTCGACGGCGACGATCAGCTCGTCGGGCTGCAACGCGGTTTCATACATACCGACGAAGAAATCCGCCGCCGAAATGCGGCGCCGGTCGGTAACGACCGTCCCATCGAGGCCGAGCACGGCGGCGGGATAATCCGCCGCGGGATCGTTGTTCGCGATCGATCCGCCGATCGTGCCGAGCGAGCGCACCTGCCGGTCGCCGATATGCCCCGCGAGAAACGCGAGCACCGGCAATACGCGCTGCACGTCCGCGTGATTCGCGACGTCCGCATGACAGACGGCCGCGCCGACCGTCACTTTGGTCGGCTCGACGCGAATCTCCTTCAACTGCGGAATGCGCGTGATGTCGATCAGCTTCGACGGCTGCGCGAGACGCAGGCGCATCGTCGGCAACAGGCTTTGTCCGCCTGCCAGATACTTCGCTTCGCTGTCGGCGCTCAGGTTAGCCACGGCGCTTTTCGGATCGGCTGCACGTTGATAGTCGAATGAATACATGTCGGCCTCCGCTCAGGGACGTGAGTTTTGTGCAGCGTGGATCGCGGACCACACGCGATGCGGCGTGGCCGGCATCTGCAGGTCCGTGACGCCGAGCGGCGCGAGCGCGTCGATGATCGCGTTGATCACGGCGGGCGGCGAACCGATCGCGCCCGCTTCGCCGCAGCCCTTCACGCCGAGCGGATTGTGCGTGCACGGTGTGCCCTTCGCGGTTTCGACGGTGAACGACGGCAGATCGGACGCGTGCGGCATCGCGTAGTCCATGTACGAGCCGGACAGCAGCTGGCCGGTGTCTTTGTCGTACACGCATCGCTCCAGCATCGCCTGGCCGATACCCTGGCCAAGACCGCCGTGCACCTGCCCTTCGACGATCATCGGATTGATTACGTTGCCGAAGTCGTCGACGGCCGTGAAGCGCTCGATGCGCGTCTCGCCCGTATCGACGTCCACTTCGACTTCGCAGATATACGCGCCCGCCGGATAGGTGAAGTTGGTCGGATCGTAGAACGCGCTTTCGTCGAGGCCCGGCTCGAGCTTGTCGAGCGGATAGTTGTGCGGCACGTAGGCGGCGAGCGACACGTCGGCGAAGGTTTTCGTGCGGTCGGTGCCGGCGACGCGGAACGTGCCGTCCTTGAACTCGATGTCATCCGCCGATGCTTCGAGCAGATGCGCCGCGATCTTCTTCGCCTTCGATTCGATCTTGTCGAGCGCCTTCATGATCGCCGAGCCGCCGACTGCGATCGAACGTGAGCCATACGTGCCCATGCCGAACGGAATGCGCCCGGTGTCGCCGTGCACGATATCGATGTTGTCGATCGGCACGCCCAGGCGGTCGGACACGACTTGCGCGAAAGTCGTTTCGTGGCCCTGGCCGTGACTGTGCGAGCCGGTGAAGACGGTGACCGAGCCCGTTGGATGCACGCGTACTTCGCCCGCTTCGAACAGGCCCGCGCGCGCACCGAGCGCACCCGCGATGTTCGACGGCGCGAGACCGCACGCTTCGATGTAGCACGAGTAGCCGAGTCCGCGACGCTTGCCGTTCTTCTCCGATTCCTGTCTGCGGGCGGCGAAGCCTTTGACGTCCGCGAGTTCCATCGCGCGGTCGAGACAGGGTTCGTAGTCGCCCGTGTCGTAGGTCAGGCCGACGGGTGTCGCATACGGGAACGAGCGGATGAAGTTGCGGCGGCGGATTTCGGCGGGGTCCATGTTCATGTCGCGCGCCGCCGTTTCGACGAGGCGCTCGACTACGTATGTCGCTTCCGGACGGCCTGCGCCGCGATACGCATCGACGGGCACCGTGTTCGTGAATACCGCTTTCACTTCCGCATAGATCGCGGGCGTCGCGTACTGGCCCGCGAGCAGCGTCGCGTACAGGATGGTCGGCACACTGGAGGCGAAAGTCGACAGGTACGCGCCCATGTTGGCGATCGTGTGCACGCGCATCGCGAGGAACTTGCCGTCGGCGTCCATCGCCAGTTCGGCTTTCGTCACGTGATCGCGGCCGTGTGCGTCCGATAGAAACGCCTCGGAACGCTCCGCTGTCCACTTCACGGGGCGGCGGATTTTCTTCGATGCCCACGTCAGTGCAACGTCTTCCGCGTACAGGAAAATCTTCGAGCCGAAGCCGCCGCCGACATCCGGCGCGATCACGCGCACTTTCGATTCCGGCAGCGACAGCACGAACGCCGCCATCAACAGCCGTTCGACGTGCGGATTCTGATTGGCCACATACACGGTGTAGCTGTCGTCCTGCGGTGCGTAGCTGGCGTTGACGGCGCGCGGCTCGATCGCGTTCGGGATGAGGCGGTTGTTGACGATATCGAGCGTCGTCACGTGATGCGCCTTGGCGAACGCGGCATCCGTGGCCGCCTTGTCGCCGTGGCCCCACGTGTAGCAGGTGTTGTCGGGCACTTCGTCGTGGACGGCGGGCTGGCCGGCATCGGACGCGTGCGTGGTGTCGATCACGGCGGGCAGTTCGGCGTAATCGACTTCGATCAGTTCGGCGGCATCTTTTGCGGCCTTCACCGAATCGGCGATCACGATTGCGACCTGGTCGCCGACGTGGCGCACTTTCGTATGCGCAATCACGGGATGCGGCGGCTCGTGCATCGGTTTGCCGTCGACGCTGTGGATCAGCCAGCCGCACGGCAGCCCGCCGACGTTTTCAGCGGCGAGATCCGCGCCGGTAAAAATCGCGACGACGCCGGGCGACTGCTTCGCGGCGGTGGTGTCGATACGCGTGATGCGCGCGTGCGCGTGGGGCGAGCGCAGGAATACGGCGTAGGTCTGACCGGGCAGGACGATGTCGTCGGTGTACTGGCCGTTGCCGGTGAGGAAGCGATAGTCTTCCTTGCGCCTGACGGGCGTGCCCACCATGCGGTGTGAATCGGGTGCGTTCATGGCGGGCTCCTCAGACGGTCGTGGCGGCTTTCGAAGACGCGTCGGCTTGCATGCCGGCGGCGCCCTGAACGACGGCCTTGACGATGTTGTGGTAGCCCGTACAGCGGCACAGGTTGCCGTCGAGCTGACGGCGCACTTCGTCTTCCGTGAGGTTCGGATTGGTCGCGACCAGCGCGGTTGCGCTCATCACCATGCCTGGCGTGCAGAAGCCGCACTGCAGGCCGTGGCACTCGCGGAAAGCGGCTTGCATCGGGTGCAGTTCGCCGTTTTTCGACAGCCCTTCGATCGTGGTGATCTCCTGGCCTTCTGCCTGCACGGCGAGCATGTTGCAGGATTTGATCGCGCGGCCGTTCAGATGAACCGTGCACGCGCCGCATTGCGCGGTATCGCAGCCGACGTGCGTTCCTGTCAGCCGCAATTGTTCTCGTAGAAACTGGACAAGCAGGGTGTGCGGCTCGACGTTCGCGGTAACGGGTGAACCGTTCACCGTCAGACTGATGCTGATCGCCATGAACTGTCTCCTAGGGGACGCTCTTGTATTGAGCCCCGGGTGGGGTGAGACCGGCTCGGGCCCGTTGTTCACTTGCTACCGCCTGCCTGCTGGGAGGGTCCGGTACGGTTGGGGTGCTTTTTTTGCTTTGTTTTTGTTGTTTGTGACGAAAAGTAAAACACAAAAAACCGGAGGCGGCTATTGGGGAACTGTGCCTCCGGCGGTTTTTGGTTTGGTTTTGGTTTTGGCTTTCGTTTTTTGCTGCGCAAGCTGTCCGGTTTGCATGTGTTTTGCGCTGGCATCCGCGAGTTGTTATCTAGCTTGAGGCGTCGCCCCTGTGCGGGGCGGCACCTACTTTTCTTTGACGCCGCAAAGAAAAGTAGGCAAAAGAAAGCGGCTAACACCGCCAGCGCTTGACGTTTGCCCACGGGCCCCCAACGTCCCCACGCTTCGCACGGTGGCGCGCTTGCACAGGTTCGTTGCCAACGCATCGTTTAAACGCCTCATCCACTTCAAACACCCGTACATGGGCACGCGCCAGCGAACGGTTACTGCCGCCTAGGTGGCAAACTGTGTAGGTTGTCGCGGCGTACACGTTAGCGCTCTTGCAGGGTGGAACGCGTGCGCTATTGGTCCGAAGTGAGGCGTGCGGAGCACCTACGGCCTACGCACAGTTTGCCACCTGGACGGCGGTGAAATATCTGGCGCGGCATGCTGCAGCGCGAGTAAGTGAAGCGGGTGAGGCGCTCATTTAGAGCGCTGGCAACGAACGTGGGTCACGTGATTGCCGTGTGAAGTGAGGGACCGGTTGGGGTCCCTCAGGCGGGGAGAAATGTTGGCGGTCTTAGCCGCTTTCTTTTGCCTACTTTTCTTTGCGGCGGCAAAGAAAAGTAGGCGCCGCCCCGCACAGGGGCGACGCATGAACGGCAGACACGGTAGCGCGGATGCCAGCGAAACCACAAGCAAACCAAACCGGCCTGCGCAGCGAAGAAAACTTAACGCCCACCATGCGCGAGTTTGGAATGCCTCCGCGAGTACCCAAAATAAACAACCATCCCAACCAGCAGCCAGATCACAAACGCAATCCACGTAACCTTGCTGAGATTCACCATCAGAAAGAGACAGGAAGCAACAGCAAGCACAGGGACGACCGGCACGCCAGGGCAGCGAAACGCCCTTGGCAAATCAGGATGCGTGCGCCGCAGCACAAGCACAGCGATGGACACCATCGAAAAAGCCGCCAACGTCCCAATATTAATCAGCTCAGCGAGCACATTAAGCGGCACAAGCGCGCCAATCAGCCCAAACACAATCCCAACGAGCCAGGTGGTAGCAAACGGCGTAGCAAACCGCGGATGCACCTTCGAAAGCGCCGCAGGCAACAACCCATCCCGCGACATCGCGAAAATCACCCGAGTCTGCCCGTAAGCCATCACAAGAATCACGGTCAGCATCCCAAGCACCGCACCGAGATCGATAAACCCGGCAACCCAGTTCTGCCCCGCAACCTGCAACGCATACGAAACCGGATGCGAAATATTCGCGAACTGCGCCGACGGCACGATCCCCGTCACGACGGCGGCCACCGCGACATACAGCACCGCGCAAACGCCGAGCGACGCAATAATCCCAATCGGCAGGTCGCGCTTTGGATCCTTCACTTCTTCGGCCGCCGACGACACCGAATCGAACCCGATAAACGCAAAGAACATCACAGCCGCCGCGCCGAACACCCCGCCGATGCCGTTCGGCATAAACGGATGCCAGTTCTCGGGCTTCACATGAAACACACCGACGGCAATCACCAGCAACACCACAGTCACCTTGATCGCAACCATCAGATTGTTCACGCGCGTCGATTCGCGCACGCCGACAGACAGCAGCGTCGTAATCGCCATCATCACGAGAAACGCGGGCAAGTTGAACAGTGTCTCGTGGCCGGGCAGCGCGCCGGGCGCAGCCGTCAGCGCGACAGGCAGCGAAACGCCGAAGCCCGACAGCAGCGATTGCAAATACCCCGACCAGCCGACCGACACCGCCGAAGTGGCAAGCCCATACTCGAGCATCAAATCCCAGCCGATGATCCACGCAGCCAGCTCGCCGAGCGTCGCGTACGAATACGTGTAGATCGAACCGGCGACGGGAATCGTCGAGGCGAATTCCGCATATGCGAGCGCCGCGAAGCCGCATGCGACGGCCGCGATCAGGAACGCCAGCATCAACGCCGGGCCGGCTTGCACCGCGCCCGTGCCCGTCAGCACGAAGATGCCGGTGCCGATGATGGCGCCGACGCCGAGAAAGGTGAGATCGAGCGCGCCGAGCGCTTTCTTCAGGCCGGCAGCCTGCGCGCCGGCGATCATGTGCTCGACGTTCTTTTTGCGAAAGAGGGACATTTGGCGGGGTCTCCTGTGAAGCACGCGTGTGGGCGCGCCCAATGTCGGGAAAACCCGCAATTTTAGCGGAATCGGGCCGGCTAGCCCTTCATGGTGCACAAATGGAGTGCGCCGCGAGCGCGGCGGGCGGCCTCGAGCCTCAGGCCGCCATCACCGGATTCAGGTCGACGAGGCGGTTGCTCATCACGTAGAAGGTCAGCTCGGCGTTGTTGCGCAGCTTCATTTTCTCGAGCAACCGCGTGCGGTAGACGCTCACCGTCTTCACTGACAGCGACAGCGCGTTCGCGATATCCGTCAGCCGCTTGCCCGACGCGAGCATGCACAGCGTCTGGTACTCGCGGTCGGAGAGCTTTTCGTGCGGCAACTGCTCGCCGTCGAACGAAACGTAATCGGCGAGCGCTTCCGCCATCGCCGGGCTCACATACTTGCGCCCCGCCGCGACCTGCTGGATCGCGGCGATCATCTGCGTGGCGTCGACGGTCTTCGACAGATAGCCGGCCGCGCCTGCCTTCAGCGCGCGCACCGCGTATTGGTCCTCGCGATACATCGAGAACATCAGCACGGGAACGCGCGGCAGCTTGCGCTTCAGGCGCTTGAGCACCTCGACGCCGTTCATGTCCGGCAGCGAGATGTCGAGCAGGATCACGTCGTACACGTGCTTCGACGCTTCCATGAGCACCTCGGTACCCGTCTGCGCCTCGGCGACATCGTCGGCGACGCCGCGGTCGATCAGCAGCTGCCGCACCCCCTGTCGAACGATGGCGTGGTCCTCGGCAATCAGAATGCGCAGGCTCATAACGGGAAGTCAGTGTTCACAAACAGCAGGTTACAAGCGGGCCGCGAGCGGTTTACAAGCGGTTCACAAGCGGATCGCGGTGCGTCGCGCGCGCGGTGCATTGCCCAATAAGGCTTTCCACTCGAAGCGCGCATGCACGGTCGTGCCGCGCGCTTGGCCGGCGGACGCAGCGACACGCAATTCGCCGTCGAACGCGTTGCAGCGCGCGCGCATGCCCGCCAGCCCGAACTGGCGCTCGTCCTGCCCCGCGTGCGCAGGAATGCCGACGCCGTCGTCGCTGACCACGATGCTCAGATGCTGCGCGGTGGTTTCGATACGCATGTCGGTGCCCGATGCGCGCGCGTGCTTGGCGACGTTGTTGAGCGCTTCCTGGGCGACGCGGAACACGGCGAGCGATGCATCGGCGGACAGGCGCGTGAGGCGGGCATCGGCGGAGCACACGAAGCTCATGCGCAGGCCGGTGCGCGCGGCGAAGCTGTTGGTCCAGTGCGACAGCGCGCAGACGATGCCCTTGTCGAGCGTCGGCGAGTGCAGATCGCCGACGGCCTGTTGGGCAGCTTCAGTGACGGCGTCGAGCGATCGCTGCGCGGTGGCGAGGGCGGTGGTGCATTGGGGCGGGGCGTCGGCGGGCAGCCAGGTTTCGACGCCAGCGAGCGCGAAGCGCGCGGCCGTCAGCTCGGCGCCGAGGCTGTCGTGCAGTTCCTGCGCGACATGGCGGCGCGTGGTTTCCTGCGTGCGCATCAGCTCGGATGCCAGTTCGCGTACTCGCGCCTGCAGACGCGCGAGTTCGTCGATGGATGCCGTTCGCGCGGCGGCGTCCGCAGTGGCATCCACGTTCACGTGGTTTGCCATCGCGGCTTTGCTGGCACGGCGGCGGGCAGACGCGTTGGATGCCCGCGTGGCATCGCTCGCGCGGCCAGCCGCGCCGTGCACATGCATCGGCACCACGATCGACGAATCCATGGTCCCGCTCACGAAACGGATCGGCCGGCGCCATAGCGACGCATCGGCAGCATGTAGACGGAAGAACGCATGCGAACCCTGACCCCCAGATATGTCCGTCGTAGGAACTATCTCGACGGAAAAACGCTACGTCGAGACGTAACGAAATTTACATTCTGTAACAAATGGACGACAGTTTTGTTAAAAGTCTGTCAAATGCTGCTGCGCTGGGATCATATCTTAAAAAAAGAAAAAATACCCGTCCATCTTGCCTTGCAGCGCAAAGTTCACGCAACAGTCGAGGTAAACGCCACGGCTTATGTCGGACAAATTCCTACATGGAAGGTCATTCGATAGCCATCGAATTTGTAACCTGATGTCTGACTGAATATGGGCACGCCTAGCCATGATCCGCCAACCGTTCTACTCAGCCCGGCGCGCCAAAAGAAAAACCGGAGCGCGAAGGCTCCGGTTTCGGGTGCTACGGCGCGCGCGCGCGTCGTGGGCGCGTCGCCGGCGTTTGTGTGGCGCAGTCTTAGCCGACGAACGCCTTTTCGACGACGTAGTGGCCAGGATTGTTGTTGCTGCCTTCCTGGAAGCCCAGGCTGTCGAGCAGTTCGCGCGTGTCGCGCAGCATGTGCGGGCTGCCGCAGAGCATCACGCGGTCGTTTTCGAGCGAGAAGTGCGGGAGGTCGAGATCGTCGAAGAGCTTCTTCGTTTCGATCAGGTCCGTAATGCGGCCTCGGTTCGCGAACTGCTCGCGCGTGACGGTCGGGTAGTACACCAGCTTTTCCTGGATCAGCTCGCCGATGTGCTCGTGCGCCGGCAGGTGGTCCGTGATGTATTCCTTGTATGCCAGTTCGTCGACGAAACGGCACGTGTGTGTCAGCACGACGCGCTCGTAGCGGTCATAGACGTCCGGGTCCTTGATGATCGACATGAAGGGCGCGAGGCCCGTGCCAGTGGACAGCAGCCACAGCGTCTTGCCGGGCAGCAGGTTGTCGGCCATCAGCGTGCCCGTCGGCTTCTTGCCGATCAGGACCTGGTCGCCCACCTTCAGATGCTGGAGGCGCGACGTCAGCGGGCCGTCCTGCACCTTGATGCTCAGGAATTCGAGGTTCTCTTCGTAGTTGGCGCTAGCCATGCTGTACGCACGGATCAGCGGCTTGCCGTCGACTTCGAGGCCGACCATCGTGAACTGGCCATTTTCGAAGCGGAACGACGCATCGCGCGTGCAGGTGAAGCTGAAAAGCGTATCGGTCCAGTGGTGGACGCTCAGGACGGTTTGTGGATTCAGGTTGCTCATGGCTTCTTCGATGGTGCGAAATCAAGGTCGGCCACATAAAAGCGGGGCCGGCACGGCAAAGGCAATGCACCGTCCCGCGCCGGAAGCGACCCGGGATGATGCGCAATCCGCTATTTTACCGCGTTCCGCGCCGGGCATTGCCGCAGCGGGTTGGGCGGTGAATGTGGTCTGTCAAGCTGGTTATCAAGCGCCGGCGCGGCTGTCGTCCGGTTTCGCCGGAACGGCAAACTGCGGCGCGGCATGGGTGTACTGCTGGGGTGTGCGGCGCTGGGTCGGTGCCCGGTCGACCCGAACGGGGACCCCCTACGGGTGTCGCCCTTCGGGTCTTGCCCGTTCGCGACGGGCGTCGGGCCGTTGCCGCTCGACCGGCTCTCGCCGTCAATCGTCGGGTGATGGCAGCCGTTCAACGAAAACAGGCGCTGGTAAGCGCTATTTCGGGATAATACCGGAAACTTATCGCGCGCTGCAGCATTGACCCTTCTCGCGAAGCTGGAAAACTTCGCCGGGGATGGCGCCCGCGCTCAGCTTTCGGCGGCGAGTTTCGCGCCCAGGCCGACGAGCAGCGCGCCGCACACGCCGTCGATCGGGCGGCGCAGGCGTCGATAGCCGCGTTGCGTGCGCTCCGTCGCGAACATCAGCGCGACGCTGCCGTACCAGCCCACCGACATCATCCCGATCATCGCGAGCGCCACGCCGTAGAACCATAGCGGCGGATGAGCCGGAAACAGCGTCGCGAAGATACTGGTCCAGAACGCGCAAGATTTCGGATTCGTCAGACACGTGAGCATGCCCGTGCGCCAT
>Ga0247692_1000051_pt1 | contig 24199 bp, 43 predicted proteins | sample CNK33_metaG_FD_183041 | JGI IMG/M metagenome (GOLD analysis project Ga0247692, IMG submission 183041) | Soil microbial communities from Purdue University Martell Research Forest, Indiana, United States - CNK33 | ecosystem: Environmental > Terrestrial > Soil > Temperate forest > Bulk soil...
AAGATCGAGCGGATAGCGGCGGATCTGGCGGGCGCCTACGGTATTCAGGTGACGACGGAGCGCGATACAGGCCCGGCGATCGCGCACGCGATCGATCAGGGCGAAACCGCTTTCGAGTCAATCGACCGCATGCTGAAACTGCGGCAACTGCTCGCGACGGACGATGCGCTCGGGCGTCTGGTGTTTATTGATGTCGGCTCGGCGGGCACGGCGAAGACGTCGCTGAAGCTTGGCGACAACATCAAGAGCGCCGATGCGCCGCTCGACTACAAGGACGTCTATACCGAGTACATCTGCAAGGGTCAGCGCGCGGGCACCGACGACGACTTCGGCGACACGGTCGCGAGCGAGTCGGCAGCGCTGACGGATACCAGTGTGCTCAGCCGCCGGCGCGTGCTGCTCAAGAAGTCGAGCGGGCAGTGTGATGGCGGCACGGCAGCGCAGCGCGTCAAGTACGAGCAGGCGCACCGCAAAGCCAAGGCACTGGAGACGACATACACGGTGCAGGGCTGGCGGCAGGCCGACGGGACGCTGTGGCGCCACAACATGTTCGTTCGTGTGATCGATCCAGTGATCGGCTTCGACGACGAATTCGTCATCTCCGAGATCACGTACTCGCTGGGCGAGGACGGAATGGTCGCGAAAGTTCAGGTTGGTCCGAAGGACGGCTACGTCAACAGCCCGGCGAAGAAGACGAAGAAGCAGGGTGGCGGATCTGGCGGTGATGAGTGGAAGGACGTGACGCCCGCCGATAGCAAGGCGCCGAAGGTCAACAACAAGGCCGTTGCCGACGCGACGGGCTGGAAGGACGTGAAACGCTGATGGATGCCCGTGCACTCGGAAAGCTGACGGCGCCGCTCGCGCGCGCCATTCAGAACATGCTCGTGCGCGGCACGGTAGCGCTTACGACGGCCTCGACGAAGATGCAAACGCTGCAGGTCAAGCTGCTCGAAGGGGATACGCCGCTGCCGCTGGAGCACTTCGAGCCGTACGGCTTCACCAGCCGCCCGAAGCAGGGCGCTGAGGTTGTGGCCGCGTTCTTCGACGGAAACCGGTCGCATGGCGTCGTGATCATCGCTGCAGACCGCCGTTTTCGGCTCACGACGCTGGAGGACGGTGATGTCGCGATGTTCGACGACAAGGGCCAGTCGATCGTGCTGGGCGCCGACGGGATCACGATCACCGGCAATGTGAAGGTGATCGGCAGCATCACGGCAACCGAAGGCATTCACGGGCAGGGCAACATCGTCATCGACGGCACAGCGTCCATTACCGGCGATGCAACGATCGGTTCTAAGTCGTTCCTCGGTCACACGAACGGCGGCTTGCACGTCGACTAAAACTCTCTCTTGAGGCGCCGATGCCTAGTTATGCGCAGGACGTACCGCTGTACGTCAATGGCGTCGAATCGTCGTTGCTCGCGGAAACGAACCCGCTCGTGCGCGCGGCGATCATCTCGCTGTTCACGTGGCGTCGCGCCGAGCCCGACGATGTGGTCGACGACACGAAGTGGGGCTGGTGGGGCGATAACGTGTCGGCGGTTGACGGCGACAAGATCGGCTCGCGGCTATGGCTGCTTGCGCGAGAGAAGCTGACGCAAGACACGATGAATCGCGCGGTTCAGTACGCGCAGGAAGCGCTCGCGTGGTTCGTCGAAGATGGCGTCGCCTCGCGCGTGACGGTCACTGCCCAGCGCATTCAGGTCAGTGGGATGGGCCTGACGGCGACGATTTACCGAGTGAATCAACCGCCGCTCGAACTGCGGTTCTCAGACGTTTGGAGTCTCATCAACAATGTTTAACCGCCCGGCGCTTACCGATATTGTCGCGCGCACGCGCGGCGACCTGCTGACGCGTCTGACGCAGGACGAACTGCTTCGCCGCGCGGATGCGGAAGTCAACACGCGCGTGCTGGCGGGCGCGTCGCACGAGATCCACGGATACCTCGACTGGATCTCGCTGCAGATCATCTATGACACAGCCGACGACGAGCTGCTCGTGCGCTGGGCGTCCATCTGGAACGTCAATCGGAAGGATGCGCAGTTCGCTAGCGGAAACGTGCTTGTCACGGGCACGGCAGGCGAAACCATTGCGGCTGGCACTGTGCTCAAGCGCGGAGACGGTGCTCTGTTTGACGTGACTGCCGATACGGTGCTTGGCGCGTCGGCTACGGCGGTACCGGTTGAAGCCGAGATCGCGGGCGCGGCCGGCAACACCGACGCCGGCGTGCAGATGACGTTCCTGAACACGATCGCGAACGTGCAGTCTGTCGTCGTCGTGGATACGAACAAACTGGTGAACGGCTCGGACATCGAGTCAATTCCCGATCTGCGCGCGCGGCTGCTCGAGCGGATCCAGAATCCGCCGAGTGGTGGCGCGGCGGAAGACTACGTTGCGTGGGCGCTTGAAGTGCCGGGCGTCACGCGCGCGTGGGTCTATCCGAAAGAGATGGGCGCGGGCACGGTAACAGTGCGCTTCGTTCGCGACAATGACCCGTCGATCATTCCGGACGCTGGCGAGGTCGCCGCCGTGAAGGCGTACATCGAAGATCCGTCGCGGCGGCCGGTTACCGCCGATCTGTACGTGGTCGCGCCGACTCCTGTCACGCTGAATTTCAATATCCAGCTCACGCCGAACACGGCAGCCGTCAAAGCGGCGGTAGAGGCATCGCTGCGCGACCTCTTACTGCGCGAGGCCGCGCCCGGCGTCACGCTGCTGATCAGTCATATCCGCGAGGCAATCAGCGTAGCGGCCGGCGAGACCGACAACGTGCTGATCTCGCCTACGACGAACCAGGTCTACACGACGGGCCAGATGCCGGTATTCGGGGAGATCACATGGGCGTAAGCGCTGACGCATATCGCGAGCACCTTCAGGATCTCTCGCCGCAGGGTCCGGCGTGGCCGCGCGAGTCCGACGCGTTCACGACACGCCAGCTCGACGCGTGGGCGCAGGAGTTCGCGCGCATCGACGCGCGCATCGACGCGCTGATCGAAGAGGCTGATCCTCGCACCGCATTGGAGTTGCTACCCGATTGGGAGCGTTTATTCGGCCTTCCGGATGAGTGCTACCCGGCATCGCAGACGATCGCAGAGCGTCGCGCGCGGCTGCTGCAAAAGATCGCATTTCAGGGCGGGCAGTCGCCGCAGTTCTTTATTGATCTGCTCGCGGCGCTCGGATACCCGGGCGTGACGATTACCGAGTTCAGGCCGTTCAAGGCAAACAGCAAATGCAACGCTCCGCTCAATCAGGGCGGGTGGCGATTCGCCTGGCGCATCAACGTGCCGAGCACCGCAACGGCGAAACGCTTCAATGCGGTGAGCCGCTGCAACGAGCCGCTTACGACTTTCGGTGATCCCGGTTTGGCGTGCGTGCTTGCGCGTTATGCGCCTGCGCACACAGTTCTATTTATCGCATACGGAGAGGCCTAATGCGCCGCATTTCCACAGCAACGCGAGTCATCGACAAGTTCGGTGCGGGCAAAGATGGTTTCACGAACGGCGATGCCGTATCGGGCCTTCCGGCGACCGATCTCGAGGACGTCTTTTTCGATCACGTTCAAGAAGAAATCGCGAACGTGGTTGAAGGCGCTGGCATCACGCTCGACGGAGCGAACCGTGCCCAGTTGCTCGCTGCGATTCAGGCGATGTTCGCTCCCGTCATCGGTTCTGCCCGCAACGTCAAAATGTTGGTTTCGGCAGCGAGCGCATCTGGGACGCTTACTGCTGACGAGATTACTGTAGGCACTGCGCTGGGCGGAAAGAAGTTTCTGCTTGCCAACTTCAATAAGACCATCAATCTCGCGACGACTGGCGCTGGCGGGATGGATACGGGTGCGGCGCCAGTATCGGGATATGTCGCAATATATGCGATTTACAATCCTGCGACGCAAACCAGCGCGCTGCTGGCGAAGAATGCAACGAGTTCGGTCCAGACAGAAGTTTATAGCGGTGCCAATATGCCGGGCGGTTATACGGCGTCGGCACTGCTCGCAGTGTGGCCTACGAATGGCAGTTCGCAACTTGTACAGGGGTCTGCCCAAGACCGCACATTTAGCCGGTTGTTTGTGCAGGTATTGAGTTCTTCGTCAACGCCTGCCACATTTACTGCTTTGAGTATTAGCAATGCGGTCCCGCCGAATGCAAAATCAATTGCGGGATCGATGACGTTTAATACCGGCGCCACGGCGGCGACTAGTGTTATGTATGTTGCTGGCGACAGTAACGGTCTGAATCGTGAATTGGTGCAATTTACCAATAACGGAAGCACGACTACCAGTTGGAGTGCGCCTTTCAATATCCAGATAACGACACCGCAGACAATGTATTGGTCATCGACCGTTACCGCGGGGACAACCACGTTCTCAATTGAAGTCACGCGTTATTCAATATAGATGGGACATTCATGACAACAACTATCTACGTGCAGTTTGCAGACGCTACAGAGCAATCGATTATTTCCTACTTTGGTTGCCCGCAGGACGCCACGGTCTACCCGAATCAGGGCGCGATCTCATCGACAGATAGCCGGTGGGCGACGTTTTATGACGCCTTTCCCGCTGCTACACAAAAGTCCCTGCCAACGCCTGGGGCATAGGCGGGCAGTAGTAGGGTGGGTAACCGTCTTGCCGCAAGCATGGCGTTCATCGGACGCTGTAAAATACCCTGCTGTTCCGGAGGGGATCGAATGAAGAAACTTGACAGCCTCACTGCACTGCGATTTTTCGCAGCCGCTTCCATTGTCATTGAGCATAGCCGGAATGGGTTCCAGTCAATGGATTGGATTCCGATATTTCATTATGATTATGGAGTCAGTTTCTTCTTCGTGCTGTCGGGGTTCATTCTCTGTTACGCGTACCGCAGTTTTGATGGCGCGCCAAGCGTGCGCGATTTCTATGTCGCACGGATTGCGCGGATATGGCCGCTTCATCTCTTCATGTTGTGTGTCTACCTGATGTTGGTTCCGAAGTCGGGTTGGTCGCCGGGTTGGGGCGGCGGGTACCATGCGGCGATAATTTTTTCAAATGCCCTGATGATTCACGCATGGATACCAATATCGGCATTTTTCTTCGGGTTAAACGCGGTGTCGTGGAGTATCTCAGCTGAGGCATTCTTCTACTTGATGTTTCCTGTTTTGCGCAATCGCTGGGCGCAAACTTGGCACTGGAAATCTCTTTTAGTGCTATCTGCTTCATGTGCGATTCTGCTCATCTCGACAGCATATGGAGTAAAGCCGCTCAACCCATCTGATCCGTGGGCGATTTCATCCGAGGGCATCGGATATATATCACCCCTAGTCCGCATTATCGAATTTGTAATGGGTATGCTGGTCTCAAACGCGTACGTAGCTATCCAAAGCCGAAAATTACCTGAAAGCGTGGCTATGTGGACGGTGATCGAGGTGGGCGCCCTGGCGTTGGTGGTACTGACCGATCGTTTAGTTGGGCATTCTTATGCGTCGCCGTGGTCTGTATTCTGTCTTGAATCCGCTGACGCTCCAGCATTCGCTTTCGTCGTTTTGGTTTTCTCGGTCGGCAACGGCTTGATCTCCAGATTAATTTCTACGCGACCGCTAGTGCTTCTAGGGGAGTCGAGTTTCGCGCTGTACCTGCTCCATCTTGTTCTCTACAGGGTGTTCGACACGCATAGACAACTCTTTACTGTTCCCGATGCGGTGCTCTGCATCGGATACTGGGCGACGGCAATCGGGGTTTCTCTGCTGCTGTGGCGTTTCGTCGAAACCCCGGCGAGGGATTGGATACGGAATCGGGCGCGGCGCGAAGTCGTTCCAACATCGGCGGCGATTTAGAACCTGACCTTCATCTCGATCACATCCGCATCATTCCAGAGCGGCGGGATGTCACGCTGGTTGCTGTTGATCGACATGAAGTAGTGCCGATACGAAAGGGTGAAGCGGCCGTTGCCGACGGATGCGCCGACAACTGGTGCAACGGACCAGTATGAGTCGGACACGTGCAGGTTTTGCGGCGCGCCGCTGCCCACTACCTGCCAGCCGGCGATGTCTTCCGACCAGCTGTCGCGGTGCACGTATGCGCCCGCTTCGGCGCCGACTCGCACGCCGTTGATCCAGTAGTACGGCTCGAAGGTCAGGGCGACGCCTTGCGAGCGGCCGTCCCCGGTGAAGAAAGCCGTTGGAACGCCAGTCTTGTTGACGTAGGTGTGCGACTTCGCGTTGTAGTTTTCGTCCATCGGCGTGCACGAGCAATCGGCCGCAGCACGCCCGAGATTGACGTACTCGGCGTGCCAGTCGATGCCCCATTTGCCGCGCGAGATGACGGGGCCGGTGAAGCCCAAAGAGAACGCCGGTGGCTTGCTGGTCAGGTTCGAACCGCCCGGGATGCCTTGCTGCTGCCAGCGGCCGTCGACGGTGTTGTAGTGCGCCGCGCCGATACCGATCTCGGCCTGCACATAGTCGTTGATGTAATCAGCATGCGCCTCGGTTGATAGGGCGAGCGAAACCCCCACGGCGAGTGCCGTGATATGCTTTTTCATGATTCGTTTCCTCAACTTCGCGGGTGTGGACTCGGGTCAATCAGCGCCCCGACGGTTGCAGCCGTTCGGGGCGTTTCTAATTTGTGCCTTCATAATGAAGGTGTTGATATGATCATAGGACGCCTCCATGATGAAGGCAAGCGGTTTGTGCTTTCATGATGAAGGTGCTAGGATTGGTTAATGGCTACCTCCCTAGACCAATCTGACTTCATCAAGACGGCGCTTCGCTTGCCGCGCGAGCTTCATGCACGCGTACAGGTTTCCGCCGAGTCACATGGTGCGTCGATCAACACGGAAATCATTCAGTTATTGCTGAAGGCACTCGACGGACAGACCGTTGAGTTAGGGGACAAGTCGCTCGACGAAATAGAAGCTCGAATGAAGAGAGCCATGAAGCACAAATAAGAACCGCCGAAAGGCGGTTTTTTTACGCCTACACAAATCGACCATCAACCGCCTTCGGGCGGTTTTTTCGTTAACGGGGAATCGGATGAAAGCAAGCCCAACCGAGGCAGCGAGCTATGCAGGAAGCGCGGTAGCGATGGCCTCATCGCTGACGCTGACGGACGTAGGCGTGATTGTCGGTATCGCTACGGCGGCCCTGACGTTCCTGTTGAACGCGTACTTCATGCGGCGCAAGGACGCGCGCGAGCAGCGTGAATCCGATGCGCGTCTGCGCGAGATCGACAGCCACATTCACGGACACGGGGCTGCGCAATGAACGTCGCTCTGCTCGAAGCGGAATTACGCCGCGATGAAGGCGTGCGTGATCGTCCATACCTGGACACCGCGAAGAATCCAAAGCGCACCGTCGGTGTCGGCCACAACATGGACGCCTCGCCGCTGCCCGCAAGCTGGACGTTTCCGCTGTCTCCCTCGCAGATACAGCAGCTGCTCGACAAGGACATCGCGGACACGTTCCACCAGCTCGACGTCAGTCTGCCGTGGTGGCGCGAGCTCGACGAAGTGCGAGAGCGCGTTGTCGCGAACATGTGCTTCAACCTTGGTATTTCCAAGCTGCTGACGTTCAAGAAAGCGCTTGCCGCGATGGAGCGGGGCGCGTGGCTGGTCGCGGCGGCCGAGATGAAGGATTCCGACTGGTACGGGCAGGTCGGCGCGCGCGCCGTGCGCCTATGTCGCGCAATGCAAACCGGTGTCATGCCCGCATAAACCAAAGGCCCGCTTCGGCGGGTTTTTCATTTACAAAGGAGTGTTCTCATGAATCAGACGTCTCCCGCCGCGACCGGAACAGCCGTCACGGCGACCGCAGGCCTCGTTGCTGCGCTCGCATGGGTCAACAACCATTACGGCCTCGGCTTGACCGCGCAGGATCAGGTGTCCATCGCCGGCGGCATCGTCGCCGGTATCCACTGGCTCGCGCAGCAGTACGCCACTCGCGGCACCGTGAAGAATCCCGTAGTCACCGCCCAGCAGTAATCCCTCGCCGAATCCTCGGCAACCGCAAAGGAATCGTCATGAAACGTATGCTGCGTATCGCGGCAGGCTTGGCCCTGTCCGCTTGTGTTATCGCCTTCGCTGGCTGCAAAAACCTTCCCACGGTTCAGCAGACCTTCTCGACGGCATGCCCGATCATCGCGAACGATCTTCAGGTCGTCGCCGACTCGCCGCTCGTGAGCGCGGACGATCAAGCGAAGCTGAATAAGGACGTGATCCCGAAGGCGAAGGCGATCTGCACCGCCGGCGGCCAGTTGAATGTCACCAACCTGAAGGCGTTCCACGACAGCCTGCTGCCGATGGCCGTCATGATCGTGCAGGCCGTACCGATGCTGCCGGATCAGACGTTGATCCTGCTCGCGCTGCAGACCTTCGGGCCTCTCGTGCAGCAGCAGGTCGACATGCTCATCACTGCGGTGACGACACCCGCTTCGGCACCAACTGCCGCGTCAGCGCCGGCGGCCGCCGCATCCGACGGAGCGGCGACGCAATGAGCAAGTTCCTCACGTCTCTGCTGATGGAGAACGCCACCGGCCTGGACGATGGGAGGTGGCGTCTGATGGCGCCGCTGATCTATGACTCGGATGTTGCAGGCAAGGTCATCGTCGTGCCGACCGGTTTCATCACCGATCTGGCGTCAGTACCGCGCGTGCCCATCGCGTACATGCTTGCTGGTGGAAGCAGCAACGAAGCATCAGTCGTGCATGACTACCTCTACTCGCAACACCTCGTTGACCGCGCGACGGCTGACGCAGTGCTGCGCGAGGCCTCGGCGGTTACGGGCGTTCCAGCGTGGCGCCGCGCGATCATGTGGGCGGCAGTGCGCGCGTTTGGCGGCTCGCATTGGGATGAGAAGCCCATTGCGGCGTGACAACAGTCTATGGCCTGTATTTCTGTTTTACAGGCTATGGACTGTATTTAATCGCTGGCCGTCCGAGAGGAACGATAAACGAATCGATCTCGCTTTGCGCAAGCTGGTCCCGACCGCCAATGCACACGACGCGCCCGATTTCCGTCACTCCGCGTCCGTTGCCGGTCATGGCGAGTTTCATCCCATGGTAGTCGCCGACTCGATAGACAGTGGGTTCCGGTGCCCTGCCGAAAGTAAAACCTTGGGCGCACGCGGGTGCCTTTTGGCTGGTTTGAATGACAAGCAGATCACCCTCGGCTTCCAAGATTGATTGGAGCCGTGCGATATATTCAGACAGCTTCATCCATTCTCCTCGGCCTGCCCGCAGGCAGCGCGTCTATTTTACCCTTCCAAACCCCAACGCCTCAGGCCTGCTGTAGCCAGCGTTCTTGATCTTAATCCAGTTGAGTGAACGGCCGCGCATATAGACAGACCATGTTCGCTTTGCCACCATCCCCTCGAAGTCGTGGCGTTGCACCTGCTCGAACACAAGCTCTCCGACGCCCTCAGCATGCGTCACATAGACTAGGCGCGGCGTGTCGTCAAAGCTGTCGCGAAGCTGCTGTTTGCGCTCGAATAGTGGCCTGTCTCGGAGGTCGCGCGTCCCTGACGTGAGCATATCGAACACGTACAGGCGCGCGGGGCACTTCCTGACGGCAGATGGGATGCTTCTGGGCGATATGGTTTTGGCCCGCTGCTGGAGTAATCCAAAATCGCCGCCGCGACCAGCTCCGACCGCCAGTTCCGCATCCAATACGAAATCGCCTGGCACCGCAAAAACAGCCTTGACGACATCGGGAAACGACAGGTTGAACGGCTTACCCTCGCGGCTGATCAGATCCACTTGATCGCCGTGCTTTCTGACAAGGCATCTGAAGCCGTCGAATTTCCATTCGAACAGCCAGTCGTGGCTCGAGAACGGACGCTTTTGCAGCGTCGAGTGCATCAGGTCGGTCGCTTCGATCACTTTCGCGACGCAAACACATAAGCTAGTTTCGCCCACGCATCGTCTCGCGGGCATCCCGTCAGGCTGCAAAAATGCTCAAAGTCATCGACCGGTGTATGGCCTAGGTCGTTCGGCGCGCCCGTCAACTCGGCCAGGATCGCCTCTGGATTTCCGTACTCGAACATGGCTCACCTCCTTGGGCGACCCTCAGCATTGTTCGGGCCCGATTCATCATCTGAACCGGTCGCCCGCGCGAACATCGCACATGCCTGCTCCGGATTCGGCTTCACAGTCATGCGTCCGCCATATAGACACGTGATCGTGGTCGGGCGCGGATTCTCTACCTGCCAATGCTCGCACATCCAGCAGCTTCGCCCCTCAATCGGTTCCGTGAAAAGTCCCATTTCGACACCTGTATATCCATACAGTGGTCAATGGTACGCCTATCGCGGTTAGTGTGTGCCATAGGCCGATGCCAATCCCAATAGCAACAAGGGTCTGCCGGGTGTCAAAAGTCTGCACAATGGCACATTTCGACGTGCACAACCTATTGTTTCATTTGCATTATCTGGCGCTCCGTTCGATAGGTTAATAACCTATCCGGGGTTCGAATCCCCGTCTCTCCGCCACCCTACACATAAGGCTTTGCGGCCTTTCCACAAACCCCGCTGTGCCATAAAAGCGGGGTTGTGCCATAGAATCGTCAGCGCAGCGGCCTTACGCGCTCCGGTTTTCTGCGATAAATCCTCTCGGTAACCTTGCCGTCGGCGTGCGCGAGCAACGCTTGCGCGTGCTCAAGCGTCTCCGCATCGCTGGCGCATTTCGCACGGAGATCGTGCTCGGTGAAGTGCTCTTTGACCTTCGTCTCGTCGAGCACGCGCCCCATGAAATTGCGCCACATCGTGTCCCATCCGCCGGCGCGCCCGGTGTCCTCGTTGAAGTAGCACTCGCCGCTCCGGTTGCAGAACAGCCACGGCGCGATCGAGACTGGCCGCGTCGATTTCGCCATGGCGACGGCTTCGCGCAGCTCGGTTGACCATTCGTAGATGAGCCGCTTCCCGGTCGAGCTTTCCGTCTTTCCCGGCGTCACGTGGATGCCGTCCTCTTGCAGGTCTGACATCGTCAGGCGCAACAGATCGCCGCGGCGCAGTCCAGTCAGCAGTTTGAGGCGCATGTACGCCTGGATCGCGAGCACGCTGCCGCTCTTGCGGCGCGACTCCAGCGACAGGCATTCGATGATTTCCCAGTCTTCGACATAGCGCGTGCGCGGCTTCTCGCCATCAAGTCTCACCTCGCCCTTGAAGGGATGCTTGTCGAGGTAACCCCATTCGACAGCCTTCGTGTAGGCGTGGGATAGCACTTCGATTTCGCGGCGCGCGGCTGTCTTGGCTGATCGCTTGTCGACGTACTGGTAGATGTGGCGCGGCTTGAGCGAGGTCAGCGCTAGCGCGCCCATCACTGCGCGCAGGCGCTTGATCGCGACGGCGTTGTGCGCCTGAGTCGTGACTTCCTTCTTCGGCACGACCTCGAGCGAATAGCGCTCAAGCAGTTCGCCGATGGTCTTTGCATCGTCGAGTGAGCCCAGCCGTTCGGCCCAAACCTTGTAGGCTTCGGGCAACGACTTTCCGAGTCGGAATTGCTTCTTCCCGTCCCACGACGCTTCCAGGCCCTCGGGCACGCGGTAGTAATAGGCCCCGTGGATGGTTCGCCAGCGAGCCGGAAGGCCCTTGTTTTCTTTGTTTCTGGCCTTCGGCATTTATGCTGCGCTCCAGTCCGGCATTGCTTCGTTCTGCGCGCTGCTGTCGCCGGCGGCGCCGAGCTGCTGCTCGACGTGGCGACGCGAGACGACCAGACGGCCATCGGCGCGCACCTTGTGTTCGATTCCCATCGCGCGCAGCGCGGCTTCCTGCGAAGCGCGCTGACGGCGCCCGGTCAAGTCGACCAGTTCTTCGGGTGAGAGAAACATCGAATTGATCATCTGATGCTCCAGTTTCTGCGTGTGGTTTCGATTACTCGTTGTGCTGCTTCGGTCATGCTAGGATTCGCGGAAAAATCGGAGGCCATGCATGAATGACTTCATCCACGAGCATAAAGTCGAGACGTATAAGTCGCTCATCACGATCTCCCTTGAGGCTTTCAAATACCTCGCGTTGTTGAACGGCGGCGCCGCTGCAGGCATGCTGACGGGCATGGACCGCGTCGTATCCCTGATTGGCAAATCGGCTTTCCGAGAGTCGATGGTCTTTTTTGTTACCGGGCTCGCTTGCAGTGGACTGGCAATCATCCTTGCCTGGTGCACGCAATATCGACTGCACGCAGAAAACATTGGTCGAGCGAAATTGGATAGCCATAAATCGATCGTCAATGTTGCTTTGGTTTGCGTTGTTCTCAGCTTTGCGGCGTTTTGCATCGGCTCCCTGCATGCGGCTTTTAAGATTCATTGAGTGCTGGCTTGCTTCTCTGCGGATGCCGCGATAGCGCTCAAGGCGGCGTCCCATTCCTTTTGCATCTGCGCGAGCTTCTCGCAGAGTTGATTGTCGAGTTCCTCGCCAGTTCGCTGCGCCATGTTGAACATCGTGTTCGCCATGCGCGCGCCGGCCCGCTTCAAAGCTTCGAATCTCGCATCCTTCGCCATTGCGCTGTCAGCGACAGGGGCGGCGTAGAGCGGCGTAACGCGCCAGCCTTGGTTCTCGTAATGCTCGACGGTGGGCTTCTTCGAAGTGAGAAAGGCCAATGCAGGGCGCTCGCCCTCGGGGGATGCGCATTCCCACGCAACAGGCTTCAGACTCTTGATGTTGTCGGTCATGCTAGGATTCCGACCGCTCGGAGAAGAAAAACATGGAAAGAGTTGTGTATCGGTACGCGACCTTGGTTCTGCTGGCAATTTGTGGTTTCTTGGCTTATGACTGCGTCCCATGGAAAAAAGTGGACGGACCGACATGGGCTGGCTGGGCGCAGGCGATCGGTAGCGTCGCGGCGATAGCGGTTGCGATGTGGCTTGCCACACGAGAAGACCGCCGAAGGTCTGCCGAAGCTATGTCCCTTGCGGTTGCAACCGGAGCAGCTCTCACGACTCGGCTCGCTATTGCGTCGATACAAGCCGAGCGCCAGTGGAAGAAACTTGCTTTCATGGCTAAGCATGACGCCGCCCCCAGTACTTTTGAGACTGCAAACGAGCAACTGTCGGCGATAGACATCGGAACGATCGACGACGTGAAGTCTTTGATTCCTCTTCCCGACGACGCTGCGTACAAACTGGCGGGAGCGCAAGACCGGCTTCTCGCCGTACGGCGCATGCTGAAAATGGCTTCTGAGAGCCGTGAAATTCTCGATAACTCCGAATTGAGAAAAGATTTCGCCGGTCAGTGTGAGTGGTTGCTTGGCGAACTGCGAGACCTTGTCGACAAGGTCCATAAGGAATGCGAGCAGGCCAGTCATGGCCGCGTCAGTTCTGGCTGGCCTTTCAACTTGAGCTAATTTCTGGCATACCGATGGAGATCTCATATTTACGCTCCCGCATCGACGGCTGGCGCTTCCGGCGAGGGGGCGGCGGGCAGCGGCGAGTGCTTCGGTTTCGCGGCCTGCTTGGCGCGGATCGCTTCTACCTTCGTCCAGATGCGCGCTAGTTCCGTCTCGCCAGCCGCGTGCATGTCTTGGCCGCTCGCGAGGCACAACGCGGCGAGCGTGACCATTACGCCGCCGACTTCCTGATGAAGCTCACCGATGGGCCGGTCGAACGTGTAGTCAACGAGCTGGTGCGCTTCGCTGCGCGTCATGCCGTTGGCCTGAACGAGTTCGGTCGCTTCCTCGAAAAAGCGATGGTTGCGCTCGATACGATCTGCCGCGATTTCAGCGCCGAAGCATTCCATCATCCACGGCTGCACGCGCGCCTGAAACGGCAACGCCACCTCTGTCGGCGCAATGGCGTCGTCGAATACCGCCGTCGCAGTGTCATTGGGTTCCGGCCAGATCACGTCTCGCGCAATGGCGTCAGTCGCTTCGGTAGTGGCGAGTGCGGCGCGGGCGGATTCGCGAGTGACGATCTCGACCGCCTCGGCTTCGAGATTCTGAAGGCGTCGCAGTTCGTGCAGTACGCCGCCGATCGATTCCGCTTCACTCACGGTGATTCCGCGATCTTCGCTGTAGCTCAGCGACTGGCAGTCGGCGATACAGGCCATAAGAGCGTGCCGGGCATAGGGGTTCACAACATTCTTTGTGTCATCAAGAAATGACGCATACGCTTCGATCTGCGCGCGGGTTTTCTCCGCGACAGCATCCAACTTTCGCGCCCATACCTTGTGAATATGCTTTCCCTTGTACTCATCCGCAGCCGGGTTATAGGTGCGAAGCTCGTGCGCGATGCGCTCAAGTTCCGACACGTGCGCCTCCCGCTCTGCAATGGCCGCTGCGTCAGCGAGGGGGGTGGGAGTGGCGGCCCATGTGTTTAATTCCGTCGTTAGCGTCGTGATCGGGTCGTCGTTGCAGACAATTGCTGGTGCGTCGCGTAGCACCATCAGTTCGCGGATTTCATGCGGCTGTCCGTTGAGTGCTGCCAGAAGTTGGCGTAGCGCCTTCGCGTCCACTTCAATTCGTTCGTTCATGGTTGTCGTTGTCCTTGCGGTTAGATCAGGATCACTTCGCGAGCTGCGCGGATGAATTCCGCCGCTGCTTCCGCATTGATCGCGTTGCCGTAGGCGCGCAGTCGTCCCACGCGCGAGGGAGCCCCATCAGCCAGCGGGAATGTGCCGGGTTCAACTGGCCGCCACTTGCCATCTCGGCATAAGAGCCAATCAGCATCTCGCCAGAAGCCGTTAGTCGGGCCGGCTGCGGGTTCTCTTTGAGCAGCGCGACTGCGTGATTCAGCGTCAGGTTCTTGGTAGTGAATTGCGCCGCTGGCTTTCTCAATGCATCCGTCGCTGTGGGCATCGGCCATCCAGCCAGGCAAGCTGCTGCCGCGAGATCCGGACCGTGATTGCGCATCGCCTCGATCAAGCCGCCCTCGAAGGTACGCACTCCCTTCTCCGCGAGCGCGGCCGTTGGCGTGGGCCAACCCGCCAACCACGCGACGCGGCCGAGCAGCGCGTTCAGCGGAACGTTCGCGCACTCGCTGCCGTCCTTGTGATCGCGCGTGGTGGGCGTGGGCCATCCAGAAAGCTCGATCGCGGATTCCCGGCGTGCCGACGCCCGCAGCCGGGAACGGCTGACACCCGAAGGCGTAGTCCAACGTTTCCACGTCAGCTTGTACAAGGTCGATCCAAGGGTCGACGTCCTTGCTCGCAACCTGCTCTCCAAAGACGATTGCAGGTCGGCACTCGCCGATGAGCCAGGAGAAGTCTGGCCAGAGATGCCGCTCATCATCAAACCCAAGGCCTTTGCCTGCCGCGCTGAAAGGTTGGCACGGACAGGAACCGGTCCAAACAGGTCGATCGTCAGGCCATTCAGCGAGTCGAAGCGCGTATGACCAGACACCGATTCCGGCGAAGAAATGGCACTGCGTGTAGCCTCGCAGGTCATCAGGTCGGACATCTTCAATGCTCCTTTCGTCTACGTCGCCCGGCGCGATGTGCCCGGCGGTTATCAGGTTGCGCAGCCACTGCGCGGCGTATGGGTCGATCTCGTTGTAGTAAGCGGCCATCTGCTACCCGGTTTGGACGATCTGTTTCCGGACGGTCGCGGCACGGGACTGGGAGCAGCCAAGGTATTTGCGGATCTCGGTCACGGTCGCGCGGAGTCGCCCGGCGGCAATTTCATCCAGCACGCGGGCAACGTCATCAACGGTCGTTTCCGGTGCAGCCTCGGCTTCTGTGACCGCGTTACTCGCTGCCGTGACTGGCGTTACTGCCGCGCCAGTATTGGGTTTGAGCGATTCGACTGGACGGAACGCGAGCAGCCAGCAGAAGCACGCGACTGCTTCGAGTACGGCGGCGAATGCGAGACTGGCGAGCAGATCGAGGCGACGGGACGCGATGCCGAACGCGGTCAGCGTGCCGGTCACCGGGTCTGTTACAGCAGCTGCGCGCGCGGCGTCGGCGCGATCCTGCGCGGCTTCCTGACGCTTCGCCTCGGTCGCTTCGACGTCGATCGCATCCAGCCGGGCGGCGAGCGTCGCGCGCTCAATACGCAGGCTCGGGCACGGTTCGGCGCAGCGGCGCTCGGTTACTCGGGCCAGTCGCGAGACGACTGCGGCGCGGTCGGCGGCGATGACTGCCGGGTTGCGGCCGGTCGTGACTGCTGGCGGTACGGCCGCGGCGCGCACCTCGCCAGCATGCTTCTGAGCCAGGAGGAAAAAGACCGCGTGTCCGTAGCAGGTGGCCGCCATGCAGCCGATCCAGAGCAGTACGCCGATCAGCCGAACGCGCCAACCATGTGCACGGATCAGGGCAGGGAGCAGATGAGCTGCGACAACCAGCACGACGCCGACGGCGATCCAGAGCACCCGCTCAGCCAGAAACCCGCCACGCTGCCAGCCTGCCATGACTGACAGGCACGCAGCAGTAAGGGTTGCCGGGACTGCGAGTAATGCCGGTTGCGCTCTCATTGGCATCACTGCACCGTCTCCAGCGCGCGCTGTTCACGCCATTGCTTCGCTCGCGCGACGCCGACCCGATACATGCACATGACGTTATGGAAAAGGGGAGCGGCAAGAATGCTGTCGTAGAGCTCGCCCTTGCCGGTCATCACGCCCTGCTTGACCTTGCAACGCTTCCTTGCGAACTCGTCGTAGGCGTACTCGCTGCCCCAGTGTTCCTGATCCGCCTTGCTCAGTTCGTCCCATTGAACGTAGAGCGCGCGGTTCACTTCTTCCGTGTCAGGCATGTCGCACACGCGAATCCATGCCGGGTGCTTCCGACAAAATTCGGCCGCGTGGGCTGAAGCTTGTTCGACGGAGAAGTACTCTTTGGTGTCTTCGCGCGGGCTCATCATTCCGTGTCCAAAAAAGCGAGGGCCGGGACTGCGCCCTCGAAACGCGCGGCTCGGGGGAGCCGCCGCACTCGCAGTTACTCGGGGGAACCCAGCAGGATCGTTGTCGCCGTCTGCTCTTCGATTTGCGACCAGATCGCGCGGAACGCGGCTTCGAGCACCTTGTGCGGGCGCACGAGTTCGTACCAGATGGTCAGATTGCCGTCCTTGACGCGGTACTTGATGCGGGCTTCGACCGGCGACGGCTGGCCGTTTTCGAACACGGGGATTTCGAGCGTGATCTGCGACGGCATCGCGATCTTGTTGCCTGTGGCGTTGATGTCTTCCTTCCAGACGAAGTTGGTGCTTCCGTCCTGGAGGCGTGCGGCCGACACGAAATTGCCTTCCTTGCTAGCTTCGAAGTTGAGCGCGACACTCAGCATCGTCGAGCCGTCCGGCGTCACGATGTCCGGCAGGTTGTCTTCGATCAGTTCCGCGAACTCAAGCTGGTTGAGCGGTTTGCGGTCCTTGCTTGTCCAGGTCTTCCACTCGCGCGAGGCGGGCACCGCAAACTCGACGCGGAACTGACGCCAGTTCGCGCCCTTGCTCAAGTCGTCGCCTGCCAGCGCATGCTCGTACGAGAGGTGATCGTCGATGACGCCCAGGATCTTCGCCGGGTCGAGCGATGCGTAGATCAGGCTCTCCGCACGTTTCTGGCGGTTGAAATAATTCACGAAGCTGTTCGCGTCGCGCAGCTTCACGACGCCGCTTGCTCGTGCCGGGGTTTCGAACACTTCGTCGACGATCTGCGCCTTGTAGCCTTCCGGAACGATGACGAACGGCTTGCCGTCCTGCAGCGTGCTTTTCTGCGCGCCGGCGAGCGAAGTGCCGGCAGCGAGTACAGCGGCGACGTTCTGTTCGCCTTGGAAATCGTGGAGCATGGTTTATCCGTTTAGAGTTGATAGATGAGAGGTGATTGACGCGCGATTAGCCGAGCGCGACGCGGGGGCTGCTGTCTGCCAGGGAGATGCCGGGCAGCTCGGTTTGACGCTCGCTATGACGCGAGAGGTTGTTTTCGACTGTCGGGAAGAACACCTCGGCGGTTTCTTTCTCACGCGGCAGCGTCGCGACGACCTTGCCGGTCACTTCGAGCGCGTCCTGCACCTTGGCGAACGGCTTCACTTCGAGCGTGATCGTGATCTTCCCGGCCTTGCCGGTGTCGCGAACCATCGCGACCAGCGTGTTCAGTTCGTTCGTCGCCTCTTCGACGACTGCGCCCCCGCGCAACTCCATGAGGGTCTGTGTAAAAGCTTTCTTCATTGCTTGACTCCGTTTTAGAGGTACTGCGGTTATTCGTAGTAGCGCGTATAGGGCACAGCGTCGCTTTCGTGCTGCAGGCCGCTATCGCCTTTCTTTGCCGAGATAAAGATGCACGCCGTCAGGAGACCGAGAGACGTGCCGATCATCAATCCGGTAAGGAATACTAAGCACATGGTCATGATTGGATCCATTTCGGTGAGACTTTTCGGGATCAGGTGCAGCGAACCACGCTGCAGCGTTCAAGTTCAGCTGCGCGATGTTCCGACGCAGCGCAAAACATCATGTAGAGAGCCACGACGACAGCGGCGCCGGCCCAGATGCGGATCTGTTCACGCATGTCAGACGCCCAGCAAGTGGCAGAGTCCGCCAGCGACAAACGGCATTGCCGCGATAGCAGCGAGCGAGAGGCCGGGACGCTTCGTCGTGTTGCGCTTGTACTGGGCGAGTTCTTCGTCCGTGAGCGGCGGCAGGCTGTCGAAGTATTTGGCTTCGTCGGCAATGCGCGTCGCGAGGGTATGAAGTGGCTTAACGGCTTCCATCTCGATCACCTGTTGTTCAACGAGGGGAGACGGGGATAGCCCTTTTCGAAGGCCACCTCGATCTCTACCTTCACGCGGTAACGGACCAGATCAGAGAGGGTGAGGACTGCGACTGAGCGACCGACTCGAACCACAAACCGGCAATGGCCGTCGAGGCTCTTTGCTGCTGCACGGTGCATCGCTTTTCTGACATTCATCTCTCACTCCAGGCTGTTTCTGGATCGGCGCTCAACGGTCAGCGCTTGAGATGAATACTACAAATGTATTTATAGCTTGTCAATACAATTGTATTTGCGAATAGATTCTGAAAGGGGCATGTATTTACCGTGGTGCCGAAGAAACAAAAAAGCCCGCGCGTGGCGGGCTTCTCTTATGTCGGCTGGGGTTAGTGCACGTATTTGGCGACAAAATACGCGGCAGCGACCAGCGCAGCGCACGCGCCGACGATCTTCCAAGTGAGGGAATGCAGCGCTTCGTGCAGATCTGATTTCGTGGCGACGGCTTCCAGGCGTGTCTCTATGCGCGCCAATCTGTCGCGAGTTTCAAGGTTTGCCGCTTCGAGGGCTGAAATTCGAGCTTCCATCCCGCCATCATGGCCACCGCCACCGCCGCCGTCAATTGGTCTCTCGACTTTCGCCTCGATCTTTCCGAGGCGTTCCATAAGTGAATAGTCAGGGCTAGCCATGCGATGTGCTGTCCGATCGGTTCTGTTCGATAGCCTTGCGGATGGAATCGGTAGATTCTTCCAGGCTGTCGATTGCGGTGGTCAGCAATACCATAATGGGTTCTGCTTTCTCGCGGTCGACGCCTTCCAAAACGAGGTATGTCACTTTGGCCAGTGCCTTCATCGTCGCTAACTGTGTACGAGATAAGGAGCTGAGCGCATCAATTTCTTGCCTAGTCAATCCGGCCTCCACGCTGATGGTTTGGCGATCCAGCCGACATAATGCATCTTGTCTATTTCCGATCGGTCGATCGAAAGCTTGCCATGCGTCTCGTTGACGGAGAGCAGATGAACCCGCCCGCTGGCCTCGTAGATGAACTCCTTCACCATGACGCGGCCGTCCTTCGACTTTACGAGCACCTCGTCACCCGGCTGGATCACGTGGTTGGGCTCGATCACAACGAACTCGCCGTCTTTAATCCGCGGGCGCATGCTGTCGCCCTTGCATTTCAACGCGTACGCGTCTTTGTCCTTTGTCGGGACGTCGACGTAGCCGTCACCATGGCCAACGGGATACTCGATGTCGGCCCAAAATCCATTGTCACCGAGCTGCGCCATTCCAACTACCGGTATGCCCCGCCAGCCAGTGACGGGTAAGGGGTTGTATTCGTCGTTGTATCGGACTGCCGTAGTGCGCGAGCCCTTGCCGAGCATCAACCATACGGAGTTGATGCCGAACTCCTCCTGGAGGGCGACAGCCTGATCCACACCTATTTGTTTTGACTTTCCTGAAAGCCAGCCAGCGACGATTTCCTCGGTCGTTTTGGCGGCGGCGGCGACTTTGCTGATGTTCCCGCCGGCTTCCTCAAGAACAGATTTGATCCTATCAGCCAGCCCTGACGCCCCCATTGCGGGAATAGAGCCTGTTTCGGCCGTCTCTTTGCCCGTTCCCGTTAGCCATTCGACAGTTACGCCCAAGGCAGCTGCAATTTTTGGGAGGCGCGTCGAACTCTGGTTTCGGCCGCTTTCTAGGTGCCCGATGGTGCTCTGACTGACGCCGGCCTTATCGGCTAGGTCCTCTTGCGACCAGCCGAGCCGGGTTCGAGCCTCCGTGAGGCGTTTTCCAATATTACTCATGTATTGGATTGTGCCCGAGGAGTCAACTACATTGGGATTGACTGGCAAATACATATGTATTAGTCTGTGGCTGTTATCACTCGAAAGAGGCAATCATGGACGCGCGACAGCTCGTCGTTTCGATCAGGAAGCAAGGTCTCTCGCAAGAGCAGATCGCGGCGCGCACTGGTTTGTCGCAGGGCGCGATCAGCCATATCGAAACCGGCCGCCGTAAAAACGTGTTCGCGACGACGAAGGAGCGGCTCCAGCAACTTCACGCGGAGTTGGCGAACGCGGCGTCGGCGGAGGCCGCCTGATGCTCACCGCTGCCGAACAGAAGCAGATTCGGGACGCACTGTGCGCGATTGCAGTTCGAGGCGAGCGTTTCCAGGGTGAGCTTGCGCAGACGCGCGAGAGGCTGACGACGGAATTTCTCGCACTGAAAGGGGCTGCAGCGCAGCCAGCAGCAAAAGCGAAGTGATTGCGCCGGGCTGAAGCACGAATAGCGTCACCGCTGTTGTCATTTTTGTTTTCCAGTTTCTTGTCGTTAGCTAGCACTTTAGTAGTCCTCACGTCAAGAAAACACGTCTGAATGGGGCCCCAATTGAACGTTACCGACACCGCACATTCCGTCGCTCACGACTACGAAGGCGGATGTGAATCGCTCGCGCCGCGCATGGGCCTGTCCGCGAACGTGCTCCGCAACAAGGTCGATCCGCGCAAAGACAGCCACAAGCTGACGCTGGACGAGGCCGTGCGCATGAGCGACATGACGGACGACGACCGCGTTCTTGAAGCGTGGGCGCGTCACCGCGGCTTTGCGCTCGTGAAGATGCCGGACGTGACCGGTTGCAGCGACGGCGCGATCGTCGAACTGATGGGCGAGGCATGGTCGACGCATGGCGAGGTCGGCAAGCAGATCTGCAAAACGCTCGAGGACGGCCGCGTCGAAGAGAAAGAGGTCGCGCGTGTGGAAACGAGCATCTACAAGCACGCCCAGGTGCTGTTCAACATTTCGGCGCGTCTGCGCGGCATGACGGAGTAACCCTTATGCGATCAACCCACACACAGCTGGCAGGCTACGACTCGATGACGAGCGCGAAGCGCTGCACGCAGAAGCAAATGATCCTGAACCTGTTCTGCGGCCCGGACGTGAAGCTGACACGCCAGGACATCGCCGACCGCACGAACCTGCGTCTCTCGTCCGTGTGCGGTCGCGTGCGCGAGCTGATCGAGGGCGACGCGCTGCGCGTGCGCGGCTCCGTGAAGTGCGCAGCGACCGGCGTGCACAACGAAACCCTTGGTCTGCCTGCCGCGAACTGACATGAGCGGATACGCACACCAATGGGCGAAGCGTCAGCGGGTCGGCGACTCGTCTGCGAAAACGCTGCTTAAGACCTACGCGAACTGGGCCAGCGAGGACTATTCGACGTGGGTCACCAACGAAGAGCTTGAGCTCGACACCGAGCTCAACATCCAGACGATCCGCAGCGCGCGGAAGAAGCTCATCGAGCTTGGCTATCTGATCGAAACGGACAAGCGCATCGGCCGGACGCAGAGCATCGTCGTCTACCAGATGCTCGCTCCCGCCGGCGCGACGATCGTTCAAAGCATTGATGCTCGTGGCGAAACAATCTCGCTGAGCCCGCCGACCCTCGAAGAGTTTCTGACTAAGAGGGGTGGAAAATACAGCCCCTCCAAATCTCACCCCTCTAAGGGTGGTGGAAATTCAAGCCCCTCCAAATCTCAAGCGGCTTCAGATCCCACTTCAAGCCCCTCCAAATCACACGTCGAAGGGGGTGAAATTTCACCAGAAGCCCCTCCAAATTTCGACACCAAGATAGCTTTAGTAGAGCAAGAGAAAGAAGTAGCTCAGCAACCTGCGCGGCGTGCGCCGCGAGTCGCGTTGCATGCCGAACTGCAATCGACCGAACTGCCCGATTGGCTCGCGTTTGAAGATTGGGACATGTGGTGCGAGCACCGCGAGGCCAAGAGCAAAGACGCGCCTTGGACGCGCGGCGCCGCGATCGTGTCGATTCGCCGCCTGACGAAGCTACGCGACCAGGGTCTTGATGCTCGCGCCGTGATCGAGGAGGCGGTGCTGCGCGGGTGGACGGGTCTGTTCCCGGTCAAGCCGGATACGCCGGTTGCTGGCACGACGGCCGCTGTCGCTGCCGATTGGTGGAAAACGTCGAGCGGGATCGAATCGATGGGCGCGCGTCATAGCCTGAAGCAGAAGGATGGCGAGACGTTCATGCACTTCAAGGTCCGTGTTTTCAAGGCAGCAGGTCCGGGCGAATGGATGGAAGACATGCTGCGCACGGTCGGGCGGGAGAGCGAGGAACGGTACGAGCAGTTGTACGCCTACTTCAACGACATTCCGCGCGAGAAGGCAGCGCAAGCGGAGGTCGCATGACGAAGCGAGCCACATCCCTGCGCTATCCGGAGAGCGCGATAACCGACGGCAAGTTCGGCACGGCGACGGTTCGCGAGTCGCTCCGTCCCGCGATGACGGCCGCCCAACTGGCGATCTACAAAAAGACCGGCAACCCGCCGCAGACGTCCGCGCTCGATGAGATCGACCTCGACGACCCGTTCGAGATCAAGCGCCCGTCGCTGGCCGACCAGATGGCAGCACGCAAGAAGCTCGCGAAATACCGCAACACGAAGTGCGAGTCGGAGGGAATCAAGTTCGACAGCAAACGCGAGATGGCGCGTTGGCACGAGCTAGTGCAGATGCAGGCGCGCGGCGAGATCCGCGATTTGCGCCTGCAGGTGCCTTTCGTCCTCACCGAGCGCAAGCGGCGCGACGACGGCACGTGGGAGCGTGCGTGGAAGTACGTGGCCGATTTCGTCTACGTCGAAGCTGCGACGGGCAAGCAGATCGTCGAGGACGTGAAGTCAGAGATCACGCGGAAAAACGCGGCATATGTGCGTGCTCGCAAAGCAATGCTGGCGATCCACGACATTTCGATTCTGGAGACCATATGAGCACCGAAGTGAAAAAGACGCGGTGTCGCACGATGAGCATGGAGCAACGGCTCGTGTGCGAGTTCTTCGAGGCGCACCCGAACTCGACGCGCCCGGAGTGCAAGGCAAAGTTGGGTGGCGATCAAAAGGCGATTTCGCGGAAGGTGGATGCGCTGGTGGTATCCGGGTACCTAGTCGCCACCTCCGAGGGGAAGATCCCGACGTTCGCATGCACCGGGAAGAAGTTCCCCCACTCGGATGAATACAAGGCTAGCCAGAAATGGATTGAGGCCAAGATGCGCTCCGCGGCGCGCAACTCGGATCGCGCGATCACGCTTGATCTCGTCGCCGCTTCGATGCACGCGATGGTGACGGTTGGGAGGGCTGCAGCGTGAAGCTCTACATCTCCGGCCCGATGACCGACCTTCCCGAACTCAACAAGCCGGCATTTCACGCCGAGGCGGCACGGCTGCGCGCGTTGGGATTCGAGGTCGAGAATCCGGCGCTAGTCGAACTCGGTCCAGATGCAACGTGGCTCGATTACATGCGCGTCGACATCAAGCTGGCCGTCGACTGCGACGGTATCGCAATGCTTCCCGGTTGGGAGAAGTCGAGAGGGGCGCCGATCGAGCGGAATCTCTTGCACGACCTGGGTCTGCCGGTCTATCGCGCCAGCACGATCGTCGGCTTTGCGGCCGGCATGGTCGTGCTAAGCGCTGACGTGCTCGCGCCGGCGGAAGCGGAGGCCGCGTGAACCAACCCAGTCCGATCGAACTGCTGCGTGCTGAGGCGGTGAATTTTGAGGAAGAGGCGACGGAGGTCTGCGGATATTGGCGTGGGCACCTTGTCTGGGTGGAGCGCAAAGACG
>Ga0247692_1000052_pt1 | contig 23922 bp, 20 predicted proteins | sample CNK33_metaG_FD_183041 | JGI IMG/M metagenome (GOLD analysis project Ga0247692, IMG submission 183041) | Soil microbial communities from Purdue University Martell Research Forest, Indiana, United States - CNK33 | ecosystem: Environmental > Terrestrial > Soil > Temperate forest > Bulk soil...
GAAGAGCGTGCAGCCGGGCCTCGGCACGTCGATGCCCGAGAAAGCGGAGACGACGCATTTCTCGGTGGTCGACAAGTGGGGCAATGCCGTGTCGAATACGTACACGATCAACGGCTATTTCGGTTCCGGCGTCGTTGCGGAAGGCACGGGCATCGTGCTGAACGACGAGATGGACGACTTCGCATCGAAGCCCGGCGTGCCGAACATGTTCGGCGTGGTGGGCAGCGACGCGAACTCGATCGAGCCGAAGAAGCGCCCGTTGTCGTCGATGTCGCCGACCATTCTGACGAAGGACGGCAAGGTGTCGCTGGTGATCGGCACGCCGGGCGGATCGCGGATCTTCACGTCGATCTTCCAGGTAGTCAACAACGTGTACGATTTCAATATGCCGTTGAAGGAAGCCGTTGGCGCGATGCGCTTCCACCATCAACTGTTGCCGCCGAATACGATCTTCTGGGAGCCGTACGCGCCTATCGACGGCGACCTCGCCAAGCAGGTCGAAGCGAAGGGCTATACGCTGAAGCCGCAGGACTTCAACGGCGACATTCAGGCGATCAAGATCAACGGCGAGCGGCCGGAGGCCGTATCCGATCCACGCGGACGCGGCGTGTCGCGTGTGATACCGTAATCTCGCGGCATACGCTGGCGTCGCAGCCAATCACGCGGCGCCTCGTCGATTCGCTTTGCAGCGGACATCGCCCGTGGGCGGTGTCCGCTGTTTTCACTTTCTGGAGCGGGAGTCAGCGATGAATGAGCCGGAATCACACAGCCATGCGCAAGAGCCGCGATTCGAAGGGCTCAGTGCCGTCACGCTCGCCACGCATGACATGGAGCGCGCGGTTGAGTTTTATCTGACGCTTGGCTTTCCGCTTGCCTATGGTGGACCCTTCGAGGCGTTCACCTCGTTTGCGTTCGGCGGCACCTATCTGAACCTGATTCTCGACACGAGGGGACCGGTGCTATGGTGGGGGCGTGTGATCGTTCACGTGTCCGACGTGGACGCCGTTTATCACAAGGCGCTGGCAGCGGGATACCAGCCCGAGGCCGCACCTGCCGATGCTTCATGGGGCGAACGATATTTCCATATCACCGATCCCGACGGCCACGAGATCAGCATCGCCAAGAGGCTTTGAACAGGCTTTGAAGCGGCGTCGGAAAGGTACTTTGAAGAGCCACACCCGTTGCGCAGGAGTAATATGACTGACACCGAGAAAGCTGACAATCACACGAGCCCACGCGCCGCGTACACCCTTTTCCGCGCTACGGAAAAAACAGGAGCCACTGTGATGAAGGAATCCGAACAGGAACTTGACGCCGAGTCGCTCGCCGCACGGCAGCGCCGCTTCGAAGAAGACCTCGTCGATGCGTACGACGAGGAACTCGAAATGGAAGTCGATGACCGCATCCTCGACGGCGGCGAGGGCTTCACGCCCGAAGCGCGCGAATTGCGCAAGCAATATTTCCGCGAGCTGTTCCGTCTGCAAGGCGAACTCGTCAAGCTGCAGGACTGGATCGTCAAGACAGGGCATCGCCTTGTCGTGATCTTCGAAGGCCGCGACGCGGCTGGCAAGGGCGGTGCGATCAAGCGCATCACGCAACGGCTGAATCCGCGCGTATGCCGGGTCGCGGCGCTGCCCGCCCCGAACAACCGCGAACGCACGCAATGGTACTTCCAGCGCTATGTCAGCCACCTGCCCGCAGGCGGCGAAATGGTGCTGTTCGATCGCAGCTGGTACAACCGCGCGGGCGTCGAGCGCGTGATGGGCTTTTGCACCGACGACGAATACGACGAGTTCTTCCGCTCGGTGCCCGAGTTCGAGAAGATGCTCGTGCGAAGCGGTATTCAGATCATCAAGTACTGGTTCTCGATCACCGACGAAGAGCAGGAAATCCGCTTCCAGGCGCGTATCCACGATCCGCTCAAGCAATGGAAGCTCAGCCCGATGGACCTCGAAAGCCGTCGCCGCTGGGAGCGTTATACGCAGGCGAAGGAAGTGATGTTGCAGCGCTCGCATATCGCCGAGGCGCCGTGGTGGGTCGTGCAGGCCGTCGACAAGAAGCGCGCGCGGCTGAACTGCATTCATCATCTGCTGAGCCAGGTGCCGTATCACGAGATCGAACATCCGTCCATCGTGTTGCCGGAACGCGTCTTTCACGAGGACTACAGCCGTCATCCCGTGCCGGATACGATGATCGTGCCCGACGTGTTTTGATCCCTGTTTGAAGGGCTGAAATGAAAAGCGCGGCATGAAAATGCCGCGCTTTTTGTTTTGCCGCCGCCGTTTGCGCTTCATCGAATCAGCGCGGCGGCAAGATGCGAGTCGTCAGAACAGGTGACGGAACAACCAGTACAGTCCCCCGGACAGCGCGATCGATGCGGGCAGCGTCAGCACCCACGCGAGCACCAGACTGCGCACGGTGCTCCATTGCAGGCCTGAGCCATTGGCGGCCATCGTGCCTGCCACACCCGAGGACAGCACGTGCGTCGTCGACACGGGCAGGCCGTACATGTCGGCGGCGCCGATCGTGACCATCGCGACGAGTTCGGCCGATGCGCCCTGTCCGTAGGTCAGATGCTGCTTGCCGATCTTCTCGCCCACTGTCACGACGATGCGCTTCCAGCCCACCATCGTGCCGAGACCCAGTGCGATCGCCACGGCCACTTTCACCCAAGTCGGAATGAACTTGGTCGCGTGGTCCATCTGCTTCCTGAAGTTATCGATGGCCTTGGCGTCGTCCGCTGCAAACGCGGGCTGCTTCGCCTTTTCCATCAGACGGATCGCTTCCGACGCGACGTACATGTTGTTGCGTACGTTATCGACCTTGTCTTGCGGCACATTCGCCATCGTGCCTGACGAGCTGACCTGCTGACCGATCTGCTCCATCAGCTTCTGCAGCGCGGGCACTGTGGCGGGCGTGAGCTGCCGCGTGCGGACGTAGTTCTCCACTTCGCTGCGCGGCGCGACGACGGGCGGCACGCCTGGCGTCGCGTACTTGCCGAGCGCGGCCGAAGCCTGCTGCGAAACGGCGAGGAAGGTTTGCGTTTCGTTTGCCGTGACCGCCTTGTTCAGGGCGTAGGCGGTCGGCACGGTTCCGATCAGGATCAGCATGATGAGGCCCATGCCTTTCTGGCCGTCGTTGGAACCATGCGCGAACGACACGCCCGTGCAGGTCAGAATCAGCAGCCCGCGAATCCAGAACGGCGGCGGCGCTTTACCTTTCGGCTCTGCGTACAGCGCGGGCACGCGCACGAGCGCCTTGAGGACCAGCAGCAGAAGGCCTGCGAGCAGGAAGCCGATCAGCGGCGAGAACAGCAGCGACTTGCCGACGCCGGCGGCTTGCCCCCAATCGACGCCGCTCGTGCCGTCCGCGCCATGCAGCAGCTGGTTCATTAGGCCGACACCGATGATCGAGCCGATCAGCGTATGCGAGCTCGACGACGGCAGGCCGAACCACCACGTACCCAGATTCCAGATGATCGCGGCGATCAGCAACGCGAACACCATCGCAAAGCCTGCGCTGCTGCCCACTTGCAGAATCAGCTCGACGGGCAGCAACTGAAGAATGCCGAATGCGACTGCGCCGCTCGAGGTCAGCACGCCGAGGAAATTCCACGTGCCGGACCACACGACCGCGACGTTAGGCGAGAGCGAGTGCGTATAGATCACAGTCGCGACGGCGTTTGCCGTGTCGTGAAAACCATTGACGAACTCGAAGCCGAGCGCAATCAGAAGGGCCACGCCTAGCAACAGATAAGCGACGATCGAACCAGTGCGCACGGATTCGAGGTCGCCGACCAGCTGAAACGCGCAGTAGATCGCGCCAGCGACCAGCGCAATCACAAAGACGGCGAGTCCTAAGTTGCGGTTTTTGGCACTCGCGGTGCCTGTCTGCGGATATGAGAGTTCCGGCATGGCCTGAGCCTCGGGGGATAGTCGGGGGGATCTCAGATCCTGCAAGCCCAGCATGTCGATACGATGACAAACGCGTGACGGATATGCCCCTTAACATTTGTGCGCCGCGTCAGGCGGGCTTAGATGCCGCTCGGCGTCAGAAGAAGGCCCCTGCGACCCAGACGCTAAAATGAGCGCATGGCGCCAGAGCGCCGATCCGGAATCGAGACCTCCTTGAAAAGAAAAATGCCAGCGCTCAACGCGCTCAAAGCCTTCGAAGTCGCCGGGCGCACGGGCAGCTTCACGCGCGCCGCGGAATTGCTCAACGTCACCCAAAGCGCGGTGAGCCGCCAGGTGCGGCAACTCGAAGAGCAACTCGGCGAAACGCTATTGCAGCGCAGGCATCATCATCTGGATCTCACGGCATCGGGCCGCGTGCTGCTTCAGGCGTTGCAGCATTCGTTCGACAAGATCGAATGGACCGTGCGCTCGATTCAGGAAAAGACGCATCTGAATCGCTTGCGGGTCAATGCGCCGCCGACTTTCGCGAGCCGCTGGTTTCTGCCGCGCCTCGGGCGCTTGCATACCGAGCACCCCGAACTGGAATTGAGCCTGTCGACGCGGCTAGAGGACAATCTTGCCGAGTCGAGCGTGCTCGATTGCGCGATCCGTTTCGGCAATGGCGAATGGGAAGGATTCGACAATCTGCTGCTGATGAACGAGCGGCATATCGCCGTGTGCTCGCCCGCGTTGCTCGCGCGCCAGGCGGGTAATGAAGTCATCGATCTCAATCAATTCACTTTGCTGCATGTTTTAGCGGGCGACAACCAGCGTTATCTGACCTGGCAGCATTGGTTGAAGGCGGCGGGCATCGAAGGCGTGGATACGTCGGGCGGTTTCGAGTTCGATCTGCTCGATAACGCGATACGCGCTGCCGTCGACGGCCTCGGCATCACGATCGCCGATCGTCATATGATTGCGCACGAGCTCGCCAATGGACAGCTCGTGCAGGTGCTGAACGTGCATGTCGACGGACACCAGTCGTATTGGCTCGTGACGCGTCCCGAACAGGGCGGCCTGCCGCATGTGACTGTGTTCCGCGACTGGCTGCAACAGGAAGTGTGGCTGACGCAGCGTAGCGTCGAAACATCGGCGGCTGCACGGGTGCCTTTGATCAGCGGCCATTGATTCGCCTGTCGCTTGCGCCGCTTTTGACTCACTTAAGCTGATTCATTTGCTTCACATTGTTCTCTTCGAGCAAGCCGAAGCCCTAGCGTCATTGACGTTCATTACTGTGCGACGCAAACGTTAAACGTCCATCGCGGCTCGTGCGCAAACACCGAAAAACCACAGAAGCGCTTCCACCGCGTAAATGGACTAATTGCCCACTGCGGATACTGGTATCATTTTTTTATACCAATCCATGACGTTGCGTTCGCATCGAAACGCGCAATGTCTCTATCAAAGCTTGGTGCAAACAGGGACCCTGCGGCACGCGGCGCACGAACGCGCGCGGCCTCATTCTCGCAGTCACTTGCTCGGGGATCGATAAAGTTGGCAACGAAAAGCAGGGCCGGGCAAGGGAAGAGCTTTGTCGAGCGCATTTACCGCTTGCGCATTGCCGGGCTGGGGCTTGGCTTCTTCTGCGTCGCTTCCGTTTTCGCGCTACAGCATCGCGGCTTCGTGCTGTGGTCGCTGCTGGTGTTTCATGGTTTCATCTGGCCACATGTCGCGCGGCGCGCAGCGCTTGCCTGTGAGGTGCCGTTTCGTGGCGAACGCCTGAACCTGATGGCCGATTCGATGCTCGGCGGCTTCTGGGTCGTGGCGATGCAGTTCAACGTGCTGCCCAGCGTGCTGATTCTCGCGATGCTCAGCATGGACAACATCGCCGCGGGCGGCCTGCGGCTCTTCGCACGTGGCGTGGTCGCACATGTGCTCGGCGTGCTGGCGGGGCTCGTCACGGTCGGCTTCGTGTTTTCGCCGATGTCGCAAATGCCCACCATTCTCGCGTGTCTGCCGTTCCTCATTATTTATCCGCTTGCGTTGGGCTTTACGAGCTACCGGCTGTCGCTCAAACTCGCCCAGCGCACGCGCGAACTCGAGCACCTGAGCCGCACGGACGGGCTGACCCGCCTTTGGAACCGCCGGCACTGGGAAGGGCTGCTCGCCGAGGAATTCGAGCGCTGCCGCGCGAACCGCTACGCGTCGTGCCTGCTGCTGATCGACCTCGATCACTTCAAGCGGATCAACGACACGCTGGGTCATCCTGCTGGCGACGCGGTGTTACAGGCGTTTGCCGATCTTTTGCGCAGCCATTTCCGCGCGGGCGACAACATTGGCCGTTATGGCGGCGAGGAATTCGGCGTCGTCTTGCCGGGCGCGACATTGCGCGAGGCGCATACGGTCGCGAAGGTGCTGGTGCAGCGCGTGAGGGAGAAGACGAAAGAGGCATCGACGGAATGCCCGTGTACGATTAGCGTCGGCATTGCACAATTGACCGACGACTTGCCGGACTATCACACGTGGTTGCAGGAAGTCGACCGCAGTCTTTATCAGGCGAAGGCGACGGGGCGTGACCGGATCGTCGTCGGCGGTCTTGCGCCTGTTCACGAAGTGGCGCGCGGCTAAGCGTGCCAGGCGTGCCAAAGCGCGAAGCGTCACGCTTTATAGCGCGTAAACGATCCCGGCGAAAATCGAGCCGAACAGCACCCATTTGACGACATAGTAAGTCGGCCGATGCCACGCCTTAAGCCGCTTGCCGACACGGCGAATCGCGTACACATATTTGAATGCGCGGTTCAGAAAACCGGTGCGGTCGTCTTCTTCATTCGGCGAACTGGCCGCGCGCATCACGACATTCGAGAACATCCGGTTCAATGCGGCGGCCCAGCGGAAGTACATGGGCCGCTCGACATCGCAGAACAGCACGATGCGTGATACGTCGGTCTCGTTCTTGGCATAGTGTATGTAGGTCTCGTCGAACATCACCGCTTCGCCGTCGCGCCAATAGTACTGCTGGCCGTCCACGTCGATATAGCATTGGGGGCTTGCCGGCGTGACGAGCCCGAGGTGATAGCGCACCGACCCGGCATACGGATCGCGATGCCGCACGAGGCTTGCGCCCGGCGGCAACTGCGCGAACATCGCGGCCTTGATGGTCGGAATGTCCTGAAGCAGACGCGTGGTCACGGGACAAAGCGATTGCGCCGACGGATGCGGCGCGTCATACCATTTCAGATAGAAGCGACGCCAACCGGTCTTAAGAATGAATTGAAGCCGATGTCGTTGTAGTGGGTCGACGCGGATATTTTCTGTGCAGCGTCCACGGCAAGCGCTTCTTCGCGGATGACTTCCCAGTTTGCCTTGAGAGGCGCCAATTCCGGAAAATGGTTTTCGTCGATATAAGCTTTGACCCTAAGCGGCGAGAACAGATAGCACAGACAGTTAATTGGAGCCAGAAAGGTCGAATGATCTGATAGTTGGCGTCCGAAGGTGAAGCGGGCATTGCCGCGCCTTGCCATATACGTGACGCTTAAGATAAACCAGACGATAAATAGCCAACGCATTCCTCGATCCCCAGGTTTTACCTGAACAATCGGTCTTTAGTAACCGGATCTTAAAAAGGGAATCTTAGCGAGAACCGCGCCAGCTTGCTTTCAAGGGGTATGCAATTGAATGTAGTCCGCCGATACGCTAAAGCCTTAGTCTTAACGGCGCCGAAGCGCGGCTTTTCTTTAGCGTTTGGGTGCTTCGCAATGGGGCAAACAGACGCGTGAGAACACACGCGATTTAACTGGAGACGGCGCCTCTTGGTGCAATACCGCGCAAGGTAATGCCGCGTTCCTGCGGCAGAGCCCGGGTCTTCTCGCGGCTGGGCTGCGCGGCGCCTATGTTCTGTTCAGTCAAAGGCTCGACGGAGTAGCCGCGCCGTTCCCACGCGTCCAGTCCACCTCTTAGCGCGCGAATCCGTGTAAAGCCTTTGTCGCGCATCTGCTGCGACAGCGTTCTTGCCGTGACATCGTCGGCGCAGACGCAATAGACGACGACATCGCGAGCCAGCAACGCGGCGTCGACCGTGCCGGGCGCATGGATGTCGAGCGGCAGCGCGCCGGGAATGGGCTGCGGCGTCTGTCGTTTCATGTGCTCAGGGCGGGCGTCGAGCACGATGGGCGGTTTGTCGGGACGCATCATCGCGTCGACCTGCTCCTGCGAGATTGCCGCAAGCGAGAGCGGCTGCTGCAGACGCCACCGCTGCACGAAACGGAACACGAGATAACTCGCGGCGATGGCGGTCAGCACATCGATGATCGTCCAGCCGTGCGCCCGTACTTCATGAATCAGCAGGCTCAGCTGCCGCTCGAAAATCGCGCCGCCGAGCAGCCAGAACGTTGCCCACGCGACGATACCGACGGCGTCCCACGCGAAGAAGATGACGATACCGACGCGCGTCGTGCCCATCAGCGGCGGCGTGATGATGGCAAGTCCGGGTATGAACTTCGAGACCGAGACGATTGCCGGTCCAAAGCGCATGAAGAGGGCACGCGCCTTGCGCACTCGCGTTTCGACGGCGGCCGACAGCCGCGCTAGCGCAAGGATCAGCCGGCGTCCAAGCAGGCGGCCCGCAGTAAACCATATCCCGTCGCCAATCAGCGCGGCGGCGAGCGCGGCAGTCAGCACGTGCCAGAAGGACAGATGGCCATTGGCGATCGCCGTGCCCGCGAGCAGTAGTACAGGGACGGCAGGCACGGGAATGCCGAGGCGCGTAAGCAGCACGTTCAGGAAGACAACGGCTGCGCCCCAAGTAGAAATTGCCGACGGATTGAAATCGACCAATTGCAATAGCTCCTTGCGCATTGCATTGCTTCGACGCGCGCTGGCTGCCGTTCATTGTTGCACGGCTGAAGGTGCCGCGCGCTTCGCAAGCGGCCGCAGAACCGATACAAGCGATCTAAAAGCCTTAATGTTCGGTGGATGCGATCAGCGTGACGGGAATGTCGGTGCATCCCATGCTGCTCGACAGTTCGAGTTCTCGCCATTCGCCGTTAACCGATTTTGGAGAAATGAGCGGATCGAGTTGTCTGTCGGTGCGCAGCACATTGAAGGGCCACGAAGGGCGCAGCAGACGCTCATGCACGAGCGAGCCGAGCCAGATCGGCGTGGGCGCCGTGCCGTTGCGACGCGCAACGGCATAGCCCGTGCGCCAGAAGCGCAGTACGTCGCGTTCGTCGGTGCGCGCGCGCTGACGGCTGAAAACGAGGGTCGACGGTTCGCCGTCGTTGAGCTTGGGCAGCACGGGCAGATCCATCACGGGCACATCGGGCGAAACGAGCGAGAACAGGCTGCGCGCATTGAAACGCGTGCCTTCGAGCCAACCTCTGCTGCGCAATTGCGCGACGATCTGCTGCCGGTCGGCTGTCCATTGCACGGTGATCGGCTCGCGCCGGTCGCCCTTCATGTCGGAGCGATAGCAGGGAAACTGCTTCCACAGCGAATCCGTCCATTGCGCCTGCGTGACGACCACGGGCGGCCGCTGGCGCACCTGCGGCGCCGCGTCCGGCTGATGTCCCAAGGCGATCTGCAGGCCGACGCTCGCGCACAGCACGACCAGCAGAACGGCGGGCATGTACTCGCGCGAAGGCGGTGCTTCCGGATGCCGCCATACGGCCGTCAGCGCGACGACAGCGACCCACATGGCCGCGAATGCTGCGCCGCCCACGGCATCGGAGAACGCGAAGCGCCCGGAAGACAGGCCCGCGAATGCGACGGCGATCACGATCAGGCTCGCGAGCGCAGTGACGGCGATACCCGTCACCAGGCCGACGCGGCGCGCCACGACGAACGCGAGAAAGCCATACACGGTGACGCTCGCGGCGACGTGATTGCTGGGAAACGCATAGAGGTCGGATGGCGCGGCGGCGGGCGGCGCGTGCGGCACAATCACCTGGATCGCGAAGATCAGCACCTGCGAGAAGATCACTGCGATGAGCCAATAGATAAGCATGCGCCAGCGTTTCTCGAAGGCGATCATGATGGTCGACGCAATGACCAGCGCGGCGAGCGTCGGAATGCTGCCGAGCGTCGAGGCGCGCGCAAGCGCTTCGCCGATCCACGGCGCCTGTGCGGATTGCAGGAAGCGATAGAACGACATGTCGACCTGAACGAGCGGATCGCCCGACACGACGTCCTGCATGACGCCAAAGAAGATGCCCGCGCACACCAGCACGAAAACCGAAATGCCGACCAGCAGGCCGATAGCCGCGCGCTCGGGATCGACGATCCGATAGACCAGCTTTCCATACGGCGCTTCGTGATCGCGCGCCCACTTCACGATGCCGCTGCGCGACGCGCCGGCCCATGCGCGTGCGTGCGAGACGACCACGCGCATCGCCCAGAAGCACAGCCATACGATCGCCGCGACGATCGCCAGCGCCGCGACGAGACGGAACGACACCGCGCCCGCCAGCTGGATCGACGCGCCGAATACGACGCCGGGAAGAATGTGCGCGGGCGCCCATAGCAACGCGGACAGCACGTTCATCGCGTAGAAGCGCATGGGCGGCATTTCGAGCATGCCCGCGACGACGGGGACAATCGCGCGCAGCGGTGCGGCGAAGCGCGCAAACACGACGCTCTTCGCGCCATGCTTGTCGAAATACTTCTGGCCGCCTTCGAGCAAACCCGGATGCGTGCTGAACGGCCAGAGCCTGCTGATCGTGTCTTTATAACGACGGCCGAACCAGTAGCTCATACCGTCGCCCGCCACGGCGGCCACAATCGCGCTCGCAAAGAGCCAGCCGAGATTTAACGTGCCCGTGCCGACCAGCGCGCCTGCGATGAACATTGCCGTGCTGCCCGGCACGAAGGTGCCGATGATCGCGACGGCTTCGAGAAACGCAGCAAGAAACACCACGACCAGCGTCCACGCAGTGTGGCCTGCAAGCAGGTGCAGCAGCTGGACGTACGCGTGCTCCATCAATATCTCCAGGTGTTGAAGCGGCCATCAAAGAGCACGGCGACGCGCATGTGAGCGCAAAGGAAAGGGACACTGAAAGTTTATCAGTGTCCTCCTGTTGGGCGCAGGCGTGCGGCCATGCAGCAATTGGCAGTCAAAGGAATTAACGTTTGAGAGCGGGTCGTTATTCTCGCGGCATGCAATCCAATGTCAAAAGCCGCTTCAGCAATTGCGTGTGACGAGCCATATGCGAGGCTTAAGAGAAATGGTGTATCGATGGGCAACGGTTTTCTTACTCAAGCTTTAAAACGATAGCGCTTCTAAGCAATTCCGTGGCATAGTCCGCGTATGCAATTCAAAGGGAGGCAATAATGGCTACATTGGAAATTATCCAGGCACGTATAAAGAAACTGCAGACGCAGGCCGAAACGCTCCTGGCTAAACGCGCGCAAGGTGCGTTGGACCAGATCCGGGAACTGATGATCAAACACGGTCTCACGACGGAAGATATCGAGCGTCGCGCAAAAGCACGGCGCCAACGCGAGCGCAAAGTGCGTCTTGGCGTCAGCAGCGGCAAGGCCGGAATCGCATCGGCCGTGAAAGGCAAATTGCCGCCCAAGTATCGCGATCCCAAGACGGGTGCAACGTGGAGCGGTCACGCTCGACCGCCGGCATGGATCAAAGATGTGAAAGACCGTAGCAAGTTTCTGATCGATGCTGCTGCGGCTGCAGCAGAACCCGCGGTGACTGCAAAGGCAGCTACGAAGAAAACGGCGGCGAAGAAAGCCGTCGCGAAGAAAGCTGTAACGGCGAAGTCGGCGGGCCGCACGGCTGCGAAAAAGGCATCGGCAGGCGCAAAAGCCGCTGTAAAGAAAGTCGCCGCGAAGAAGGCCGCTGCGAAATCCGCCGTCAAGAAGACGGCCGCTAAGAAGGTTGCTGCGAAGTCTGCCGCGCCGACTGCCGGCAAGCGCGTAATTGCGAAGAAAGCCGCCGCAAAGAAAACCAGCGCAAGCAAGGCGCCAGCGAAAAAGGCAGCCGCAAAGAAGGCAGCTGTGAAAAGCGTTGCGCCCGTGGCCGAAACGCCCGTAACGGTGCAAACGCCTACGCCATCGACAGGCGAGGCTTGATCCGCTTCGAAGCGGCGCTTATGTAGTCCCGGTTCGGCGGCATCCTGCCGGACCGTTCCCACGCGCGGCGTTCAGGTTGCCGCGCCATCCACTCGCAGCCGGCGCAATGCCGGCTCGCGCAAAGGCGGATTCGCTGCCTTGGCGCTCTCTTCGCGCTTCCTCAAAGACGCATTTCCACATATCCGCTGCATCCTCTGGCGATTCGTTCGCGCGCCTGTCATATCGCCCTACAAACATGAGTTTTATGAATGTTTGACGGTCGAAATACTCGCTTGCGCGTCATAAGGCCGCAGAGAAGAATCCGGGTCATGCGCCGGCTGCATGTTTCGCGTCGTTCTGACTCGCCGCCGGTAATGTGCTTCGCGCACGCGTCACCAGGTAAAACACTATGCGACTCGACCGGAATTTCATTGGCGGCCAGTTCGTCGAACCCGCAACGGACGAACTCATCTCCGTCTATAACCCCGCTACCGAGGCGCAGATTGCCCAGGTATCGGGCGCGTCCCGCGAAGAGGCCGTAGCGGCAGTCGCTGCCGCTGCTGCCGCGCAGAAGAGCTGGCGCAAACTGCCTGCGGCGGAGCGTGCAACGTATCTGCACAAGCTCGCCGACGCGTTGACCGACTGCGCGCCCGCCATCGGCGCGGCCCTCGCGCTGGAGTCGGGCAAGAGCGTTGCCGACGCGACCAACGAAGCCATCTACGCCGGCCAGATCACGCGCTATCACGCCGAGTGGGCGCGCCGTATCGAAGGTGAAGTCATTCCCAGCGACACGCCCGACGAGAACCTCGTAATGCATCGCGAGCCGATCGGCGTCGTAGCGTGCCTGATCCCGTTCAATTACCCCGTCTATACGTTCATGCGCAAAATCGCGCCGGCGTTGATCGCGGGTAATACGGTGGTCGTGCGGCCGAGCAATAACACGCCCACTTCCGCATTCGAAATCGCCAAGGCCGTGATTCGCGCCGAATTGCCGCCCGGCGTCGTCAACATTCTCGCGATGAGCCACGCAACCGCCGAAGCCGTCTGCACGCATCCCGCTGTCGGCATGATTACGCTGACGGGCAGCGTCGGCGCCGGTCGCAAGGTGCTCGACTATTGCAAAGAGAACATTGCGAAGCCGTCGCTCGAACTGGGCGGCAAGACGCCTGCCATCATCGAGCCGGATGCAGATCTGGAAAAGGCCGCGCGCGAGCTCGTCGGCTCGAAGACGACGCACTGCGGCCAGCTTTGCACGGCCATCGAGCGTGTTTACGTCCACGAGAGCGTGCATGACCAGTTCGTCGCGCTGCTGAAAAAGCACATAAGCGCAGTGAAGAGCGGCGACCGCAGCACGGATGCTTCCTTGATGGGTCCGCTCGTCAACGAAGCCTCGCGCCAGTCGATTCACGCGATGGTCCAGCGCGCGGTGGCTGACGGCGCAACGCTCGAAACGGGCGGCGCGATTCCCGAGGGCAAGGGTTTCTTCTATCCGGCCACGTTGCTGACGAACTGCCGTCAGGACATGGAGATCATCCAGGAAGAAACGTTCGGCCCGATCATGCCCGTCGTGCGCTACAGCACGCTCGACGAAGCGCTGCAGATGGCCAACGACCACCAGTTCGGTTTGTCGTCGGTGCTCTACACCGAGAACTACCGCACGACGATGAAAGTCGCGAACAACATCGAAGCGGGCGAACTCTACGTGAACCGCACGCCTGCCGACCCGTACCAAGGCTTTCACGCAGGCTGGAAACGCTCGGGTCTCGGCGGCGACGACGGCAAGCACGGCATGCTCGAATTCACGCAGACGCGTCTGGTCGTCATGAAGTACTGATCCTGTCAGGGCGCATTCCGCGTGCGAAAAGCAACGTGGGATGCGCTCTCTTTTTTAACCATAAAAAGCACACGCTGCATTCATAACAAAATAACGGAGACACGACGGCCACGGCGCATGCTGTGCTCCATGCGCGTCTCTTAGGAGCATTTCAGTGGCAAGCCAACCTCTTCGAACGGACGCTTCGGCGCGCCGTTCCGCCAACGCGGCCGATCAATCCGGCAACAAGGCACAGCGCTATGTGCAACTGTTGCTGCTCGTCATCGCGGCCGGCGCGATTTATCCGATTCTCTATCTGCGCCAGGTCTATCAGCCGACGATGCTGGAAGTTTTCCACATCAGCGAAAGTCAGCTCGGCTACCTGTATTCGATGCTCGGCACGATCTTCCTGCTGAGCTACCTGCCGAGCGGCTGGCTCGCGGACCGCATCGCCCCGCGCATGCTGATCAGCTTCTCGCTCGTCGCAACGGGTCTGCTGGGTCTCGTGTATTCGACGGCGCCGTCGTTCAATCTGCTGCTGATGATCTTCGGTGGCTGGGGCCTGTCGACGGGGCTGACGTTCTGGGCGGCCGTCATCAAGCGCGTGTCGATGATCGCGGGCGCTGACGAACAGGGCCGCTTCTTCGGCTTTCTCGACGGCGGCCGTGGGTTGATCGAAGCGATGCTCGCGACGATCGCCATCACGCTGTTCGCATGGCTCACGCAGACGAAAGGCGAACCGGCCGCGGTCGGCTTCAAGGTCGTGGTCTATATGTACGCGTTCCTGTGCATTGGCCTCGGCGTGCTGCTCGCGCTGGTGAAAGATCCGTCGTCGAAAGCGGAGCGATCGAGCCGCGCGCAAGCGGCCAAACGCAGCAACGTGATCGCCGATCTGATCACGCTCGCGAAGATTCCCGAACTGTGGCTTGTCGCGGCCATTGTGTTCTGCGGTTATCAGGTGTTCTGGGCGACCTACAGCTTCTCCGCATATCTGCATGAAGGCGAGATTGGCTTGTCGGTGGTGATGGCGGGCACGATCACGACGCTCAAGCTGTGGATGCGTCCCATCGGCGGCATTGGCGGCGGCTTTCTCGGCGACCGCTTTTCGAAAGTGACCGTGCTGATCATCGCGCTCTTTCTCGCGTCGCTCTCGCTGGTCGGCCTGATCGCCGCACCGCAGATCAGCAGCCATGTGTTGCTGGTGTTTCTCGTGCTCTTCATCGGCGTGTTGACGTATGCGATTCGCGGTCTGTACTGGTCGCTGCTCGATCGCTGCAACGTACCCGTCGAGACGATGGGCCTTGCGATTGGCCTGATTTCGGTACTCGGCTATTCGCCCGATGTTTTCCTGCCGCTCATCAACGGATATCTGACACAGAACTATCCGGGCGTGCATGGCTATCAAATGTACTTCGGCTACGTGGCCGCCGTGTCCGCCGTCGGCGGTTTCGCGGGCCTCGTGCTGCGCAATATGCTTAACAGGAAGGACGCGTAAATGAAAGTCGTCTCGCTCGAAACGCATATCGTCGCCGTGCCGCCACCGCATATCGGCGGCATGTACTGGATCTTCGTCAATCTGAAGACGGATTGCGGCATTGAAGGCGTCGGCGAAATCTATTCGGCCACGTTTCATCCGAATGCGATGGCGCCCATCATCGACGATGTGTTCTCGCGTTATCTGCTCGACAAGGATCCACACCACGTCGAACGTCTGTGGCGCGAAGCGTATTCGAGCGGCTTTACGCAGCGCCCCGATCTGACGATGATGGGCGTCGTGAGCGGCCTCGAAATGGCGTGCTGGGACATCATCGGCAAGGCGGCGAACAAACCCGTGTACGAGCTCCTCGGAGGCCGCGTGCATGAGCGCCTGCGTTCGTACACGTATCTGTATCCGAAGAACCGCCGCGGCGAATACGACTACGACGATCCCGATCTCGCGGCCGAATGCGCGGCGGAAAACGTCAAGCGCGGCTTTACGGCGGTGAAGTTCGATCCTGCTGGCCCTTATACGGCTTACTCGGGTCATCATCTGTCGCTGGAAGTGATGGACCGTTGCGAAACGTTCTGCCGCAAGGTGCGTGAAGCTGTGGGCAGCAAGGCTGACCTGCTGTTCGGCACGCATGGGCAAATGGTGCCGGCGTCGGCGATCCGTCTTGCGAAACGCCTCGAAAAATACGACCCGCTGTGGTTTGAAGAACCTGTGCCGCCGGGACAGCATGACGCAATGGCTGAAGTTGCACGGCACACGAGCATTCCGATTTCAGCCGGCGAGCGCCTCACCACGAAGTACGAGTTCCACAAGCTGCTGGAAGCGGGCGGCGCGTCGATCCTGCAACTGAACGTAGCGCGCGTCGGCGGCCTGCTCGAAGCGAAGAAAGTGGCGACGCTCGCCGAGGTGTATTACGCGCAGATCGCGCCGCACCTCTACAACGGTCCGGTCGGCGCCGCCGCGAGCATTCAGCTTGCGACGTGCACGCCGAACTTCCTGATTCAGGAAAGCATCGGCACGTGGGGCGGTTTCCATGCGGAAGTGCTGAAGACGCCGATTCGCTGGGAAGACGGCTACATCATCCCGTCGACGGAACCGGGCCTCGGCGTCGAGCTGAACATGGAAGTGGTCAATCAGCACACGCCGTATAAGGGCGAGCGTCTGCATCTGCAGATGGCGTCGAAGCCCGCCGACGTGAAGGATCTCGCGCCCGCCAAAGGCTGAGTGCGCGAACAGGCCTCAACGTATTCCACGTATTGGACGCCTGCGGGCGAATAGAACATGAATTACGACTACATCATCGTCGGAGCGGGATCTGCGGGCTGCATTCTCGCCAACCGTCTGTCGGCGTCGGGCCAGTACTCGGTGCTGCTGCTCGAGGCGGGGCGCGCCGACGATTCGCTCTGGTTCAAGATTCCAGTCGGTTTCACGAAGACGTACTACAACGAAACCTACAACTGGATGTACTACAGCGAGCCGGAGAAGGAACTCGACAACCGCTCGCTGTATTGCCCGCGCGGCAAGGTGCAGGGCGGCTCCGGTTCGATCAACGCAATGATCTACGTGCGTGGCCAGGCGCAGGATTACGACGACTGGGCGGAAGCGGGCAACAAGGGCTGGTCGTATCGCGACGTGCTGCCGTATTTCCGCAAACTCGAATCGCATCCGCTCGGCAACACCGAGTATCACGGTGCGAATGGCCCGATCGGCATCTCGCCGATGAAGGATGACGCGCATCCCATCTGTCACGTGTTCATCAAGGGCTGCGAGCAGGCGGGCTACAAGCGCACGGACGACTTCAACGGTGCGCAATTCGAAGGCGCGGGCATTTACGACGTGAACACGCGCAATGGCCAGCGTTCGTCGAGTAGCTTCGAGTACTTGCACCCGGTGCTCAATCGCAAGAACCTGACGGTCGAGCGTGAAGTGCTCGTCACGCAGGTGCTGTTCGACGCGAACCGGCGCGCGACGGGCGTCGTCGTCAAGCAGAACGGCAGTGCGCGTCATTTCACCGCGAAGCGGGAAGTGATTCTTTCGGCGGGCGCCGTCGATACGCCGAAGCTGCTGCAACTGTCGGGTGTCGGCGATAGCGCGCTGCTTGCAGAACATCGCGTTCCCCTCGTGCATCATTTGCCTGCTGTCGGGCAGAACCTGCAGGATCACCTTTGCGTGAGCTTCTACTACCGCTCGAACGTGAAGACGCTGAACGACGAAATGCGCCCGTTGCTGGGCAAGCTCAAGCTTGGTTTGCAATACCTGCTGACGCGCAAGGGCCCGCTTGCAATGAGCGTGAATCAGGCTGGCGGCTTCTTCAGAAGCAGCGAGAAAGAGGCATTGCCGAACCTGCAGCTCTATTTCAATCCGCTGTCGTATCGCATTCCGAAGAGCAACAAGGCGAGTCTCGAACCGGAACCGTATTCGGGCTTTCTGCTGTGCTTCAATCCGTGCCGTCCGAGTAGCCGCGGCTCGATCCAGATCGCGTCCGATCGCGCGGAAGATGCCGCGAAGATTCGCATCAACGCGCTGACGACGCTAAAGGATATCGACGAAGCCATTGAAGGCTGCGAGCTGGTGCGCAAGATCATGTCGACGGCGGCGCTCAAGGACATCACTGTCGAAGAGATTTCGCCTGGCCCGCAGGTGAACGATCGCGACGCCTTCCTGCAGTACTTCCGCGAGCAGTCGGGTTCGATCTATCACCTGTGCGGTTCATGCGCGATGGGGCCGGACGACGGCAACTCGGTCGTCGACGAGCGTCTGCGCGTGCATGGCATGTCGGGATTGCGGATCGTCGATGCGTCGATCTTCCCGAACATCACGTCAGGCAATATCAACGCGCCGACGATGATGGTCGCGGAGAAGGGCGCGGAGATGATTCTCGAAGACGCGCTGGCAGCGGCAGGTGCGCAAGCGAAGGAATCGGCGAAGGCGTTTGCTGCGGCGCATTGATTGCCTGTCTTTCATGGCGGCCGCGTGCACGGAGTATTTTTCCGGGGCGCGGCCGTTTTGTTTTGATTCGATCAGATGTTTTCGGGGAAAACTGCGCGGCCTTGCGTCATGTCGCGTAAGGCATCGCGCGCGGCGTCGATGGCCGTGACGGGCATGCGGATCGTCAGTTGCACGTTCATGTCATACGCACTCGCTTCGAGCGCGTAGTTTTCCTGTTCGATCCAGCGTCGCACGCGGGCTTCGTCGGGATAGCCGATTTCGACCTGCAAGGACGCGAGCGCGATCCGCTCGACACGCGGCGCGTCCTGCAGCGCGGTGGCGATCGCGTCGGTATAGGCGCGCACGAGGCCGCCCGCGCCGAGCTTCACGCCGCCGTAATAGCGAACGACAGCGGCCAACACACCGTCCAGATCGTGATGACGCAGCACTTCGAGTATCGGGCGTCCCGCAGTGCCTGACGGCTCGCCGTCGTCGGACATGCCCGACTGGCCGCCCGCCAGCAGCGCCCAGCAGACATGCGTGGCCGTGGGATGTTCTTCGCGCAGGCGGCGCAGTTCTTCCATCGCGGCGTCGCGGTCGGCGACGGGAATCGCGTAGGCGATGAAGCGGCTTTTGCGGATGTCGAGTTCCGCCTGCAGCGCTGAGGGGAGAGTGAAGGTCGGCAAGGCGGCAGGCGTCGGTTGGTTCGGGTGCGGTCAGGGCGCTATCTTAGCGGATGCGCCTGAGCGGTCGGGTTGCCGCTATTTTGACGCATCCGGAAAGAGTCTCTTGTTAACTTGTGTGATGACGCGCTCGCCGCGCGAGCCGATAATGCAACGCATGGCGGATCTAGCTCTGGCTGGGGCGATGCCGGACTCCTCATCCGGTGATCCGTCTACCCTCCCACTTCAATCCGGCGTAGTGCTGTATCGCTGGAACCCTTTCTGCATAAGGCTTTGCGCCTGGTCTGGCCAACTGCTTTGGCGGGTGTGTCCAGATTATCCGGTGTCGGGTGTGCCCAAATCTTGACCGCGTTTGCGTGCTGCGCCAGGTGGCCGGGTGCCAGATGACTGTAACGCAGCACCATGTCGTAGTCGGACCATCCACCCAGTTCCTTCAGCACATTGAGCGGCGTGCCGTGCTGCACATGCCAGCTCGCCCACGTGTGGCGCGTGTCGTGGAACCGGAAGTCCTTGATGCCGGCCTTCGCGCATGCGCCGCGCCATTGCGGATAATCCGATTTCCTGCGCGGCGCGCCATTGTTCACGAACACGAACCGCTCATGCCGCCCGAGCTGGCGCCGGATGACACTGACAGCGGCTTCGTTCAGTGGCACGCCGATCGGCTTCTTTCCTTTCGCCTGATCTGGATGGATCCACGCGCACCGTCGCACGAGATCAACCTGTGACCACTCGAGCTGCGAGATATTTCGCCAGCGTAGTCCGGTGTTGAAAGCCATTTCGGTAATGTCGCGTAGCCACATTGTCGGTATCGCAGCAAGCAGCGACCGGGCCTCGTCGGCCGTGATCCACCGTATGCGCCTGTTCGACACGGGCGCGTCGCTGAGCTTCGGCGCCCTGTCGATCCATTCCCACTTGATAGCCGCGTTCAACATCCCGCGAATCGTCGCCAGATAGCGGTTGCGGGTGCTCGCGCTCAGCTGCCTCCCTTTACAGTATGTGCGCTGGTCCTCGACCGGCAGCGCATCAAAAACCTCGGCACGTGTGATCGTATGGAGTGCCCGTCCAGCGAATCGGCCGCCAAACCAGACCAGGTGGCGCTCCTTGCTTTCATAATCCCGCTTCGATGCTTCCTCGGTGAGATACCGCATCACCGCTTCTTCGAATGTCCAGGACGGTTTCTCACTCAGTTTCGATGTGCGCCACGACTCGGCTTTTATCCGGTCGTGATACTCCTGTGCTTCCTTGCGGTCCTGCGTGCCGCAAGAGCGGCGAACTCTTTCGCCGCCTGGGGTGCGGATGTCGATGAAGTAGACACCGCTCCTTGGGTGCTTTCGGATGGACATTGCTGCTTCTCCTGTTCCGTCTGCGCCGGTCGACATTTATTGTAGTCGCTTGCCGTTTGCCGCAGTTTTTCGGGCCATACGCGCCAGACAGAACCGATCTGGAAGAAACCCAGTGCTATCTTGTGCGTGTAGATTGTTCCATAAGAAACCTGCAGGAGCGCGGCTGCCTCCCTGATCCCAATGGCACGCTCGCCTGCTATCAGGATGCCTTTCTCGGTCAACGTTCCCATACAGTCCTCACTCTGCTTACGTGATCCCGATTGCCCATTGCGCTGTTCGGGTCAAATCGGATTTTCGAATGGTTCTGGATGCGTGGCCGCGGAGATATACAGTGGGTGTTTGGGGCTGCCGTCCCGATTCAGGCCGAGATGGAACAGCTTCCCGCCCATATTGGTAATCCCGAGGAGGTGCAGCACGTCCGCCGCGCGCGTTATTGCCGCTTCATGCGAGCCCCACGCACAGATGACCATCGACGCAAGATCGACTGCTTCCAGGATGGCGCTATTGGCCCGGTTACGTGGCCCAAGCGGGTCCGGGTGCATGAGGAGCTCGTCGGGGTTGGTCGCCCGCAGTGGGAACAGGTTGGCGACTTCAAGCCGGCCAAAGTTATTCGCGACGGCGCGGGCGAAGCACCGGGTCACCGTTGGATCATCGACGCGGTGATCGGCAGTCGACGGGTTCAGCATCAGGAACACCAACGTCGGACGTGACTTGTCCCACTCGCGCCAGAGCCGGTACCGGTACGTGCCACAGTCGCTCATGCGCGCGCCGCGTTCGACTGCCTGGCCTGTTTCGGACATGCATTTCATCCTTCCACCTCCTGTTCCACTCCCGTGCCCGTTTTCTGGCAACTACACGATCGTCTCGTGGAGCAACCATGCTCCATCGCAGTCTCGTCTTCTGCGGACTTTGTGCGCCCCGTTTGCATCATCGGTTTGACGCCCCGAAGTGGGGCGCCCTTTCAATAGCTATCCAAACAAAAAACGAACGGTCAATGCATCAGTCAATGGCGGCGAATATCGATGCCGCTTCCGCGTGCTGTGCAGCGAAGGCACTCAACTGGTAAAACAGCTCGCCGAAGCGTGCTTCGCGGGTCTGCCATGCGAGGGCGTTGAATGCCATCATGCAGGCCACGATGCCAGCGGCGTCGCATGACATCTCACCATGGAAGCCATTGCCCTCGCACTGGATACGCAACGGCTCCTCCATACGCGGCGCCATGTAGAAGCCGCCGTTGGACAGTTCGAAGAAATCCCAGAACCCGCCCGAATACGCTTCACAGACGGATTGCAGCGATTGATAGACCATTGCTTCGCCCATCAGCAACTGACGTCTGAAATGGCGCGGCAGTATGTACACACACTTCGTCTCAGGGACGCGCATAGCCGTGAGCGTGGTGTTTGATGTCAGGATTTCAGAATCAGGTTGCATGATCTTCTCCAGCATAAGGCTCGCAGAGCATGCCCCTGGCGGGGAAGCATCCCCGCGACGGACTAACAAGGCAGGCGGCGTGGCCGCTGCGGTGACAGATTCGTCTAGTCCTGATCGGGCAGCAGGATCGTCACGACCGCACGGTCGCCCGTTCCAGCATCAATGACGAGTTTCAGATGAACCTCGAAGGCCGGTGCTGAATCTCCGTCATCCCGATCGAGTTGCACATGGAAGAAGACCTGTTTGTCTTCGTGGTGCTGCATAGCCTCGGCGGCAGCACAGTGAAGGATCGAACGTAACCTCCTGGCAGCAGGCCACGGCAGGCAATGGCCAGGCGTGAGGTCCTGAAGGCCGGTGAGACAAACGCGCAAAGCCTCTTTCGAAATCGCGACTGGCGCGTTGAATCCTGCGTCGGATGCGATCATCGATACGTCCTGCAGGCTGCCGTTAGCGAGCCGCTGCTCGCGTGATGCCGTGGGAAGCGCGGGTGAGGGGGCAGCCGGGGTGCCGACATCGTAGTAGTGAACATACATGACATGCTCTCCTTGAAGGCGTGAAGGGGCATGCGGCCCCGATGGGGATGCGATGCCCCGCGGGTTAGAATCAGGAATGACCGGCGCGTGGTGCTGTTATGCGCGGTTATCTAAAAGGTCAAGGGTGGGTCAATTGCGGATGACGCATGGCCTAACAGATGCGGAATCCACCGCACAGTCCGAGGAATTCGGCGAATTCGCGGACGTTGTCCTCGTCGAACGGGTAATGCGTCTGAAAATCAGGCACTTCACCCTTGCCATCGCAGGCGTTGCACAACAAGGAACCGGGTCCGGTTGCAGGCGGCCCGGCGCGTCGGCCGGTGGCGCCGCACATCGTACAGGGCTGATACGGCAACGAACGCAGTCGCTGGTGGTACAGCTCCGCATATCGATGCGTGTGACCTGACCGCAGAGCAAGCTTCAGTCGTTCTGCAAGCGCGGTGGCCCCGTCATCGTCGAGCCCCCAGCCATTGTTCGAATGACCGAGGTTGCCGGTCGGGATGATGTCGGCCGCAACCGTTTCGCAGTATTGCCATAGGGGATGCCACCACCAGACGTTGTTGCGAAAGTAAGTGCCCTTGTCCGAACGGGGCGTGTTTCCAAAGACGTCCATGCCCATTTTGAAAACTCCTGAAAATGAGGGGACGTCCCCCGAGGGCAGCATTCCCTCAGGGTGGAAAAACTGGATGATCAGATTGCTGGCCGCCAGGCGTCTGCCATTGGACCGACCTGAACCAGCCGGGTCAGAGAACATTCCGAATGCCGATCTGGCACGCAGCCGCGCAGAAACAACGCGCCGGAAAAGAACTGCGGTTACCGCGAGTGTGGTCACAGTGACGCCGCGACCTGACGGATCCGCGGCCGGCGGATCAACGGTGAAAAGTCCATTGGCAGGTGTCCGGACAGCAGGACACCTGCCAATGTCCCCTGGCCGCGGGCGCGCGACCAGGGGCGTTTAGCGCAGCGAGCGCAAACGGCACGGCGTTTCGAGGCCGCCGTCGGCCCGGGAGGTGAGGGAAGTCGGAACGCGAAGAGCAAAGCCACGGGAAGCCAGCTTGCCGCAGCGGGACAGGGTGTCGCGCTGGAGCAAGCTGACTGGCGTTGCAGCTCAGCACACATCGCCCCGCGGTGGTCGGGGGCAGGGAAGGGAAAAGTCGCAGCCGGTTTCGCGGCTGCGACGGGCGTCCTGGGGCTCCTCAGGAGAGAAAAGCGCAAAGGCGCCTGAGGCAGGGATCAGGAAACCGCATGTTGACGCTGGCAAACCGGCATCGCACCTGGCCTTTTTAAAGCGGACGAACCAGGGATCGACGCGTGTTTTGGAAGGGCGAACACGCAAACGCCCGAAAAATGCAAGATATTTAAATTATAAGTATAACGAATCAAATAATTTTCTCGATTTCGCAATGAACAAAACTGGCCACGATCACTAGCAGTGACCTCGCACGAAGCGGGGCCACTGACAGCAACCAGACTTCAGGACGCAGTGCCGGTCCGACGGACAGCACGTCGCAGGAAGCTGGTCCCGCGGCGATACCCGGCAGAGTATTCCGCCGGGCGTGCAGCGTGGGCTCTATCCTGTCGAGGTTCAGACCGCTGAACCTGCGTCACGTCGCGACTGGCGGCGGCGTGGTCTGCGGGAGCATCGGGAGTCGGAACTCCGGCGGTGGGGTCGTCGAAGCCAGCATCGTCAGTGGCCCGCGCATCCAGTTGCTGATGCCCGTCAGGAAAGACAGCGTCGTCAGCATTATCAG
>Ga0247692_1000053_pt1 | contig 23347 bp, 21 predicted proteins | sample CNK33_metaG_FD_183041 | JGI IMG/M metagenome (GOLD analysis project Ga0247692, IMG submission 183041) | Soil microbial communities from Purdue University Martell Research Forest, Indiana, United States - CNK33 | ecosystem: Environmental > Terrestrial > Soil > Temperate forest > Bulk soil...
ATCCGACGTGGCCTGCAACGTTCCACGACCAATCGTGCCAGCAGAATTCACAAGAATGTCGACGCTACCGGCGTGTCTGATCGTCGCTTCTACCACCTCTTCCGCAGTTCCAGGCTGCGACAAATCTCCAGCGACGCAGGAAACCTTCGCACCAGCGCCTACCAGTATTTCGGCCCGTTCGTCGAGCGATTGCTGGTTACGTGCTACCAACACCACATGAGCACCTGCAGCGGCCAAGGCGGCAGCCGCCGCTGCGCCCAGGCCTCTCGATCCCCCGGTCACAACGGCGACCCGTCCGGATAAATCAAATGGCGCGCCTGCGCGATTGCTCATACCGATTTCTCCCGCAGAACACGCCGTAGCACCTTGCCCGAATTGGTCTTGGGCAACTCGTCGAGGACCTCGATCAGGCGCGGCACCTTGTACGACGCCAGTCGCTCCCGGCAAAACAGCGTCAACTCCTCTTGCGTAATCGTCGCCGATGGACGCAAGACGACGAACGCTTTCGGTGCTTCGCCACGGTAACTGTCAGGCACTCCAATCACCGCGGCCTCGCTAATCGCTGGATGCTCAAGCAACACGTCCTCGACCTCGCGCGGCCAGACCTTGAAACCGGATGCGACGATCATGTCCTTTGACCGGTCTACGACATAAAACCAGCCTTCTGTGTCGGCACGCCCGATATCCCCCGTGCGCAACCAGCCGTCTTCAAATGCAGCCGACGATTCGTCCGGCTTCCGCCAATACCCCGCGACGACCTGCGGACCCGAGGTCATCAACTCGCCAACATCTCCGCCGAAAGGCACCGACGCACGCGACTGCAAATCGACTATCCGGCAACGTGTTCCGGGGACTGGCACGCCTATCGACAGCGAGCCAGTCAATTCATCCACCGGAGCTCGGCGTCCCAAAGGCACCAGGTGCGAGGGCGACGTCGTCTCCGTCAGACCATAGGCGTTGTGGATATACACGCCCGTCGCTGCTTCCCATCGCTCGACGATCGCCGGCGCCACGGGTGCGCCCCCGCTAAACAACTTGCGAAAATGGGATAGGCGCGAGGGGTCGAACGCGGGCTGGTCAAGAAGCGCGATGTAGGCAGTAATGGCCGCCACCGTCGTCGTGCAGCGATGGCGCGCCAACAAATCCAGTACGGTGGCTGCTTCGAACCGGTAGCACATGACTACGGCAGCTCCCGCGACCAACCCTGCCGCGATATGGGCGACCAACCCTGTTACGTGCGAAAAGGGCGCGGCCGCAAAGAGGACATCATCGGACGTAAGTTCCAGCCATTGACGATAGACCTCCGCGCTGGACGCCACATTTGCGTGAGTGATGAGTGCAGCCTTGGGCTCGCCCGTGGTTCCTGACGTGTACGTCAGGAAGGCGATATCACTTCGATCAATCGACCATCCGGACGATGTGCCTGGCTCGTCGAGAAGCGTCGACAGATGGCTCCATCCGTCGGGCATCTCAATGTCCTCACTGACTTTCCCGAGAAGGGCGGGCGTGTCGCCCTCACGAAGAAACTCATTGGCAAACGAGACTGCGACGCAAAGGCTGCCTCCCCAGTCCAAAATCGCACCATGAAGTGCCATGGCCTGCTCTGCCCCGACAATCGCAGCGCTCGGCTCAGCGTCGTGCAGATAGTGAACCAGCTCTCGCCGTCTGAGCATGGGATTGAGCGGCACAACGATTGCACCGAGACGCCAGACCGCCAGCACTCCGATTACCGTTGCCGGAGTGTTTTGATTCAGGATTACGACCCGGTCGCCTTTCTTTACCCGCTCGGCCCACGCTGTAACCAGGGCGTCGACCTTTTGGTTGAGCTGCCGGAAGCTAAGCGCGGTATCGAAATACCAGAGCGCAATCGCGTCGGGGCGCCCTGCCACGTTGACCTCAAAAGCGTCAAGCGGCAATGCTGGCTCGATAGCGACGTCCGGGCCGATACCGGGAGCGTACAGGCGGACCCACCGGCGATCGTCGGTTGACCGTTCATCACTCGATACTCCATCGGAGAGGTGGATCTCAGACATAGTCATGCCATTTCATAGAGTTCACGGAAACGGGCGGCGATCTGCTGGAGCCGTTCGAGCTCCAGGGGGCCCGCCTGTGCAGCAGCGATTGCCTCGTCGAGATGTGAACGCTCGGAGATACCCACTAGAACGGTGTTGATCATGGGTTCACTCAAGGCAAAACGCAGCGCAAGACTGGCCATTGACGCACCTTCTGGCACGAAGGCGCGAAATGCATCCGCCTTCACGCGGTCCGCATCCACTTCGGCTCGAGACAGTGATGAATAGGACTTCGCAAAACGATGAAGCTCACCGCTTTCGCTAAGAGCGCCCGCCGCGAGAACGCGAATACCGACCACGCCAACATCGCGGTTCGACGCCTTCGGGATCATCTCTCCGTAGTCCTGAGCCCGCCACGCTGCAACCGTCGGGGCGACCGCGCTCGGGTTGATGAGGTTGTAGTAGGCTTGAAAAAGGTCGAAGCGGTCGGCTTCGATGACCTCAAGAATCGAGTCGGTATGACCTAGACCTGTGAAACCAACGGCACCGACGATGCCTTTGCGTTTCAATCCTCCCATGACGTCAGCTACCCCGCCGGGCTGCAATACGTCGTCTACGGAGAGAACACGACCAGCCAGATCCCGTTGACGTCCCACACGACTATGCAGGTACAGGATGTCCAGGCGTTCCCGGTTCAGTCGTTCCTGGCTGCGCTGGACTGATCGGACGATTGCACCTTCCAGGTCATCAAGGTCGCCAGGGGCAAGGTCGATCTTGGTACTGATGATCGGCGATGCTCCAAGGGTCTTGAGCGTTTTTCCCAGATTAACTTCCGAGTGGCCGCCGCCGTAAGTCGGTGACGTATCGAAGATATTAATCCCTCGCTCCAGCGCGTTGCCGACAACCGCGCACTGTTCGTGCTCGCTGCCGCGGACCATGAGCCCCGCGGTCCCGCCACAGCCGAATGAAATCTCGGAAACTTCAAACCCGGTACGTCCTAAACGGCGCTTACGCATCGACGTTGCTCCTTGACGAGGCTGTATCCTGAATGACGACGTGAGCTCCACGAACTACACCGCCATCGAGCAATCCTTTGAGAACAGCTTCCGCAGCCTCAAATCCGTGGACCTCCCCTGCAACCCCCCGAAGCCTCTTCCGCTCGGCCGAGACAATCTCTACCGCCTTTTTCAGAGACTGCGCCGATGCACCACGTCCGCCTTTAACGGTGAGTCCCTTGCGACGAATCGTCTCCGGCTCCATCCCAGACGGTTTGGTTGAAGTGCATGCCAATATCACTCGCCCAAGTGGACCAGCCATTTCCACCGAAGCCGCAACGTACTCCACGGGGGCCTCTGTCACGACCACGACCACGTCGTAGGGTGCTTCGAGTTTCGGTGCAGCGGGAAAGCTGCGCACGTCAGCTCCCATTGCCCAACAGGTTTTGATCGCGTCTACACCACGTGAATCGCCGTACACGACGACTTTCGACGCTCCCGCGTGTAGAGCCACCAAAGCTGTTGCCGCGCCCATCCGACTCGTGCCGAGGATCGCCACTGATTCCCCTGCCTTGATCTCTGCGCCAAGGTGGAGCCATTCAACGCCCGAAGCTACGGGAAACGCGAAGGTCGCGAGCTCGATGGGCAAATCTTCAGGTATCTGGACCAGTACTGATTGTTCGTCGAGCGTCACAGTCTCTGCATATCCGCCCCAGTTACTGGAAGATGCGTCTTGAACAATGTGTCCATACCGCGGTGATTTGCAGAATCGCTTTTGATCGCGCAGACACCAATCGCACTTCCCGCAAGGCCGAGCGTCATCGATCATGACCCTTGCACCGCGCAACTCCTGTAGCGCACGCGGGGCGGTGGGACCAACATCCGCGACGCGCCCCACAATCTCGTGTCCGAGTACCAAAGGCGTAGTCATCACCGGGCCATATCCGTGGAGCGTTTCGGCATCTCCGATACAAACAGCACTCCCTTCCACCCGGAGAACCGCTCCACTCTCACCCGCTGATACCATTGGAAGATCGCGCAACTCCAGCCTGCCGTCTCCGACGTGAACGAGGCCTCGCATCAAACACCCTTTTCCAGTGACGCCGTTGACGCGGCACCGTAAAGCTTTTCCCACCAATCGTCGTCGCGATTAATCGTCGCCGCAGCGCTTCGTACCTGGCTGTAGTCGCTATTAAGTGCTGGGATTTCAGGTTCCTTGCCGTCTCGGATCTGACGAGCTGTTGCGAGGAGCATACGTCGCATGTGAACAATTGCCTTGTCGGTCATCCCCAGGTGCTCGATGGTGCGATCCTGGATGGGCCCCATCGACTCCTGCACGGCAATGTCTTGCATGGTCGTGCCATACAGTCCGGTGTAGGTCTTACCCGCCTTGATGCCTTTGCGATCCTGGAACCATCGGTTGTCGACACGTCCTGGACGGCGATAGTCGGGCAGCAGATCCTCACCCATCCGCAAGCCGAGGAAGGTTTCGTGCGCTTTCACTTCGACCGGCGAGAGTGGATGTTCGTTGTCGTACCAGACAAGGTACATTGCCGTGTTTTCGCTATCTAGCGGCACTGACGCTTGCATGTACACGGGAGGGATCATGCTGTAGAACGGCAAGGCATAAGCCGTAGCCCTCACGTATGCGAGTTTCTCCGGATCGGCCATTGCCTTGCGGATTGCGCCATAGATAAAGCCAAACTCGGTCTCTCTTACGTCGATTTCGGGTGAAGTATCGGCTGAAGGCCGCGAACGTCGGCCATCGCTGTGAACCTGATCCTGATCGTAGTCGCCCGACGCACTTGTCTCTGCGCTATGCAGAAAATCACTGTGTGCCGAATCAAGTGAACCCTCGAGCGACTGCACAAAGTTGACGTTATAGAGCGTTTTTCTCACAACGTAATGGGTCGACGGCAAGTCCATCCATGGAAAGCGTGGAAGCGGGGGTGGCTCTCCGGGTCCCAGGTAAGCCCACAACAGTCCGCCCGCTTCGACACACGGGTAGGTCGTGTTACTTACCCGTCCGCACATCCGGCTATCTTTCGGCTCGCCAGGCATTTCACATACATGTCCGGCGACATCAATCTTCCAGCCGTGATAAATGCAGCGCAGTCCGTCACCCTCATCACGCGCGAGCATGAGCGATACACCGCGATGGGGACACGCCTCGGACATCAAACCTATCCGGCCTTCGGCATTTCGCCAGGCCACGAGTCGCTCGCCCACCAGATTGACGCGAACCGGCCCTTCGCCGGGTGACGGAATCTCATCCAGCAAACATGCCGGCATCCAGAACCGCCGCAGGAAGATGCCCATGGGCTGGTCTCCCTCTACACGGCACATCAATTCATTGTCAGCCTTTGACAGCATGGGGTATCTCCATTGTTAGTCGAGCCGCCCGGCCCGATCTGCGGGACCGGTTGCGAGATCGTTCGCTCGCTAGTCTTTGAACGCGCGCGGGTAAACCTTTCGAGAGTTCCCTTCGAAAATCTTGTTCTTGTCCTCAGCCGTCAGCCATGGGATGGCCTCAATCGCAGGCTTCAGGTCGTCGAAGTCCCGCCCCGTATGCCTGCACGCGATCGTGCCCGTCCCCGGTCGTTCCGTACCAAAGAGGCAGTTGTCGACGCCAAGCACCCGGAATTGAAATTCCAGCGCCTCGGGCGAATAATTGCAGGTGTCGTAGTAGAGTTTGCGAACCTTCTCGTCGAACGTTTCACCACCCCGTCGCTCGGCCCATGCGCGAAAGCGCCCCATTTGATACGGAATAGCCCCGCCGCCGTGCGCGACAACAATCTTCAATGTCGGGAAGTCTTCGAACACGCGGCTCTCCAGCAAGGAGATGATCGAAATACTCTCTTCGTTGATGAATTTGAGCGTGTAGGATTCTCGCGGATTGCAGCAACTCGCTGAGTGAATGAGCGCCGGCACATCGAGCTCGACAAGTTTTTCGTACAGGGGATACCAGAAGCGATCGCCAAGCCCGGGCGGCGCTGTTTCTTCACCCTCCGTAGGATCCGGATTCAACAGGCAGCCGACGAAGCCCAACTCCTTCACACATCGCTCCAGCTCGGCCAGGCAGTTTGCGGGGCTCTCGGCACGAAACTGCGGAAGGCCGGCGACTCCCCTGAAACGGTCTGGATGCAACTGGCATTGGGCGTGGATCGCATCATTGACTGCACGAGTCCACAACGCGGTGACCTTGGCCGGCTTGATCGAATGCAGCATCATGTACGGGCGCGGAGAGAGAAACTGCACGTCAGTTCCCACGCCATCCATAATTGCGATCAGTCGATTCGAAACAGCATGCAACGCCTCTTCCTTGATTCCAGAGAACGGCGCGGCCGGGTTGGCACGGCTGGCTACCAGTTCGCTCATGTACCTATACAGTTCGTCGGTCATAACAACATGGGCGTGACTGTCGATGATCATGCGATAGCTCCGAAGCTGCGGTGGTTCATTGGACTGACAAACTATGTGGAACACGCTACCCTTTATGGGACTGCACTTCCATGTAGAAACAATATAACCTTGTCCGTGAGACGTCAAGCGACTTTTTTCGGCAATCGCTGGATTCACTGTCGGGAATGTGTCTATGCTTGCCAGAGCCGAGCGCCCGGGGCGCACATGCACCGGTGCTACCAGACTCAACCTGGTGCTGACAGGGGGAGGTGAAGGCGCGGACGATGGTGTCCGTTATCAGACCAACTCGGCGAACAGCGGCAGAAACGCGTTCACGATGAATTCGAACGGCTACTAAAGTTCGACAAGCTCGGCTTTCCCGGTAATGAAGATCCCGGAGATCGCTGGAAAGCGCGCTTCCGACTGGAAAATGGCCTCAGGCCCGGCGACGGACAGCTCGGCAACACCACCGGCACGCTATTCAATCGTCAGGCATACGTCGGCATTGACAGCAAGAAGTACGAGCCGATCGGCTTTGCCGCCAGTACACTATTTCGCAGACATCGTCGACACGCCGATCCTGCTGTTGACGAGAGCATTGGACGGCATTCGCGATGACAATTCGATCAAATACGGGAACGAATCTGAGCCGCCGCTGTTCGAAATGGGCAATTCGTTTGGCGGCGCCGCGGGCAATTTCGGCAACGGAGCGATCCACTCGGTCGGTGCTGGCTATCATCCGGGGCCGGCGGATATCGAGGCGTGTACCGCAATCGGAATATTCTTGTCAGCGGGGCTCACGCCGGTGACAGTCAATACATGGCGCGGATTTTAGAATCGGGCCGTGCGAGTGTCGGGCGGCTTCCTGTCCGAGAACCAGCACAATCTGGGAGGCCCGCAATACTATCGAAGGCGCGCAAGGCGCCCGAGAGCCGACACAACCGCATCACCTCATCGATAGTCACCCCGCCCGACAGGTGCGATCTCGGCTCGAAATATCGGCGCCGATATCACAACCTGACTTCCCACTCGTCGGATGGGTCGAAGTTCACGGCATGTCGCTATAGATCATAACTCGACCCATCGGGCAGCCGCTGGGCGAGCGTTCGCTGTCCGGCCGTTACCCGTACCCGATCTACGAAGCGATCACCGAATACAACACTCCGACGAATGGCACATCAGCACATCAGCACGAGCCGCAACGCGTATTTCGATAACACGCGCGCGGACAAAATGAACGCGGATACGGCCGCATCCGTGTGCATCGATCCCCGGACCTGTTCAAGGTTTTCCCGACATAGCGTTTCGCAATCCCGCTTGGGGGGCGGTGTAGCGTCGTCTTACTGACGACGTTTATGCGGCATGTCATCAACGTTGGGCCGCCTTCCGGGACACCGTCTTCCGAACGACCTGCCTGGTGGCGAGGGTTTCATCTGCGCTTTTGGCAGATTTGGACCCACCGGCCTGGTCCATTTCGGCCAACGCAGCCTTAAGAATGGCGAGAGCCCCCCAGATCTTGATCTCCCGAGCCTTTTCTGTGGAGAGGAAGCAGACGTCACGCAACACAACGGCTGACTCGATACCAATAAACAGGCTGAGCGCCCCGATTAACTTCTCGTAACGCTTCGTACCAAGCTGAGTACGCAGCATACCAATTGCCGACTCAAGCACTTCCTTCCGTGCCCCTCTACGATGCGGCAGCAACTCGTCATCTGAGCTCTCATTGTTCAACGAGAGCTTCAGCATCGTGCGATAAAGGTAATCATGGTCTGTAATCGTGATGTCACTGGCCTCAACCACCGAGCGGAGGCGATCTTCGACCGTTTGCTTGCTCTCGAGCGCCGCATCAATGCTTCGTTTCTCAACCTCCGTTGCCGCGTAGAGCGTGGCATGCACCACCAGCGTCTCGACGGACGGAAAGTAGCGATACGCTGTCGTGCGGCCCACCCTGGCGCTATCTGCCACCTCGGCAACGGTGAACGTTTTCCCCTCACGTACAAATTGTGCGGCGCATTCGACCAGTGCCATATGCGTGCGCATTTTCTGATTGCTTCTCCCACCAGCAAGGTTCGACATGATTCTCCAATCGGGCGCGGCCCGCCGACAAGGACGTCCTCAACGTATATCTGGTGATATGGTACACCATCCCCATGGCGAGACAGAACAACCGGGTTGAGCCTCTCTGAAGCCAAACGTCGAGGTGACGGAACTGTATGATTTCGTTCTCGCGCCGCTGCGGCGAATTTCCGCCAGGACCGACTGTATGTCCGACTGACGGGTCCGTCGCTGATCAACATTCTCGTTCGGATAACTCCTCTCAGACCGTCGTTATGTAGCCAACGTCGCGCTCTACCGCGGTATTCCCGGACGAGTAACTCAGCCTGGAGTCAACTGCCCACCTGTCCTGGACGGTCCCATCAACCTGCTTACACCGGCGCCTCGCTTAAAATTACGCATCGGTCCCGAAATGAGGCGCCTTTGCAAATCGAAGAATGCGAAAGCCCCTCAGTTGACTTTATGTGCCCCCGAGGACTTGCGTGCACAACTCAGTAGAGCAGCTAGCACTGCCATGATGGTCGAGACGCCTATAGCAGCCTGGCCGACGTGACCAAACAATCGGAAAAATATCGCTACCAGCATCGCACCAAGGATCTGACCCGTGGTACGAGAAATCGCAACTAGTCCTGCCGCCGCACCACTCCTGTGCATTGGCGCGGAAGACAATAGCGCACGATTGTTCGGCGATTGGAAGAAGCCGAAGCCCATACCGCAGATGCCCATGCGAATGGCAATAGAGGTCAACTCCATTCCAGGTGAAAGCCACAGAAGTGAGCTCAACCCAACTGCCATCACGAGAAGGCCGCACCCAATCAGCACCTCAACCGACACGCGATCCGCGAGCCTGCCAGCAAGGGGCGCGGCAAGCGCCACGCCGGCAGGCCATGGCGTCATCAGCAAACCGGTTTGCACGAGGCTGAAATGCAAACCGTCCTGAAGGTAGAAAGGAAGAGCAACGTGGGTCAGCGTTTGTGCGGTAAATGTGGACACTGAAGTCAGCGCAGCCAAACGTACCAGACGTATCCTGAGAAGGTCAATCGGTACAAGCGGTCGACTCTGGGACAAACAACGATTCACCAGCACTACCGCTGCAATGACGCCACCAATCAAGACCGTGCCACCCCGTAACCCGGAAGGATTCCGCGTGACCAGATCGACCCCACTCAACAACATCCCAAAAGCGATGATGTTCAAAACAATGCTCAATACATCGAGCTGCCTATCTGCCTTCGGGCTGTCTGGCAATGTTCGCCAAGCCAAGGCTAAGGCCAGTGCGCCAACTGGAAGATTAATAGCGAATAGCCACTGCCAGGGACCCAGCGCAAGCATGACCGAGGCAATCGCAGGCCCTAATGCGCCAAACGCGGCGATGATTAAAGCGTTCGCACCGAGCGCCGCGCCGAGGAGCCGCGGTGGATACATAAAACGAGCGAGTGCACCATTCACACTCATAATGCCCGCGCCACCAATACCCTGAATCGCCCGCGCGACGACCAGTTCGGTGAGATCGTGCGACGTTACGCAACCGAGAGAGGCAAGCGTAAAAATACACAGACCGCCGATAAAGACTCGACGATAGGTAATGATTTCCCCCAGCGCTGACATCGGCAGCAGCGAAATCACGACACCCAGCTGAAACGCACTTACGATCGCAATTGAATCAGCAGGCGAAGCCCCTAAATCACGCGCAATCGTCGGGAGCGCGATATTAGCAATTGAACTGTCGAGTACGCTGACAATCAAGGCTAACCAGATCCCGGCTAGCGCAAGATAGCGCCGCGGGGTGGGAAGACCTTCGTGCCGACAATCCTCCCCCGCGACGCACTCCCGTCGCGCGACCGCTCCAGCCGAGCCGTTCACCTCAACCGAGTTGTCTGGGTCCATTGGTCAATGCTGGCTCTCAGGAATCGCCACGACCAGACCGTCTAGCGCCTCAACAACATGCAATTGGCAAGAAAGCCGGGAATTCGGTAGAACAACTTGTGCGAAATCCAGCATGCTGGCTTCCATGTCGCCCACCTTGTTTACCCTGTCTTTCCAGGACTCGTCAACATAGACATGGCACGTTGCGCATGCACATGCACCACCGCAATCCGCATCGATTCCAGGTATTCCGTTCTTGATGGCGGTCTGCATCACGCTGTCGCCGTTTCGAGCATCCACGGTTCGATGCGTACCATCAGCCGTAATAAAAGTGATCTGGGGCATAAACTCTTCGCGATCAGATCGCGACCTCCTTCATTGAAATATCTGGATTGCGCAGACGCTCGATGTTGATTTCGGTCCTGGCACCGATGAGTTGACGACCCATCATGAATTCAGGCACCGCGTTTACGGCTTCAACCGCCTGTATCCGTTGTTCGGCGCTGACGTGAAAGACCGCAAACCTGTCTTCGTTGGGGTCGCCCCGAATTACTATCTCGGAAACGTCCATGGGCAAACCGGCAATCTGCAACTTCACATCGAACTGATCTGACCAGAACCAGGGAGTCTCGGGTTTTGGCGCCGGCAAGTCGCAGATAGATGCCGCCGCCTGCTTCGCCTGTTCAAGCGCGTTTGGCACACTCTCGAGACGCACCTTTCGGTTGTACAGTGGAAGTGGCCTACGCGTGCAATCTCCAATTGCGTAGATGTTCGGATCGTCTGTGCGCGCTGAGAGATCGACAAGCACGCCGTCATCGCATCGCAATCCAGCATGATGCGCCAATTCCTCATTTGGAACCGCACCAACTCCTACGAGGACGAGATCGGCCGGCAACTGCTCGCCGTCGTCCAGACACACGCTTGCCGCTCCATCCAGCATCTGCACGGATGTAACTGAACGGCCCAAGCGAAAAGTAACGCCGCGTTGGCTGTGATAGCGAAGAAAGAAGCTCGAGAGTTGCGAGCAGGCAACCCGAGCCAAAGGACGCGCCTCCCTCTCAACTACCACGACTTCGGCGCCGAGAGCACGCGCCGATGCAGCTACCTCCAAACCCACATACCCGCCACCAACAATCACCACTCGCGCACCGGGTTTAAGTGCGAGCTTCAATTTTTCCGCGTCGGCCGCAGTGCGTAGCTCAAGCACAACAGGCAGCGATGTTCCTTCGAAAGGCGCAGTACGGGCTCGGGCTCCAGTGGCCAGGATGAGATTGTCGTAATTCACTGTTTTGCCATCCGCCATACATACTACCCGAGCCGAACGGTCGATGGCGTCGACACGCGTGTTGAGGTATAGCTGTATGCCGTTCTCGAGATAGAACTCTGCGGGTCTCAACCGAAGACCTTCTTCGTTTACTTCGCCTTTGAGCCATGCCTTAGAGAGGGGTGGTCGCTGATACGGCTCCAGCGGCTCCTCCCCAATCAAGGTGATTGATCCGGCAAAACCATTCTGGCGTAGAAACGCTGCGACCGATCCCCCAGCATGGCCTGCACCAATAACTACCGTGCAAGGTGACCGCAATGAGTTCATGCTTGTCTTCAACATGGCGTTCTCTCTTCAAGAGACGTTGACTGACCCGCGCCATTGCAACGGCAACTCAACCAAACCGAGCGTGACACCCGTGTGGTAGGAGAGCGATGCTCCAGGTCTTACCCGCAGCTCTGGTAATCTGGGGAGCAGTTCTTCAAGCATGATGCGCAGTTCCAACCGGGCAAGAGGAGCGCCAACGCACATGTGCGGTCCGGAACCAAACGCGCAATGCTGTCGTCGATTCGAGCGATCAAAATCAACCTCAAGTGCCTGGGGGAATATCTCTTCGTCCAGGCCTGCGGCAGAGATAAGGCAAAGCACCATGTCGCCTTTCCGAAGCTCCACGCCTGCGTACGTTGCGTCACGCGTGACTTCACGACCGATGCTTACGATGCTGAAACGACGGAGCAACTCCTCGATGGCGTCAGGAATTTTGTCGGGGTTATTCAGTAGTCTCTGACGCTGATCCTCATGCTCGGCCAGATAACGCATGATGTGCGTCATCTGAGCAGCCACCGTGTCGAGTCCTCCATTGAAAAGCGTAATGAGGATCGACAGCATCTCCTCGCGACTAAGCGGTCGTCCGTCGACTCGTGTCCTCAGCAACGAAGGCATGATGTGACCACCGCTTTTGTCCGGATCTACCAGTTGTTCATCGAGCCAACCACTGAGATAGGCAATCGACTTCTCATGCGCGTCGTTAGATTCTTGTTGCGACGCGCCATGAAAATAGCTCTGCACCCATCCGATCATTTCGTCGCGTCGTTCAAGCGGCAGACCGCACATTCGCATGAAAATCTCAACCGGCATACGCATGGCGAAGTCGCGCACGAACTCAGCTTCGCTGCGTGCGGCCAACTCGTTCGCCAACCCGCGGGCAGTGGCGCGAATTTCTGGAGTGAGTTCGTCCAGAATCCGATGACCGAAAAGCTCCACGACACTAATCCGATACTTGCCGTGCTCTGGAGGGTCCATGTGGTGTGGAATCGACGGCACTGTACGTTCCACACGAGGGACCCGAATATTTCGGCTGGAGAAAAGTTCGCAATTGCGCAGAATGTCGATGACAGTCTCACGCTTCGCGGCACACCAATGGCCGCCGAGCTCCGGCGAGTAGAAAAAGCCCGGACCGGTTCCCAAGTCGTGCAATACCGTCCACGGATCGGCTTCCATCGCTTCGCCAGTCCGATAGTTAAAGGACACAACCCGGTCCGCCGGAACATCATTCAACCTTCCATGTACTGGACAACCCATTGTCGCTCCTGTTTTTCGTGCCCCAGGACCTAACCCCTTCCTCGGGATGAATTTTCATAATGGGACTGTTGTACCATTTAGAAAAAGATTGTGTCAAGCGCGAAATGAGGCTTTGTGGTGGTCATCGTCGATGTGTTCGCGTCCGGACGGCAAGAACCACCGACCTCCAGACTTTTTCAGCATCGCACTCTGGCGAGCCATCTATTGCTACTCGCCAAAAATCGACATTGACGAATTTTTATGGTATTTTAGTCCCATAAAGGAAAATAGATCCACGAAGGAGATGTACATCCCTGATGTTTGACGCGGGACAACGGAGTCACAGTCCGGTCACATCTGACAGCCTCATCACCAACATTCTTTTCCTGGTTATGGCAATGACCCTACAAACGAAAACTCTGTTTATCACTGGCGCAAGTCGTGGTATTGGTCTCGCAATCGCCCTCCGAGCGGCGCGAGATGGCGCCAACATCGTTATCGCCGCCAAAACTGTCGAGCCACACCCACACCTACCCGGAACGATTTATACCGCTGCCGAGGAAATCGAGCGCGCAGGTGGTACGGCTCTTCCTCTTGTCGTAGACGTCCGCGATGAAGAGAGCGTTGTCCGCGCCTTTGACGAGGCCGTGCAGCGTTTTGGCGGTATCGATATATTGGTAAACAATGCAAGCGCCATTTCGCTTACCGACACACCATCGACGGATATGAAGCGGTACGACCTGATGCAGCAGATCAACGTGCGAGGCACTTATCTCTGCACTCGAACGGCACTACCGTATTTAAGCTGCGCAGCGAATCCACATGTATTGAACCTCGCGCCGCCACTCGACCTCGATCCGAAGTGGTTTGGTCCGCATGTTGCCTACAGTATTGCGAAATTCGGCATGAGCTTTTGCACATTAGGGCAGGCACGTGAATTCAAGCCAATAGGCATCGCCGTCAACTCGCTCTGGCCCGTTACCACTATCGACACAGCTGCAGTCCGCAACAAACTCGGCGACATGGCCAACTCCAGTCGGAATCCCGAGATCATGGCAGATGCGGCATACGCAATTCTGACAAAGCGTGCAACGGATGTGACGGGCAACTTCTTTTTGGACGAACAGGTACTGCGCGAGGAGGGGGTGACAGATTTCTCATCTTACGCACGGCATCCACTCGCACCATTGACCGCAGACTACTTCGTTAGCGACCAGATTCTCGACAGTTTGCCGACTGAGCTAGTCCGCCTGCCGCAGTGACACGAGTCGTCGCGTCACATGTTCCCACCAGGGCTGTCCACCGCAACTTTCGCGCTGCAAAGCCTTGGTACTCTACCCCGTGACTCGCCAAGACGTGCGAAGCCGACAAGTTTGCCATCCGGGCTCCGCTCGGTATGCACGGCTATGTATCCAAGGAAAATCCGAAGCGGACTGTCCGGAGAGCCCTCCCATCTCTCGAAGGACCACCCGCACTGCAACCTCAGATGGCACCGCTCCCTCTAAATTTCGAGGGCGTGCCACTTCTCACGACGATCGGCCGGGAATTGGTGATCTGCAGTTGCAAGGTAACCGCCGTCCACCAATAGATCGACACCCGTCATCAAACTAGCGGCCGGAGAAGTTACAAATCGAATAACCTCGGCAATCTCTAACGACGATCCGAGCCTTCCAAGTGGTGAATCGTTTCCGCGATGATCAAGACCAGCCTGTCTTTGCGCCCCCATCGCTGTGTCGCCGAGTACACCAGGAGACACTGAAAGCAATCGCCCCTGCCGCTGGCCCCAAGCGTGAGCGCGACGCTGCACCTGCAGAATTGTTCCGCGCTTGGAAGTCGCATAGGCCAAGCGATGTTTCGGTGTTGTGGGAGCCTCCGCTTCGATTACTCGTGCCAAATCGGCCGGCCCCTGTGTGGGCTCTAACAATAGGGAGTCGAACCGATGACCAAGCGTTCTATGTCCTGCCATTGAGGCCACACAAACCCCCACCACTCCGGGTTTTACCAGGGGTTCGAAGGCGTCCAGTATATTGATAGTTCCGTACAGATTCACTGCATAAATGAATTCGGGGGGCGTAGGTGGCGCGACGCCAGCGGCATGAATCAGTACCGCAAATCCGCCCATGCCGTTTGTGGCCTCCGCCAGGGTATTCGCGTCTGCCCGGCGTGTGATGTCCGCGGGCATCGGAAAAGCATTCACTCCTTCGGCCTGAAGCGTACTGACTGCCGAAGCGACCGCATCCGGCTGAAGATCTGAAATCAGGATTCGGTGGTCGCGAAATCGCCGCGCACAGGAAAGGCCAATATGACCGGCACCTCCGGTGATGACGGCCAGGGGCAATCTACTGCTATCGTCTGTCATGGTTCGATCTCTTCAAAGATTTGAGGCCAGAGTCAGGCAAGATGTATTGCGCTGGTGGGTTCGCTGCAATGCAACTCGACCGTCAGGCTTTGTCAGCGGCACGCAGCGTGATCGCCTCATCAACTGCAACCACGCGGTGGTTCCCTTGGGACGAAGGTGGCTAGAGCCTTTCTCGCAAGCGAAACCCTTGCTCCCCATTGAGCATCTGGCTGAGAAACTCATCGAGTTCCCGCTCGCTATCAAACCGAGGCTCGGTCACGCCAGTCGAAATCGGGGAATACCTCGGCGCCCGGAATGTACGCTCCTGGGACGCTGAGGTCGCTACGACGGCAGTCCATGATCGAAAGACCGACCTTGATTTTCTCAATACCCGATCATCATCGATATCAAGCGCACAAGTGAGATTATGATTTGGGTAATTCAACATTCCTGTAGAAGCCCATGGCAGGACGCCGCCCGTCTGGTGGAAAGACGCGCCATGCACCATCCTCGTGCTTGAAAAAGACGATGGAAAGAGCCCTGCTTGAGAAGCGAGCCTCAACTCGTACGGAGCGGCTTTGACCTACGCCGCTCCATTTGAATCGGGTTATCCGGACGGGTGCAGTTGCAAACCACTTCTCAACAGCTGACCGCAAACAGATTTCTGCGCTTTTCATCGACGTCTCCTTCCAGGCTGCAGCGAGCCGGTCGCCTCAGCCTGCGGCTCAACTACGCCTTAACGAAATGTGCCAGTAGCATGCACAAGTTCACCAACAAGCCTTAGCGCGGGAGTCCACTCTTCGACATACGGCGCTGAGGTAGGTGTCGCGTGTCGTTATGGGATCAAAATCCCATAATAGATCAACTGAGGATGAGGTGCAAGCCTTCGTGCATCAGAGGGCTTCGATGATGGTGACATTCGCAATGCCACCGCCTTCGCACATTGTCTGCAAGCCATACCGCTTTCCACGCGCTCGCAGCGCATGCACTAGCGTTGCTGTAAGCTTGGCCCCGGAGGCACCGAGCGGATGCCCCAGGGCAATCCCTCCTCCATTCACATTGAGGCGATCTGGATCCGCATCAACGGCCTGTAGCCAGGCGAGCGGTATCGGTGCGAACGCCTCATTGACTTCGTAGAGGTCGATTTGATCAATTGATAGGCCTGCTCGTTTCAGTGCTCTTCGCGTGGCCGGAATTGGCTCTTCGAGCATGACAATCGGGTCCCCCGCAGTAACGGTAAGATTGTGAATTCTGGCAAGCGGCGTCAGTCCATGCGCCTTCAATCCATGCTCATTGGCCACCAGAACGCCGGCGGAGCCGTCGCAGATCTGACTTGCGTTTGCTGCACTTAAGACACCGTCGTCCCGCAATAGCTTTACCGATCCAATCGACTCTGCTGTCGCATCGAACCGGATACCTTCGTCGACGACATGTAATTCGCCATTCACCTCAAGCGGCACAATCTCGGTTCGAAAGGCTCCGGCATTGGTGGCTGCTGCGGCCCGCTGATGGCTCTTGAGGGCGTACCGGTCGAGCTGTTCACGACTAAACCCGTATTTCTCAGCAATTAGTTGGGCTCCGGTGAACTGGCTAAAACCATCCACTCCATATCGTCTGCGAATTCGTTCACTCCAGGGGCCGCCTAATCCTGCTTTCAATGCGAGGCTTGTCGGCGTACCCATTGGAACGCGACTCATGCTCTCGACGCCAGCCGCAATCACGACGTCTTGCGTGCCGGACATGACCGCTTGCGCTGCGAAATGGAGAGCTTGCTGGGATGAGCCGCACTGCCGGTCGATTGAAACGGCCGGAACGCTATCTGGTAGCCTGGATGCCAGGACGGCGTTACGCCCAATATGGAAGCTCTGCTCACCAACCTGGCTCACGCAGCCAAAGATGACGTCTTCTATGGCGCCGGGATCAATTCCACAACGGTCGACCAGTGCATTCAGCACTTCTCCTGCCATATCAGCCGGATGCCAATCGGCGAGTTTGCCGGCGCGGCGACCACCGGCAGTCCGGACCGCCTCGACAATGTATGCGTTCATACCGTGCTTTCCCGATGACTTGGACTGGCGTTGCGCTTAGAAACAAATGCCTGGATACGGCCACGAGTTTGCGACGTCCGGCCGAGTTCAGCGATCGCCCTCGCTTCGTCTTCCATCTGTGTCTCGAAACTCGACTCCAGACTTGAAAGCAGCAGATTCCGTGTTCTTCCGATTGCGGCGGTGGTCGATTTCCTGAGTTGTGCAACTATCGCCCTAACCTCATCAGCCAGAAGTTCGTCATCCACCGCGCGTGTAACCAGACCTAACTCGGCCGCATCGTCTGCACCCAGCCGCTTGTTCGTCAAGACAATTTCTTGAGCACGGCGCAGGCCGACAAGACGAGGAAGGAGCCACGTTGAACCACCATCCGGGGAAAGGCCAATGCCTGTATAGGCCGCAGTAAAGTGCGCCGAACGAGCGGACAGAGCGATGTCTCCGAGAACCGCCAGGCTGAGCCCAGCGCCAGCCGCCGGCCCGTTTATAGCGGTAACCAACGGCTTCTGCATCCTTGCGAGCCGCGCTATGGCCATATGCAAGTACGCGGTCAGTTCTTTCAACAAGGAAGGCACCGCGTCGCCGGCAGACACGAATCCCCCCACGTCGCCTCCTGTACAAAAGAAGCGCCCTGCGCCCGTGAGCACGACGCAGCCTATCGAATCATCCTCGTCGCAATCGATCGCGGCCTTCATCAACTCCTTCGCCAATGAGAGGTCGATTGCATTGCCTACGTCGGGCCGGTTCAGCGTCAACGTCGCAATGGGCCCATCGCGTTCAAGGAGCAAAGCAGCTGATGAGTTCATGAGCGTGCTCCTTGCGACTGTTCCCAGGCTCGCTGTGCCACAAACGGCAGCGCGGCGACCAACTCCTTCGCATGGGGCGAAGCCGCCGAACCACGCTTCCAACGTGCTTTGATGCCATGAAAGATCGCTGCGAGTCGAAACATATTGAAGGCGACGTAGAAGTTCAGGTTCGCGATACCGTCACGTCCCGTATGAGCACAGTAGGCAGCCACATATTCATCTTCGCTTGGGATGTTCAGCTCGCTTAGATTTGCGCCTTCAAGGCCCGCGATGATCAGTGGTGGCATACGATACATCATCACGTTGTAGGCAAAGTCGGCAAGTGGATGGCCTAACGTCGATAATTCCCAGTCCAGAACAGCCAGAACGCGGGGCTCCGTAGGATGGAATATCATGTTGTCGACGCGGAAGTCACCATGCACGATGGTAGTTTCATCGCCAGCCGGAATGTGTGCGGGTAGCCATTCCATCAACTTCTCGAAATGCGGATCCCGACCGGCCTCAACGTCACCTGTGTATTGTTTGGACCAACGCGCAATCTGCCGCTCGAAGTAGTTACCGGGGCGCCCAAAATCGGTCAAGCCCACCGACCGGAAGTCGATGCTGTGCAACTTCGCGAGCGTTTCGTTGATCGCGTAGAAGTAGCGCGGTCGCTCGTCACGGATAACCTCCGGGAACGTCGCGTCCCAGAGGACTCGCCCCTGTACGAAGTCCATCACGTAAAACCACGTGCCAATCACCGCATCGTCCATGCACATGCCGTGCAGATGAGGAACAGGGAAATCTGCGCTTTCAAGTGCCTGCAACACTCGCGCTTCGCGCTCCACAGCGTGCGCGCCTCGCAAAAGATCGCCCGGTGGCTTGCGCCGGACTACGTATGCCTTGTCGGGCGTGTTCACCTTGTAGGTGGGATTCGACTGTCCACCCCTGAATTGTTCGACTGTGACTGGTCCTCGAAATCCTCGAACGTTCTCAGACATCCATTGCGTCAGGCTGGCGATGTCGAAACGGTGTTCACTTCGGATCTCCGAAGTCCCATTGAATGAAATAGCATCTTTCATCGAGCGATCCTATCCAGAGCATCCTTTCTGATCCTGTTGGCGAGCGACCATTTGTGCACCTCTGTGGGTCCGTCGTACACTCGAAATGCGCGTATCTCCCGGAAAACCTTTTCGACTATCGTGTCGCCCGTCAGGCCTGTTCCGCCCATTAGCTGAACGCAACGGTCTGCGACACGAAATAGTGCTTCGGATACAGCAACCTTCGTCATGGAAGACTCGCCAATACCCTTCGCGCCGCTGTCCAGCACCCCTGCGCACCAGTCGATCATCAACTCGGCCTGCTTCAGGTCAATTTGGTTCTCCGCGAGCATGAAGCCTACGCCCTCGTGCTCAATGAGTAGCTGACCAAACGCACGACGCTTCACCGCGTACGCGGTTGCAATCTCTTGAGCCCGGATGCACGCACCAAGCCAACGCATGCAGTGAGTGAGTCGAGCAGGTGCGAGCCGAATCTGGGCATACTTGAAGCCTTCTCCACTCGCTCCGAGTATCTGGCTCTCGGGGACACGAAGACCATCAATCCGCACGATGGCGTGACCCCCAGGCATCGAATCGTCTAGCGTGTCGAGAACACGTTCGATGCGAATCGCTGGATCTGGCAATGCAACCAGGAACATCGTCGCGCCCTGCTCGGAGCGAGCCATAACGATGCCCATGCCGGCGCCGTCAGCTCCCGTGATAAATGCCTTGCGACCGTCGATCACCCAAAAATCGCCATCCCGTCGAGCGGTAGTCAGCATCATTGACGGATCGGAGCCAGCACCGTTGTCTTCGGCCGGCTCGGTCATGAAAAAGGCAGAGCGAACCCGACCTTCGATGAGCGGCGTTAAAAATCGATCTTTTTGCGCGGGCGACGCCACTCTTCCCAAGAGGTACATGTTCCCTTCGTCGGGTGCGGCGACATTGAGCGCGAGCGGTCCAAGGGGTGACAAACCCGCCGCACGCAAAACCAAAGCGGTTTCTCCATGGGTCAGATGACTGCCGTCGGGCAGTACATTGGGCGTCAGAAGCCCTTCGGCGCGCGCCATGCCCCGCATTTGCTGCACGAGTTCGTCACCAGGACCGTGCAGGCCCTGCCGAGGATCCCGCTCAAAAGGCACGACATGTTTGCGGACGAACATCTCGACGCGCTCAGCCAGCCGACGGCCCCGGTCAAGATCTGGAGTAGGAGAAAAGTCGTTCATCGCGGTGCCATCCTGATCGCGCCATCCAGTCGAATCGTTTCGCCGTTAAGCATTGGATTGCGCACGATGCTTTCTACCAGGTGCGCATACTCCTGCGGTTTGCCCAAGCGCGCGGGAAACGGAACCTGACTCCCGAGTGAATCTTGAGCTTCTTGAGGCAAAGTGGCCAACATCGGCGTCCAGAACAATCCCGGGGCAATTGTCACAACCCGGATTGATAGTGACGCCAGGTCTCGGGCCATCGGAAGTGTCATGGCGACCACGCCGCCTTTTGACGCTGCGTATGCGACCTGTCCGATCTGCCCTTCGTAAGCAGCGACGCTCGCTGTATTGATGATCACGCCGCGCTCTTCTGCAAGCGGCTCGATCTCACTCAGCCGTGCCGCGAATCGCGAACTCACAATGAAGTTACCGATCAGGTTCACCTCTATCGTGTCTCGGAACTGACGCAAACTGTGCGGCACTGCATCGCGACCTACCGTTTTCGCGCCAAGCGCCACGCCGGCACAACCAACGAATACGCGCGCGACGCCGTGAAAGCGCTCCGCCTCGTCGAGCGCGGCAATAACGGTGTCCTCCTGAGAAATATCCACCCTTACGAACCGCCCTCCGATCGCTTGGGCGTGTGTATGGCCCGATTCTTCGTTCAAGTCGAAGATCGTTACCTTGGCCCCCAGCGCGGCCAGGTGACGTGCTGTTGCCCCACCCAGTCCAGAAGCCCCGCCCGTGACAATCACGGCAAGTCCAGCTATCTCCATGCACATCTCCTCATGTCACAACATCAAGGGCAACCTCAGACGGCGCTGATTGCATTCCTCAATTCGATCCCAATTCGGGTATCAATACCCTTTGTGGTACTAGAGTACCATATAAAATGAGATCGTTCAATGCGATTGCGAGCAGGACTATGTACAGGGCCGTGCGGTGAGGACCGTGTCGGGTATGTACGTTGGATGAAAAGAGGACGTCTGATTCATCTGCAGGCCCTCCTTCTCCGAACTGCCCGTAATGCCTCGTTGGTTCGGGCAGGGATTCGCCTATGTTGTTCGCACGAGGCACACTCATGTCTGACGATTATTTGCTCGGCGCCTCCGGTTTTCGTCGCTAAGTATTGGTTTCATTCAGTGGGAATCCGCCACTTTTTAGCGGCTGCATGGTCGTCCATAAGTCACGCCGATCTCAATCGACGGCCTCCGGGAGCAAAGTGCGGAACTTTCTCGCTTTTACCTTGACGACTTTCAAAGTGACGCTTATTGTACTAAAATCCCATAGCGGAACTCACGTTCCTTTTGTCCCGAACGCGACGTGGGACAGGAGACAGTCTCGACGAGCCGATCCCGGCGCCGCGAGATGAGAACACAAAACTGCAAACTGATAGAGGTCCATTATCTTGGCCCATCGTCCTTCCCTGAACGACACACAGCAATCCGCTGAGCCACGTGCAGGCGCGCGTGCGTGGTATGCCGTCGGCCTGCTGCTATGTCTATACATCCTGTCATTTTTCGGTCGACAAATCATTTCGCTTCTGGTGGAGCCCCTCGAGAACGGCTTGGGTTTAACCGAGGTCCAGATCGGGCTCCTGATTGGCTTCTCGTTCACGCTGGTTTACGCCATTGGCGGAATAGCGTTTGGATGGCTCGTCGACACGTTTCCACGAAAGCTGATCATCTTCGTCGGCACAATTGTCTGGGCCTTGAGTTGCATCGGCTGTGGCCTTACCACGTCGTTCGGATGGCTTTTCGTCGCTCGCATGGGTGTTGGCATCGGCGAGGCAACGTTGATGCCGGCGGCATATGCTCTCCTGAGCGACACATTCCCACGGCGGCGGCTAGCCACTGCAATGGGAATTTTTTCGTTTGGCGCCACGTTTGGTATCGCAATGTCTCTCGGTCTCGGTGGCTATCTACTGGCGCTGTTTACTCACTCTCGTGGGATAGAAACGCCCTTGGGCCACCTCGACCCGTGGCAAGCGGCGTTTGTTATATCGGGGTGCCCTCCACTAGTCTTCGGCCTGCTCGCGCTGACGTTGCCTGAGCCCACTCGGAAAAAAGGGGCCTTCGGGCATCCACCTGCTGCCACTCCGCTACTCACCTTCCTTCGTCGGCGTCGAGGCATCATAGCCGCCCAGTTCGCGGGATTCTCCATGAATGCATTGATGGGCTACACCCTGATGGCGTGGGCACCAGCATTCATGGGGCGGAGCTACGGCTGGAGACCGGGTGAGATCGGTCCAGCGCTGGCGCTTGCTCTCGGCCTAAGTGGCGCTATCGCCACTCTTGGCTGTGGATACCTGGCGGATCGCATGTGGGCACGCGGCATAAAGGGCAGCCATTACATGGTCGCAGCGTCAGCTCTGGCCGTCTCCTCCCCCTTCGGCGTCGTCGCCTTTCTTTCACCCAGTCCATGGATTTTTCTTGCGGGAATATTCGTGGTGTATTTTGCGGCAGCGGTCGCCCTCAACATGGGTGCCACCTCACTTCAGTTGCTTACGCCGCCTACTTTGAGGGGACGTTTGTCCGGTCTGTATCTTTTCTGCACTAATATGATCGGGGCCGGCCTCGGTCCGCTGATCGTCGCGATGATGACACAGCATCTGTTTCATGACCGCGCCAAAGTCGGGATTGCGATGGCTATCGTGACGCCCACAGCCGCGTTGACTGGCGCAATTATTCTCGGCCTCGCGTGGCGTCGGTATGCGAAGTTGATTAAGGATGCTGACGACGCCATTGGTGAAGTGGAGTCGGTAGACATCGCGACGCCTG